>Ga0209550_10006008_pt1 | contig 11347 bp, 6 predicted proteins | sample LauGreSuBDMM15SN_2_FD_187567 | JGI IMG/M metagenome (GOLD analysis project Ga0209550, IMG submission 187567) | Freshwater lake microbial communities from Lake Michigan, USA - Su13.BD.MM15.SN (SPAdes) (version 5) | ecosystem: Environmental > Aquatic > Freshwater > Lake | place: Lake Michigan, USA... | reverse complement strand
CCCGGCCACGCGAGTGGCCGTTTCGGATCCCGAAGCTCTCATAGGCAGCAATCACACGAGTATCACACGAGGACGTCGTCGCGCCCGGGTTTATGCAAACATCCTCAGGAAGGACGCTCCTAGTGATGATATAGGTGCTACAGGTGCTATAGGTTCATCTGCTGCATTGGCTCCCTTGATGATTCGTGGAGTTGGTGCAGGAATGTCGAGTATGAGTCCGTTGAAGTCCAACACCTTCGCAGAGAGAGGGTCGAAGAAGGGTCAGCTTTTCTGGCCCTTCTCCGCCAGGTCCTGAAAGTGCTTGAGGTTGCTGTCCAGCTGGTTGACAAGGGGTTGCATCGAGGGCGCGTAAGCGGCGAGTGCCCGATACAGCGGCGCCACGAGGAAGCTGACGAAGCCCACCTGAGCCTTAGATGTGATGACCGTGTCGCGGTCGCAGTTCATGGAGACGGGGAGGCCTTTGGCCTTCTCGGAGTCTCCCTGGACGAAGAACTCGGTCATTGCCCCCTCAATCCAGCGTTCATACACGTGCAGCGGCCGTGCGGGGTTCGAAATATCCGCCGCCTTGATGATGAGGCACATCACCTGCTCGGCCGTCGGCCCAGCCGTGCTGTCGTCGTCTGCTACCTGCTTGAAGTCGGAAAGAAGGCGCCTTTCAGTGCAGGGTGCAGAGGTTGTCCCAGTCTCCTGGAACTTCTTGGCCGCGAGCATCGTCGTGGTCACGTCCGTGTTCAAGACGTTCTCCCTGATCTGATCAATGAACCGCTTCTTCTCACCGGCACCCACATCGACTAGGAAGTCTAGCTCGGGCCGCTCGAGCAGCTTGATGGCCATTGCCGCGTGATGGTGTTCGAGCACGGCCTTGGGCGTCTCGCCCAATCTCGTGGCAACCGGATGTTTCGTGGCTATCAGATAAGGGCTCATCACGCCGGGGTGGTCGGTGTCGTGCACGAGGGCCGACACGAGCAGCGCTGCGACGACGAGCGGGTCCAAGAAGGGCTCGGGGTGCTCGGCCTGGATCAGGCGGGCGAGAAACGACGAGGCCAGCAGCACATCGACCGCATGGCGGAAATTGTGGAACGGCCGCGGGTGGTAATGCGCCGCGATCGCACACACGTATCGCCACAATTTGCGGAGGTTCAGCTTGCTGGAGCTATCCGAGATGCAAGGGTGCGCAATGAGCACCGAGTACGCGATCCCTGGAAGCTCGTCGTACGGCACACTGAAGATATCAAAGTCCCACTCAGTCCACCGCTTCGGTAATAGTTTGTTGGGTTTGGGTGGAAGTGGCTTGGGATCTGCGAGCGTGCTTGTCTCGGCAACGGTGACGGAAGTTTCCATAGCCGCGAGGCCCTGAGTCATCACGTCCACATCCCATCGCGTTCTCAGAATCATTTGGTCTGTCTGTATGACACGATTCGACGTGCACGAACATGCTTGGCCCATGGATCAGCGATACGGGTTCATTTAGATTGCGACTCAGACGGAGCACGGGGCACACCAATTCGCAACGGTTTCACGTTTCGTCCAGAAACGTTTCGCCACAGAGTCTTCTAAGAATAGCCTACCGGTAAAATGACCGGGGGAGAGCCGGGACACACGCGGGACAAACACGGGACACGCGGGCGCACAAGGGCACACGGATCACACAGACGAACCTCAAAACCATCCAAACCCACCTGGAACACACCAACCCGTACTGTACGTGGCTCGTCCAAGGGCTCGTCAGGGTGACGACCGAAGGTGCAGCGGCGGCGCGGCCGACTCAACAGCCGCAGGCCCGGAGCCGACCGCTCCCCGCGGCCTACCGGTAACTGGCTGGTGCGTAACGATTTATTCGACAGTTCTTGAAAACGACTAATAGCTTCCTTGCGCTTGCTTACATACGAGAGGAGGATCGAGCTGCGAGCATCGGTCCTCCTTCCAGCATGGTACTAGTAGCTTGAGACCTTGACCCTTGACTTGACTTGACTTGTGATGGCTAGAGGCGCGCGTACCGGTAGATGTGGCAAGTTGCTATTTGAGTTGTATTGAGTCCGACTGCTAGCCTCAAGAGCACATATTCGATAGGCTTCCTTTAAGTTGTCTGAGTTGTTTATGTACATAGTGACTGAGTTAGATACCGAAGCTAGATACCGAACACCATCAATCCGAACACGCGGAGGCAGCGAGGAGCGACGCCGACGGTATCGTCCCTATGACAACTCGCCCTGCGCGGCTACGTTTGAGGACGACACAAACACCAGAGAGGCCTGTGCTGCGGCAACAGCACCCATGTTAGATGTACCATGCAGCGGGCGCGACACTTGTTGCTCGAAATCGGCCGCAGAGAGGTGCAAGGACGTACCACCTCGAAGTAGGAGCAGTAGCAGCTCTGCGAGCGGTGCGGGCAGCAGCCCGTCGACTGCGCCCTCGGTGCGCTCAGAGCCGCGGAGCAGCCTTGGGAAGTGGTGGAAGAGCAATGCGTCGCACAGCGGCTGCGAGTGCACAGCATCCACTAGGCGCATCAGCTGATTTGCGCTCAGATCACCAAACGGCAGCGCGCGCCCCTCTTGCATGACAAACGTCTCTTGGTGCCACACCAAGCAGTCCAAAGGAGGCAACGGTAAGTCTTGCGCCAGAGCGCGCTCCAGCGCCCGCAGTGTCGCCGCTTCCTCCACTACCGTGCTGCTGGTTGCAGCGGGTGTCTCCATCAAGCCGTGTAGCACGTCCCCTGCTGAGATGTTGCCGGCTGGAAGCCCTGCCTCGGGTATCGGTAGTAAATAGGGCAGCTCGGGACACACATCTCTCGCATCGGGTCGCATGAAGCACATTTGCAGCGACACCCCCGGCTGCAGCTCCACGAGCAGGTTGGCCGTCGGCGGTGCCTCACGCAGGAGTGAAGCCATGTCGGGGAATGTTTGCCAAACACGGGGTGGTGCGTGCCTGCCGCCCCCGCGGCGGCGCGGCGCGCGCGCGGTGTAGGTGATTTTTCAGTCTTATATTCAAGTTGTTCTTTTCCTGGGAAATGCGAAAGGGAATCCCAGAGTTCGCCACCGCAGCGACGATGGCGCCGACGATCGTGCACGGTGGTCCGTTGGCTCGGAACATACCGTTGCTCTCGCGTCGCGGCGTGTTGCAACGCTTCGCTCTCGTTTCAGCAGCAGCAGCCTTCATAGCGCCACCAGCGTTTGCAGAGCTGGATGGGATCAGTAGCACCAGTAGCTCTTTCCCCTCGGCAGTGCCCTCGTGGCTGCCGATGACCCAGTACAGTGCGCCAGCCAGCTTCTCGGACCCGTTCATGCTGTACCTGGCCCGATATCTGATACGCTTCGACGCGCAAAGTGCCCGCTGGTACGAGCGAAGCTTAGGCGAGCTCCCAAGCTCCAGTGGTGAGGAGCAGAGGGGAAGGCAAAAGGCAGACCTGATATCCGGCTTTGCCGCATCGCTCGCATATCGCTTGGCTCACTGCGCCGGCGCCGGCGCCGGCGGCGCAGCCGAGCTCTGGCGGGCACTTGCCGCGGCGTACCCGGTAGCGCAGCCGCAGCTGCCACTTCTCTTTTGCTTCCTCGCACCCGCTGATCAGCCAACAGAGATTATGCGCGCCGCGCTCGAAAGGGCGCCGCTGTTCGCGCCGGCCAGGGATGACGTGGGTGTCGCGGATGCGCTGCGTGTGCCCGAAGCGCTGCTTCCCAGCTCGACCGTGCCTGTATGGGACGCCACAACGCGCGGCTTCAGGCTGCCGGGCAGCCTCGCAGCAGCAGCGACAGCCGCGCTCGGTAGCCTGGGACACGCGCCCGTCAGCCGCGAGATCGCGCTGACGGGCTCCATCTACCGCGGGTTTGCGCTGAGCGGCGGCTGCGGGTGCGCACTCACGCATCTGCTCGTGGTACCGCTCGATGTGGTGAAGACGCGCCTGCAGACGAGGCCGGGCTCGTACGCGGGATTTGGTGATGCGCTCCAGACGATCCGAAAGGAGGAGGGGCTCGGGATGCTCTTCCGGGGCTCGGTCGCGACGGGCGGCGGCTACTTGTCGTATGGGGCCTGCCTCTACCCGGGGTACGAGTTCTTCCAGCGCCTCTTCTTCCATTGGGCTGGGGCGGAGGCGCTCACGGAGGCGCGCGTCCCGCTGGTGCTGCTCTCGGGCGCGGTCGCCACCTTCTTCACGTGCTTCGCGATCACACCCTTTGAGGCCGTGCGCATCCGAATGGTCGAGTACCCCACGTACGCGCCCAGCTTTGTGGGCGCAGCCACGCGCTACGTGCGCGAGGGCGGGGTGGCGTCGCTCTACGACGGCTTGCTACCGCTCCTCGTCCGCCAGATCTTGTTTGGGATGGTCAAGTTTCTCATCTTCGACGAGTGCGCGCAATGGATCCTGGCCACCCTCCCAGCCGGCGCAGCCGACCAGGCAAGCGTCTCTCTCGTGGTCTCATTGCTCTCGGGCGCTGTCGCGGGCGTCACCGCCGCCATCGTCTCGCAGCCCGCGGACGTAGTCCTCTCCAAGGTGGCGCAGGAGGGTGCCTCCGTCGACGGGTCGGATCGGACGGTTGGCAAGCTGCCGGGATCCATCAACCAGCTGGCGCTCCTTCAGCGTACTGCCTCGCAGATCTGGCGCGAATTCGGCTTGGGTGGCCTCTTCCTCGGACTACCCTCGCGCATGGTGTGGAGCAGCGCCATTATCGCTGGCCAGTTCTTCCTGTACGACCTTTTCAAGCAGGCGCTCCACCTGTCCACAAACGACCTCACGCTCTTTTACGATGCGTTCGGCTCATCGGCCGCCTTTGCCACCCTGTCCGCCGCCGTCGGATAATCTAGGCGCCGGGCATTAAGGCGACTCGACTATGTGGCCGGAGCGGAGGCGTGCTGGGCGGTGCGGAGTGGCAGGCACACGAGCGCGGGAGCCAACAAGAATGCAATGTTTTGAAGAAATTTCCTTTTTACCGTTCGACGCGGTCTAGCCGAGCGTTCGGTATCGGTTACTTTCGCGTTCCGTGGACGCCTTCTCGACGCGACGCCTCCGCGCGGTGCGCACCGCCGCGCACCCAGACCGACCGGCCCGAACCGTCCGGTCTAGACCGGCGCGTCCCCGGCGCCCGAAACTTCGATACGAACGGGAACACGCGACTAATTTAAACCCAGCCTGAGGCCAGCCTTGCCGCCTGGGGGTCCTCCGCTCCATGCTTCGCCCGATGACGTGCTGGTGCCACGCGCGCGTGTAGACCGCGTTGATCATCTCGACACTCGAGCCGCACACCACTCACGCCACGTCAGACCAGGCTAAACACCCCCATCGCACGCGAGAAGACCAACACCGGACGCACAAACACACTGGCGATCAAAAACACAGCATCAACTGGCACGGCATCGCGAAGTTGCCCCGAGTCTTGGCAATCGCGTCCAAACAAAACTTCGATCCAATCATCCGAGTATTCACTCGTGGCGCACAAGGCTGTGATACGACGTGGACATCCTGCATGGAATCTGGCCAAAGGACGAGTAGCTCGGCTTCTCATACTCGATGTCGAGTTGCCTGCACCAGTCGTTGCAGGTGTGGTGTGCAAAGAAGGCATCGATACCCGACTTCCCGAGATCGCTCTCGCCATAGTCGTGGCACGGGGTGCACACGGCGGGATCTGTCAGAAGGTAATAAAAGCGCTCCCCGGCGTGTGGCAGGCCGTCGTCCTCTTCGCAATGGCCCTGCAGGTCACACACTAACGCCTCTCCATCCGTGTACACCCAGCTCCAATGGCTAAAGGCATCGAGAATCGGGTCTTCATCGGTGCTCCAGCCTGAATTCGAATTGAACTTGCTGAACGAGCCGCGAATCTCGCGCTCAAGCAAGAACTCTTCGCCCGTCTCGACGTACATGGATCGGCCGTCGTCGTCATAGAATCTGAGGTCTTCCTCAAATTCACCGAGCGCAGCGTCACGAATGTGCACGTTGCAAGTGTAGCCGTATTTGGTGGGTTGGCATACGCGGTTAAACTCCTGAGCCAGCCTGCGAGCCTCGAGCTGCATATCAACATCACATTGGTCGACGCTGATCCCTCTGTACCGAGACTCGTTCTTGAATATCTTTACAATCCCATACGATCCCTCCGTGTAGCCTCGGTAGCAGCCATCACGAACCCGGCATTTGAAGGCAAGTCGTGATTCGCCAACGCCCATCGGCGATTGAGAAAAGTCGAGCCAGCCGTTGTTGCGACCGCCGCGGTTGGAATCGGCGCCGTTACGCACGAACGACGAGCCGCCATGGCGGCCGCGCCTGGGCATTTTCGCGGTGCCTTGGGCCTCTAACTTTCTTCCCTGCGAGCCGCTCGGCAGCCGGGCACGAAGGGTCGCAGCGTCGGCGCTCGGCGCGGCAGAGACTTTACCGGATCATTATGAATACACACCGGTTCACAGATGGGCTCCCGTTTCACAGCCAGTGGTTAAATTCGACACCCACCGGTCCGGTCTCCCGCGCATCGAGTCGTCATGTTGTACGGATAGGGGTCCCCTTAAAGGGGTACCGGTACCGGCCTGCCCGCCGTCCCGCGTCCGACGCGAGGCGAGCCGGAAACGAAAGGAGTGACCCATTTACGAAAGACGACCCGCACCCGCGGCCAGGAGGCCGACGACGGGGTTCGAGCTTCGAGCGGGGCTGCCTCGAAGGTATTTTATCCAGGATTATCTTCACACAGAACTAACGTATAATGCACCCACTGCACAGTGCACAGACTGAGTGACTCGCGAGACTGAAAGGCCCACTAGAGCACTCCCACTCGCACGCTGTGCACTGTCGCACCTTTGGCATGTTGGTGCACGCGGCAAGACATGATTAATGTAAGAATGTCAAAGGTTTTTTGCTTGATTGCTTCACGCGGCCAAAGCTGTAAGCTGTGATGTTGCTCCACGGCCAGTACTAGGCGCCGATTTTCCCGCGCAAATGGGGCCAACCATTGGTGGCCGCTCGGCCATAGTCTTGCGTCCGTGGGCAAATCTGATTGAGCGCGATCTGCACGATGGCGAACTGCGCGTTGAAGAAAGGGTGGATCATGTCGCGTCGGCGGATGCCCACAGTCGCGTAACGATCTATGGCACCGATGCCGTACTTGGAGAGCAAGCCCCAGCTGCCATCGGCGTGCATGCGGCAGCGCAGCCCGAAGGCTTGGTTGATCGAGTTGAAGATCCTGCTCTCCACGTCCTCGCCGCCCAGCGGACGGGTCCAGCCAGGCAGTGGCGTGAGTCCAACAAGAAAGATACGCCCGTCGCGCGCGAGCGTCGGCCCGACCACGCGCTGCACGTAGTCGAAGCAAGAGGTACCCATGGCCTCGTAGTGACGCGGCCCGACCTTGTTGTTCTCGGGGCGCGCTCGCTCCACCGAAGAGAGTGAGTAGTTGTACGCGTCCGGTCGAAACCATTCATAAATGGGGCACTGCACCAAGGCCACGTCCAGTGGGCGCGTTCGGTACGAATCATCGAGCTGCCCAGTCTCCCACGACGAGTTGGAACGCATCGTAAACTGGAAGGAGATCTGCGTCTCGGCGCTCTGACCCTCCGGTGTCCACCGCTCATTGCGCACGCACGACCACTTCTTCTTCACATCGCCCAGACACTGGCCGCGTATGTCTCTGCCGCCGGAGCTCATCGGGGTGCTCGGCTCGTACTCTGTGGCAGCCCACTGGCGCGTGTCGCCGGAGAATATGCTGTGGCCGCCCACTGCGAGCAGCTCGTAGAACGTGTCGCGCGCCGTCGAGTCGCCAGAGATGTGGATTCGCTTGCCAGCGAGGCAGGCCGCGGCTGCGGCCTTGTCAAAGTAGTGGAAGCCCTTGACGTTCGAGCGCACTGGGTCCCACCGATCGCTCGACAAGCGCCGCGCCACACGCTCCCAGTCGCTGCGGTTCATCTCGTGCGCTGTCACTGGGCGCATCCCGCGTGTGAACCACATGCAATGGCCGGCCTCGGTGCCGTCCGGGCAGCGCTGCTTCTCCGCGCCCGCGCAGTACATCTGTGTGGCGAAATGCGTGGTGCTGTTGAGCAGCATCGTGTGTCGGTGCGGCAAGATGCTGCTGCCCGCCATGCTCCCTGTGGGGAACGCGAAAGTAGTAACGCGAAAGGGGGCTGTTTGCAATGAGCGTTAGTGACAGAGCGCCCATCACGGCGCTCGTTTGCCGGCCGAGAAGCGCCGTACTGAGCGCTCCTGGCGATCGCTACCTTCCGCGCCACTGTCTGCGCGTGTCGACGGTCTTTTCCAGTGCTTCATCCTCATGGCCGCCACCGTGAGGGAAACTCCCCTGAAGCCCCACTCATCACCACTGGCAGCCACCGCCCGTGCCGGTGCCGCCACCTGCTACTCTCCAACAGGTCCTATGGATCTGCATGCGCTCGCGCTGATGTTTACCTTCGACGGCGAGGAGGGCGAGGAACTCTGCCTCGGTGTCGAGCGTACTGGCATGCGCAGCGCGGCGCGGGCGGGTGGCTCGCAGCCAGTCGACGCCACCAACGCGTGCCACCGCTACCTGTCGGTGATTGAGCTAATAGGCCATCCCGACATGGGCGTCGCGAGCCACGGCTTCGAGAAGCACGACGCGGCGCAGGCCAAGGCGGCACAACTGCTCACGCAGTGGCTCTCGCTGCCCACGACGGAGACATTGATGCGCCTTCTCTTCTCGAGCGCACGCCGGTCGTTGCCCATCTCGCGGGACGTGGTCTGGCGAAGCGAGATGGGCTGCGCGAACGGGCGCTCGTTGCTGCCCGTCGCGCCACGCAACACCCGCACGCGCTGGTCCGTCTCCGGCGCAACGCCGCGCGTGCCGCCGCTCGCCTCGCCCGCTGTCAACGGCGTCAAGCTGCACCGCAGGCGCAAATCCGAGCCAGCGGTACCGACGACGGACTTCAAGACGCCGCCGGGCGGCCTACGCCCACCCAACGTGAGGCTGAGCTTCGACGACTCGTGCGCGGCGCCGTCGGCCTCGGGCAGCACCCCGCGCCGCGGCAGCGGTGGCCTGCGCTCGCCCGGCAGCGGTGCGGATGGCGGCAGGACGGCGGCTGAGGTGGTCTATTCACCTCTCTCATATTTTGGCACACAGCCCGGCGTCTCGAGCCGTTTCCTGAACGTGCCCCAGGGCGACGGCGGTGTGCAGGCGCTCTTCGAGCACGCGGCCGGAGGGCCGGGTCTCGCGCTTAGCCCGGAGGACCTCCTCACCCTCGCTGTCGACAGGCTCGACCTGCCGCGTGCGGTGGCGCGCGTCGTGGTCAAGCGCGCGCTCCTCAAGCAACGGGAGCTGAACAAGGTGGAGCAGCAGCTGCACCAAAAGGAGAATGCGCCCACGCAGACGCCCAAGCGATCGCCGGCAGGCGCCCCGCTGCTGCGCAGCACGCCCAGCTTCGCCGAGCGTGAGCCGGGCGCGCCGCCCACGACGACGCTCGACAAGGGGGCGCCGGTCGCCGACGGCCGCATCGGCTTTCCCGCCTTCTTCGCCGTCTACGGACGGCACCGGCCCGAGGAGAACGACAGGATCCGGCTCTTCCGGCTCATCAAGCGCGACAAGTCGCCATGGGTGCTCAAGGAGGACGTGCGCGAGCTTGTGTGGGCGGTGGTCGAGACCCATGTCGGACTGGAGTTTCTTCGCGACTCAGTCGAATTCCTCGACGCGTACGTGAACACGACGACGTTACGCATCTTGTGGGCGCTCTCGGGCCAGGGCACCGAGCGCATCGCGCTGCAGCACTGGCGCCACTCGGCCATCACCGAGGTGCTCTTCCAGCTCGACGACGAGGCCGACATCAACCTGGCGCGCGACTACTTCGCATACAATCACTTTTATGTGATCTGGTGCATCTTCTGGGAGCTCGACGAGGATGAGGACTCGCGACTCACCAAGGAGGATCTGTTGCGCTACGGCCAGTATGGGCTCACCAGCCGCGCCGTCGATCGGCTCTGGGCACTCCGGCGCGACAAGACCAAGGAGGGTATGGCGTACGACGACTTTGTCTACTTTTTGCTCTCGGAGGAGGACAAGCAGGCGGCGCCTGCGTTGCAGTACTGGTTCCACATGCTCGACGTGGACGGGGACGGCTGCATCGACAAGAACGACATGTGGTACTTTTACGAGGACATGAAGGAGCGACTCATGGCGATGAACGAGGAGGTGGTCGCCTTCGATGAAGTCGTCAACGAGTTCATGGACATCGTGCATCCTGAGAAGCGCGGCCATATCACGCTCTCAGAGCTCAAGCGCAGCCAGCTCGGCTACAATGTGGTCTCCGCGCTCACCAACGTGCGCAAGTATATTGCCTGGGAGGGCCTCTCATGCGAGAAGGCGGCCGGTCGCGCCTCGACGCTGCGCGACACACGAGACTGGGATCTCTTCGCCGACAGCGAGTACCGGCGCCTCGTCGAGTCTGATGAGGATGGCAGTCCGGATGGCAACGCCTCCACCGGCGACAAGGTGGACGCCGATCAGGTGGACGCCGATCAGGTGGAGCAGACTGTCTGAGTGACTTTCTGAGAGCTCAACGGGCGGCACGCGGGAGGACCACGGGGGGCAGGGAGCTGGAGCGAGGTACCACGCGTACACTCTCAGCTCGTCAGCTGCAAGGAGCTGCAGGTGGTGGGGTTGGAGAGCCACGCGTGAGAGGTTGCTCCCGGAGCAAGTCCTCTTGCGCTCCCAGAGCTCAGTTATCTCATGTGTGCACTTCGTCCAAGATTAATCTAATTACATAAGTCGGGACCGCGCGGATCTCGACTTCGTGCGTGTGTGAACCGAGCTACGCCGCGCCCGAGCTCGGAGGCAGCTGAAGATCGCGCGCCGCAGCACCGCGCACCTGGGCGCGCCCGGCCCGATCCGCGGCCGCGCCGGCGGCACCAAGACCTCAAGTCGCCAAGAGCTGAGTGTCCTACAACTCGTACCAAATTTAAATTGCAAATAAAGCTGAAGAACAAAACGCCGCTGAGCTGAGAATTTCCCACCCACGGCTGTATCACCTCAACATGTGCTATCCTTGGCTTATGACGTTATGAAGGGTCATCGCAAAGCTGATTGATGAGCATCTGAGTCACGAGATCGGACAGCTGGTCAGCGTGAAGGGCGTCGTGTCCGTGCTCATCGTACCATCTGGGCGCTGCGTGCACCAAGGCCGGGAAAGTGTCGAAGACCTCAAACCCGCTAGCCTCCACAATCTGGCGAGCCACCTGATTCGCCACTAAAAGGTAGTGGCCCATCGAATTGTAGCCCCAGTCAGTGTTGCAGCTACGCAGCTCTGTGGCTGGATTGGGACAGACGGATAGCTTGAAAATAGGGCGAAATGGTTTGAGGGGGCGCTTGCGCTGAGAACTCTGGACGAAGCGTGACTCATTGCACCGCTGCCACATCCCCATCAGCTT
>Ga0209550_10006007_pt1 | contig 11348 bp, 8 predicted proteins | sample LauGreSuBDMM15SN_2_FD_187567 | JGI IMG/M metagenome (GOLD analysis project Ga0209550, IMG submission 187567) | Freshwater lake microbial communities from Lake Michigan, USA - Su13.BD.MM15.SN (SPAdes) (version 5) | ecosystem: Environmental > Aquatic > Freshwater > Lake | place: Lake Michigan, USA... | reverse complement strand
GAGCATCTTAGGCGAAATTAATACGCTAAGTACGAGTATCTTCAGCCAGGTGAGTAACGAACAGTCTTTGCGCCTATCACCCAGTGCGGTGAGTGAGTACGAGAATTGCCCACAGCAATACAAGTACCGCAAGATCGACAAGTTGCCCGAGCCCCCTTCACTAGATGCCGAACGTGGCACGTTGGTGCATACCGTTCTTCAAGATCTTTTCGAAATTCCAGCTGTGGGGCGCACCGTTGAATCTGCCGTAGAACTATTGCCCTCTCGCTGGAGTGCACAGTTGGCCGATAAGCCAGCACTTCTCGAAATGGTGACAAATGAAACGGAATGGTTGGATCGCGCTTCAGCGTTATTAAAGACCTATTTCACATTAGAAAATCCAACTACTTTTGAGGCAACACACCGCGAGATGCATTTAGAAAATAGTTTCGACACAAACATCTACCTGCATGGTTACGTGGATCGCTTAGATGTCGCCCCAACTGGCGAGGTAAGAATCGTCGATTACAAAACAGGCAAAGCCCCAAAGCCTGGATGGGAGGAAAAGGCGCTGTTTCAACTGCGCGTATATGCCCTGTTGTATTGGAAGAACAATGGTGTACTCCCCCGTCTCTTGCAGTTGATCTATCTAGGTGATGGAAAAATCGTGAAGAGCAATCCGACAATGGCAGAACTTGAAGCTACCGAAAAAGTTCTGCGCCGCGTAGCAAAAGATATCTTCATCTCAATTGAAAAAGAGTATTGGCCACCAAAAACTTCACGTTTGTGTGATTGGTGCTACTTTAAAAGCATTTGTCCTGCACATAACAGCTAAATCACAGCTGAAAAATCTGCCTTCAAATCCATTAGCTTTGCGTATGAAAGTTGTTCTAGAGATTTGATAACTCTTACACGTTCAGATTCTTCGATTGAAACAAGATGTGGGACTCCAATTAGGTACGCATCACTGGCTATTGCCGCATTCATACCTGTTAAGGAGTCTTCAAAGATGAGGCAATTGCGTACTTCTGAGCCACTCATACTGGCAGCCTTTATGTAACACTCTGGATCTGGCTTTGTTCTCTTCACATCATCTGCGCTAATAGAAAACGGAAACAAAGAATGTCCCAAATTGTCTAGTACTGCGTCAACAATGTTCCTTGGGCTGGCCGACACCAAGGCTGTCTTAATTCCGTGTGATTGGAGTTCTTTAACTAACTCGAGTGCCCCAGGCATGGTGGGTGTATTGCCACGCATTCTTGCTACCTGAGTATCAATGAGAGTTTGCGTGAAGAATTGTGGTGACTGCTGTTGGCCGCACTTATCAAACATATATTGACCTACTTTTGAAAGAGGCCCACCAAGACACTCCACCTGGTCTTGCACAAGCCATGTGTAACCAAAGGGGGCGGTCACTTCGATTTCGGACTGAAACCATTCTGGCTCGGAGTCAACCACGAGGCCATCCATGTCAAAGAAGACCGCCTCAAAGAACTGACTCATATGGATATATTAATTCGCGTTGAAATATTTTGCTTCAGGATGATGAACAACTATTGCTGATGTGGATTGCTCAGGATGCAGTTGGAATTCTTCGGATAACTCAACGCCAATACGTGCAGGATCTAAAAGCTCACATAGCTGAACCTGCTGTTCGAGATCAGGACAGGCTGGATAGCCAAATGAGTATCGAGATCCTCGATAACCTTGATCTAATATTCCTTGAAGATCGGCTGAATCTTCAGACTTAACTTCAAGTTCCTCTCTCATACGGGCGTGCCAGTGCTCAGCAAGAGCTTCAGTTAGCTGCACAGATAGTCCATGGAGCTCTAAATATTCTCGATAATTATTATCAGCAAATAATTTAGCCGCCGCTTCACTGACGGCAGAACCCATTGTTACGACATGGAAAGCAACCACATCTGTCGTGCCTGACTCCTTAGATGCAAAGAAATCACTAATGCATAGGCGGCGATCGCGGCTCTGACGCGGGAATGAAAAACGAGTTCTCTCTTTACCTTTGTCAGCACCTTCGTGATGTAAAATTACTAAATCATTTCCCTCGCTATAACAAGGAAAATATCCATAGACAACAGCTGCGTTTAACCAACCCTTTGATTGAACCTCATTGATCAGTGCGCGTAGCCGTGGACGACCCTCGTCCTCAACCATAGTTTCGTACTCACCACGGTTTCCTTTCAGTCCCCACTGTCCAACAAAGAGTGCACGTTCATCGAGCATTCCCGCATAATCAGATAGCTGAATACCCTTAATAACGCGTGAACCAAAAAATGGTGGTTTAGGAATTGAATTATCTGAGGCAACATCACTACGGCGTGTATCGATTGGTAACTCTTCTGTTTTGACTCTGGTGTTTGCAACACGACGTTCGCGAAGAGCTGGCAATGCAGCGCCTTCATCTCCACGCTTGACCGCCATGATGGAATCCATCAAGCGCAGTCCCTCAAAAGCATCTCTGGCGTAGCGAACTTCGCCTGGGAACACCGATGCTAAATCCTGTTCAACGTATGCACGTGTTAGTGCTGCGCCTCCCAAAACAATTGGCCAACGTTGATCAAGACCACGCGCGGTCAATTCCTCAAGGTTTTCTTTCATAATCACCGTTGACTTAACGAGTAATCCACTCATACCTATCGCATCAGCATTACTATCTGTTGCTCCATCAATAATCTGATTGATCGTTTGTTTAATACCGATGTTGACCACGCGATATCCGTTGTTAGTCAAAATAATGTCGACTAGGTTCTTCCCGATATCGTGCACATCTCCGCGAACAGTGGCCAAGAGCATCGTTCCGCGACCGGCATCACCAGATTTCTCCATGAAGGGTTCAAGAAGTGCAACAGCTGTTTTCATAACCTCTGCGCTCTGTAGAACGAAGGGAAGCTGCATCTCGCCCTTACCAAATAGCTCTCCTACGACCTTCATTCCTTCGAGCAAATGCGAATTGATGATTTCTAGTGGTGGCGTGCCCTGTCCCATAGCAGCTTTTAGATCATCTTCCAGACCTACTTTTTCGCCATCAATGATGCGTCGCTGTAAACGGTCAAATAACGGTAGCGCCGCCAGAGCTTCAGCTCGTGCGTTCTTACTTGTTGCTAGTTCTACACCATCAAACAACTGTAAGAATTCTTGTAGTGGATCGTATGTACATTCATCTCCATCAAAGATTCTGCGATCATAAACAAGATCTAGCGCAACCTGCCTTTGACGCTCCTCTATTCGAGACATAGGAGTGATCTTTGAAGGATGAACAATTGCTGAGTCAAGACCCGCCTGAACGCACTCATTCAAGAAAACAGAGTTTAAAACAACTCGTGCGGCTGGGTTTAAACCAAATGAAACATTGCTCACACCCAGTGTTGTTTGAACCTCTGGAAACTCAAGCTTTAAGCGCTTAATCGCTTCTATTGTTTCTATTCCATCTTTGCGTGTCTCTTCCTGACCCGTTGCGATTGGAAATGTCAGGCAATCAATCAAAATGTCGCCGATGTTCATTCCCCAGTTGTCATGAAGATCATTGACTAATCGACGAGCAACACGTAATTTCCATTCAGCATCTCGCGCTTGACCTTCTTCATCAATCGTTAGCGCAACAACACTTGCCCCATGCTCCTTCACCAAAGGCATGATCTTTGCAAAACGAGAGGTTGGGCCATCTCCATCTTCATAATTGACAGAGTTGATAACACATCTTCCGCCGAGGTGCTCTAAGCCAGCCTTTAATACATGTGGCTCTGTCGAATCAAGGACGATTGGTAATGTGCTGGATGTTGCAAAGCGCGAAGCGATCTGGCTCATATCTGCAGCGCCATCTCGACCCACATAATCCACCGATAAGTCAAGCATGTGTGCGCCATCTCGGATCTGATCGCGCGCAATCTCTACACACTTCTCCCAATCTTCAGCTAATAGTGCATCACGAAAAGCGCGTGAACCATTGGCATTAGTTCTCTCACCAATGGCTAAATACGTTTTATCCTGCCGAAAAGGCACGTATTGATAGAGGGATGAAGCGCCTGGATCAAGTGCTGGTGTACGGGATGAAATCTTTCTCTTACTCAACTGTGCAACGACCGCTGCCATGTGTGCAGGAGTTGTTCCGCAACATCCCCCAACTAAAGAAATTCCGTAGTCGGTGACGAAGCCATCAAGTGCTGTTGCCAACTCCGCTGGCTCAAGTGGATATGTCGCACCGTTGGGGCCCAGTTGCGGCAATCCCGCATTCGGCATTACCGATATCGCAATCTTTGAATTCTTGCTCAAATAACGAAGATGCTCAGACATCTCGGTAGGTCCAGTAGCACAGTTCAAACCAATCAAATCGATTCCCATTGGCTCAAGTGCGTTAAGCGCGGCGCCGATTTCAGAGCCCATCAACATTGTTCCAGTGGTTTCAACTGTTACTTGTGCGATTAGAACAATATCGTGCGAAGCCTCATTAATTGCCTGGCGACAGCCATTTACGGCAGCTTTTACCTGTAATAAATCTTGTGATGTTTCAACTAGCAAAGCATCACAACCTGAATCAGCCAAACCTTTTGCAGCTGTGTAATAGGCAACTCTTAAGTTGTCATATGTTGTGTGACCAAGACTTGGCAATTTTGTTCCGGGGCCAAGTGAGCCCAATACAAAGCGAGGTTTCTCAGGTGTGGAGAATGCATCTGCCGCCTCACGAGCAATTTTTCCACCAGCAAAAGCTAGTTCGTAAATTCGGTCGTCAATTCCGTAGTCGGCCAAGTTAGACCAGTTGGCACCAAAGGTGTTTGTTTCAATCGCATCAACACCTGCAGCTAAATATTCCTCATGAACTGAACGAACTATGTCTGGACGGCTTATATTGAGTATCTCGTTGCAGCCTTCGTGGTTTTCAAAGTCTGCGAGGGAGGGATTGGCGGCTTGAAGCATGGTTCCCATAGCCCCATCGGCAATCACCACCCGCTCAGAAAGGGTACGCCGCAGCAATCCATCAGCTTTTTTCGGCGTGTTCATCTGTGCAAGGTTACCGTAAGGTTGCTTTCGTGGAGATTCATAACATACCGCTACTACGCGACCCCGTAATGATCGTTGCCTTTACTGGCTGGAATGATGCCGCCGAAGGTGCTTCGGGTGCTGTAGAACACTTGTTATCGGCTTGGCGAGAAAAAGATGATGATGTAGTTCCTCAATTGATTGCCGATGTTGAAGCCGAAGAGTTCTATGACTTTCAAGTAAACAGGCCACAAGTTTCTATCGATGATTCATCCATACGAAGCATCACATGGCCCGGCACTCAAGTCTTCGGATTGGTCATCCCTTCGATGAAGCGTGACCTTGTAGTAGTTACCGGTGTTGAACCATCGATGCGCTGGAAAAGATTCACATCAGATCTGCTGGACTTGGCGGATGATCTAGAGGTCTCACTCGTTGTAACTCTCGGTTCACTTCTTGCAGACTCTCCTCACACACGTCCCATCACAGTCACGGGAACTGGAGCACATCCAAACATCGCAGATCGACTTGGTGTATCAGTTTCGAAGTATGAGGGACCAACAGGAATACTGGGCATCATCCAAGATGGATGCATGCGTCGCGGCATCGATGCAATTTCACTATGGGCCGCTGTGCCTCATTACGCATCGAACTCCCCCTCTCCAAAAGCTTCATTGGCACTCATAAATTCGCTAGAAGACTTCCTGGATGTCTCAATCCCCTTAGGTTCATTACAAGTCGATTCTGATGATTGGGAAAAGTCTGTTGATGAGTTAGCGGCAGAAGACACAGATGTTGCTGATTACGTCAAAGCTTTAGAAGAAAGTAAAGATGCTGCTGAGCTTCCAGATGTATCAGGTGATCTGATTGCTAAAGAGTTTGAGAGATACTTGCGTCGTCAAAGCGAGAATTAGAGAGCAACTCCTAGTAACGCATCTAAAGCTGCGATCAAAGAATTTGCATCGCCACCAGTATCTCCCGATTGTGTTTTTTTGACCCATTCATTGATCGTTGATGTAACAGCGGCAGTATCTAAGTCATCGGCTAAGGCTGTGATTATTTTTTTGATGAGCTCTTGTGTTGGTGCAACATTCACCTGTTTCACAGCAGCGCGCAGAGCTGCTAATTCACTTTCGGCCGCAACCAAGAGTTCATCTGTCCACATTCGATCTGTTCGGTAGTGGTCCTTCATAAGTGCCCACCGTATTGCCATGGGATCTCGACCCTCTGCAACTAAGGTAGATACGAAAACTAAATTTCCCTTGCTCTTACTCATTTTTTCGCCATCAAGTCCGATCATGCCAGCGTGAACATATGTACTGGCTAACGGTTTCCCGGATAGAACCTGTGCTTGTGAGGCACACATCTCATGATGTGGAAATATCAGATCCGATCCACCTCCCTGAATATCAATAAGTGATTCATCATCTGGTGATGGCTCAAGGTACTTAAGTGCAATCGCGGTGCACTCGATGTGCCACCCGGGTCGACCTACTCCAAAAGGTGATGGCCAACCAGGTTCATTTGGACGTTGTGACATCCACACTAAACAGTCCAATGGATCAATCTTTCCTACACGATCTGGATCTCCCCCACGTTCTGAAAAGATCTGGCGCATCTGTTTTTGGGAAAGATGAGAGCGTTGACCAAAATTTCTATCATCGCGCACTTTGAAATACAGATCGTGGTTTACTTGATAGATGCTCCCTTTGTTAGCAAGCTCTTCAATAGCGGCGGTAACAAGAGGGATTGCATCGACTGCTCCGATGTAATCAGCAGGCGGAATCACCCGAAGATTGACCATATCACCGCGGAAAAGATCGATTTGTTTGTGGGCTAACTCTGTCCAATCAATTCCGTCACGCTTTGCTCGCTCCAACAATGGATCATCGATATCGGTTATGTTTTGGACGTAACGAACTTGCGCACCACTTGCTCGAAGATATCGATTAATCAGATCAAATGTTAGGTAGGTAGCGGCGTGACCCAGATGAGTGGCATCGTATGGCGTAATTCCACAGACATACATTCGATAAATTGACTTGCGATCTACTGTTTCTCTCTTGCCTGAAGCAGAGTTACTTAGATTCAATGCGGGAATACTAATCGAAGGATCTATCGATGAGATTTCGACACCAGTCCACGATTTCATGTCTCTATCGTAATCCCATATCAAAAGGCCGGCCACGGGACTGCAGGCCAGTCGGGATTAGGTAAAGGAAAAGTAGTAGAGGTAAGAAGATCGAGGATTCTCCGTTGAGTTTGTTGAATCTCTAAAGGCGTCAACAGTGGAGCAAGTAATTCTCCTAAATCACCCGAAATCTCTTCTTGCGCCGTTGTGAGTATTTGGATTTCTTGAGCGGTGAATGGCTCACCAGCCCACTGCCAAAGAACTGTGCGCAATTTATCCTCAGCATGAAAAGTGACACCATGATCGCATCCAAATAATTTTTTATCATCTACGGGCAAAAGATGCCCAATCTTGCGATCGGTGTTATTGATAATCGCATCAAACAGAGCCATGGCTCTTAATCTTGGATGATCGGTAGCAAAGAATTTTGCTAACTCGATTCCCTCATCGATGTCTATCCACTGTTGAACCATTCCGAAACCATACGGTCCATCTCGCAATATTGTTAAAGGAACTAGATCAAAACCCAAATGATGACTTACTAGGTATGCCGCATACTCCCGGTGAGCTAAACAGCCATCTGAAAAATCCCATAAGGGACGCTCGCCAGCTATCGGTTTATAGATACAAACTATTGATTGATTCTCAAAAGATGCTGTCGCATAGAGCGTGGCATTGGATGCATCAACGAGACGACCTGTTACATGAAGTTCGCCCTTGCTTAAAGTTAGCAAACTATCGTCGGTAACCATTTGCCCTCGGACATAAATGACCACGTGGATCTATTGGAATACCGCAGAAGGGACAAGGCAAGCGACCGGCATTGACAACTGCTTTTGATCTCAAGGAAAAGGCTGCCGCCATTGCAGGTGTGATGTTAACTTCAACAACATCTCCCTCGGCCTCCTCTTCATCATCTTCAAGCTCGAAAAGTTGTATACAAATCAATTGAGTTGATTCATCCCACGCCAAAGACATGGCACCAATTTGAAATTCAGCCTCTATTGGAGACTCTAAAGGTTGCTCATCCTTAGCCAATTTTTCAATTCTTAACAGAGGGGAAGATTTACGTATTTCGGCAATCATTACCACTAGTCGCTCAGAGATCGCCTGAACCTGTGCTTTTTCAACTGCGACAGATAACAAACGAGTAGAGGCACGGATCTGCAGATAGAATGCGCGCTCCCCTGGTTCTCCTACGGTCCCAGCAATGAAACGTTCTGGTCGTGTGAATTCATACTTCATCGCCCCGATCCGCCACCCAGTAAATTCTTCGATCTTTTCGGAGCAGCGAGTAAATCTGTTACTACCGAGCGTGAATCATTGAGAAGCAAAACTCGAGGCTTTGTTGTTGAATAATCCAAGATCGATATAGAGGCTGGATCTATCACAATTCTTTGAAATTCATCTAGATGCATTCCAAGAGCTGATGCAACTATTGACTTGATAACATCTCCATGGCTGACGATTACCGCTGCGCCTTTAGATTTGCTCTCCACTGCTTCGTGGACAGAGCGCATGGCTCGGGATTGCATTTGTGCAATCCCTTCACCTTTAGGAAAATACATTCGACTTGGAGAATCTTGCACCGTCTTCCATAACTTGTTCTTGCTCAGAATGGCCAATTTCTTTCCACTCCAACTTCCGTAATCAACTTCGGTAAGTTCCGGATCAATAATTGGTTTGAACTTGGGGTTATTGGGCAGGACAATTGAGTTGATCCACGGTGAAATTGTTTCAAAACATCTTTCCATGGGACTAACCCGAAGACTGGCGACTGGAAAATTGCCCAGTCGAAGCGCTAAATGATCGGACTGTTCCAATCCTTTTTCGGAGAGATGCACATTAGGTAAACGTCCTGAAAGTATCCCGGCAGCATTGGCTTGGGAGTGTGCATGTCTGATCAAAACCAATCGCATAAATCAAAGGCTATCGCAGCTTTTCAGTGTTGCTATTGCTAGGGTCGGGCCATGGAAAAGCGCAGAGCAGGAACGAGCGGACTAGCCCTTTCTCGCTTGGGCCTTGGCACGATGACGTGGGGTCGCGATACCGATGAAATCGAAGCTGCCGATCAATGTAGAGCTTTTTTGGATGCTGGCGGCAACTTTATTGATACCGCCTCCACATATGGAGATGGTGATAGCGAACGAGTAATAGGTGGCTTGATAGGACCCTTATTTAATCGAGAAGATGTAATCATTGCGACCAAAGCTGGAATTGGGTTTTCTGATGGAGTTCGAAGAATTGATGCTTCCAGACATTCACTCATTGCAGAACTTGATCGCTCACTTGCCCGCCTTGGCACAGACTTTGTTGATATTTGGCAGATACATGCTTGGGATGATGCAACACCGCTCGATGACACTTTGTCAGCGTTGGACTATGCCTATACAACTGGAAGAGCTCGCTACGTTGGCATAAGTAACTATGCAGGCTGGCAGATTGCGCGAGCTGCCACAAAGCAGCAATCGAATTCTATGAAGGCACCACTGACAACGGTCCAAAGTGAATACTCACTCTTAAATCGAGATGTTGAAATAGAAGTTCTTGATGCTGCTCAAGAGTGCGGCGTTGGATTTCTAGCATGGGCGCCATTGGCTAGAGGAGTATTGACCGGCAAGTATCGAAAGGGTGTACCTAGCGATTCCCGAGGGGCTGCGCCTCATTTTGCAAAACATATCGATCCCTATTTAGATAGTCGGTCTGCCCGAATAGTCGAGGCGGTTGCAGTTGCAGCTGAAGGTTTGGGTTACTCACCCTTAGAAGTGGCCCTTGCATGGGTGCGCGATGCACCTGGCGTAACAACATCTCTTATTGGAGCTAGGACTGGTGCACAACTGCGCGGGGTATTAAAAAGTGAAGAGATTTCGCTGCCAGATATCGTGCGCAGCGCACTCAATGATGTGAGCGCTTAAGCGTTTTCTAGAAAGTCTTTCAGAACACGAGCACCGAAAGTTAGACCCTCAACCGGTACTCGTTCATCAACACCATGAAACATAGCCGTAAAATCAAAGTCGGCATCTAGTTTCAATGGTGAGAAGCCATAACCGATAATTCCGAGATCGGCTAAAGCCTTGTTATCTGTTCCACCGCTCATCACATAAGGAACTGGGATGGCCACCGCATCTTCCTTGATCAGAGCATTACACATCGCTTCAACTAAATCGCCTTCAAAAGGTACTTCCAATGCTTTATCGCGAGTGATGGTTTCCATCGTCACATGTTCGCCAATCAAAGTTTTGATAGTTTCATTAAGTTCATCTTCAAAACCTGGGATAAAGCGACCATCAATAACAGCACTTGCCGACCCAGGGATTACATTTGCTTTATAGCCTGCATCCAACATTGTTGGATTAGCGGTGTTTTGAAGTGTTGCACCGATCATGCTTGATGCAAATCCAATTTCCTTAAGAAGAGGTCGAAGATCTGCCTCGTTGTATGGCTTTCCTGTCTCATCAGCGATTCCTTTAAAAAAGGCTTTCACAGTCTTGCTATAACGCTGTGGCCACTGGAACTGACCGATTTTAGACACAGCTTCTGCCAAGCGCGATACCGCATTCTCTCCGTTCATCATCGAACCATGTCCGGCACGACCATGCGCTGTTAATCGCATCCAATGAATACCCTTTTCCGCAGTTTCGATGAGATACAGTCGTTTGCCACCCGAAACGGTTACTGAAAATCCACCGACTTCAGACACCGCCTCTGTACAACCCACAAATACTTCTGGATGATTTTTCACCATGTAATGTGAACCGAAAGTACTTCCAGCCTCTTCATCTGCAAAAAATGCCAGAACTATATCGCGCTCTGGAACATAACCGGTTCGTGCCCAATCCCGAACGGTCGCAAGTATCATTGCATCCATATTCTTCATGTCGACCGCGCCTCGACCCCAAATAAAACCATCCTTGAGTTCTCCCGAAAATGGATCTACCGACCAATCAGCTGCATTTGCTGGCACAACATCTAAATGACCATGAACAACTAATCCAGGTCGATCTTGATTCGAACCTTTTATACGAGCTATTACATTGCAACGACCAGGTGCTGACTCGTAGGTTTTTGACTCAATGCCGACTTCACTGAGCAACTTAACGACATGAGCAGCGACATCTTTCTCATCACCTTTTCCATCGCCAAAATTAACGCTAGGAATTCTGATTAACTCTTGGCATATGCGGATGGTTTCAAGTTCAAGTTCTGAGTGTGTCGTAGGGGTCATTTCGCTATTCTCGCACCCAAT
>Ga0209550_10006005_pt1 | contig 11348 bp, 7 predicted proteins | sample LauGreSuBDMM15SN_2_FD_187567 | JGI IMG/M metagenome (GOLD analysis project Ga0209550, IMG submission 187567) | Freshwater lake microbial communities from Lake Michigan, USA - Su13.BD.MM15.SN (SPAdes) (version 5) | ecosystem: Environmental > Aquatic > Freshwater > Lake | place: Lake Michigan, USA... | reverse complement strand
AACTATTATTTAAAACATTTTCTAATTTACTATTTGTACCATTTGTACATAGTTTACTAAATGCGTTGCTCGCTTCTTGTTTAGAATTAAACCATAATATAAACAATAATATATATTATAATTTGATTTTAGTGTATACACAAGTTTATAACTATTCATAACTTCATATATTATAGTTATTTAATTTTAAATAATTATTTATTATTTTATATATATCTAGTTTAATAGTTAATCAAAATGATTAGATATTATTTTATTAAGTTTTTAACAAATAATTATTTTATTATAATACTATATTAACTGTAAAATGCTCGTTAATGATTTTAAAATATTTTGTTTAAAAAAAAATTATATGTTAATTTATGAATTATTAACTAAATTTCAATCTCATATTTATGATATCTATAAAAGATATTTTATAACAGCAAGTGATAAAAATATATATATTAATCAAATATATGAATTATCTAAAAGTATAAATATTAATTATAATAATATTATTTTAAAATATTCTGAAAATGAAAAAGAAAATTTATCAAATGAGTATTTATATTTACTTAAAAAATATAATAATAGTTTTGATGAACTATATAAATTAATTGAAGAAAAATATATTAATGAAAATATTACTAGTCCAATACCATCTAATATAATATATCCATTAAATAATTTTTTAATACAAAATATTACAGAATTAGCTTTAATAATTGGATTTCCTAGTTTGGATGACTTTTGTAAATTTTATAAAATTAATATAGTAATACCAAACATTATATTAGATCATTTTAAGATCTTAAAAATATATGAAATTGATTCATTAGAAATTACAAATGAAGATAAACAAACAGTTAAAGATTCTTTTGGATTAATGAATTATAATTTTTTTTTTCGAGTTAATTTATCTCAACCGATAGAAATAATTATTCCGTATTTTGATTTAATAATTACTGCTTCTAAAGCTAAAAGGTATGTTTTACAAGGTATATTTTTTGATGACTATTTAAATTTAAGTTCAAGAATAATGTCTCAAGTTTCTTTTCCAAAAATTTTTGAAAAAAAAAAAAAATAATATCATTAATAAAAAATGACTTGGAAAATGTAATTAATTTTAAAAATAAATATATTAAATATTGTGATATTGGTGAAATTATTGTTTATTCAAAAAATAAATGGATTAAAGTTTTAAATGAAGCTTATTATTTATATTCTAAATTATCAAATAAAACATTTTCAAATATTATCCATGATTTTTCTAATAAAATGAATAAACCATCTGATATCTACAATATAATAAAAATTTTACTTTTAGGTTCAGAAGAACAAATAAATATTGCTGGAATGTTATTTTTAATTCTTAAAGATAAAAAAATTAATAATTTATTTATTTCTGATGTAGTGTATTTATCATTAAATTTTGTATCTCAAATAAAATTAAAAAAAATAAATATAAATCTAAAAGAAGAGATTGAAAAAATTAATGAAATGACATATGAAAATGTTGATTTAAAAAAACAAATATTATTGTTAAAGAATATGCCAATTAATATTAAGACTCTTGCAATTGAAAAAATAAATGAAATGAAATTAAATAATAATGACTATTATAAACAATTTTTATATGTTAAAACACTTCTTAATTTTCCATGGCCTGATAAAAATGATAATTTTTTTAAAATATCGGCTGAAAATCCAATAAAATGTGAAGAATATCTTGATAATATTGAAAACAAATTAAACATTAAAACATATGGTCATAAAAAAATTAAAGAACAACTAATTTTACAGGTATCCAAATGGATTTCAAATCCTAAATCTAATGGTTGTGCAATATCATTAAATGGACCTCCTGGTGTTGGTAAAACTTTACTTGCAAAATCACTATCTGAATCTCTTGAAATACCATTTGTACAAATCACTTTAGGAGGACAAAATGATGGTGAACTTTTACATGGACATGGCTATACATATTCTGGTGCTCAACCTGGTCTAATTATTAAGAAAATTTTAGAAGCTGGATCAACTAGATGTATTTTATATTTGGATGAATTAGATAAATCATGTGCAAAACATGGTTCAACAAATGAAATAACATCTATTTTAATTCATTTAACAGATTCAAATATGAATTCAACTTTTCAAGATAGATTTTTTCAAGGTATTGATTTTCCATTAGATCGCGTAATTATAATGACTTCATATAATGATAGATCTAAAATAGATCCAATATTATTAGATAGATTTATAGAATTAGATGTAAAACCTTATAGTATTCAAGATAAGATATTAATTATTAAAAATTATATAATTAAAGAATTAGCAAACAATATAGGAATTCCATATTCAATAGAAATATCAGATTTATGTATTAAACAAATTATTAATGATTATACTATTGAAGCTGGTGTGAGAGATATTAAAAGAAAAATAGAATTAATTTTATTAAAGTTAAATAAATTATATTTAACAAATAAAATTAGTAAATATATTATAGAAAATAAAATACATATTACTCAAGAAATTATTGATGAATTTATTGATAATAACAAAATAGAATGTAAAAAAATTTATGATATATCATTTGTTGGTATTGTAAATGGTTTATATGCAACAAGTATTGGTACTGGTGGAATAACTACAATTCAAATTGAACCAAATTATTCTTTAGATTCTAATTTTATTTTAAAATTAACAGGATCTCAAGGAGATATTATGAAAGAAAGTATACAATGTTCATTTACTTGTGCAATTAGGTATTTATATAAAAATAGCTCTTATAATACTCTTGAAAAAATTAATCTTCATATTAAAGAAAATTTCCCAAATGGATTTCATATTCACACTCCTTCCGGAGCAACACCTAAAGATGGTCCCTCTGCTGGAGCTGCTTTTTCAATTGGATTTATATCTTTAATTTTAAATAAACAATTTAATAATAATGTTGCTATGACTGGTGAAATAGATTTAAATTCAAATATCACAAAAATTGGTGGATTAGAATATAAACTAGTTGGTGCAAAACAGGCAGGAGTAAAAACTGTTTTAATTCCAAAAGATAATTTTAATGATATTGAACAAATTAAAAAAGATTATTATGATTTATTTGATGACAATTTTAAATATATATATATATCAACTTTAGATGATGCAATTAAATATAGTTTTTAATAAATATAATATTATATTTATTAAAAAATACTATATTAAAAAACTATATGTGAACTTTAGATAATGCAATTGAATAGATTTTTTAAAATACTATATTAAAATATATATAATATAATATTAATGAATAATAAACAAATTATTAAATATTTTAATAAAATTATTAAAGATACAAAAAAATTTGATATCAATGTAATACATAATAATTATTATGTATATGATGTTCAAAATTTATTACAAAATTTTGTTTATTTAAAAGACTATACAGAAGATTTATTTTTTAATATTTCAAATTTAAAAGTAATTAGTAATTATATTTATGGATTTAAAATTAATAAAATTGATTTTTTTTTCGATTATGAAGATATCAATTCTTTAATATTTAATATTAAAAATTTAAGATTAATTTTGATTAATATTGTTCAATATTATAATTATGTTTATAATTTTAGTAATATAAATAATTTACAATTATATAAAATTGATGATAAAATATCACGAGATGCTATTCATATCATTTCACAATATGATAAATTAAAGAATGCATTTGTTTGTTTTAAAATAAGATTAGATAATCAAAAAAATTACGGTTTAAATGAAAATAGAATTAATATTAATAAATTATTTACTGATCTATGTAATTTATTATCAAATTATCCAAATCTATTAAAAGTTTTTGAAATTAAAAAAAAATATATGAATATGTATAATTTTAATATAAATGGTAATTATTCTAAAAAATTAATTGATACTATTGATGTTTTTTCATTAAAATATGATTTTACAAAACCTAAATTTATAGATTATAAGTCTCTTTTTGATGTAAAAAAACTAAATCTTAATAAATATTTTAATAAAAAATCTTCTAAATCAAATAATAAAATTAATAAAAATACATGTACAGATATATATACAAATACAGATACAAATACAAATACAGATAAGTGTACAGATAAATATACAGATAAATATACAGATACAGATACAGATAAATGTACAAATACAAATACAAATAAATGTACAGATACAAATACAAATACAAATACAAATACAAATACAAATACAAATACAAATACATGTACAGATACAAATACAAATACAAATACAAATACAAATACATGTACATATACAAATACATGTACAGATACAAATACAAATACAAATACATGTACAGATACAAATACAAATACAAATACATGTACAGATACAAATACATGTACAGATTCATATACAAATACATGTACAGATAAAAACTTCGATGATAATCATTTTGAAAAAATATTTGAACATCATAATCATAATCATGATTTATTTAGAAATGTTTTTAAAAACTCAAAAAAAAATAAACATTCTACAAAAAAAAATCAAAATAAATATATTAATTCTGAAAATAATTATTTATGCAAAAATAAAGAATATGATATTGAAGACTTATTTAAAAATCAAAAAATCAAAAAATCAAAAAATAAATATATTAAAATAAAAAATAATATTTCAAATAATAATTTCCGTGAAATATTTAAAGAAAATATTAAAAAAAATATTCCAAATTATATTGATTCTGATTTACTTTCAAAATCATCAAGGAAATCAAGCAAATCAAGTGAATCAAGTGAATCAAGTGAATCAAGCAAATCAAGCAAATCAAGCAAATCAAGCAAATCAAGCAAATCAAGCAAATCAAGTGAATCAAGAAAATCAAGAAAATCAAGAAAATTAAGAAAATCAAGATCATCAAGTTCATCAAGTTCATCTAATGATTCAAGATCATCTAGCAAATCAAGTTCATCAAGTTCATCTAGCAAATCAAGTGAATCAAGATTATCTAGCAAATCTAGCAAATCTAGCAAATCTAGCAAATCTAACAAATCAAAAAAATTAAGAAAATTAAGAAAATTAAAAAAATTAAGAAAATTAAAAAAATCAAGAAAATTAAAAAAATCAAAAAAATCTAATTCTAGTGTAGAAAATGATTATAGTAATGAAATAAAAAATTCAATTTATTTAAAAGAATATAGATTATTTGATAAAAATAATGTAGAAAATAAATATGTTGATATGTTTAGCGTTAATATTGGTAAATTTAGTTTACATATAAATCCACTTTTTGTGACAAGAATAGATTTTATAGATGCATTAACCGCATTTATTGATATAATAAAAGAAAATTTAGAAAAAACACATAATTATGAAAAATATATTAAAAAGTCATTATATAGACAAAATAATATTTTTGATCTAGAAAAGTGTTTATTTGTTAAAGATATTTATTTAAAATATATTAAATATTTTGATATTTTAATTACAGATATTGAAAATATTTTATTATTAATAATTTCTATAAATATTAATGAAAGAGCTATTATAATAGATGCAAATAAAAATATGATTAGTAATTTTTATGGTAGAATTATTCATTTACAACAAACTTTACATGATAAATTAAATATTGATTCTTTAGAAACAAATATAGATTTATTTTATATAAATGAATTAAAAGAAACTATATTTTTTGCTAAATTAAATAATTTTATTTTAGAAGTTAAAAATTTAAATGATAATAGAATCAGTGAATTATCATTAAAAATAAATGATACGGAAATATTATTTTTTTTGTTAGATAAAAATTTTGACATTAAAAAATATGAAAAATTATTAGAAAAAAATTTAAAAATAATAGAAATAATAAAAATACTGGTTGAATTAAACTTAAAAAATATATGTGATTTGTTATTAAATCTAAGTCATATTTAGATTAATTTTATTTTAAATTTAAAATTTAAAATAAAATAATATAGTATTTATTATTATATATATATATATAATGCCATATTTATTTGATCCTTCTAAACTTAATTATTCTGGTAATAAAGTTGCTGTTAGAAATTTAATTTCTGTATGTAATGGATACGAGGAAATTTATTCAAATATTCGTGCACAACTAACTTTAGCAAAAGATTCTGTTAATTCATGGTATTCAGTATGGAATGGTTCTTTTCAAACAACTAGTGTCAGTATTAATCCATATGATCCTGAACATAAACAATTTTTAAAACAATTAGCTATTATCTTAGATTTATTTTATAATAATATTAGTTCTATTCTTTCAACATGTAGTGTTCCAATAACTATGCAATATGATTATAATAAATTCACTTATTATGTTCCTTTTAATAATAATTTCTTTAAAAATCAACCAATAGCACTAGCTACTATTAGTAATCTTATTATTAATGTCACAGATGATGTTATTGCACTAAAAAATACACTTCTGAATGTTTCTAAAGTTAATAGATCATTATTATTTCAATATGATTTAACTGCTTCAGATATTTCCAATGATATTATTGATAGTCATGATATTTCTGGATATAATATTTATAATAGTACATTAAATAATGATTTCCTTCAAGGATGTGATATATCTTATTCTATAATTAGTAATTCATATTTAACAAGTGGAAATGACCTATCAGGAGGTAATGTTAAAAATAGTAAAATTAGTTATTCAGATATATCTGATAATTATATTGTTGATTCATCACTTAACAACTGTAATATTAGATCAACTTCTTATTTATATCGATCAGATATTTCTAGTAGTTATGCATATAATAGTACCGTAAATGGTTTAATTAGTGGTTCTTTTACTGCTGGTATTTCAGCAAGTAGTGTAAGAACATCAGCATTAAATTCATACTTTAATACTTGTCCTTTTATTTGTAATATTAATGGTGATAGCTTGTATATTACAAATGTTCCTGATTGTTCAAACTCTGTTATTAATACTTCTGATTTTGTAGATACATCAGTAAACACATGTATATTATTTTCTGATTCATTAGTAAATTGTAAAATTACTAGCTCTGATATATCTAATAGTTATATTTCTAGTTCAGATATTTCAGCATCACTTATAAAAAATTCAACTATAAATATTAGTCAAGTTACTGGTGGTTATATTACAGCTTCTAATATTATTGGTAGTAACAGTTTAAATATGGCAAGTCCAGATTTAACTAATAGTGTTGTTTATAATGTTGTTATTAGTGATTGTGATATATCAGGTGTTTTAATTTATAAATGTTCTGTTTATAACTGTAATTTATACAACTGTTTATTAATTAACAATAATAGTACTTATGAACTATCAAGATATAGTCCTCAACCAGGTCAATATCGTATTAATTATTGTAAAATTTTGTATTGTACTGGTTCTGGTAATAATATTACTAATTCATCTTTATATCCATATCTAAGTGGTGCAACATTGATCGAGTCATTTCCTGTAACAATTTCTTCATCAAATATTACTTATAGTTCAAATTTCTTCAGAACATTACGTTTAAAATACTTAGTTGGTAGATTAAATAATATTGGATGTTATAATAATACTAGTTTAACATATAACTTTATTAATGATATTTCTGATTCAAATTGTTTAGTAGGTGGTAGATACTTTTACAAAATTGGTGATTTTGCTACAGAAGTTATTAGTATTAATTTACAAAGTAAAACTATTGCTGATGTTTTCTATACTATTATTGGAGATGGAACTGGAAGTTGTACAAAAACATATAAAACAATACCAACTCCAACAACTCAATGGGATGAAAGTGTTATCTATGAATTAAATAATAATCCTATTGTTGAAATATTTTCAAGAATGATGGATGAAATTAACTTTTCATCTGGTTTATTAGAAGATTCTAGAAATCTATTTAATGCTCTTCTTTAAATATAATTTATTAAATTTTTAATATTAAAATATTTTAATATTAAAATTAGTTATATTGTTTATGCAAAATAAGTCAACATTTTTTTAAGATCATTTACCATATTTATAGAAAATACAAGTTGTTCAATTAATCTATTATTTTTTTCAATAATCGATGTACCATCGCCGTCATCACTATTTTCACTGACAAAACCAATAACTGATTTAAATAATTGAGATATAGTACCTGATTGTGTATCAGAAAACCAAGTATCAATTTCATAACTTTCAAGCGGGAAAACACCTATTTGATAATAATATTTTGCAATATATCTATTTGAAGATATATCTAAAGTAGTTGATGTAGATGTAAGATTTAATAAAGATTTAAAATCAACTACTTTATTAGACGAACTATCTATACCAATATTTGAAAGTGCACCTAAATTAAATCTTGCTCTAATATATCTCATTTGATTTGTACAAGTATTAATTCCACCAATTGATGTATTTGGTATGAAAGTTACAGAGTCTCCATTTGAAAGTCTTAAACTTTTAATTGATTTCATAAAATTAAATTGATTTATTAGAATATTTTGTAAAGCGACAAACATACTTTTATTATAATTAAGAATTGTATTTAAACTAGGATCACTAGAAGAAGAAAATTCATTTAAACTTGGATCATTTATCCAACTATTATACCAAGTAGTTAAACTCGAGTTAATTATTATTATATCATTTTTTAACTTGCTATAAATATTTAAATAAATATCACAATTATCTACTAAATTTCTAATACCAGGTTCATTTGAATCATATAATTTATCTAATCTATTATTCATATATAATATAAATATATAATATTATTTGATTCGAGGATCAAATTTTTTAATCTAGTTTAACTAATATTATTTATTTTTAATTAAATAATATAAAAAATAAATAATATATTATTTAAATGACTAAACTTGGTTTGTTTATATTTAGAAGAGATTGTAGATTATACGATAATTTAGCTTTAAATTTATTATCTAATCAAGTTGATATTATTTTACCAATATTTATTTTAGATTCAAATCAAATTATTAAAACTAATAAAAATAAAAATTATTTTTCAACAAATGCAGTACAATTTATTTGCGAAACATTAAATGATCTAAATGACCAATTAAAAGAATATAATTCAAGATTATATTTATTTTATGGAGTACCTTGGGAAATTATTGCTCAAATTTTGACACGTTTAAATAAAAAATATGATGAAATTACAATTGCTTATAATATTGATTTTTCAACTTATTCTAATAAAAGAGATCATCAGATTGAAATTGTTTGTAATAAACTTGGAATTAATATAATTACTTGTGATTCTGATTTAACTTTAAGACCTATTACAGAATTAATTAAGACAGATGGTGATGGATTTAAACAATTTGGTGCATTTTATAAAAATTCAATTAAAAGTGATCCTGAAAAACCAACAAAATTAAATAGTAAAACTAAATTTGTCAATATAAAATTCGAAAAGAATTTATTACGTGTTCTTGAATATGATATTACAGATCTTAATAAATTCTATCAAGAAAATATATTTTTAACTCAACATGGCGGTAGAACTATATTTCTTAATAAACTTAAAAATATTACGAATTTTTCAGAATATAATACAATGCGAGATATACTTTCCTATAAAACAACAAATCTATCTGCTGGTCTAAATATGGGTTGTATTAGTATTAGAGAAACATATTGGACAATTAGAAAAAAATTAGATGATAAATCAATTATTTTAAAACAACTATATTGGCGTGATTTTTTATTACAAGCAGTTGCATATTTACCTAATGCAAAATCATATTCAAGGTTAATGGATGAACGTTTTGAAAAAATTAAATGGCCATCTAATTTAGAAGTAAAATCTTTATGGAAAAGTATGATAGAAAGTAAAACTGGTTTTTTATTAATTGATGCAGGTATTCAAGAAATGAAACAAACTGGATTTTTACATAATAGAAATAGAATGATTTTAGGAGTATTTTGGACAAAATATTTAAAAATTCATATCTTAAATCCAAAATATGGATCACAAGCGGGATTTTCAAAATATTTAGTAGATGCAATAGGACCATCACAAAATAAAATGAATCATCACTGGATATTAGATTTTGATTTTCCTGGTAAAAAATTTTCTTCACCAGGAGCACCTCTTTCTGGAAGACCAATGAAGATTGATAATTCAATGATTAAAAAATGGGATCCTGATTGTTCTTACATAAAAAAATGGCTACCTCATTTAAATAATATATCATGTAAAGAACTATATAAATGGAATGGAAATGAAATTCATCCTGGTCCTATTTTTGATCCAAAAAAACAATATAATGAGTGGATTACACTATGTAAAGGTATAATGTAAATTATATGAAAAAAATTTTAAATTATTTTCATATATTATTTAAAATAAACATGTATGTTTATGATACTAAAAATAAAGTTTTTACTTTCTTTAAAAAAATACCAGATCAAGATCCAATTATTCAGGAGGTAAAAAATGAAATTACAGAATTAAAATCTATATTGAAAACTAGTAAAAATAAAGTGAATACAGTTAAAATAATAGAACAACCTTTATATTTATTTTTTTCAGATGAAAAATTATTTAAAATTGCAAGTAAAAATGTGAAAGATACTAAAAAATTTATAAATAAACATAAATTACAAAATTTATTCTTACATTTTTCTTTAAATAAAATAGAAAAATTTGATTCTAAACTTGATCCTTCAAAAAATAAATCAAATAATTTATATTATAAACCAAAAGGTTTATGGATATCTCATGGGTCATCTTGGTTAGATTATGTTAATTCTAATATTAAAAATGCAAATGAAAAAAATTTATTTGGATATATTTATAAAATAGATATATTTGATTCTATTAAACTAATTACAAATAAAGATGATCTATTTAAATTTATTAAATTGTATAAAAAAAAACCAAATGATATAAAAATATATGATGTAATGGATTGGGATCGTATTAAAAAGGATTTTGATGGTTTAATAATAACACCTTGGTTAGGTGATAAAATTTGGCATTTAAGTTCTTCAGAAAATATGGAAATTATTGGAGGAGAAATAGTACATGATTTTTTTGTTGATTTAATTGGTTCTAAATGGAAAAATAATATGATGCTTCTTTCTGAATGGTATAGAAAATGGAATTGTGCATCAGGTGTTATTTGGAATACTAAAGGAATTGCTTCATGTGATTTAATTAAACAAATTGATTTTTCTAAATATATCTAAAATATAGCTAAAATATATTTTAAATCTATAAACAAATATTTATTAATAAATATTTGCCGAAAAATTCTAAAAACACAAAAAATCTTTGGAATTTTTCGGCAAATTTTATTAATAAAATTATATCCAGACCATTTTATTAATTCAATCTTAGAAATAATAT
>Ga0209550_10006004_pt1 | contig 11348 bp, 4 predicted proteins | sample LauGreSuBDMM15SN_2_FD_187567 | JGI IMG/M metagenome (GOLD analysis project Ga0209550, IMG submission 187567) | Freshwater lake microbial communities from Lake Michigan, USA - Su13.BD.MM15.SN (SPAdes) (version 5) | ecosystem: Environmental > Aquatic > Freshwater > Lake | place: Lake Michigan, USA... | reverse complement strand
CCGCCTCCTTCGCCTCCGCCCCCGGCACGCCCACCCCCCGCTGCCCCTCCGCCTCGGGCCCCGCCCCCTCTGTTCTGTGTGAACCAACAATGGAGTGGCGTGAGCTACACGTCGGGTGCCCCCGTGCCATGCACCTACTTTACAACAACCCCGGCGGCTTGCGCTTCCTATGCCACCGCGCGGACCAGGTGCCCGGCCTCGTGCGGCACATGCCCGCCTCCCTCGCCCGCCCCACCGAACACGATGGTCATGTGCACGAACACGTGCCTCCGCCCGCCCTCCCCACCGCAAGCACCCCCGCCCCCGCCCGCCATGGGCCGCCGGCAATTGCAGGGCACCTCGTCTCTGTGCGGCGAGACGTGCGTCTGGGCCTCCGACGGCGACTGCGACGACGGCGGCCCCGGCACCGAGTTTTCCGGCTCCTGCGCCCTCGGCACTGACTGCGCAGATTGCGGCCCGCGCGCGCCGCGCCCGCCCCCGCCTTTCGTCGTCCTCCCTCCGCGGAGCCCGCCCCCACCCCGGAGCCCGCCACCACCGCCACCACCTGAATCTGACGGTCTTGGCACGGCATCTGACGGCGTGTGCAACGACGGAGGTCCGGGCTCCGAGTTTGCGCTGTGCGCCGTGGGCACGGATTGCGCCGACTGCGGCCCGCGTTACGTGATGTTTTCGCCGTCGCCGCCGCCTGCGATTCCGCCCCCTCCGGCGCCGCCGCGCTCGCCGCCGCTGCCGCCGCAATATCCTCCGCCTTCGCCCAAGACTCCGCCTCCGCCGTCCCCGTCTACGCCTCCGCCGCTCCCACCGGCCGCGCCGCTGCTGGATCAGGGCGAGTGCGCCGTCGTCTACCTGAAGCACGACGACCCCGATACCTGGGCAATCGTGCTCTTCGACCACCTGAACGCAGGCGATTCCCTCAAAGCGACCGACGCTGCGTACCTTGCGGGGGGGTGCGGCGAGACATGCCTCTACGCCTCCGATGGCGACTGCGACGACGGCGGCCCGGGCTCCGAGTGGGGCGCGAGCTGCGCCTTCGGCTCCGACTGCACCGATTGCGGCCCCCGCGCCTCGGGCTTTGCCGCCGGTGAGACCCATGTGACCTACACGGCGACCACCCAGGTGAGAGCCGGCTCCGTCCTCACCAGCGCCCAGTTTACGGGCTGGGGGAACTTCCTTCCTGCCGGCGGAGATGAGATCATCATCTACCGGGGCACCCTGACCGCCCCCACGTTCCTGTGCGGCTTCTGCAACCGTGCTGTCGCGTCTCCTACGGGTTGCAGCTTCAACGCCATTCCAGGCTCCTCGGCCATGCCCGCTGGCGTGTGGAACAACTTCCACTCCGCCACCTTTTACGGCGTCTACGACCAGTGGATCTACGACACGCGCGCTCGCTCGATTGGTGGCCAGGAGGCGCCCACGTCCGGCTCCCGCGCTACGCTGCTGGCCGCCATCAGCAACCGTTCCAACTGGTATTACAACAACGTCGGCGTCCTCGCACTCTCGACAGTCATCCCAACGGGCGGGTACACCATCGGCAACCTGCCCCCATCGGCTCCGCCCCTCTTGTCGCCTCCGTTGTCGCCACCGCCGCCATCGAGACCGCCGCCGCCGCCGCCGCCCAGCCCCCCCAAGCCGCCACCGTCGCCTCCCGCCGCGCCGCCGCCGCCGCCGCTCATGCCGGGCGACTGCCTCTTCGTCGCGATGAGAACGGACGCCCCCGACAACTTTGGCCTGCTGCTCCTCAAGACGCTGGGCTACTCGGAGACGCTCTACGTGACCGACGACACGTGGACCTCGGTGAACGGACCGTTTGGAGACCGGCCAGGCGACTCCCACCTCACGTACAGAAACGGCGTCTCCGACGTGCCCCCCGGCACGGTGCTCACCGCTGCCAACTTCACCGGCGTGCTTGCGGCCAGCGACCTCGGCGACCAGCTGCTCGCGTACGTGGGCAACCGCACCAGCAATCCCACCATGCTTTGCGGCATCGACAACACCGCCGAGGGATGGTACGTCCCGAATGCGTGCTCCGAGACGTGCGTCTGGGCCTCCGACGGCGACTGCGACGACGGCGGCCCCGGCACCGAGTATTTCGGCTCCTGCGCCCTCGGCACTGACTGCACAGATTGCGGCCCGCGCACTGCGATCACCCCACCCACGGATCGCACGTACCTTCCCTCGACCCTCGTGGATGGCTTCAGCGCATTCGCCCCTGGCCCTGGGATAGGCCACTGGGATAACTTGGCCTACATCGGAACGAACATCGGCACCCGCCGCGTACTTCGGCAGGCGATCATGTCACGCTCCAACTGGACGTACAGCAACGTCATCGGCAACGTGGCCAGCAACATTCCGACCTACTTCGAGATCATCGGCGATCCGCCCTCCGCGCCGCCCAACCCGCCGTCCCCGCCATCCCCGCCGTCCTCGCCGCCCCCATCGCCTTCGTCGCCGCCTTCGCCTCCGAATCCCCCCACGCCGCCCCCGCCGGCGGGACCGCCCGTTGGCGCGACGCGAATTGTGTGCCTCAACGAGTGCTCCTATGCCTCCGACGGCGAGTGCCACGACGGTGGCCCGGGCGCCGAGTTGGCATGGTGCGCGCTCGGCAATGATTGCTCCGACTGCGGCCCTCGGACTCTTCCAGCCTGCGACGCGGGTGCCGGCTGCGGCATGTGCCTGATGGCCGAGACGAACTGCCCGACCACCACGCAGGCCATGCTGGCCTTGCCGATTTGCGCCAACCCCTACTCCGTGGGCGCGGTCATCCTCCCGCCCAACGGCCGCTGCCGCGGCTCGGGCCTTTGCGGCACCACGACGACCCTCAACAACTGCGACGCCTACGACGTCTACCGCATGGTCTACCGCACGATGCCCTCCCCGCCGCCCTTGCCGCCGCCGCCGCCCTCGCCCTCGCCGCCGCCGCCGCCGCCGCCCTCGCCGCCGCCGCCCTCGCCCTCTCCGCCGCCGGCCGGCTGCATGAACAGCCTCGCACTCAACTACCGCCCCTTTGCTGCGCGCGACGACGGCTCGTGCATCATCGGCGGCTGCACGGACTCGCGCTTCCCCCAGTACAACCCGAGCGCCAACTTCGACAACGGCGCATGCCCGCCGTTCATCCCTGGCTGCAAGAACTCGGCCGCTGCCAACTACGCGCCCGGTGCCACCGTCGACCCGTACAACTCGTGCTTCTTCGCCTACCCGGGCTGCATGGACTCGACCAAGTTCAACTACAACCCGAGCGCCAACGTCAACTCGGGCTGCACCCCCAAAATCTTTGGCTGCATCGACTCGCGCGCGTCGAACTACAACCCTGGCTTCAACACCGCCGGCCCCCCTGATTGCATCTTCCTCGGCTGCAAGAACTCGTTGGACACCAGGTACTTTCCGCTCGCCACGATTAGCGACGGCTCGTGCCCGAACAAGCTAGGCTGCACCGACCCAACTGCGCTCAACTACAACGCCATCTACAACGTGCAGCTGAATAACTCGTGCTCGTATGGCGGCTGCATGGCCGTCGGCGATCCAAACTACAATGCGAAGAACACCTTCCAAATCCCTGGCTCGTGCGCAAGCTCGGGCCGCCGCCTCGAGGAGGAGGACGCTCCGGGTCGCCGCCTGCAGCTTTCAGGCTGCATGGACCCGGCCGCCATGACCTATTCGGCGACCTCTACGTCGCACAATCAGGCCGCATGCTCGTACCACGTCCTGGGCTGCACGCTAAGCACGGCGCTCAACTTCATCGCGACGGCCACGCCGGGCAACTCAGAGGCCTCGTCGTCGTGCATCGCCCGGGTCGAGGGCTGCATGTCGCCCACGGCGTTGAACTACTTGAGCAGTGCCAATGTCGTGTCCACCGCTGCGGCGCCAACGCCGACCTCGCAGGGATTTGCGTGCGTGTACCAAGTCAGTGGCTGTATGGACTCCACCGCGACCACCTACATGCCCTCGGCAACCGTCAACGTCCAATCGGCGTGTGCGTACAGCATTCCTGGCTGCCTCGTGAATACGGCCAGGAACTACAATCCGAGCGCCACCGTGAACGTCGCCTCGATGTGCGTCTACGACGTCTACGGCTGCCCGAACTCGGCCGCGAATAACTATGTGGCCAACGCCAACGTGCCGCTCCCGTGCACGTTCACCATTCCGGGCTGCATGTCTCCGGCGGCCTCCAATTACGACTCGCTTGCCACCCAAGACAACGGCTCATGCGTCGTGTACTCGCCGCCGCCCAGGCCGCCGCCGCCCAAGCCACCGCCCGGCACACCCTCACCTCCAAGTCCCCCCCCTCGGCCGCCGCCACCGCCACCGCCAGTGTTGCCTCCGCCCTCGCCGTTGCCGCCGAAGCATCCGCCGCCCTCGCCCTCGCCGCCGTCCCCACCGCCCTCGCCGCCCGCGCATCCGCCCTCGCCGCCGCCGCCCTTTTTGCCCGCGAACTATGGAGCCGGGCTCACGGCCGGAAACGCGAAAGAGTCGACGATCCTCATCGCCGTCATCGCCGCGTGCGCCTCCGTGTTCGTCCTCGCCGTCGTCTTCGTCGCTGTCTACTACATGCGCACGAAGAAGGGCAAGTCGGCAGGCCGCGCCAGGACGGGCGTCAGCAAGCCCACCACCGAGTTGCAGGCCCTCGACGCAGGAGGAGCGAAGAAGGATAAGTACAAGCCCATCCCCATGGACCAGATCACTTATGCCGACGAGCTCGGCACCGGCGCCTTTGGCGTCGTCTACAAGTGCACGTTCCAGGCGACCAAGTGCGCCATCAAGAAGCTGCACAAGAAGGACGAGAGGTCGGACGCGCTCGCCACGGCGCTCATGGCCGAGTTCCACGTGATGAACGCGCTGCGCCACCCGAACGTGCTGCTCACGCTCGGCATCGCCGAGGACAGCATCGAGGGCAGCAGGGGCATCGTCATGGAGCTCATGGAGGCCTCGCTCGCCGACGTGCTCCAGCTCGCGGCCTTCGAGCAGTACGCCACGTGGAAGGGCTCCCTCTACTCCATCGCCTCGGACGTGAGCAACGGCATGGCCTACATCCACTTCAACAACATGCTCCACCGCGACCTCAAGCCGGGCAACGTGCTCCTCGACGCTCAGTGGGTGGCCAAGATTGCCGACTTCGGCACCGTCTTCGAAGAAGTCGACGTCAAGAAGGCGGGCAGCGACGGCGGCGACATCCAGGGCACGCCGCCCTACATGGCGCCCGAGATCGTGAAGATGGGCACGTACGACAAGCCGGTGGACGTGTGGGCCTTCGGGTGCATGCTCGCGCACATGGCCTCGAAGCGCCCGCCCTACTCGTGGCTGACGCACATCGAGACGCCCAAGCAGCTCCTCCAGGTAATTGCAAGCGGCGAGTACTCGCCGCTCGAGCTGATGCTTGAGAGCGAGTCCACGCCCGAGAAGATCAAGCAGCTTGCCAAGCAGTGCTGCCAGCCTGGCCCCATTATGCGCCCAACATTTGAGCAGATCTCGGGCCTGATCAGCGCAGCCATCGGGGACTGCGAGGACCCGCGCCCCGTGGCGCGCATCAAGAACAAGCGTCCGCTGCGCACCTCGCTTGCTGACACCGGGGGATCAGACCGCTCGAATTCGAAGGACGACTACCGCCCATCGTCGATGGACCAGTCGTACCGCGACAAGTTCAAGAACCGCTCCAAGTCGGCAGGTGGGCTCGAGAAGTCGTACCGCGCCGATGCGGCCTCGTCGCCTTCGGTCAGAGGCTCGTCGATGACCACCGCTGAGCAGGAGGAGCCGAAGGCTTCGCTCTTCCAGACCTTCTCTGACACGCTCCTCACCACCTTCACGCCTGGCAAGGCAGGGTCGGGCGGGTTCGGCGCCGCGCCTCCAACGCCGCCGAAGGCCGAGGAAGAATCGCCCCGGGTGCAGCCGGCTGCACCCGCCTTCTTGTCGACCTTTGGCCTCGGCGACACTCTCATGGCCACATTCACGCAAGGCGGTGCCAAACCGCCGGCCTCGGAGGAGGTCGACGTGTGAAGAGGGGGTGGGAAAAGGACGTGCAAAGAGGCGGGCTCTGAGCACTGTGATGAAGGCGTCAGAAGGCGTGGGGTACCAAATAAGGGTACCGGGGGGATGCGGCAGGAGGGCAGGCGTGGAGTGGCGGGGGGATGCGGCAGGAGGGCATAGGTGCACACCGCCATGACTGGCGTGTGCAGTCTGTTGCGAAGCTTCATCAAGCTGCAATACATGCAGCACATGTGTAGGCAAACCCCGCCGCCACATGTAATAGTTGCTAACTTGGCAACGGCTGGCAGGGTGGCCTGTGGGAGGCAGGGGCGTGGGGCGGGGGAGCGGTCGCAAATAGTCCGCATGACCGGATGACGGGTTAGGTGTGGGGTTTCCTGAGTGTACGACGATCTGTACGATTTGGTGGGGTTTCCCGTGTGTGTACGATTTGGTGGGGTTTCCCGTGTGTGTACGATTTGGTGGGGTTTCCCGTGTGTGTACGATTTGGTGGGGCTTACTGTACGAATCGGCGGGGTTAAGTCATGGGTTAAGTAAGTATAAAGGGCCTATAAAGGGCAACCATGTCGGCAACGGGGCATGGGCTCTCGCGAACGCGATCCGGGTTCGGCGGCGCTCAAGGACAATGTGTATCGATTGCGAAACACTCGATATTCCTCCCGTCCTCTTTCCTGCCGATGTAGAGCCGCCTGTCGTCGGTCCGCACGCGCACTTGGACTGAGAGGCCACCCAAATCACGTTTGAGAGTCCACTACTCTCGATTAGGAACGTTTCATCAACTTTGCAGACAGTAAAGTTGGTCAGCATCTCTTCCGCACCCACGTGCGTGGATCCGCCCCTTCGCGCGGCTGTGCAAAGATGACCACATTTGACCGCAACCAGCGCGTCGTGCTCGTCGGACTCAAAGAGCGCCACGACCTCAACGGGTGTGAGGCGAAGGTCATTCAGGAATACCAAGGGCGCGTGGCCATTTGGCTGACAGTCTCGGCAGAGTGCATTCGTGTTAAGCCAGAGAACCTCATCGTCGCAGATGAGTCGCAGACGGCGTCGCCACAAACCATCCGCGACGCCCTCGCGCCGGCACAGCAGAATGGAAGCCCAAAGGTGACGCTGCCACCATCTGCTGCAGAAACGCGAGAGCCTGTGGGCTCTGCGTTGACCACCGCGGCAATCCAAGAGATTGCTTGGGCTGTGCTGCTTGCGTTCGCCACCCTCCTCGGCGCCCTCTTCGGCACGGTCGAGAAGAAAGTGTCAGCTCGCGTTCGTGCACCATGAACCCTGCCGATGCGCATGACCCCGCCCATGACCTGCCTGCGCCTCGAAGCAACATGGAAACCGCTTCAGGGTGAAGTGTGCGCAGGCCGCTTGCGCCGGACATAGAGGCGCTGTCCCCCATCGCTCGCTCAGTAGGTGGACACTCAGGATAGGTGGGCACTCATATGATGGCGAGTGCTCGGCGCGAGTGCATGCTCCTCGCTATGCTCCCTTGTCGCGTGTTGAATGTGTGGTGCTCGTCCGTGCTGGTGAAGTCGAGGAGAGCTCCTCTCAGTCCCGTGTGCCGTGAGAGGATTTAGGGCAACAGTGCCAGTCAGTCAATCAGTTATCTTTCGCGGTCTGGGACGGTCCCTCCCCGCACACACCACCGTCACTAAGTACGGCTCCCGCCGCTCCCGATCAACTACTAAACGGTACTAAAAAGTACTCGCGTTAATACTCGCGCGCTCGAGCGCGTCACAGTCGTCTCTCGGTGCAAGAATTGCTTTCTTGCTTCGTTGCTTGCCTGCGCTCGCTGTGCCCGTAGATGTGACCTGCTGGGCGGGATTTTTGAATGGAAGTTCCCGATGGTCCCGTACAGTAACTGTCCTCGCGTTCATTTTCCTCCCACTACCAAAAAAGCGCCGGCACCCCCGGTGCCGTTGAACCGGAATGGCGTCTCCACGGGACCTGTGGCTGTGCGTCTTGCCGTGATGGCAAATTAACGTGAACGTGAAACGTGTCGTGAACCGGAATGGCGCCGCTGGACGTCGAACATGGTCGAAACCCAAAGTGATGACGAAACCGTCTTGGTGTGCTCGCGGTCGCGGGCGACGAATGGTGGCCGACGATGGCCGCGACACCCCCTGGTTGGTGCGCGAGCGTGCGATCCGGGAGGCGCAGGCAGCGACGGCAGCGCACGTGGCGCTCCAGCGGCAGCGCGATGCTGAGCACCAGCGGGAGCTTGCACGGCAGGCGGCCGCGCGCGCAGCAGCTGAGCGCGAGCGCATCGACGATGCGACGAGAGGCTGGGCCGAGCGCCGTCGGGAGCAGGTCGTGCAGGCTGCGACGAGGCGAGTACCCCAGGCGCCGTGGGGTAAATCCGCGAGCGCCGGTGCTGGCGGCGCAGCAGGGCGGACGGCGAGTACTTCGGCGGCGGAGCTGGCAGCGGAGTTGGCGGCTGAAGATATGGCGGCAAAAGATACAGCGGCAGCGGAGATGGCAGCGGAGCCGGCGGCTGAAGATAGAGCGGCAGAAGATACGGCGGCTGCGGAGCCCAAACTTGATTGGAAGGAGAAGGATGAGAAGGCGGTGCTTAGAGAGATGCGAGAGCGCGACGAGCAGCAAATTGCTCATCAGGCTGAGGAGAAGGCGGCCGAGAACGAGGCGATCCAGGCGGCATTGACCGTGTCGGTAGAGCGGCGTGCAGCCAAGGCGGCGGCGCAAGAGGAGGGGAATGCTGAGGAAGCACGACAGAACCGCGCGATCGTCGCTGTGGAGCAACGCGGCCAGGTGTGGGCGAGTCAGGCGGGCGCCCACCATGGCGCCCACACCAGTCCCACACCGTTGCATGCGTTGCATGCGTTGCATGGCGCCTCGCAGCGGCCCAAGGAGCCTGGGCCGACGTGGATTGGCATCGCGTACAGTGACCACTGGGCGTAAGTGCTTGTAGCCAGCCGCGGGCCTACTGCTACATGTACCGCTACTCGTCTATAGCCGCCGAGACACCGAGAGCCGCTGCCCGCCGACGGCGAGAGCGACCTCGGTGGCCCGTACGCTCGGCTACGCTCGAAGCGAGGCGAGAGTCGGCGCGATGAGCGTCGCGTCAGACGGAGAATACGGTACGATCACAGAGCGATACAAGGGCGCCGGTATTAATAGGCGTGTCGCGCTCTTGGTCGGGCTCTGTAGGTATGGACCGCACGTACCGTACTAGGCTACCGCGTACCGGTCGGGTGGACGATTTTACATTTTTAACCGAACTCGTTGGTCGAATTCGTGGAAGTCAGTCGGAAGGCACCGTTCCCGCGGCGCCCAGGAGCGTGCCAGCGTCAGTCACACGCGGGTCGCAATTACCCAATAGCAACGCCACCGGACCAGCCGTGTCAGACACTGTGGGCGGCGGGTCTCGGACTGGTTGTGCGTGTGGCGACAGACGTCCGACCGAGACCTTCACACGATGACAGATGAGGCGACCGCGCGGCGGTTGCGATCGGTGACCCGATGACGGTGTCGAGTGTGAACTTAAGGCGGCTTCTTCGAGTCTCGTGCGCCGTCGGTCTCGTCAATCTCGTCAGTCTCGTCAGTCCATCGAGTCTCGTGCGCCGTCAGCACGAAGGGCACGGACTGCTGTAGACAGTGAGCAGCACGCGCTTCTGCTGCGAGGATGCCTCGTACGGCAGCCGTCCATGCTGCACGCGCATGTTGTCGAGCATCAGCCAGTCTCCAGGGTGCAGCTTGAAAGCATAAGTGTGCTCCCAGGCAGTCCGCTGCACCTCTGCCACGAGCTTGGGCGGGAAAGGCGTGCCATCCGCAGCGGTCAGTGAGCCCGTGTGCACGATGTTCCACCACACTTCAACACCGCTCGAGGCATCGCGCACGTAGCCCGGGTGAACGTTAGTCACAGTCAGGCAGCCATTAGTGTCCCAAACGAGGTCTTCAGCTAGGAAGCCCATCTCAAGGAAGAAGGCGACCGCGGCCTCGCGCGGGGCGTCGTCGGGCAGCGCGCACTTCCCTTGCCATGAGCCGAGTGCGGCGGTCGTCACCTGCGGCGGCGGCGGGTTTCGGGCGTCGAAGAAGACCCGCGAGTACCGGATGCCGCCGTGCTCCTTGAGAAACTGTCGGACCGAAGCCGAGTGCGTCGTGCCGAGGTCGCAGTTGCGCGCCAGCGTCGATTCGCCGCCACTGGGCGCGTCCTGGACGCAGTAGAGCCCGATCCGTCCGACAGTTGTCGGGTTGTAGCATAGCTCATTGTGGTTGAGTAGCAGAAAGTCAGGCGGCACGTTCGTAGCCAAGTCGATGCCCGAGAGCTTTTCGCGGCCTGCGGCGGGGCCGAGGGACGTGTACCGACCTTCGACCAGCGGAACTGGCGCCTCCTCGTCGAGGCAGCCCTTCCAAAAGTGCGCAAACTCCTCCGCCGAGCGCATCGGTAGCCCTCGCAGCAGCACAGCTCCATTCCCCACTATGTGCTCTTCGATGGCACGCCGCGCGGCGCCGCCCCACGCTCGAAGTGCCTCGGGAGAGCACGCCCCGGCAATGCCGTCTGTGGTGCCATCTGCTGCTGTGCCGCGCACCACAGTCAGCACGTCGGCAGTTGGCCCCTTGCAGAAGAGTGACTTGGTCGCAGCGCCAAAGCCGCCTGGTGTCTTTGGTGCCGTGCCACCGCCTTTGCCCTTACCCTTATCGCCTGTCTTCGAAGCCTTGGATTTGACTGGAGAGGATTTGGCAAGAGTCGTCGCCGTTGCCGAACCAGGTGGCGTAAGGGCCCATTTCTCGAACCAACCAAGTTCCAAGGGCACTCGACTCGGAAACCTTTTGAGCTCGTCGTTGCTCAACACAAACTTCGGCGAACCGGCTATCGTTGCCGCGTGCACATTCGGCGATATCGAGGGTGCATCGAGTGGCAGCAGCGCCAGCTCGGCCAGAAGCAAGCTCACGAGCATCGTGTTTATGTTCTCTGCGGACCGGGAGGTGTGAACGTTAACACGACGAGTGGTGAGTGAGTGAGTGAGTGAGTGAGTGAGTGAGTGAGTGAGTGAGTGAGTGAGTGAGTGAGTGAGTAAGTGACTCACTCACTTAACACGGACAGACGCGGCAACGGTGCTCGCCGGCACTGAGGTGTGTGTGCTGTGTGCGAACTTGAAACTTGAAACCTTTGGCTGTGAATCTAACTATTGTACTGAGTATCAAGTCTCATTCACACGAGCGATCCACGAGATCACACATCACAGTTTGGGTCAAGGGCTCAAGGCGCACCCGTACTTCAAAAGACGGATACGAGCATTCCATAGTATGTGGGTGCGAAGTTGGCAAGCACCCGAGGCGACCATCGCGACCAATTGCCCGCCGCTGCAAGTGCGCCATGCAGGAATACGAGCGAGGTGAACCCACAAGACATG
>Ga0209550_10006003_pt1 | contig 11348 bp, 10 predicted proteins | sample LauGreSuBDMM15SN_2_FD_187567 | JGI IMG/M metagenome (GOLD analysis project Ga0209550, IMG submission 187567) | Freshwater lake microbial communities from Lake Michigan, USA - Su13.BD.MM15.SN (SPAdes) (version 5) | ecosystem: Environmental > Aquatic > Freshwater > Lake | place: Lake Michigan... | reverse complement strand
ATGAAGTTGTGTCTACTAATGAAGTTGTGTCTACTAATGAAGTTGTGTCTACTAATGAAGTTGTGTCTACTAATGAAGTTGTAATTAATAAAGATGAAGTTGAGTCTACTAATAATAATAAAGTTAATTTAGTATCTAATATTAATAAAAATGATTTAGAAAAAATGAAATTAAATGAAATTAAAAAAATTGCAGAAAAATATGATATTACTTTTAGTAAAAAAACAAATGGTGTTCAAAAACATAAAACTAAACAAGAATTAATTGATAATATTTTAAATAAATTATAAAAAAAATATCTAATTATATATATATAATTATGGGTGATAACCGTTATTTTTCATATGATTGTCCTGCATTAATGCAAGATGGTAGATTCATCACAAACTATCATAGACAACGTGTATTTGATCAATACATACGTGGTATTAATAATATTGAAAGCGCTCAAGATTATAAAATGTTCCTCCAAAATAATGGAGATACTATTATTAACAGAGAAAGAGCATATAATGATAATAATAATGTTTGTAAAATAGAAGGTAAATGTGTACCTGTTAGTACATATCCACCAAATATGCCACAAGCATTACCTCTTAATACATGCATACTTAAATAATTAATAATTTAGAATAATTAATATTTTAGATTTTTATAAATAATTAGTTTATTATTTATAAAAATTTATAAGGTTTAATAATATGAATAGATTTGATAAACCATATAGACTTCTTTCAACACAAGATCCAAAAAAAGTTATGGAATTATTTAATTTAGTGAATGATTTAGATACTAATGAATTATTACAATATTCATTTAATAATCAAATATCATTTGATGTAATTAATGAAAATGGTGATTCTTTAATTCATGAAGTAGTTAGAATGGATAATAGGAAAACTAATCAACATTCTAAATTAAATGTAATAAAATTCCTAGTCCAAAATGGTGTTAATCCAGATACACCAAATAAAATGAATCAAACACCCTTACATATCGCATGTAATTATCAATTAGATTTAATTGTTAAATATTTATTAAGTATTAATGTTAATCCTAACTATACTGATAATATGGGAATGTATCCATTTCATTATTTATTTTTTGGTGAAATTAAAATAGTTGGTAATTCTGATAAAGTATTAGATTTCGTAGAACCCCCTAAAGAAGGAAAAACTGATTTTATTGATAAAAAAGAAATAATTGAAATAAAACGAAAATTATGGGAATTAATTAAAGATAAAAAATTTTTTATAGATATGAAGAACAAAATTGATACTACATTGACATCTCCATATGGAGATATAGATAAAAAATACCAAAAAATATTTGATTTATTTAAAGATTTTAGTAAAGACCCAAATATGGTAAGAACATCTCAAATATTAGATCAAATTAAAGCATTTAATAGTTCTATAATAAATAGTGCAAAAAGTTTTTTTAATAAATTTAAAAATTTAGATGAAATTATTATTCATACAGAACCTCCTACAAGAGATTCTATTATACAAAAACAAGATATGGATAATAAAAATTTTTATTTACTGAAGAATATAGACGATCCTCAAGTTGCTGGTTTCGATGCAAACAATTCAGCCGAACATACTAATTTATATAAATTTGAACTGAGTGGACTAATTAAAGATATTATTCAAAATCAGATTGATACTGGTGTTGGTGCTGGTGCTGATATAAAATCTAAAATTTCAGAATATTTAGAAAAAAATAATTTAAATAAAAGTAATCGTGAAGTAATTATATATTATATTTTATGTAAATTAATAGAAGAAATCGCAAAACAAGAATTAGATGTTTATTTAACAAATAAAGTGATAGAATATACAAAAACTATAGCTAATCATGCTAATATAAATATAGATTTTTTTAAAACAAAAGAAATGGGAATAAATTTAACATCAACTTCGATTGATTTAGAAATAAAGATTTGTACAACAGGTAATAATATAAAAAATATTTATTCTGTAATTAAAAATCCTAATAAAATAGATCATTTTATTATATATCAGAATGATTTTAATAACACAAGTAAATTTAAAATTAAAAATTCTTTTTATATTAATGATAAAATTATATCTATATTATTAGAAAATCATTCATTATTATTTAAACCAAGTCTAGATGGTTTTGTTCCAATTGATTCTTTACTTAAAATTAATAATAATAAAATCATCAAAGAATTATCATCTAAATTAGGTGAATTAGGTATTAAAATGAAAGATTTTATTGGAGATAATTCAATAAAAATTATTAAAAAAGAATGTGAAAATAATTTAAATAAAATATTAAATAATTATGAAGAAAATCAACCAATTATTGAAATATTTAAAAACATTAATGATTATTTATATAATGATATTAAATTATTAATTACATCAAATGAAAATTTTGGTAATAATATATTAAAATACTTGGAAGAATCATTCAGTATATGTTCATATTTAACATTACAATATATGTCTGAACATTTAGGCAATATTGATACAAATTTTACATTTAATCGTCTTGAAAAATTATTCAAGTTATGTAATTTTGAGATAGATAATATTAATATTAATTATTTGGAATCAATAATTGAAGATTTTAATATTCATGAAGACGATGAAACATATATTACTAAAATAATTATGAATGAGAAAAATGAAGAAGCTATTATAATTAAAAATGAACTAGAAAAAATAGAAAAATCATTATGTGAATTAGGATCAAGATTTTTATTAAAAAATAAATTGCAAGAAACAAAAAATAATTATGAAAATAAATATAGTAAATTAAAAAATGATATTAAAAAAATAAAGGATATATTGGAATCAAGAAAAGATCTACCATATATTACTTCTATATTACATTCTGAATGTAATAGTTATTATCCTAATATATCTATGATTGAAAAATATAAGAATATTAGTAATTCATATTCAATGAATGAAGCTTGGACTAGAATTTTAAATACAAAAGAAATTTGTATTAGTGATAATTATAATTTAATCTTATTAAAAATGTTAATCAAAGAAAAAGATTTTTTAAAGGGGAAAAATAATGAAGAAATAGGAATACTTAATCATGGTTTCGAACACATTTCTAAATTATGTGAAAGTTATTTTAATAAAAATAATTATACAGATGAAAATGATGCATTAGAATTTATTAAAGAAATGTTAGAATATCTTACTAATATAATTATATGTAATGGAATTGAGTATATGGTAAGAAAAATACTTTTTATTTATTTTTCAAATTCATCATATGAATCAGACATTGAATCAGTTACTGTTAATATTGAATATATTATAAATAGTAAAATAATAAGTATTGATAAAACATTACTTGAAATATTACATACTGATATATGTACTCGTCTTGTTAAATCTTCAGTTAATATTTTTCAAAATCAAACAGAACAAAATCTATATAATAATGAATCAATATCAGATATTTTATTAGAATTTTTTGAACATTTTAATATTTTTGATAATATGTTATCAAATGAAATTAAAAAAGTATTCACTTCAAATGTAGTATCTTATTTTAATAGTTTCACAAGTAGAACTATATTATTATGGATGATTAATGCTGAAAATATTTTTAAGTTTTTTATTAATAATTACAGATCAACTGATATTTTATTAGAATTAACTAAATAAAGACTAGTAACGAATAATAACTAAATAATAATAGTAACTAATCTTTTAAATTTGCTCGTGTAAATTCATCAAGTACTGATACATTTTGTGAATTCAATTGTGTATCATCATTTAAATAATGTTCCTCAGTTATTTGTAATGTGAAACTATGATTAATATTCCTAAAATTTATATTACTTCCATCAGAATAAGTAAAATTAATATTTAATTGTGATAATTCAGATATTGGGAAATATTTAGAATAAGTATTTTCAGGAGTTGGTACATATGTATTAAATAAGATATCACCAGAATTACCAGTTAATAATATTTTAGCAAAAGCTGAATTTATACTATTTGGCATTTGAATATAGTCAATATCATTTAAATACATTAAAAAATAATTATTCATTCCAACAAAATCTAAAAATCCACTTGAATATGTTACTATATTACCAACAGAATCTAAATTATTTGAATTAATATAAGTAGATTGATTTGTTATTTCTGAACTGTAATCAATGATTGAATAAGAATATCCAACATCCTTAAAGCCTAGTATATTCCCAAAGGTATCTGAATAATTAAATAGGAAACTTACTTTTGTTGAATATTTTATTATTATATCAGTACCACCATTAGATTGATAATTAACAGTTGTTGTTTGTATAACATTATTAACACCTAATATTATATCATAACTATTATTAAGATTAACTGCATAAATTGGAAAAGATTTATTTATATATGAACTATCAATTAGTAGGAAACTAGTTGTTTTTTGTGTATTATTAATAGTTATATTATTAGATCCAGAAATGGTTACAACATCATTTACTTGTAAAAAATTATTTGAATGTTTGATATTAATGATATAATAGATATTAGAGTTTATTACTTCTTGTCTACAGGATATACTACTTGGTAATTTTATTAAATTATAAGGTGAAAATGTTATCTTTTGTATATTTGACTCAATCGTAATATCAAAATTATTATAATTTTGATTCAAAATACTATAATTATATCTAGGTACTTTATTCATTGTACTCTGTAATTTTGATAAAAATGTATCTGATGAATAAAAGCCTTCATCTATAACTATATTATAAATATTATTTCCATCTTCAATATTTTTCCAATATAATTTATCATTTATATTTTTTTTTATAACAATATCTATATATGGAAATTCCGTACTAATTAATTGAATATTTGTAACATTATTGAAACTTTTTTTTAAATTAATCACATAATAATTTGGATTTGGATAACCAGTAATTGAATTAATAATTTTCATTACTTGAACATTTTTACCACCACCTTGATAAGATGGACCATATGCTGAGTTTTTTAATTGTATTTGAAAAGTATTATTATCTATAATATTTGTAACTGTTTGACTACTTTGATAATTATCATTATTAATAGGATAATTAGCATTTAAATAACCTATATTTACACCTCCAATATGTAAATATGATATTTTAAAGATTTGATTGACTTGAAAATAATTATTGGTATTATCAATATAATCATATGGTAATTCTATAAATAAACAATTCTGATTTAATATATTTAAATCATAACTACCAAATAAATTTGTTGCAAATGTTTGTATATTACTTAAACTTGATGATGGAATATCATTTGCAATTAATATTTGTTTAATTCCAGATAAACTATTAAAACAAACATTATTAATGATATTATCTGATAATTGTGATCCAATAATTTGTATATTTACATATAATGCATCAACATAATTTTTATAATTAATATCAATGTTATTATTATTGTAGACTATTATAAAATATTTAAAATTATTAACTAAATAGAATGAATTTATTAATGTTTTTGATTCACCTTCAACATTTTGTACAACAATATTATCATTAATGGATAAATTATGATTAGGATAATTAATAGTAACAGTAGTATATGATATTGTTAAAGGATTTAATGGTAATATTTTACCATCTGAAGAACATATATTTTTCGCATATAAATTTCTATATGAACTATCTATATTTAATAAAGTAGATTTGATAACTTTATTTTTTGTCATTATTTATTAATATAATTTATGTTTAAAATAATTTTTATTATATCAATAATAAAAATTATTAGATTAAATTAAATAAACTATCATAATCTAAGATTATTACGTCTTCAAATTTTAATTCTGAATTAAATCCATGATTAAAAATTAAACATCCAGAACCATAAGTATCTAAATATTTTCTAATTTGTTTTTCAATTTTAGAAACCATGAAATCAATATTTGACCCATAAAAATTTTTGGCATCAATCCAATTTACTTTCTTTGAATTGATAATTAATTCAGATGTGATCAAAAAATCTGGGGTATTTATCGCTTTACCATATTTAATTTTTTGTTCTTCTGTTAATTGTTCCTGTGTTTTATATTCAACATTGTTTTCTATTAAAAATTCTTCTATTTGTTTCTCAAAATTTATAGATTGTTCTCCTTGTTCAGTCTGATCCAAAGTAACATAAATATCATTTTCTTCAGCTAATTTAAATTGTTCTTTATCATAAGATGATAATTTATTAGACCCAATTAACTCTTTTAATTTTTTATGATACAAGTTATTAAATACAAATCTAATTATAGTCATAGGTGAAATATTAAATTTAGCAGATAATTTTAAAACTCCATCTTTTGGATATCCATCTAAAATTGATTTTGAATTTTTTTTAAGATTGAAGAAATTTTTTATAATATAATTTTTCATATATCCAGATTTAATTGAAGCAATAATATGTTTATTAATTTTTAATTTATAACTTTCAAATACTAGTTTTTCTATAGTATCTAACTCTGAATCTGTAATTTTACCATATGATTCAGGTGCATTTTTATTTATTTTTTTAATAATAAATTGTTCAATTTCATTTGGAATAATATTTTTAATATTAATATTAATTTTACTACTATTTATTGTATTTAAAATACGAATATTTTTAGTCATATTATATTATATTATATTTAAAAATAAGTTATATTTTATATTTAATGAGAATTATATTTTTATTATTTTGTGGTGTAAATTCATTTTTATTAAAACCGATATTAAAACCAAAATTAAGATTATATACTAAACCACCAGTAATCCATGAAAATAAGTTATTAAATTATTTAGAATTAATCCGTTATAAAAATATTTTGCCAACAATATTTTTAAATTTTTCAGGAGGATGGTTAATGAATCCATCAATTGATATATTATCATCAACACCATTTTTGATATCTATTATAAGTACAATATTCATCATGTCAATTAGTATGATTTTAAATGATATTTATGATATTGACATTGATAAAATTAATAATCCTCAACGACCTCTAGTAACAGGGAAAATAACTATTAGTGAAGCGAAATTGTTAATTTATATATTATTGGGTTTAACTGAATTCTTAACAATTAATTATTTAGATAAAAATTTAGAATTAATTGTATTATTAGCTATTGGAAATATAATTATATATACACCTATACTAAAAAAAATAACATTCATTAAAAATATATCATGTGCTGGGATAATTTCATTTGCACCAATTATTTCAGGATTAACAACAATTGTAGATAATGATTATAGCTTACTTTTAATATTAACAGGAATTACTTTTTTAGGTTCATTATATTCTGAAATTTTATTAGATATACGTGATTATGAAGGAGATAAAAAAAACAATATTAATACTATTCCAGTCTTATTTGGAAATGAAACATCATATTATTTAGCAGTATCTATATTATGTATAAATATAATTTTTAGTTTGTTAAGTTTAACATTATTATATGATTTTAATCATGGTATAGTTTTACCAATATTATCATTACCAATGTTAATTGATTTAGATAAAGTTAAACAAAATAATTATTCATCAGAAATTATTAATGAGGTTTCAACAAATACATATATTTATTTATTTAATTCATTAATTTATTTATGTTTAATCAAATCCAGCTAATCTTTTACCAATTTCATTTAAGATTGGTTGATGTATTAGATTAAAATTATTAGGTATTGAATAATTATTTGGTTTTTTTGGAAATAAAAAATTACCATTTGCCCAGTGACTAGTTATCCGCAAGTTCTTAAAAGCTTTCTGTTTTTTAATTAATGCTTTTGGATCAGTAATTGAAGATCTTGGCATCATTGTAATATAAATTGCCATTCTAAAATTTTCATATTCTCTATTAGGTCCAGATTGTATTCCTTGATGGAAAGTTCTAGAGTCCCATAAAATCATAGAACCAATATCTGCTTTAATTGCTTGTGATTCACATGATTTAAAATAATCTAAATCATTATCTTTTAATTGATACCAATCAGATGAATTAATAATTTGATTATCTTTAAAAAATGATTCATGTTTAAAATGTGAATCTTTTAAGATTGATAAAGTTGCATCACCATCATTCACTGGATATAGATTGATTAATCCTTGAATACAATGTTTACCAATTTTTTTACTAGATTGATCAGTGTGAAACCAATTTGATTCATACCATCCTCTATTTGTTTTTTCTGGAGGTAAATGTATTGATAAACCATCAAAACTAACTAATAAATCATTAACAGACGTATCCCATATTTTTTCAAAAACTTGATATACATTCGGATGTTGACGAATGTTCCAAATTGGTTGCATATGACCTAATGAATAATGATGTAGTAACATTGATTGTAATGGATTAAGATTATAAAATTCATTCCATGTATCTAAATTATTTATATCAAACCTATTTTGTGTAACATGTTCAAGTTCATCCCATATATTATTTCTATAATAAAGACATTCATCTTCAGTAAGTATATTCGGTATGACTGCGACACCATGTTCATCTAAATAATCATTTAGACAGTTTAGATTAGTATTATATGTTTTGTACATCATATAAGATTAATAAATTAAAACTTAATTTTTAATTTATCAATTTTTCTAATAATAGAATAATTAATTTAAAAATTATTTTCCTATTATTATATAATACAATGTCTTCCACTAACAATACTTTTGAAAATGATAATTTTGAACTTGATTTCTCATTATGCCACGGCCCTATTCATTATCATGGATACGAGTATTGTCGATTATGTCTCTAAAGAGAAAGAAGAAAATAAAGATATAAAATCATTCGTCGATAATTATCCTAATTTAAATATTTATGATAAAATTAAAATATTAATATATGAAAGTTATTATGAAGATCTAGATGAAAAAATATATTGTTCATCATTAGATAATAATAACAGTATATATGATGGAAAAACTAAATCAATTCCAATACCAAATAAAAAAAAGAATTATAATAATTTTTAATATTAAATTATTTTAATATTAAATAAAATTATAATAATTAACTAGCATATTTAAGTGTATATTCACGTGCATTCAAATCATGAACTTGTTTATTATTTTTCAATAGATCTGCAATTTCTGGTACAAGAGGATCATTTGGGTTTGGTTCTGCTAATAGAGAACAAATACTAAGTAATAGCTTACCAATATCTAATGCAGGACTCCAATTATCTTTCAAAATATCCAAACATATTCCACCGCTACGATTTATATTACAATGATAAATTGGTGTTGTAAAATATATGGATGGTGGTCTAAATGGATATTCATTAGTAAATTTAATATTCAAATTAAATATACCACCTTGATATGGTGTTCCTTCAGGTCCAAAAATTGTTGCTTGCCAAGTAGTTAAATCATCATCAGCTACTGGACCAGCAGAACAATTTGAAATAGGTGTTCTAACTAGATCTATAATTTCATTTTTAAGTCTTTTTACGAGTAAACTTGTCATTTACAATATTAACTATTTAGATCTATATTATTAGATTTCAATTTTTATTATAATATTGATTTCCTATATTTACAAACATTTTTCTAGAATAATTGGCTGTAATGAAATTATTATACTAATAAATATAATAATATATATAATATCATTTTTGATTAATCGATTAGATATTTTTAATAAAAATATACATGAAACAATTAATGTAATTGATTTTGATAAAAAATATATAATAGATGTTCCTGGTTCAACTTGATTATCTAAACCAAAGAATTTAAATACTTTATGAATATGTTTAGATATTATAAACATGAAATTATTAATATCTTTGCACCATATTTTTGAATTTTCAGTTTCAGGAAATAATTGATAACATAATGGTATATAATAAGTAATTCTATTTATATTTTGATTATTAAAAGCATCCCAATCTTTAATATATTGTTGATTAATTTTTAATGTTTTATTTCTATTTTTTTTACTATATATAACTGCATGTGTTCCAGTAGATATTATTCTATAATTACATAAATCATATGGAATTTGTGTATATGGAATACACCCTAATAAATATAAAAAATTAATATCTTCTAAATTATTAATAGTGTCGTTAACTTTATCAATATGTTCTTTTTTTTTAATTTCTTTTGAAAAAATAAAATCGTCTTCTAATATTAATATATTATTATAATTTTTTTTATTTGCATGTTTAAATACTTTTAAAAATGCATCAATCAAGTCTAATGAAGAACTATTTATAAAAGATTTTTTCTTTGATTTTTTATAACCTTTATTGTAAAGAATATATACAATATTAGTTGGATGATATTCACTTAGTTGTTTTTGAATATGTTCATATCTCCCATTACCTTCTAGATGTATGATATATGTTGCATCTGTTGAGTTATTTAAAAAACCATCATTAAATATTATTTTTTTAAATTTGTATGATTCCATTATTATTTATATATATTTTTAATTTTTCATAAAAACGATATATTATATAAATAAAAATAATAATAAAAATATATGGACTAATTTTACAGATAAAATACATAATAGATGTTCCTGGTTCAGGATGTTTATTTAAATTTAATATTTTATTACGAAATTTACCAACACTACACCAAAATGTATCAATCTTATTCTTATATCCCCAATATTTTGAGTTTTCAGTTTCAGGTAATATTTGATAACATAGTGGTTTATAATAACAAATTCTAGTTTTATTTATATTTTGTAATACATCCCAATCAATTATATTTTCTTGATTTATTTTTAATATATCAATCCTATTTCTTTTACTATATATTACTGAATGAGTACCACAAGATGCTAATATTTTATAATGATATAAATCATATGGAATCATTAATTTAGGAATACATCCCAAAAAATAAATAAAATTAGTATTCCCTAAATTATTAATAGTGTCATTAATTTTATTGATATGCTCTTCTTTTTTTATTTCTGTTGAAAAAATAAAATCATCTTCTAATATTAATATATTATTATATTTTCCCCTATTTGCATGTTTAAATATTTCTAAAAATGCATCAATCAAGTCTAAAGGTGGATTGATAATAAATGATTTTTTCTTTGATTTTTTATAACCTTTATTGTAAAGAATATAAACAATATTAGTTGGATGATATTCACTTAGTTGTTTTTGAATATGTTCATATCTCCCATTACCTACTAAATGTATGATATATGTTGCATCCGTAGAGTTATTTAAAAAACCATTTTTAAATATTATTTTTTTAAATTTATATGGTTTCATTATTATTTAAATATATTTTTAATTTATTATAAAAACGATATATTATTTTTTGTGACAATTATTATGATAAGAAATAATTGG
>Ga0209550_10006001_pt1 | contig 11349 bp, 14 predicted proteins | sample LauGreSuBDMM15SN_2_FD_187567 | JGI IMG/M metagenome (GOLD analysis project Ga0209550, IMG submission 187567) | Freshwater lake microbial communities from Lake Michigan, USA - Su13.BD.MM15.SN (SPAdes) (version 5) | ecosystem: Environmental > Aquatic > Freshwater > Lake | place: Lake Michigan... | reverse complement strand
ATTATTTGATGATATTATTAAAAAAATAGTATGTTCTATATATACTAAAAATTATCAAACAATTAAAGCTCAAATGTTAGGTCATAAACCATATAGTTTTTATAATGAAGAAATTATAACAGATATAAAAAATGGAAATATTATTGATTTTAGTATTAAAAATCCATATAAAACATTAATAAATAATGAATTTCAAATTAAATTGAAATCAGATAAGAATTATGTTGGTAGATTATTATATACAAATTTAGGAAATAATTATGGAAAAATAGATTCAACAATGATTGGTTCAATAATAGATAAGGCATTTTCAGCATATAATTCTTATTATGGATTATTAAATAAAGGAATAAAAGCGAATCAACCTAAATATCTTAATAAAGATGATTTATATACTTTAATTTATTCTTATTTAAAAGTTCTAAATGTAACACGAATAATTAAAAATAAGTCAAATATAGATAAAGAGAAAAATAAAATAAAAATGTTTACATCAGATTATATGAAATCAAATTTCAGTTCAATAATAGATAAAAAATATGTGAAATTATCAAATAATAAATATATAGATGAAAAATTTTTAAAATTAATAAATAGAAAGAAAATACTTAAAAAAGATAATTATATATATGAAAATAAATATATAGAAAAAGAATGTGAGAAAATAATAGATTCAAGATATATAGAAATAGATATACCAGAAAAAATATTAAATAAAGAAATAAAAATGATAGAAATAATATTTCAAAATAATATACCAAAAGTGTGTTTAACTTATATTTCTGAAATAAAATATGAAGGAGATAATGATAAAAAATTAGAATCAAGTACAGCAATATCAATAGATTTAGGAATAAAGAATTTAATGACAATATATAATCCAACAGGAAGACAAAAAATAATATCAGGAAGTTACTTAACATCAATAAATTATTATTATAATAAACAAATATCAAAAGCACAATCAAAATTAAATTATAAAAATGTAAACAAGTTGAATTATAAAAGAACAAATATTATAAATAATTTTTTTAATTGTGTAGTAAAATGGATGGAAAAAGAATATTCAGATAAAAAAGAAATAATAATAGGATATAATAAAGAGTGGAAAAAAGGTTGTAATATGGGAGCAAAAACAAATGGTAGATTTTATGGAATAGCATATTGTAAATTAATAAATAAAATAAGAAATAAATTTAGAAATAAAGTAGAATTAATAGAAGAGTCATATACATCAAAGTGTGATAGTTTATCATTAGAGAAAATATGTAAACATGAAAAATATATGGGAAATAGATTGATGCGTGGTTTATTTTCATCAAAAACAGAGAAATTAATAAATGCAGATATAAATGGAGCAATAAATATAATGAGAAAAAAATATGATATAAAAGAGATATTAGGAAATCAAATATGTAATCCATTAAAGATAAATATATTTCATAAAGACTTAATAGTCCAGTGAATAATGTGTACTAGTAGCACTGTTATAAAGTTAATACTTTATAATACTTTTTCTTACTAGGAATATCAGTTATTACTTTTAGATCAAGATTTATTTAATTTCTTTATAATAGATAAGATAATAGATAATTAGATTTATATATCTATAATATATATATATATATATATATTATATGATTAAAATAATATTATTATCACTAATAATATTTACAATATATTTTTTAATTTATAAATTTAATAATAAAAATTTAGAACTATTGGATAAATATTTTTATAATGTGAATGATATGATTAATGTTGATTTAAATTCAATAGATAAATATAAATATAGTATATATCAAGAAACAGTTAATGTATATTATGATCTATCTAATTGGACAGAATGGCCAGAAAAAAATTTATATCCAGATGTAGGTGAATGGAAAATATTTCCTTTTTTTGTATTTGGTAATTGGATTTTATCTAATTGTAAAAAATGTCCTATTATTACCAAATTTCTTAAAAATATTCAAGGATTAAAAGTCGCAGCATTATCCAAACTTTCTTCAAATATGAAATTATATCCACATACTGGATGGGCAAGTCATAGTAATAATGTAATTAGATGTCATTATGGTTTAATTGTACCAGAAGGTTGTTATGTTTCTGTTAGTAATGGTGATGTACCATTATATAATATGCCAGATGAATATAAATTAAAACAATATCCAAATAAAATTGTAGAAATTTCAAATAATGAAATTATTGAAGAAATTAGATTTATAAAACAATTTGAATGGACTATTTTTGATGATTCTAAAAATCATTATGCTCATAACATGTCTAAAAATGATAGAATAGTATTAATAATTGATATTGAAAGACCAAAAAATATTAAAACAGGAGTTGCAGTATTAGGTGACACATCTGAATTAATTGAATTAGTAAATTACTATAAATCTAAAAATAATTAGTAGAAGAAATAAATTATTTTATTAATATATTTCAAATGTATTGATAAAATAATTTTTCATTTTTAATGATAGTATAAGAAATAATACACTCTAAATTCCATATATCAAGAAAATAAATAGTACCATCTTTAGATTTATATAATGAATATAAATGACCATAACAACCATTTTGCCCAAATGTATCATATAGACATGTATTTGTATTATGAACAAAAGATTTATATAGATACAAACCTACTAACAAGTCATTAATATTTATTCCATTAAAAGGATCAGTACAACAATACTTTTCTATTTTAATAAATTTTTCTATTTTTTCTATTTCTTTTTCATTAATTGGTAATGATGGACAAGGACAGAATGTAAAATTTAAATATAAATATTTTTCTTGTTGTTTATAAATAATTATATCAGTACCTAATGATATTATATCGTCTATTTCTTCTTCATCTACACTTTTTATTGGTACTATTTCATCAATCATTTTTATGAAAAATTTATCTAAACGAAATAGATATTTTTTAATTTGTTTTTTTAATTGTTCTTTTGATATATATAATTTTTTTTTACATGGAATATAATTATTAATTATTTTAGAAAATTCATCAATTCCATACAAATTATTAATAATTTCTTCTCTAGCTTGATCCCAATCATCTGCTTTTACTGATATAATAGCATTTTTTATAAAGCTATTAATAATATGTTTATTTGATACAGACACTTTGTTAGTAGATAATGATTCAATAGTATTCATTTTAGTTTATATCTAAACAACATTCTAGACAAATATAAAAAAAATATTTCAATTTTTTTAGATCAAAAATAATTAATATAATATAAATATTTAAAAAATTATTTATAATTATATTAATGGAATTAGTAGAAGAAATAAATGTTTCTGAACCATGGTTTTCATATATTAAAAATTCTAAGAAAACAATAGAAGGAAGACTTGCCAAAGGTAAATTTTTAAATTTAACTAAAGGTCAAATAATTAAATGGACAAATGAAAATAAATATTGTAAAACTAAAATAATTAAAATTGTTTATTATAAAACATTTGAAGAATATTTAGTTCAGGAAGGTTTGAAAAGAACTTTACCAGAAATTACAAGTTTGACTGAAGCTGTAAATATATATTATCAATATTATACAAAAGAACAAGAAAATCAATATGGTATAATGGCAATTTATTTAAAAAGAATATAAGTATACAAGTATACAAGTATGTAGTTAATATTTGTATTTTTTTATAAAAAAAGATTTAATATATATTATATTTATAATGAGTATTAAATTAATTACATGGAATTTATGTTGGGGATGTATGGAATCTAATGAAACTGGATTAAATGATAAATCTGGTAAGATTATTGCTGAAAAATGTTATAATCTTTATAAAAAAAATAATATTAATGTATGTATGGAAAATGTAATTAATTTATTAACAAATATTTTTTATGATATAATTGCATTACAAGAAGTTTCTAAATTTGATGAAATTCAAAAAAAAATAAGTAAATTAAGGCCAGAATATAATTTTTATTTATCAAAAGCTGGTTTAGAAACTATTGTAACTTTTTATAATGAAGATAAATTTAGACTAATAAAAGGTTTATCTGATAAATTAGATGTGGATTCAAGACCGATCCATATACTTTTTTTAGAAGAAAAAAAATCATATAATATATTTATATTTATTAATTTACATAATGGTCATTATTTTAAATATTCAATTATAGAAAAAAAAATAAGTAAATTAATTGGTGAACTAGATGATTCTATTAATTATTTTATTATAATTGGTGGTGATTTTAATGAAAGTAAAATATATAAAGGTTTCAGACCATTTAAATATACAAAATCTGTAAATTATTCAGATATGATCGCAAGTTCAAGAATAAAACCTCCTATATCTTGTTGTGCTGGAAATAATTATAAAAATATTTCTGATTATTTTTTAATTGGTAGAAATTTAGAATTTATTAAAAATAATCAAATTGTTATTAATTCCAACGAAATAATAGCATCAGATCATTTACCAGTTGAAGCAGAAATAAAAATACAGTCTAATAATTTAGCAAATATGTTATTAATTTTAAGTAAAAAAGAATTTATTGTTAATACAGTGCTAAAATATTATATTCCAAGTATATTTAGTTATTTTCCAGAAATTATTTCAACAATAAAAGTAATTTATAGTTTATTATATCAAGATACAGATCAAAAAATTAAAAAAAATCAAATAATATTAATAACTAAATTTTTAGTGATATTGATATCATATATAACATCAAATAAATACATAGAACTGGTTATATCAACAGATAAAATAATTAAAAAAATAATAGATATGGTTTTTAATTATAGACAACATGGACAACATGGACATCATGGAGGTTTTAAAAATAAATTAAAAACATTATTAGATTTATTATTAAAATTTAAAAATAAATTTATTACATTTTTAATGAATTGTTATAATAGATTTATAGAATTAGAATATAAAACATTAGATAATTTAGACTTGATTATTCGAAAAGAATATGAATTATTTATAATGTAAAGTACATTCTAATCAAATTAACTTTATTTTTTTTAAATCATATATAATAATATGAAAAAAAATAAAGTTAAATTTTCAAATATAAACTATATATATATTTATTTAAAATATGATGTACTAGGTTTATGGTGGACTGAAGAAGATAATTTTAATGCTAAAATATCTTTTAATAATGATTTAAATAGATTAAAATTAATACATCCAAAAATAGAAATATCAGATGCAAAAAAATTATTATTTCAAACTAAATTTATATATGATCCACAAAATTTTTTATAATATAATATTTATACATGAGAAATAAATATTTAATAGGAATAATTGGTGTGGATTAGGATTTATTCATGGTATAAATTCTTATAAATATGAAATAAATTCTTATAAAAAAATATTAAATAGTAATTATATTTAAATTAAATTTACTATTTCAAATCTATTTATAGATGATTGATTCCATTTCATTAAATCATAATCATAACATCCATTTTTTAAAGCTGCTATTCTTGATACTTCTTTAGATGGATTTTTTATATATTCTATAGCATAACCATTTTGTAAAACAGCTTGTATATACATTTCTTCAGTTGGTTCTCTAATATCTTTTATAACCAACCCATTTTTTTTCAAGGCAAATAAACATAAATCTCTAGTTTGATTTTCAACAAATTTTATAGAAAATTCAAATTGTTGAATAGCAAGTAAACATAATTCTGGTGTTTGTGTTTTACAAAATTTAAGACTACTTCCAAATTCTAAAACTGCTAATTTACACAATTCATCAGTTTGGTCTGTAATATTTTTTAAAAATAAACCACTTTTTTGAAGTTGTAATTTATAATCTAAATAAATAGGATTTTCTTTTTCAACAAATTTATTTTTTTTATATCATATGCAAGCATCAAAGGTCCAGTTTGAAATATAAAATCTAATATATAAGGTAACAATGGCTCGAGTGAATCTGTATAATATTTACTTATTTGTTTCATTACAAGTGTTGTTATAAATATCTTTTTTTATGAAAATATAATTCAATTTTTATTAAAACATATTTAAAGATATATATATAATATATATTGTAAGAAAACAAAGCTATAATATTTAAACTATATTATAGCTTTGATAGCTCAGTTGGTTAGAGCATCCGGCTGTTAACCGGAAGGTCGCAGGTTCGATTCCTGTTCAGAGCGAGTTTTATTATAAATAAATAAAACAAATATGTAAAAAATTGATTTATAAACTATTTATTAATAAAAATATTATTAATAAAATGATTAATTTTGATTATGTAAGTAAATTAATAAATTCATTATTTATAAAAAAAGATGTTAAAAAAATGAATGAATTTTATTATATAAATAAAGAATCTTATAAAATTTTAATAAAATCGGTATATGAATATATTATGTTAAATCCAGATTTAATAAATACTATTTTAAAAAATGATATTTTATTTAATGAAATATTCAATGATATATTTAATAAATTAAAAAATGAAGAAACAAAAGATAGTGAATTAGAAATTTTATTTCAAGATATATTATATATATTTAATGATTTTGATAATTCTGATGAAGATACAAGATTATTAAAATTTAAAAATTATTATTGTTCTGAACGTTTATTTGAACATCTTGATTCATTATCAGACATAGAGATTTTACAAAGAGCATATAATGTAATTCAATCATTAGATCAATGGGAATATTTTTGTAATTTTGCACCAAGTAAAGATACAGGTTATATGTATTGCGATGATGAAAAAATAAAAACAATAATGTGTAAGATAAATGAGGAAAATGATTGTCATTCAGGATGTTCATTAGCATTTACTATGAGAGCTTTAAAAAATGTAACTTAAATTGTAGCTTGTATTTTATTTGTAATTTTAAATTGTAGCTTGAAATTGTAACTTAAATTGTAATTTAAAAAATTGTAATTTTAAATTGTAATTTTAAATTGTAACTTAAAAAATTGTAATTTTAAATTGTAACTTAAAAAATTGATTTTTATTTTATTTGTATTTAGATTGATTATTTAATAAAATGAAATTAGAAATAATTGTTTCTCATAAAAATTGTTTAGATGGACATTGTTGTGTTGCAATTAGAGAAGGTATTAATTCTAGTTTAAATATATATTCTTGGCCAATATATTTGAATCCAAATGAAAAATTTGCAGTATCGTGGGTTTTTAGATTTATTATATGGATTTTATCTTTTTTAATTAAAATAAGAATAGTATTTACAGATATTACACCTCCTAATATTTGTAATATAGTTAAAAAATTTAAAAATACATCTATTTTTTTTGAACTATATGATCATCATCATACTCAAACAAATATTATATCTGAACTCGAAGGTTTAAATTTAACAAATATTTTGATTACATTTGATCCTGAATCAAAATTTGGTGCAACAAAAATGTTAGTAGATAAATATAAAGATTTATTGACAGAAAAACAAGTTTATTTTTTTACCAAAATGGCAGCATGTGATATGTGGAATAAAGAAGAATTTCCAGATTTAGTATATTTTTTATTTGGATTTTATAATTTTTGTAGTTTAAATTTAGAAGGTAAAATACCAGAATCTACAAATCTATGGGATGTTTCATTTGAAGGAAATGTTTTATTAGATATAGATATAAAAAATGGAAAAATATATTATGAAAAAATAGAAAATTTATTAAATGAATGGATAACTATAAATATTAATAATTTAATAATTAATTATCAACATGATTGTAAGATATTATTAATTAATATTGATAAATTACCAGAAGGAATAAAAAATTCAAATAATATGACATCTATATTATCACATTATTTAGATAGAAATAAATATTGGAATATTAAAGTTCTTGCAATTTATAAAAATGAATTATCTGATTATGTATCTTTAAGATCTATTGGATATAATGATACTAATATATGTTTTTATGATGTATCAGAAATTGCATCTATCTGTGGTGGTGGTGGTCATAAGAAAGCATCAGGATGCAAATTATCTCTTCTTAAAAAATTATTGAAAATTAATATTTAAATAGATGTAGATATAATAATTTATAGAAATGAATTTAACAATTGGATCCGTTTATACGGGAAAAGAATTTAATTTACTTTATCAAAAACCATTATACAAAATTACTAATAATAAAGAAATACATTATAATTTAGTATATTCAGATGGTTTAGTCTGTGATATATTAGAATTTAATCCTACATCGTTATGTTCATCTGGTGGTTTATATATTAGTAATTTTGATTTATTACCAAAATATTTTAAATATGGGATATATCTGAGAGATATAATTATTCCAGATGATGCTTTAGTTTATGTTGAACCATATTCTTTTAAATGTAATAAAATAATTTTAAAAAATAGGAGATTAATAAAAGAATTAGATTGGTGGAATGATATTGACTTTTGTAAAAAAGCATTAAAAATAGATGGAGAACTAATTAGATATGTACCTAATCATTTAAAAACAGTAGAAATTTATAAAGAAGCATTAGAAAATACAGGATTTGCTTTAGAATATATTGCAAGAGAAGAATTAACAGAAGAATTATGTGAAATAGCAGTAAAACAAGCATCACCAGCATTAAATTATGTTCCAAAAGAATTACAAACTATAAAAATAATATCAATTGCTTTAGAAAAAGATGATTATGCTAAGAAATATATAAAAAATTGATTGCTATTTTGATTGAAACATAAAACATATATAGTTAATCTATGGTAATTATAACACCAATTCTTAAATCCATTCCTTATTTGATAGGGACTTGGTCATTAAGATCTACTAATGATATTAATTTTAAAAAAAGTTTATCTTATTTAGAATTTAATTATGATTCAACAATTAAACTTAAAACTATATATCATGATGGAATAGTTGGTAAAAAATTATCAAGATCTGGAGAAATAACATTTATTAATATTAATAATAGTACAGTAAGAATAAATATTAAATATAATAGTTTTAATACTTATTCATTTTCTATTTGTGGAATAAAAATTCCAGAAGTAAAAATTGATTCAAAAAACAATGAAATTATAAAAAAAAAATTAAAAGTTGAATATGTAAATAGATGTTTAATTATTAATGATGATAGATCTGATAAATTTTATATTTTTGATTTAGTTACAAATAAACCGGAACCACCTTTTATAGATACCTATTTGAATACTTTTTTATTTACACAAGTGTTTAGTTTCTTTCTCAATATTATTTTTGCAAAAATTTTACATACATTCTTCTATTTTTAATTTTTTTTATAATTAAATAACTATTACACTTTTTTACATTGTAAACGCCGACTATTTATATTTTATAGAACATTTTATATTTACTTCAAATGATATATTTCTCAAAAATAAATATAGTCCTATTATATTTATCACGATAATAAAAGAGGTGTAATTTAATAAATATATTTTACTTAAAAATATATTTATATATTCATAATTAGATTTACATATATTATAAACTAATAATAGTAAACAAATGTATAAACTATTTATATTATAACTTTGAATAAATTCAGGCATTTTTTATATGATTTTAAGATTTAATGTAAAATGTATAATCAATTTTTTATTTTTATAATATTTTTTATTTGAACCACACATCAAATTCTTCTTTTTTTTGTATTTCACTACAATAATCTCCTTTATAATTATTATATTTGAATTCTATACTACAAACACGTTTATGTTTCTGAATAATATCTTTAATACCGATTTCTCCCATATGGATTTGTTTTGCATGTTTATGACATGGTACAAATCCTTCAGGATGAGAAGTTTTACTTTGTAATGGAGTTCGTTTACCTTTTCTGGACATATAATTAATAAAGGAATGTACACAACACTTTGGATACCCAAAGAATTCACCTTGTTTCAAACGAATGTGATTTGCTTCTTCTAATGTTAACGGTAAAGTAGTAGTTGTCATTTTATTTTATTTTATATTATTTTATATTAGATAGGTGTGTAGCAAAGATAATCAATTTTTCTTCTTTTTCGGTTTATTCTTTTTTTTTGTATCTACTGTACTTGGTGTAGGACCTTCAATAAAAGCAACTAATTCATCTAAACTTTTTTCTTGAACTGGTGGTGGTGCATTTTCTAAAAATGCAGGCCGAGAAGATTTCTCTCCTTTTTCCATATCTAATGGACGATAAACTAAATGATTATCACTTATATTTTGTAATTCATAATTTTTCTTTTGTTCTAATTTATTACGAATACGGTCTTTAATATCTTGTGATTTCATCATACGAGTCATTGCATTGGTATCTACTTTTGTATTTTTATTGACAGTTTGACCCATAGATTTAGCCATATTTTGAAACATTTCATTCATTTGTTTTGAATTACCACCCATTTCTTTCATTTTCTTCAACATTTCTCCCGCTTCTTTCATAATTTCTTCTTGAGAAATATCGCCTTTTTTCATTTTGTCTTGGAATTTCTCATTGATTTTCTTAATAATCTTCATGAATTTATCGGGATTCTTCATCATTTTTTGGAAAATATCTTTAGGATTAGACGTTTCATCTAAGTCTTTTATATCAAACGTATCTTTCAATTCATCCCCCAATTCATCAATTAATTCCTTTGCTAAATTTCCTAATTTTCCATCAAATAATCCTTTTAAATGATTATGAATATCTTCTGGATTTGGTAAATTATCCGAATTAAATGCTTTTTTGTCATTATTTCCTCCTTTATCTTCAAAGATTTTTTCAAAAAAATCATTGGTTTTAGAAGATTCAGATGTAGACGAAGATTCAGAAGTATTTTTAAAAAATTCACTCATATTCTTCATTGCTTCTGATAATTTGGTTTGTAATTCCGTTTCATCAATTCCTTCAAACAAATTCATCGTTTTACCAAAATCATTCTTATCATTGATATTTCCAATAATAGTAAATAAAATCAATTGGATATATTTCCACATGACATTCTTACTACTTTCACTTACATTTGGACAATTAAATAATATTTTAAAATCTACATTTGGTAAAAAAATAGTACTAACCGTACTTGTTGGAGAGAAAATATCATCATTCTGATATAAAATATCGAAAAAACGTTCTGGATATAAATCAACACAATGTACATATGCCGATTTAATCATATAATCTGGAATTTGGTCAAGAACACGCCATCGTGTCCATAAAAATTCATATTCTGGGAATGTAATTGCCAAATCATTTGCAAAATCACATAAAATAGATGCGAATTTCTCTGGGATTTGAAGAGAATTTGTATTTGTATTCATTTTTCTTTCCTTTATTTATTATTTTGTTATTCTTCATTTATACTATTTATCCCATAAAAACTATTTTAT
>Ga0209550_10005999_pt1 | contig 11351 bp, 5 predicted proteins | sample LauGreSuBDMM15SN_2_FD_187567 | JGI IMG/M metagenome (GOLD analysis project Ga0209550, IMG submission 187567) | Freshwater lake microbial communities from Lake Michigan, USA - Su13.BD.MM15.SN (SPAdes) (version 5) | ecosystem: Environmental > Aquatic > Freshwater > Lake | place: Lake Michigan, USA... | reverse complement strand
TCGCAGATCCGTTTGGCAGCGTGAACCTCTTCGGGCTGCAGACGCGCGGAAGCTTCAAAGTGGCTGATGCGTGGACCGCTTCGCTCGGCGGCATCTTTGCTATCGCGGGTGAATCAGATGCGGATGCAGGCGACAGTCTGTACGGCGGCGGAATCGGCAGCATTGCTTGGACTCCCACCGCCAACATGATGCTCGGTCTCGGTGTATTGGGCGTAACACAAATCGAGAACGATCCGATCATCATTCCCATCCCCGTGTTGCACTGGCACTTTGCTGATGATTGGTTACTTTCCACCATCCGCAGGCCGCCGGCAAGTCCGTTCGTGGGCGTCGATGTCGCGTGGGAACCCGAAGGATCCAAAGTGGATGTTGCCTTCGGAATTGGCTGGCAATTACGCCGATTCCGCCTCGGAACCAACAACGATCCCACCATCAACAACGGTGTCGGCGAAGATCAAAGCTGGGCCGCATTTGTGAGCGTTGGCTACGACTTCACTCCAACCTGCCGCCTGGACATGCTGGTGGGAACAACGTTCTACGAGCAACTGCAGCTCCAAGCATCAAACGGTTCCAACACACGCAGCACCACGGTTGATCCCAATGCGCTCTTGGGTGTATTTGTGACGATCAGTTACTAAAGAGACGCGCGTTGCACAGCCGTTCACATTCACGCTTCACGGATCTCACCCCGATCAACGAACGCAAGCACGGCGCTTACTGATTCTGGAGCAATTTCAAACATAGCCGCAAGCGCACGGCGGTAGCCATTCATTTGCAACTGATACGGAGCGATTCGCTCTTCGAACTCTGCGCCCTGTAGGTCACGCGCGCCAGTCTTCCAGTCCAGCACCTCCGCACGTACCACGCGCCCCGAGCGCATGCCCAGTACCACTCGGTCCATTCGACCGCGCTGCGTGCGTCCATCAATCTGCACCACGAATGGCATTTCGCTTCGTACCTGAAGTGTGTCGCACTTCCATAGTGCGTACCGCGCTGGACGCAAACACTCACCAAGCGGTCCCTGCGCGGCGGCCATGACCAATGCGCGTACCGATTCGCGCAATGCGGAATCGACCGGTCGACCAATCTCCACTGCCACTGCGCGCAACACCTGTGGTTCCGATGCTGCATCAATCCCCTCGGAATTCAGCCATTCCACGTGCTCGAACCACGCGTGCGCCAGCGAACCACGCGCACCGTCATCCGCACCCGCGAACTCCGCCGTAAACAGCGGAACACCACCAGCACCAAGCCGCTCATGTGAACTCGGCGCCACGCCACCGCGCGCATCGGGCCGCGCAATGCGCTCCACCACTGGGGCCGGCGCCGGCGTCAGTCCCGCCACTTCCACATTATTCGCGGGCAACGGACTGCCTTCGTTCGGCAGAGCATCCACGCCGCACTCCCAGAAGCGTTCGTTGACTACTTTAGTTGCGAGCAGTCCTGTTTCAAATTCCGGGAACGCCATGCGCAAGATCCGGGTACCGCTCAACCGCAAGGTGTCCGCCGCGGTCGGCGGCGCACACACCAAGTGCAACGCCTCACGCGCACGGGTCACGCCCACGTAAAAGCCTGAGATGTCATCAAAGATGCGCCCCACCTGTGCCTCACGGCGGAACGCCTCCAAGAGCGGCGAATACTCCATGATGGCACTTGCCAATACCGGCGCAACAGCGATCGGTGGCTTGGTTGGATCCGGTGCAAGTACCGACCAATTGCCAGCACCACCATCAACGGATCCCATGGCGCGGTCAAGACTGCCCAGTACGACCTCATCAAACTCCAGTCCCTTGCTGGCATGGATAGTCATCACTCGAACGCGCTCCCCCGCCGCAGCGCGGACGCCACGTGATTCAACGCTCGTGACAAAGTGACCTGGCCGGGCAACATCGGCTCGGTCGGCATCATGAGCCATGACCGAAAGTTGATGCAATCGCTGCATATCACGAGCAGAACAGACCGGTCGGAATCGATCGATAGTTCGGTCAATCCACGCCGGCAAACCCTCCGCATGCAAGGCACGACGCACTTGCGCAGAAATGCGATCCGCTTCCGTTCGCTGCGCAGCACCGCCCGCAAACGTCTCCATGGGGGCGCAACCAAAGATCGAAGCTACGGGCGCGCGACTGACCATCCAATGCGAAGCACGATCATCGGGCTGATCTGCAAGCCGCAGCATGGCCATGATGGCGGTGACCGCTGGTGAGTCAAGTAATTGCGATCGCCCTTCGTCGCTCGCTGCCACGCCAGCGCGCCGGAGTGCCGCAACGCACGCGGTGATCTCATCGTTCTTACTGACGAGCACGGCGATCGTTGCATCGGGTCGACGCGCATGGCGATCAGCCACAATGGCCGCAACCGTGGCGGCGATTGCATCAGCACTTTGCCCAGCAGAACGGAATGCGCGAACGAACCCAGGCATATGCTCGTTGCGTTCTGCAGCCAGATGCTCCACAAATGTCCACCCAGCAAGTGCACGCAAAAGCGGGCTGCGGTCAACATCCCGCGGCGCCGCCAATCCGGCGTCGGTGAATGTGCGCTCCGCGTCTGGGGTACTCGCGGCAAGTGGCGTACCGCTGACCAAGCCCGCAATGTCGCCAAACACCGTATTCACGAAGCCAAGAATCACCGGACTCGAACGGAAACTAGTGTTGAGCGACGCGTCGTCCTCAAGCCCCGGACGCGAGCCCACTTGCGCAAGCAATTCCGGTGTTCCGCCGCGCCATGCATAAATTGACTGCTTGGGGTCGCCAACAACTAAGAAGCGTCGCCCACCGGTTGCCATGATCTCATCGATGAGTGGCACCAATGCCGTCCACTGCGCTGGCGATGTGTCTTGAAACTCATCAAGTGCTAAATCACGAATCGCGCGATCCAATCGCTCGCGCATCGCTTCCGTTCCTTCACCGCCGAGGCAATGAGCGCGGGCAATCAGTGTGGTGATGTCCTGAAATCCGTACGCACCTTCAGCACGGCGCATACGGACCAACTCGCGATCAACACTGTGAACAAGTTCCTCGGTTGCCCGCAAACGCGCGCGAATGACGTCTTGCACCTCGGCACAGGCGTGACCGACCAACTTCTCAAGCCCGCGCGCAAATGCTGGTTCCGGCGCGACGCTGCTAAACATCCCAGTGTCGCGTACTGCGCTCACCAGCGAGTCCTTCAGCAGATCAAACCAATGGCCATCTTCGGCCAAGCGGATGACACGGGGAATGGCATTCGTCCAATGCTTGTTCGGCGTACCACTCTTGGTCTGTGGAACTGCGGCTTGGCGCATCGCGTCAATGATCGCAACACGTGCAGCAGCATCGCAGCGGCGCGCCTTGGGGAACAGTTGCACACTGTCCGATGCCAACGCCAACCATGGCTTGCCAGGATCATTACCCAGTGCGCATCGGTCCCAAATGGAAAACGCACCCCCGAGCGCCGCGTCAATTCCGGCTTGAATTTGCACTTTCGGCTCGCCATCGGACATCTGTCGCGCCAGATCGACCGCCCGCATTGGGTCAGCGGCAATCACCGCGCCGATCGCGTCCATGCGCATGGCCCGCTGCTCATCGTCTTCAGCAATCCGCCACCCTTCCGGTAGGCCCAACTCCGGTCCAAAGGCGCCCGCCATCTGCATGAAGAATCCGTCAATCGTGGAAATCGACATGCGGTGCAACGCGTCGACCACTTCACGCAGCACGGCTGAATATTCCTCCGCCGAAGCGGGACCAATCTGCGACGCCGTCGAAAATTCCTCACGCTTCGCAGCATCAAGGCTGCCAAGTGCGAGGTGTCGAAGCACTCGCTCCAAGATCTCCCCCGCAGCCTTGCGGGTAAACGTCACCGCCAACATTCGATCCGGCGACGCCGTGTTGGTGGCTCGTCGCTCCTCGATCATCCACCGAATGAGCCGATTGGCAAGCAAGTAGGTCTTGCCACTGCCCGCATTGGCAATGACAACAGATCGAGTAATCATGACAGTACCTCCCCGCGCAACCCACGCATGCCGACTCCGTACACCGGCGCCAACGGGTCATCAGCGTCTGGCTCATAGTCCGGCGCGCGTGTGAATTGCCCGGAAACAATCAGCCGTGCAATGCGCGTTGCTTCGGCCTCTGCTTCGCCAAGGAACGATTCGTCCCACTTGCCAGCAAGGAGCACTGCCGTGTCCGCGGGGTTGGATGGAAGCGCAAAATAGCCAAGATTCTTGGGCGGAACAGTGATTCCAATCGAACGAAGCAACACCGCATACAGCGGCAATTGCAAATCCACCCAGCGCCCTTTGGGCTTGCGATGCTCGCCTTCCGGATCGTTGGGCTTCGCCGACGTCTTGTAGTCAAGCGCTGCAAATCCGTGATCTGGGTGCACGTCCACGCGATCTATCCGACCCTGCAACAGTAGACCGGTATCACCAATCATTGGTGCTGCTCGGCCGAATTCGTCGCGCGGTCGCGTGGCAAATGAAAGTTCCGAGTGCACCACCTGCCAACCATCGGCCGCCCACGCCGCCTGCACCTGCGCAAACGCCGTGAGCCGCTCACGCGCTAGTGCAAACTGCACCACGTATGCACCACGGATTGACTGTGGGTAATCACGATCGCGCATCTCATCAAGCGCTGCGTGCACGCGCTGCTCAATGACTGCGACATCAATCGTTGCGGGTTCGCCTGCTGCGGTGCGCTGCGCTTCATCGCGACCCCACGCCTGCAGAGCGGTATGCACTAAATTTCCAAATCCCATGGAATCAAGTTCCACTGCACCATCATCAGCACCGTCAAGCAGCAGTCGCGGATCTCGCTTCAACTGGAAGAGCGCTGGGCAATTCAAGTAGTCACGAAACGCTGTCACGCTGACCGACACAAACTTACTGGGGCCTAATGGCAGCAAATTCACTGAAAACTGCCCTTCCGATGCCGCTACTGCTGCCCACCGCGTCGCTGATGATCGCGGCGATTTCGGATCGCCCATCCAAGCCATACGCCGCGCAAGCTCCTCACCCTGCAGCCCCAGCAGTAAACGTGAAGGCTGCAGCGGATCACCCGCCATCTGCGTTCGGCCGGTCACCAGGCGAATGAATCGCTTTCGCGAAATCAGCGCGTGGAGAATCCACGCATCGCGCGCCTGACGTCGCATCGCGCATGGCATGCCAAGTCGCGCGCGCACCGAATCCGGGAGCCATGGATCAACTTCCATTCCACCCGGAACAATGCCGTCATTCATCCCTGTCAAGACCATGTTCGGTGCATCGTCAATGCCCGCATCAAGCCATTGCATCAACTCCACTCCGTCATCAGTTCCTTCTGTTGCAAGCATGGACGCTGCCATTGCCTCGCCAATCAACACCAAGACTTGCGCGGCCATGAGACCGTCCGTGAATCGCTTTGGCACCACCAGCAGCTCTTCGGCTGCTGTGTGGAATGCCTTGGCAGATTCGCGGCCGACCAACGACGCATCCCTTGCTACCGCTCCGAGCACCTCTCGTAGCGCAGCAATCGTCTGCAATACCGACTTTGATCTCCGAAGTGGCGCAAGCAACGCATCGATATGTTCAACAGTCGCCGACACGCGATGGCGCGAACCGTTGCCAAAGTCAATGCGATCCGGCAGTAGGTCTGCTCCACTGGAAACCGCAAATTCCGAAACACTCGCCACTGGTCGAACACACCCCTGGCGCACCAACCACGATTCCATTTCTGGATGGCGGACCAATGCACCGAGCGTTTCACAGGAGCGCACTTGCAAGTAGTCCGCCAGCACCGAAAGCAACATTCCCAGCGGACCATCCGCCGCCGTGCGTGACGGCAATGCGTTCACTGCAACACCGCAGGACGGAAGCAGCGAAGCAACCTGCGCTGCAACTCCCTCGTCCGGGACTGACACCGCTATGTCACAACTGCGCCGCGGCATCGGCATGGCACTCAGTGCGTCAAGCACCGCCGCTGCCTGATCAGCAGGTGTGTCTGCCAGCATGATGATGTCTTGCGGCACCACTACTGCAGCACGCGCCCACGCTGCATGTTCAGGAAATCCATTTTCATCGAGTGGCGCTGGCAACTCTGCATGCGTTCCGTGCACCAATATTGAAACAGCGATACCGCGCGCGGCAAGGGCACCAAGTAACTCCCGCTGAATCCGTTCCGGATCAGCCAGTAGCACGTAGATGCGCGCAATTCCGCCCGCGTGCAGCGCACCAGTACCGGACGCGCGGCGTGTGGCAGTCGGCTCATCGATTGACTGCTCGCGCTCCAGCGCCGTGCGCCAACCGTTCTCCAGCGCCAACAATGCGTCCCAACGATCAAGGTCCAACTCCGGCATCGTGGCGCGCAGTTCCGTGGCCACGCTGACGAAGTCCGTACACGCACTGGTGACATCACGGTGCAATGTGGCGATACGAGCCGCAAGTGCATCAATGCTGGCGGGCTCCAGCGGCTCGCCCGGAATGGCGTCAATTCCACCTGGCGACAACGCCGATATCACGCGCGCTTCGGCGCTGATGATCGCGTGTCGCCATGCCAACTGAATGCCCATCGAACCAAGTACGTTGGCGGTTGGAATCACAAATCGCGAAGCAAGCCCTGCCGGCGTCACCACGCGGGGCGAAACAAATGCATGTCCCGCCTCACTTGCAAGCGCAATCAGGTGGTGCTCAAACGCGCGGCTCGCCCGCGACGCCGGAACCATCACCAGCGCATCGGACAGATCCACAATCCCATCGCGGGCGGTGGTTGATGACCACACGTGTTGCGCCAGCGCGCGCATCAGCGAAGGGCCGTCCGGGAGGCGAATCGTGGTGAATCTCATGAGCGCGCATCATCGCAGGGAGCGGTGCAACAAGTACTTCCCCACTGCAATCGTCCCAACAATTTCAGGCATTTCCGTGTTCCGCGGCAGTACCCGCCGAGGCATTCTGCGTGGCGCGCCGGACCAAGTCCTCCAGCACGCGCATTTGCGCGGCACGGATTCGCTCGTCGCCGGCGCACACATTCACATGCGCCAACTTTCGTCCCGGGCGAGGCGTCTTTCCATAGTCGTGCAAACGCGCCCCGGGTACCGAGAGTAGATCGCCACGATCGGGCATCGCACCAATGATATTGATCATTCCACTGAATCCACGCGCATCGGTTGATCCAAGCGGTTCATCGGTGACGGCGCGCACGTGGTTCTCAAATTGACTGGTGACCGCGCCATCAATGGTCCAGTGGCCAGAGTTGTGAACCCGCGGCGCCATCTCATTGGCAATCAATCCGTCCTTGGTCACAAAGAATTCGATCGTCAATACCCCAACATGCCCAAGCGCATCCAGCGCCGCGCGTACGGCATGCTCTGCCGCGAGGCAAACATCCGCACTCATGCCCGGTGCTGGTGCAATGGTTTGCCGAAGAATTCCCGCGTGATGTTCATTCTTGTTGAGTGCCCAGATTCGCACATCACCGTCGTGAGAGCGCACGGCAATGACACTTATCTCAGCAGTAAACTCAACGAACGCCTCATAGATTGCCGGCGCTCCACCCACCGCGGCCCACGCGGCGGCAAAGTCACGCGGCGAACGCACCACGTATTGACCCTTGCCGTCATACCCAAGGCGCCGCGATTTCAGCACTGCCGGCACACCAATCCGCCCGCACGCGGCCGCCAATTCCGCTTCCGTGTTCACGGCTGCAAACGGCTGCACGGCAATGCCGCACGATTGAAAGAACTCCTTCTCAGAAATGCGGTCTTGCGCAATTGCCAAACTCCGCACCCCAGGCGCAGTTGGAACGCGCTCCGCAATCGCACTCATGGTGCTGACGGGCACATTCTCAAACTCAAAGGTAGCAACATCAAGCCCCGCAACAAAGCGCGCCACCGCAGCGTGATTGTCATATGCACCAACGATCAATTCACCTACCGCGGACGCTGGGCACTGCGGATCTGGGTCAAGAAAGCGAAACGAATGCCCCAGCGGAATGCCAGCGAGCGCCAGCATCCTGCCCAGTTGACCACCGCCAACAATGCCCACCAACATCAGCTATGCCCGCCCGGCATCAAGCCAATACGCGGATCAGGTTGCGCCATGACTTTGGCGGTTTGCGCTGCACGAAATGCGTCCAGTTGTTCACGCACCGCTGGGTCATGCGCAGCGATGATCGATGCCGCAAAGAGCGCGGCGTTGGTTGCTCCTGCTTGGCCGATCGCAAAGGTCGCCACGGGAATACCAGCGGGCATCTGCACGATCGAAAGCAAACTGTCGAGGCCATTCAGTGTCTTGGTAGAAACCGGTACGCCAAGTACGGGCACTGCCGTCTTGCTGGCACACATGCCCGGCAAGTGCGCCGCGCCGCCTGCACCAGCGATGATGGCACGCAGACCACGCGCGCGGGCGGCTTGGGCGTATTCAAAGAGTTGATCAGGGGTTCGATGAGCGCTGACCACGCGGCACTCATGCGCAATTGCCATGGCGGTGAGCGTGCGAGCGGCGTGCTGCATGGTGTCCCAGTCAGACTGGCTGCCCATGATCACCCCAATGAGCGGCTCCCCGGCGGGCGAAATCACGTCTCCAACTGGATCCATGTCCGAATACTACGAGCCCGATGTGTTGCTCGGACGCGTCTGAGGCGCCCTGGGAAGCCCGAACACGGGGAATTTTTCAGCGGAACCTGCAATATTCAGGTGGTTTCTTCCAATTCGCCCCCTGAATCTCCCGACACGGAGGGCAGCCCCGATAATCCAACACAATTGCGCCGTATGGCACCCACTTCCTTGCAGAACTCCCTAAGCGTGGCATACTCCCTGAACTTGCACATGGGAGCGATCTGATCGCAAACCGGTGCCGTATGAAAAGGTGACAATCCGGAATTCCGCGGCCTCAAACCCTTTGGCCGCGACTCGACCACGCCTCGAGGTGCACGAACGGACATGTGTTCGTGTACCGAAACACTCGGGGCGGAGTGCTGGAGCGGCTTTGCCGCTCTTTGCTCAGAGTTCAGAAAAGGGTGGGCGTCGGCTTCGGACACTGACGCCCAAACCGTTGCGGTTTCCGCAACGGAGAATCTCGGGGATGCGGCCTCAGGCGTGGGAGCCGCGTCCCCGAGTTCATTTTTAAGATTTTACGATTAGGGAGTTCGTGCGCCGGAACCCGTCGTTCGGATCCAACTTCCAACTCTAAAAACGACGAACGCGGCACTCACACTTCGGAGAGCACCGCGTCACGTGCGATTGGTGGTGATGTGATTTTGAAGGTCAGCTTGCTTCGGCGCGCGGGTGCGCCTTGTCATATCCATCGCGCATGCGACCGCTGGTCAAGTGGGTGTACACCTGCGTTGAACTCAGCGACTGATGGCCCAGCAACTCCTGAACTGCGCGCAAGTCGGCACCGTTGTCCAAGAGATGCGTGGCGAAACTATGTCGAATGGTGTGCGGTGAGATATCCGGATCGAGATTCGCTTCCACCAAGTACTTAGCCACCTTACGGCGTACCGAGCGGCTTGAAAGGCGCCCGCCGTTCTTGTTGACAAACAGCGATTCTTCAGGATTCATGCGCTTTCCACGACTCTGCAGGTCGGCATCGACCATCGCCAAGTAATGGCGCAACGCCTTCAGCGCATGACTTCCCAGCGGAACACGTCGCTCGCGCCGACCCTTACCGCGAATGATGATTTCTTCGCCGGTGTCATTCAGGTCGCCACGGTTGATTGCAACAACCTCGGAAACTCGGATACCAGTGGAATACAAGGTCTCGAGAATCGCGCGGTCGCGCGCTCCCAGAATATCGGTGTCATCGGGCGCAGAAAGCAATCGCTCAATCTGCTCCACGGAGATGGCCTTCGGAAGCCGCTTGGCCTGCTTGGGCGTACGAATCAATACCATCGGATTGGTTGGAGCAAGACCCTTGCGTTCCATCCACTTGTGGAAACTGCGCAGCGTGGCAATCTTGCGAGCCATGGTGGCCGCGGAATACTTCTGCTCGCCGAGCTTGGAGAGGAACTCGCGGATCAACTCCACTTCACACTTCAGCACACGACCAGTAATCGTGTCCGATGAAGTGCTCTTGGCGTCGAGCGCTTTACGCTCCTTCTCGAGGTCCACCTTTACGCCAGCCTTCGTCTCAATGAAGTCGACGAACTGACGAAGGTCGAGCCCGTAACAACGACCCGTGTATGGGCTGAAGTGACGCTCGTCGGTGAGGTAACTGAGGAAGTTTTGGATAAGTGCAAGTGTTGTTGTGTCGTTCATGGCCCTTCGCCTCCATAATCGCGCGGTCTGTTGCGCGGTGCTTTGTTGCTCAATTCGGAATCTGTTGTCCACTCTTCTTATCGGAGACACGCCGCTGCAATCTGAAGCCAACCCGTGTTAAAGACACCGAAATCCGGACGTTCCTCAGATCGATTGTGCGATTCCGGAAACCTGTTGTCCAGATTGTGTTACGCAGACCTTGTGCAAGTGGATGACCAAATATCATTTCCGGCAAAAATCGCCGATTCCACGGGGTTGCCCAATTGGTTATTGGACTCAAATTGGCGCCGCATCAGTGTTGGCCGAACTTCCCTACAATCGCTCCCCTTCCTGAGCGCCCCCTTCTCCCCCAATTTCACCACCATGGTTGCGTAGCTCAGTTGGTAGAGCAAGCGGCTTTTAACCGCTAGGTCCTGGGTTCGAATCCCAGCGCAATCACTGCACTTCGCCAGCACCGTCACCCCCCACGCCACACGCTCACGCCTTGCGCCCCGCCACCTACGGGCCGATCGGAACACGGATGTTTGTACTTCACCTGAACTGGTCTCACGGATCGTTGCGCGTCTGGGGCGAGCATTCCCAACGATTCATCACTGCGCGTGACGCCACCATCGCAACCGGGTCGCACCCGTACGCCGCCACCGTTGCGGAATTGCGCGCAGTGCTCGCACCCGCACTTGAACATGCGCGCGCCGCAAGTGGCGAAGACGCTCGCATTGCAGCGGAAGGTTCACTCACCGACAGTTCGCTCATGCTGCTCTTGCCGCACTCCGACACGGAGATTGGGCAACTACCACTTCCGAGTGATCGCCTGAGTGCCTGCGATGAAGTTGCTGGGTTTTCAGCTGAACCAGAGGAGACGCTTGCGCCCATCGAAGTTCCGGCCGTGGCGCTTGATCCGCGCACTGCATTCGCCCTGCTGCGGATACTCGACACTGAATCCACTGATGACACCGTTGCCTGGGGACATGACGCCCGATGGTGGAACGCTGTTTCACAGTTCACCCAGCACCTGATCAATGATCAACGTGTCATTCCAACCGTGGTGCAGGAGCGCAACGGCTCGATGTTTGCCGCGTGGCGTCCATGGTTGCAGGATGCGCCAAACCACAGCAAATTCAACGCATTGGTCCGCGGCGCCCCAGCAT
>Ga0209550_10005998_pt1 | contig 11351 bp, 12 predicted proteins | sample LauGreSuBDMM15SN_2_FD_187567 | JGI IMG/M metagenome (GOLD analysis project Ga0209550, IMG submission 187567) | Freshwater lake microbial communities from Lake Michigan, USA - Su13.BD.MM15.SN (SPAdes) (version 5) | ecosystem: Environmental > Aquatic > Freshwater > Lake | place: Lake Michigan... | reverse complement strand
CTGAGTGCATCTGAGTGCATCTGAGTGCATCTGAGTGCATCTGAGTGCATCTGAGTGCATCTGAGTGCATCTGATTACTGGGTGTCATTAGGTGCGCTTCGCATGCGGCCACTTGGTGGCGTGCGAGGCGTGCACCGAGGACCTTCTCGCCACTTCCGGCCAGCGTGTCCCGCAGAACAAATGCCCGACGTGCCGGGCTCGGATCGTTCTGTTGCCGGGCTCCAAAGGCGGGAGCGAGAAGTGTTACGAGGCGACCTATGTCGCGCAGGATTGTCCGCCGCCGCCGCAACTCGACCCACCCAAGTGGCGGATTGAGGAGTCAGCCTTGTTCCAACCGGGCGCGCGTGACGAAGTCGTGTTTCGTCACCCGGGGATGACTGGGCTGCATATAGGGTCCGTACGTTCTATGCCAGGGCGGACTGTGATCACCGGCGTCACGCCGGGCTCGCCCGCTGACCACCTTCAAGTGCATCCCGGCAGTGAGATCGTCGCTGTCAACGGGCAGTCGACCCTGGGCCTCGAAAGGTGCGCCGTGATTGCACCGTGATTGCACCTTGCTTGCACCTTGCTTGCACCTTGCTTGCAATTAGGATTGGGATTGCACCGGATTGCACCGGATTAGGGTGCTATCTGCAGCAGCCGTTGAGTGCCTCTGAGCACACAACTCATTGCCTTGAGTGCTTCCCTCGTCAGATCGGCCCTCTTAGATTTGTGTACCACGCGACCGTTGAAGATGACCCTCGTGCTGCCCGCCTCCGTGACTCCGAATCCCCGCCCCCGAGACGTCGAGCCGCCGCCGCCGTCGGCCGCCACCCCGCCACCCCTGGCCAGCTCGCCCCTGAGATGGGCGTCGTCGCGAGCGGTGGGCGCCGTCGCGAGCACCTCGCCAACCATGCCCGGCTCGCCCCCGAGCGAGTCACGTGCGCCGGGCGCCGTCGCGAGCACCTCGCGTTCGAGCACCTCAGCCGCCAGTGATCCGTTCCCGACGGCCGCCAATCAAACGCCGACGGAACGCCGATCAAGCGCGCCGTGGCGGGCGCTCAAGAGTCTAGCACGAGCCGTGAGTCCGTTCCGGCGGTCATCGAGCCCCGCACGCCCGAGATGAACGGCTTGTGGATAGCGCGGCCGTTTGGTAAGGGTTCAGGGATTTGCATGTACAGTATAGAGCGTGTTGACTTACCGTGTGTAGAGACTACCAGAGAGGCGTTCTTTTTCGTGACGCCTACTGGAGATTCGCCCCGGGACCCGCGGGCTGTCTTTAACGCATGCTTTAACGAGTGTCGCGGGCATGGTCCGGCCGGGCTGCCCGGCCACGTGTCTTGGTTCCGAGGTGGCACCAAGAATCTACAGTATCATCCAAACGAAGTCTCCTTTAGTCTTCCCTGGCGCCCTGGGGCGCCTGCGCCTGCGGCGCCGTGGTCTTTTTTTTCTCCGCGTGGGCTCTTGCAGGCCTTCTCGCGCTACCGGTTCAGACTCGCGCTACTGTTACGGTTCAAAAACACCGGGGGAGCCGGTACACACAGGACACCGGTAAAAAGACACCGGGGGGAGCCGGGACTCACGGGCAGTAACAGTGCCGTAGCGCCGGTTGTCGCGTCTGTCGTGTTAACATTCACACGGTACACACGCAGCGCGGTTCTCGTCGTCGGCTCTTTCGAGTGGCGAAATGCCCGCGTCTGACGCGTGCACGCCATATGCCTGCCAAATTGATGCTTCTGATTCACCAGCGTGCGTGAGCATTATGAACGGTGGACCGCCTATACAAACGTCCTCTTTGATTGGCTTGCCCCATTGTAAAGATGCCAGCATAGGCGCAACGCCACGTAAGCTACTGCCTACGCATCGGCTTAAACGCTGCACCTGCGTTGCATCGCTTGATTTGCCGCACATGTACGCCCGTGTGTGGTAGGTCGCATTCATCCTCTCAATGAGACTGTGCCGCTTGAAGGTCAAGCTCCTGCCACTGTCTGGCTCGATGTCCGAAAGGCCGGCGTTGGACCTCACTTTCGTCCACAGGGCTCAATCGTTATTACTGCGCACAATGCGGCACGCACTCTGAATCAGTCTTTGCCCTTGCTCTTCCAGCATACTGCCAGCTGCTCTGAGCTGCTTATCCTGCTCGATCAGTGCACCGATTTTCACTCACTGTCACATTCTGATCCCACGAACAGCAACAACGGGCAAAATTGGTCTGCAACACTGGAGACCGTCATCAGCCGCCTCGATGGCTTCGTTTCCAGCCGAATCAAGAGGGTTCGAGTCCTCATCCAGCCGACTCCCGTGTGGGAGACCGCAGGCGAGAACATTCTCATGAGCATCTCTGATCCGCTCAAGTTTTACGTGTCGGTACAGCCCGATAACCTCGTAGAAGAGGACGGTTGGGATCTGCAGCTCTTGCGACCCCTGGCTTCTTTTGGCGATTTCTTCAGCGTATCCGGCATGTTGGCGCACGCTCTCGGTGCCCGTACGCCGACCATGCGCTTCATTAGGGATCGGCCACTCATTCGTGATCCCGTTTTCTCAGACGCGCCGCGGGGGGCCCATCTGAAGGACCGCGACACGTACTACGTTCGAGATACCTCAAGCCGTGGTCCGCTGCTCTTCCATGCCCAGCGGATGCAGCAGCTCGCCTTCTTTGATCACGAGCTCTACTACATGGACGATTCTGATCACGACCTTCACTGCAAGGCGCTCCTTCTTTACAATTGGACGACAGGCGTTGTGGCTCTTCGTCATGCTGACTGGACACGTCAGGCAAAGATTCCCTTGACGACACGTCTCGAAACCGCCGAGGCGAGAAACCAGTCGAGGATCACGCTGTCGAGGATCAAGGCACGTGAGAGGCTTGTTCTGGCGACTGGCAGGCGAGGCTGCCTGCATGAGCAAGCGCCGCGCCTCAAACAAATGCCTCCAAGAGCCGAGAATCGAGCCATGCTGCCGTTGAGTGTGGTGTGCGGAGCCGCAATTTGAAGACGTCGCGATGCGAACTTGCGGTCTCGATAGTCCGGTCCGGTAGCCTAGTAAGTTACGAAACCCCTGGTTGCCGAATAAGGATATGACGAAACCCTGGGAGGTCTTGCGTCTTCCCGGGGACGGTCCGGTCCGCGGTCGGCTCCACGAGACCACGACACGACGAAGCGCTTGTTCTTCGGCCGATAGTGGCTTTACAGTGAAACGTTACACATTGAACGGCGGCTAATACATGATTCGGCTAATGCATCTCGGCTATCTCTAAATTGCCAGAGCGGCGCAACAAAAGACTGGCGCGGCACTGCATACGAACGTACTAAGAAAGCACTAAGGGACGACCTGCGCATGCCAGAGCGAGCCACGGCAACCGTTGGGGCTCCGTGGGCGTGTGGTGCAGTCGCACATCATGCTCGATCCTAGTGACAAACGTGCGGGCCAGTGAAGGAGCATCCCTTCCGTGCCCTGAGCTCTGTTACGCATCACATGTCCACATGCCGCCATCCTGCTGCTGCTGCTGCTGCTGCTGCTGCTGCCACTGCGCTTTTCGTCGTCGCTCAAAGGCGGCCTGCTGCGCGACGATCTGCTGCACGTCTTCGCCGGCGCGCCGCGGAGCGTTCTCGCTGAGCTGCGGCTCAGAGAGCAGGCGCTTGGACACCACGCTCAGGTGGTGGTTGGCGACTGCTGGCAAAGACTTGACTGTGGCGAGGGTGGTGCTCCCAACATCGAGGAGAATTCTCGCGAAAACGGTCGCGCCCGCCGATGATGTCGTGACGACCGCAACTTGCACGCCCAGGATGGCCACCGGCAGCCAGGCGTTCGAGCAGACGCGCACCGCAAAGCTGGCCGCGGTTAGCGCGAACTTTTTTGCACGGATAGGATCAAGGCTCGTCATGCGCGCACACACACGCACCGCCAGCGAGGCCGCGCTCATGGCTATTTGCGCTTGAGACATTGGCCGCCGAGAATGGCCGGCGGTGCTTGGAGGATTGACGGCGGGCGCGAAGCCGGCGGCTGGCAGTCGGAGAAGATCCCTCCGTGAAGAAACCTTGCGAAATGCGTAGGCTCAAGTCAAGTCAAGTCAAGTCTTAACTGTTGCAAGGCGACTATAGTACATGTACGAATGGGCATCTGTACGACCGGGGTCACTGTCTGATTGACTGACAGTTTTGACCTCGCAGTCCCGGATTGCGTTCCCAATTGCGAAGCTCGGTTTCGGGGCTCGGCGCCGGTCGGCCGGGCAGCCAAATGCTGCATCAGCCCGGCATTGCAGCGCAGAGCGCCACGTCGCTCGGCGGCTCCTTGTACGCTCCTGATCCGGCATCGGTGGCCGCGGCTGACGCGACCGCCGATCCCACGGGGGCAGCGTCGCCGCTGGCAGGCAGCGGCGGCGACTTCCCTAAGAAGCAGTTGCAGAACGACGAGGCTCAGGCGCCCCTCGACGATCAGGAGCGTCGTGCCGTGCAGCGCAGAATGCAGCGGCGAGCGGAGGAGAGGGCGGCCGAGGTGGCAGCGGGACGTGTCGATGGCACGAAATCGGCACGGGAGCCCTCACGCACCCAGGCATACACGTCCGGTGCATACACGCCAAAGGGCTCGTGGATCGACCGGGCCGCTGGGCAGCTCACGGGCCGGCTTACGGGCCGGCGCACGGGCACGGCGCGAGCAGGCGGCGGCTACCTGTCGAGCCGTTCCGCCATCAGCACCGCGCGCAGCTACTTGTCGACGAGCCGCAGCATGATGACGACGGCGCGCTCCGACGTGGCCACGGGCCGTTACAACGACGTGCTGGACAACCGGCCAGAGGCTACCGAATTCCGTCCGATCAAGACGATCGACATCTCAGCGGCGAACAAGTTGCAAGGGACTATCATCACAAGCGAGACAGCGGCGACGGCGCCGCGGCGAAAGACGGCCGCATCTACTGCCGCCAACCTGCGCGCCGGGCTGCTGCGACGGGGCGTCGCCCTGACTGGGCGGAAGTCGAACAACACGGGCCGCACGCCGCGCACGAGCCGTGCCAAGGGCGAGAGGCCACACTGGGCCTGAGGGTCACCTTAGCGTGTGCTCACGCGGCCGTGGAGTCCGAAGCGAGCTCAATGATGAATTCGGAGGAAGGCCGCCGAAGGCACCACGCCCAAAGGGACTCTGGTGGCCTTCATCCTATTCCGCCATCGCCCGCCGGGCCAAGTACCGCCGGGGAGAGAGTGGGGGGTCACCTGAAGGGACCCCCCTTCTTGATCGCAGACCGCGCATGAGGGGACACCAGGGTCTCACTAGGGTCTGGCGAATAGAGCCGTGCTCCAGTGTCGTGTGTGCGCACAGACTAGTCGGCGTACCGCGTACGCCGCACGCGTATCGTTACGTCATCAGTGCCAGAGCCTGACGCAAAGGCGCACCAGGATCTGTGTGTTCAGTGTGTGGTGCAACTTGTTGATGCGGTTTTTCTCATGATCGTAGGCCATTTTCAAGGATTCAAGCAAGCGGGCTGAGATGTCGGCTCCGGTCTAGCCTAGTCTCTAGCTACGTAGCGCAGGCTCCCGTCCAGTCTTCCTTTCCGGCGTTAGCGTTTGCCGTTCGGTTTCTTTCGTCTCGACGTCGTCGTGCGCTCCGCCGAGACGTCATCGAGGCGCTCACCCTCAGGCGTCGCCCGAGTGCAATTGTCCCCGACCGGTGCTCAGTTGCAGCCGACGCCTCCCTGACCGTTGCCGCCGGCGAGGATCTTATAGTAACGGCTGTCACAGTAGACGGGCTTCACGCCCGATCCGTCCTCCTGCAACCTTCGCTGCGCGCGCTGCTGCTCGCGCATGGCGAAGCCGTCGTCGCTTCGGATTCGATTCTCGTACCGCCTCGCCTCATCGCCCGAGAGCGTTTTCAGGGTCGCCGGGCCACTCTCACCCTCGACCAAGGTTAGCACCTCACCGCTGCCGAGGGAGAGCGCGAGGAAGAGGCTCACGGTGAGCAGCGACTGGTCGATGCGCTGTAGAGCCGGCGCTACCTGCACGCACATGTCGAGCCCGCACACAACCGTCAGCGACATCACGAATAGCAACAAGTGAGATGCACTCAGAAGCACTCCGACGCACTCAGAAGCACTCCGTGACACTCAGAAGCACTACGACGCACTCAGAAGCACTACGAGGCCCTCAGAAGCACTACGAGGCCCTCAGAAGCACTCCGAGGCACTCAGAAGCACTACGAGGCACTCAGCGTACCTCCTGCTGCTGAATGAGCCGATCGCGTAGCTGCATCTCGCGATCTTTGGTCGCAAAGAGGCCGCGCTGGTTGGCCTCGTAGTACGTCTTTCGCTCCTTCAGCCGCTCCGACACGTAGCCCCAGCCCACGCGCAGCCGCGCGATGAAGGGCAGCATCACCGCAAACGTGCCGATGTTGGCGGCGAGGAAGAGCTGTGGCAGCTCGTTTGGCAGCTGATCGAAGGTGGCATACGAGACCGGGAGCGAGATGAAGAGCATGATGAACTGGTACACCTGGGTGACCTTGCTCTTGTACGCATCCGACTCGGCCCAGTCGTAAAAGGGCTGACGGCGCAGCTCTTTCAGCTCCGTCAGCGGCTGCTGGCCCTTGGGCACAGCAGCTTGGCCGAATGGGTTGAACTCCCGTTTTACTTCCACGTCCTGCTCCTGCAGGAGTGGCCCTCGGGTCCGAAACGACAGCCGCTGCGGCGCTGGGCCCAGAAAGCTTGTCGCAGCAAGAAAAGCCACAAGGCAGTGCATCTAAACTGGGAGGTAGCCAGGAAATTACCCATCCTGATGCTAGGAGTCGTCCTGATGTACCCCGCATGACCCCGCTATTTCTCAGGTTGCCTACCTCCCCCCCTTGCCACGTGTCCGTAGCCGGAAAGTGGAAAGTCAGACCTTTAACCCCTAATCCGGATAGAAGTACTATCATCGACAGACATTGACCGCCAACGAGAAATTGGCCCCGCGCGCTCGAGGAGGCTCGCCTCGGGGCGGCCTGTCCTCCCTTGTTGGGGGCGTCGTGTGCTAGGTATGTGTCCGGTTGCCCAAAGGGTCCACCCTTTCTCTCAACTTGTATCACATCTATCCACAATCGGCCACAATCTCACGAGGGGCTCGCCCTCGAAGCGCGCGTCGATCGCCGCGAGGGCTCGCTGGTAGCCCGCCGACGAAACATGCGCCTTGACAGCCGGCATGTTCTTGAGCAGCGTCCCCGTCAGAGGACATCTCATGCCTTCTGTACTGAGTTTCGTCTCCTCAGCGTGCACGTGCACCATGACGGCGCCCTGCGTCTCGAGCGCCTCGAGCCAGCGCACGGGCAGCACCAGAAAGTCGCTCGTGAACGAGTTCCAATGCTTCCTGTGCTTGAGTGCCTCTGATTGGAAGTCGAGCGAGATCAGGTGGAGATGCAGCTGTCGCATCGAGGGAACGCTATGAAAGCCTGCGACGAGTGGCGCTAGGCCGGGGAGCAGGCGCGTGCGCAGCGCGGGCGCGAGCCAGGCGGCCAGGCGCGCCATCGCGCGCATCATCGGCACGTGTGCTCGAGTGAGCTGTGCCGGCGAATCGATGCGTGTGCGAGGCATGATCAGCAAGTGGCACCTCGCCTTGGGGTACACATCGTACGCAACCACAAAGTCGCGCGTGGTCAGGAGCACCTTACGAGGGTCGGGTCGCGCGGAGAGCGCGAGCTCCTGCAGCGCGGAGAGGCCCGCCGGGCCCGCCCAAGCCGGCTTGGGCGGGCATGCATATGCCGGCAGCTGCAAGCATTCCCAGTCGTCACCTACAGAGGAGGCAGCACCGGCGGCGAAGGCGCCCTCGGAGGCGGCGTGCACCGTTGACTTCGCACGCTTGGCAGAGCTCTCGTCTGGATCGGAAAGTGCCGCCGGAGGCGGTGCCGGAGGCGGTGCACACAAAGTCTGCCGTACAGCCTCGGTACACAAAGAGGCAAGGCTCTTGAGCTGCTCATGACTCGAGATGGCTAACCCAGCGTTGCAAGCAGTGAGCGCCGCCTGGTGGTCGCCAAGGGCGTGAAGCGCACACGCCAGGCGATAGTGAGGCTTGACGCCGCCGGGCGTGTGTGCCACCGCTTGTGCTGCATCCTCTCTGGCCTCGGCGTAGCGAGAGAGCTTGTGAAGCGCTGCGCTGCGGTTGCAGAGTATGGCCGAGCGAGCCGCTGCGTCCAGGCCATCGGCGCGCAGCGCATCGGCGTACTGATCAACTGCTTGCCTGAAATCACCGGCGCGGAAGGCCGAGTCGGCTGCTTCCTTCATATTGAGTGTGAGAGTGAGAGGAAAGTCGGCCATTTCCTTCATAGTTGACAGTGTGAAGAACGGCGATTCCAGAGCCGCGTCGAGCCGACGCGCGTTCCGCGACTAAGACGTGCGACAGCGATCCAATCCTGGAAACCCGGGTTTCCAAAAATGTGTGTCGACTTTTGCACCGTCGAGACAAATCTTCATGCGCCATCCATTCTGCGAGCGGCTTAGTTCGTGCCTTCTTGTTCGAAAACATCTACCACTCTCACGAGCGATACAGACCCTTCCACGAGCGATTCAGACGACAGCTGCCATTGCAGATGAGAGAGACAGCTGCTCAATGGGCCTTCTCGTCGACCGCTTTCGTGATGTGCCTGTGGCTGACCGGAACGCAGCACTTTGCTCCAGAATGGTTGGCCTCAACTTGGCGAGAGTGCACGTGGCGCCAAGTCGAATCCGGAACGCTGGACGTGGACTCTTTGCATCCCGAGCGATCGCCTCGGGTGAGCTCGTCACGCTCTATCCTTGCGACGCGCTACTGCAATGGCCGAACGAGCAGGCGTTGGCACTTGCGCAGCGCGAGGCGGAGAGCGTGCAGGCGGTGCGTGACGACCTCGATGGGCTGCGCCGCCGGATGGAGGAGCAGTCGGCGATCATAGCCACGTCGGATCGCGCGCGCGCCGCGCTCGTGGAGGTGCTCGAGGAGCAGGCGGCGAGCCACGCTGCGGCGATCCCAAAGCTCGGCGCCGAAAAGGAGGAAACTACGGCCGAGATCATCGTCCACTGCGACGCGGTGTTGGCGACGCGAAGAATGCTACGTCCGGTTGTCGGAGATGTGCTCGTGAGACTGAGCTCGCACTCTGCCGGCATGGGCCTCAAGGAGTGCGAAGCCTTCGACCCGCTGTCGGAGCACGGCGCTGCCGTATGGCGCTATTGCATTCGCATGAACGCCACAAGTGCCGTGTTGGCCAACCCGAATCTCGTGGAGGATGCAGCCTACTTGGGCCACCTTGTGAACGATGGTGTGATCTGTGAGGGCCCAGGGACAGCAGCCGTTCGTTACGCGATCACGAGCGCCGGTCTTGCAAACGTGAGGACTGTGGCCAGCAGCCTTTCGGACTGCCACATCGCTCTCGTCTCTCTGAGGTCCATTGAGCAAGGCGGCGAGATCTTGATGTCGTATGGCTCCGAGGCTCACACAGTATACCCGCACTCTCCATTGCGTATGTGCACTCTTCCCACTAGATGACGTGTGCACTGTGCCTCAGGTACGGCGCTGCGTACTGGCTCTCGCGACAGGCGGTGCCGCCAAGGCGCCATTCGTTCCCAGACGGCAGCACTTATTATGGCGAGGCTCCCGGCGGCAAGATTGCTGGGCAGGGCGAGTTCACCGATCTCAATGGGAATCGCTATGTGGGCCACTTTCACAATGGCGCGTACCATGGCCCCGGCACGTACTACCTGGCGGGCGGACGGGCAGAGGTGAGCCGTTACTCCGAAGGACGGGAGGTGGGTCTGGGTGCCGCATGGAGCGCCGATCGTCAGAAGGCGTGGCGCCTCGTCGCAGCAAGCGCAAAGGACGGCGTGACGAAGCCTGCGGCCATTTCTCTGGACGATGCCGCTTCGATTGCGAAGGAACTTGACTTGCCTGTTCCGCCCATGGTTCCGCCCCTTCCACTCTGACCGTTTGCCGGCGCGTCGCTCGGTGGTTTCAGCTGTAGCTTGTCACTTTTAACCTGACACCCTGTGAGAGCAGTACAGACGTCAAGTGAGCACGAATGTGATTATACAGTGCATGCGGAAACATTTCAGTTACATGTTCTGGCTATGAATGCTCCAAAAGGACCAAACTTCAAGTGTTCAATGATCGCCGGCGCCGCGGTCCTCGGCGCACCCTTCAACAGCACTCGTTTCCACGGCTTGCCGCACGTGCAAAAATTGCTCGAGGATTCGCACTGCCTCAGCCGCCCGTCGGTGTGCTCAAGTCGGAGCGACATGGTCGTTAGCCGTGCAGACAGGCAGTCGATCACGGGCGTGGCCGCGGGCAATGCTCCCGAGTGGGCAGCAGCGTGCGAGTACTGCTCGCACGGCGCGCACATGCTCCCGCTCTTGATCCGGCACTACCGGGTCAAGAGCCTCGTCGAGATTGGGGTATGCACGGGTATGAGTGTCGTTCACGTTGTGACCAAGGCAACAGGCACGAGCTCGGGAGCGAACGTGCAGGTGGGCGATGAGGTGCGCATGGGCAGGCGCGGAGGCCTCGAGCGCTACTACCTCATCGACCCGTGGGGTGGCATGAAGTGCAAGCCCGGGTGCGCGTGCTCACGCCAGATCAACCAGATCGCCAAGACGTGGCCCGATGTGATCATCCCTCTCCGAGGGTACAGCGTTCCGATGGCTGCGCATATTCCGAACGGGACGCTCGACCTCGCGTTCATCGACGCCGCGCACGACTTTCGGAACGCGCGCGCCGACATCATCGCGTTCTGGCCCAAGCTCAAGCCCACGGGCATCCTCGCTGGCCACGACTTTGCCCACTGGCGCAACTACGCCGAGATTCGTCAAGACAAGCTTGCGGCTCGGGGGGCGTATAGCGTGCGCCACGCGGTGTCGAGCAAGCCAGGCGCGCAGGCCCCCAAGGCGCTGCCGCCCGCGTACGGGGTTGCGCAGGCGACGCAAGAGCTCTTTGCGGCGTGCCACGTGCATGTGCGCTGGAACACGTGGTGGGTGGAGCGGGAAACTTGCGAGCTTCATCAGCTCCTGACTGCGGCGGAGATTGCGTAGAGGATATGTCAGACGACGCGGGTTCAAGGCTGGTGGCTCACACGCACTTTGAGGGACGTGGCTTGGCACGTCGAAAAAGAAGGGAGTGCTGTGCATGCAAATTAGGTAAAGAACCTATTCGGTCACATCCTTTTTTGGGCAAAGGAAGAATATGTTGGTCGTGTTTCTCGTCCTCCTCGGCGTGCCTCCTGATCTGGGCGATGCTCATTTGAGGGCGCGAGAATTCTGGCGATCCCAGAATCCGCTCCAGCCCAGCAGGTTCGAGCCCGAGGCGGCACCGGTCAAAGCGGTGCCAGCACCCGTATCGCTGTCGGCGGTACCTGCCAAAGTGGTGCCAGCCCATGCCATACCGCCACGCGGATTAAAA
>Ga0209550_10005996_pt1 | contig 11353 bp, 11 predicted proteins | sample LauGreSuBDMM15SN_2_FD_187567 | JGI IMG/M metagenome (GOLD analysis project Ga0209550, IMG submission 187567) | Freshwater lake microbial communities from Lake Michigan, USA - Su13.BD.MM15.SN (SPAdes) (version 5) | ecosystem: Environmental > Aquatic > Freshwater > Lake | place: Lake Michigan... | reverse complement strand
GTTATTCGTAGCGCTTTTATTTGACCATTACTTACTTTGATATCTGGGCAACAAGTAATTAATTCGTTACAAAGAGCCCAGTTGTAAACCGTTCTCAATTTACGCTGGGCGCTCGCTCGGCGGCCTGCCTCAGGCGCTAAACTGGGTCTCGTAAAAGCAATGTAGCCACTGTCTCGTCCAGCGGCATGCAAAGCATGCGCAGCAACCTTCTCTGCTAGCGCGCTAAGCGGTAAGGAGTTCAAATGGGCATGACGGTCATTGAAAAAATATTAGCGTCCAAGAGCGGCCGCAGCAAGGTGGGCCCGGGCGATCTGGTGACGGTCGAGGTCGATACGGTCATTCTGTTTGATAACAATTTCATGCCCAGCCAGTGGCGCGATATTCTCAAGATGCGGGACCCAGAACGCATTGTTGTCGTGTTCGATCATCGCGTCCCAGCCGCCACCCAGCAAAGCGCGGCGGCACAGCAAACTGGTCGGCGCTTTGTCGAAAAATTCGGCATCAAGCGCTTTCACGATGTAGGCCCTACGCAGGGCATCAGCCACCAGCTGGTGGCCGACCATGCTTACGGCCTGCCCGGTTCGGTACTGCTATGCAGCGATTCCCACACATGTAGCGCCGGCGTTTTCAACTGCGCCGCACGGGGCGTGGGCGCTCCTGATGTCGTGTATGCAGCGACCAAGGGTGAAACCTGGTTTCGCGTCGGGGAAACGGTGCGCTACGAGCTAGAGGGCAAATTGTCGCCCGTCGTCACGACCAAAGATGCCTTTCTGCAGATTGCCGGCCAGTATGGCGACCATGCAACCATGAACGTCGAGTATGGCGGCTCCGGCCTGGCCAACCTGAGCATCAATGCGCGCAAGACCATCACCACAATGTCGGCCGAATTGTCGGCCGAATTCGCCACCTTCGAACCCGACCCAATAATGCTCGACTGGGTGCGGGCGCGCAATCATGCGCACTTCACACCAGTCTATGCCGACGCCGACGCGCACTATGCGGCGGTGCGTAAGATCGACTTGGGCACTTTGGCGCCGCTGGTCGCCTTTCCAGACACGGTGGTCAACAACTCACAACCGGTGTCGGCAGCTGAAGGCACGGTAATCCACCAAGCCTTCATTGGTTCGTGCGCTAACGGTACGCTGGACGACCTGCAACTGGCCGCCATGATCCTCAAGGGCAGGCAGGTCTCGAACAAAGTGCGTCTAATCATCACGCCCGGTTCGCAAACCGTCTATCGTGAAGCACTGCGCCTTGGCATTATTGAAACGCTGATGGAAGCCGGCGCAGTGGTTACGCCGGCCACTTGCGGCGCCTGTGGCGGCGGTCATATGGGCGTGCTCGGGCCCAACGAAACCTGCATCACGGCTTCAACACGCAACTTCAAGGGCCGCATGGGCGACCCGAGCGCGCGCATCTACATGGCCTCCCCTGCAACTGTCGCGGCCTCTGCGGTCCGCGGCATGATTACTGATCCGCGTCATTTTCTGGGTTAAGCGTGCACGCCTTTTTTGTTGCCCACCCATAAGCACGAACGCCCCATCTGGAAGCCTATGAAATTCACCGCTAGAGTCTGGAAAATCGGCGACAACATTAACACTGACCTGATCCTGCCCAATCTTGCTTTTTTTCTGACGCCCGCCGAACAGGCGCGCTTTGTCTTCAAAGCCAATCGCCCCGGCTGGGTCGATCAGGTGCAGCCTGGCGATATATTGATCGGCGGCAAAAACTTCGGCATGGGTTCCAGCCGGCCAGCCGCGCGCTCGCTGAAAAACATCGGACTGGGCTGCCTGCTGGCCAACTCACTGAACGGCTTGTTTTTTCGAAATTGCGTTAACTTCGCCTTCCCGGCAATGGAATGCATCGGCGTGTTCGATGCATTTGAAGAAGGTGATATGGCTGAAGTGGATTTCGATGCCTGTAGGGTGCGCAACCTGACGCGCAATACCAGCCTCCCCGCCATCGGTTTGCCGCCGCCGCTACTCGATCTGCTCAAGGCTGGTGGCCTCTATCCCTTGCTGGAGCGCGAGGGGCTGATCGCACCCAAGGTGGACGCCTGAAGGTGCACAGATGTCGTTAAACAGCTGACGACATATTGCCAGGACTTGCGGCATGACGCTCCGCAAACCGAAGCGCGCCAGACTCGCCCGGCCAGCCTGGAAACTACTCCGGCTTGATCCCGGCAGCCTTGATCACCTTGCCCCACTTGACAATCTCGGTCTGAATGAAGCGGCCGAATTCTTGCGGTGTGCTGCCCTTGGTTTCCACACCTTCGCCTTCCAGCTTGCGCGCCACATCCGGCAACTTCAAAATAGCGGCCACTTCGCGCGACAAGCGATTAACCACCTCTGGCGGTGTGCCAGACGGCGCAAGCAAGCCGTACCAGGTTTCAGACTCGTAATCCTTCACGCCGGCCTCGTCCATGGTCGGCAAATCACCAGCAGCTGGAGCGCGTGTCAGGCTGGTCACGCCCAACGGACGCAGCTTGCCATCCTTGATATGCGGCAGCGAAGACATGATGCTGCCAAAGGTCATCGAGACCTGCGTGCCCATCACGTCAACCATCGCCGGTGCCACGCCCTTGTAGGGCACATGCAACATATCAATTTGCGCCATCATCTTGAATAACTCGCCCGAAAGATGACCGCCAGTGCCCACGCCCGCTGAAGCAAATGACAGCTTGCCCGGTTGCTGCTTGGCCAGAGCAATCAGCTCTTTAACTGACTTGGCCGTGATCGTTGGATTGATAAGCAAAATCAGATTCTGCGTCGCCACCAATGAAACTGGTGCGAAGTCTTTGACCGGGTCATAGCGCATTTTTTCGCGCAGGCTAACGTTGGTGGCGAACGAAGAAACCGTGCCCATGATCAACGTATAGCCATCGGCCGGTGACTTGGCCACGGACTCTGCCGCCACTGAGCCACCAGCGCCGGCACGATTGACGATGATCACAGGCTGGCCCAGGCGCGTAGACAGCTCCGCACCGATGACGCGCGAAATGTTATCGACGCTGCCTCCGGGCGTGCTCGGCACCACGATCTGTATGGCCTTGTTTGGATAGGTCTGGGCAGATGCCGCCAACGACCATGTCGCGAGAGTGCATGCAACAAGGGGCAGAATGAAACGCATGAGAACTCCTGATGGGTTGGAGGTGAGGGGAATATAGAAAACGGCCCGGCGAAACGTCGTCAAACCGCCGGGGCGTACTGAACCAGTCAAAGCTGAAGGTCAGCGTTCGAGAACAATGTTATTGGACTTCAGCAAATCAACCCGTTCTTTGGTCTGGGCGGTAATGTAGCGCTCAAAATCCGGCTTGTTCATGATCAGACTGATGCCACCCAAGGGCTCTATTCCGCGCTTGAACTCCGCCTCCTGCACAGTATCCATGACTGCCTTAGAAAGCTTGGCGACTACATCAGCGGGCATTTTTGCAGGACCGAAAATACCGAACCAGTTGCCCGCCTCGTAACCGGGCTGACCGCTCTCAGCCACTGTAGGTACGTTGGGCAAAAGTGCCAGGCGCTGCGAACCAGTGACAGCGATTGCCTTGAGACGATTACCTTGTATAAAGCCAAGCGCCGATGCCACGTCGCCAGTCATGAAATCCACCTGTCCGCCGACCACATCGTTATAGGCCGCGGCCGCTCCCTTGTAGGGAATGTGCACCATCTTGATCTTGTTCAGCGCCATCAGGTATTCAGTGGCCAGATGCGCAGGGCCGCCGGTGCCGGACGAGGCAAAATTGATTTTTCCAGGCTCACGTTTTGCATAGGCCACCAACTCGCCGATATTACGCGGCGGGAAGTTCATGTTGGCGACCATCACAAACGGAATTGAAACCACTGGCGCGATCGCCGTCAGATCACGCACCGGGTTGTAGGGAAGCTTTTCAATGGTGATATCGACCGCCACCGTGCCCCCAGTGCCGAGCACAATGGTGTAGCCTTCAGGTGACGCATTGACAGCGGCCTGCATGCCAATGGTACCGGTGGCGCCAGCGCGGTTCTCGACGATGATGCTCTGACCGAGCTTTTTTGACATCCCCAAAGCCAGCAGACGACCGATCTTGTCGGTAGCGCCGGCGGGCGGATACGGGATGATCATATTGATCGGAGCGTTTGGATAGGCTTGCGCGTAAGAGACGCTGATGGATGCTGCGCTAACAGTCAAGGCGATGGCGCAACGTAGCAAGGTGGTGTTCAATTTGATGTCTCCTTATTATTTAAGATTTAATTCACAGATACTAATTGGCCGAGTATAAAACCAGTGGCTTCTGGATCGCAAGGCGGCGTTGAATCAATTTAGTGATGAGATTAAAAATTTGATTTCTAAGCAGTGATCCCTAACGCTCAGTACAAAAAATTCTTAGTCCCTCGTGTCAGGAGGCAAATTTCTGTTCAAGCTCTTCGAGCTTTTCGTAGCCCATCATGGAGTTGACTTCATCAAATGAAACGAGCAGATCCGGGCGCTCCACAATCTTGTTTTTCTCAAGTACTTCACCCATGAAAACAGCCATTGCATTTTGCATGCCTTTGATCGCAGCGCAGGTGAGCAGGCGGGGGTAGGAAGCTTGTGCGACCCCCATCTGCTGTAATTCAAGCGGGGTCAGCAACGGTGTCGTTGCACGTTTACGAATACCAAAGCCCATATTCACGGTGAGCATTCCGGGTGGTACTGAGCGGGCAACCCGTTCGATATCGTCTGCAGTCAGAAGTGCATCTGCAAACAGGCAGTCGGCGCCGGCTTCGGCATACATATTGAGCCGTCGAATCGCTTCTTCGACGCCAAGCGGTCCAGCGGCATCGGTTCTTGCTTTGATGACAAAGTTGGGATCTCTGCGCGCTTCGACAGCGGCTTTCACTTTTAAGACCATTTCGCTGGCTTCGATGACAGATTTGCCAGCCATGTGCCCACAACGTTTTGGCCAGGCCTGGTCTTCGATCATGACCGCAGCCATTCCAGCATCCTCAAAGCCCCTGACTGTGAAATAAACATTCAAAGCATTACCGTAGCCTGTGTCGGCATCACCCTGCAACAACAAGTCACTGAATGCCGCAAGACTTCGACAGGCTTCCACATTTTCACGATAGCCCATGATGCCCCGATCCGGCCAGCCCAGCTTACTCTCTGAAACTCCAGCGCCACTCACGCTGGCGGTCTTAAATCCGAGCTGCTGAACCAGTCTCACGCTGTAGCCGTCAAACACACCTGGTGCAATGAGCAGTTCGGGAGCTCGCAGCAAATCTTTGAGTTGCTTTCCTTTGCTGGGCATGGGTATTTCTCCTAGTTGGTTGGGAATATGAAGGAAGTTGATTTAGAAGTGTGAATCAGTTTTAACAAAGCTGCCTAACAAAAAGCCTAAAAATAATAGCGCAACAGCCGGTTTTTTTGTGAAGCGGTCTGGCAAATAGAAAAAAGTTTGGTTGAACTCATGCCCCTATAATTTGTTTTTAAAGATTGAATCCGGAACGCCTGCCGTAGCTCGCCCAATCGCAGAAAGTCCACACAATGGATCGTAACGAAGCCTATCCAAATCTTTTTTCTCCTTTCGCTCTGGCGGGCAAGACACTCAAGAACCGCATTGTCCACGCCTCGATTTCGCCACACTTCGGCGCTGAAAACGGCATCAAGGACGGGCAGATTCATTATTACGCCAACCGAGCCAAGGGCGGCGCTGCGATGGTGGTCACTGAGCCGCTGGTGATTGCCCCACACCAGGGCCATCACCGCGTGATTGCCTGGAACGACAGCATGCTTGACGGGCTCAAGCGCTGGGCTGACTCGGTGGAGCGTGAAGATTGCCGCCTGCTCGGACAGATTCAGGACGCCGGCCGCGGAAGGCATGTGCCGGGACGCAACCCCAATGCTGTTGGCGCGTCTTTCCTACCGGATGATCTGAGTTGGACCATGCCGCACGCCCTGTCGACCAGCGAAGTGCATGCATTTATCCACTCGGCAGCCCAGTCAGCTGCGCGTTTGAAGCGTTGCGGCTTTTCCGGCGTGGAAATCTCGGCTGGCCATGGCCACTTGTTTCACCAGTTTCTGTCGCCGCGATCTAACGAGCGAGAGGACGAATTCGGCGGCGATCTCACCGGCCGCGCGCGTCTGCTGGTACTGATCTCTCAAGCCATACGCGCAGCCGCTGGCAGCGACTTCATCCTCGGCGTCAAGCTACCCGGCTCCGATGGTCTGTCCGACAGCATTACCCCAACGCTGGCAGGGCAGATCGCCAGCCATTTGGTTGCAAATGCGTCGATCGACTACATCTGCTACGCGATGGGTTCACACAGCCGCACGCTCGAAATGCATATTCCGGACGATAGCTATCCGCGTCTGCCCTATCTGTCTTTGATCCGTGAACTGCGCAAGGCCACGCCAGGCGTGCCGGTGATGGCGTTGGGCCGAGTCGCGGATCCGGCCGAGGCCGAAGGCATCCTCGAGGATGGCGAAATCGAGCTGGTCGGGCTGGGCAGGGCTCTGATTACGGATCCAACCTGGCCGCAAAAGGCCAAGGCCGGCCGAGCGCGAGACATCCGCTACTGCGTAAATTGCAATACCTGCTGGAAAGTCATCATCTCGCACAAGCCAATCGTGTGCGACAACAACCCACGTGTATCGATGGCCGACGAGGTGAATTTCGTGCCCGCATTGGCCACGCAAAAAAAGCGCGTGGTCATTGTCGGCGCAGGCATTGCCGGGTTAGAAGCAGCCTGGACGGCGGCACAACGTGGCCACGAAGTGATCGTGCTGGGCGCATCTAGCGAGGTTGGTGGCAAAACACGCCTACAGGCGCAGTTGCCAATCAGCGAGTCTCTCTCAAGCATCTACGACTATCAATACCCCGTCGCACAAAAGGCTGGCGCGCGCTTCGACCTCGGACGCCCAGCGGATGTGGCCAGCATTCTCGCGTTGCAACCCGATGAAGTGATCCTCGCCACCGGCTCGACCATGACCTGGCCGATGTGCCTGCCTCGAAGTCTCAAGGCCCAGGGCATCGTGCCAGACCTGCGTGAAGCCATTGCCGACCTGATCGGCATGAAACAACGGCAGCCTGGCACAGCAGTGATTTTCGACATGGATCAGGGTGATGGCGTGTACGCTGCAGCTGAGCTGCTGCGCGATCTTTTTGACCGCGTGGTGTTGCTGACGCCGCGCGAGCATATCGCCGAGGAAACCGCGCTGTCGACGCGACAACGTATCTACCGCCGGTTCTTTGAGCGGCAGATTGAATTCAAGCTGCTGGTCGAGCCGCTCTGGAGCAACAGCTTTGAGAACGAGAGTAAGCTGGAATACGCCCACATTTATACCGATGCGGTAGAAGCGATCGAAAATGTGGCCTTTTTCGCCTATGCCACGCCGCGCGCCCCGAACGACCAGATGGCCACAGCCCTGCGTGAGGCCGGCCTGCCGGTGCATCTGATAGGTGACTGCAAGGTAGCGCGAACGGCGCTTGAAGCCACCTCCGAAGGCCATGCCATTGGCACGACAATTTGATTTTTTAAGCCTGTCTGTTTTTATTTTTTATTTGAAAATTTCTTAAAGGTACCCTTATGGACGCTCTAGCCATTGATCCCAAGACCACTGCACTGGTGGTGATTGACCTGCAAGCCGGCATCGTCGCCATGACTTTCGGCCCGCGGTCGAGCTCGGAAGTGGTGGCCAACGCTAACCGCTTGACCAGTGCGTTCCGCATTGCTGGCGCGCCAGTGGTCCTGGTGCGTGTGGGCAATATGCAAGACAACGGCGACCTACTGAAGCCGACCATCGACAACCAACCGCCGGTCAGCACCCGCCCGGAAAGCTTCATGACCATCGTTCCCGAACTCGGCCCGATGGCTGGTGACATAGTTGTGACCAAACGCCAATGGGGGGCGTTTTATGGCACCGAACTCGACCTTCAGTTGCGTCGCCGTGGTATCAAGACCATCGTGCTGCTTGGCCTTTCAACCAACGTCGGGGTGGAATCGACAGCACGCGACGCCTTCGAGCGCGGCTATGACCAAATCTTCGTCGAAGACGCCATGTCCAGCCCCTCGGCTGAGGCCCACGCTATCACCCTTAAGGTGAATTTCCCACGAATGGGTCGCATCCGCTCGACCGAGCAGGTGCTTGGCGCCCTCACCCGGTAAGTCTCCGTAAGTTAGCAGTTTGGGCTCGTCCCTTTACGGCCTCGCGCCCGACTAATAAAACGCACGAACGACGCGAAGTGCGAAGCTGCGTTCGGTAAAACCAGCCCCAGGCCCCTCGCCTGAGCTTCATAACGAAAGCCCTATGACACGACTACTGAACAAGGTCAGCATCATCACCGGCGCAGCTCAGGGCATCGGCCTGGCCACCGCCCTTAAGTTTGCAGCAGAAGGTGCTATCGTTGTTGTCTGTGACCTGCGGCAAGCGGGCGTGGATGCCGCCATTGCGCAATGCAAGGCCCTCGGAGCCCAGGCCATCGGCTGCCTGATGGATGTGACCGACCGCACGATGGTTGACGCAGTGGTGGCTCAGGTAAAAAACCAGTTCGGCCGCATCGATGTGCTGGTGAACAATGCAGGTATCACCAAGGACGCTCGGCTACAAAAAATGACGATGGCGCAGTTTGACCAGGTCATCGACGTCAACCTTCGGGGCGTTTTCCATTGCGCGCAGTCGGTGGTGGACACCATGGTTGAGCAAGGCAGCGGCGTGATTCTCAACGCCAGCTCGGTGGTGGGTATTTACGGAAACTTCGGCCAGACCAACTACGCTGCCTCAAAATTCGGCGTGATCGGTTTCACCAAAACCTGGAGCCGCGAACTCGGCCCCAAGGGCGTGCGCGTGAACGCTATCGCACCCGGATTTATTGCCACCCCGATCCTAGACACCATTCCTGATAATTTGATGCAGGAGATGAAAGCCAGAGTGCCCCTGAAACGCCTGGGTAAACCAGAAGAAATTGCCAACGTCTACGCCTTTCTGGCCAGTGACGAAGCCAGCTACATCAATGGCGCGGTGATCGAGGTGTCGGGCGGCATGACCGTTTGATCGTGTATTCAAAAGCCCGTAAAACGCCATAATCCAAGCCATGAGTTCTTTGCCTACCCCAGACCGCCCCCGCCCCGAATCGCTCACCGACTTGTTTGTCTCCTTCACCTTGCTGACCTTGCAGGGCTTTGGCGGGGTGATGGCGATTGTTCAGCGGGAATTAGTTGAAAAAAAGCGCTGGCTGACCGCCGAGGAGTTCATAGAAGATTGGGCCGTAGCGCAGGTCATGCCCGGCCCCAATGTGGTCAACCTGTCGCTGATCATCGGCGGTCGTTACTTCGGGCTCAAGGGTGCCATGGCGGCCATGGCTGGGATGTTAGCGGCACCCCTGCTGGCAGTTCTGACTCTGGCCTTGATCTACGCGCAGTTTGCCAGTCGCCCGGAAGTTGCCGGCGCATTGCGCGGCATGGGTGCGGTAGCCGCCGGCCTGATTGGCGCAAGCGCCCTCAAACTGACGAAAGCGCTCAAAACCAATGTGTTGGGCTTGCGCTGGTGTGCGACCTTTTGCCTGGTTAGTCTGGTGGCCATTGCAGCCTTGCGCGTGCCGTTGGTCTATGTGATTTTCGGGCTGGGCGGTCTTGCCTGCACCCTGTCGTATAGAAAGTTGCAGCCATGAACGCGCAGCTGGAACTGGTCTTCGGTGCAGCCGAGTGGCTGGAATTTTTCTTTCACTACCTCTCGCTGTCACTGCTGGCCGTCGGTGGTGGAATTGCGACCATCCCGGAAATGCACCGTTTTTTGGTGGACAACAATCTCTGGCTCACGGAGGCCCAGTTCAATGCGTCGATTGCCATTGCGCAAGCTGCGCCGGGGCCGAATGTTCTGTTCATCGTTCTGCTGGGCTGGAATGTCGGCCTCAATGCTGGCGGGTATCTGAGCGGCCTGTGGGGTATTTTTCTGGCCATGGCCGGTATGTTGATTCCCAGCACTCTGCTGACCTACAACGCAGCGCAATGGGGCCAGCGCAACCGCGAACTGCGCAGCGTGCGCGCTTTCAAACAAGGCATGGGGCCCATCGTGGTAGGCCTGATCATGTCCACCAGCCTGATACTTGCTACCACTACCGGTCACTCGCTGGATAATTGGCCTCTGTGGTTGATGACCGCCGTCACCGTTTTGATTTGCTGGAGCACCAAGTTACATATTTTGTGGCTGCTGGCAGCTGGTGCCTTGATAGGCTGGTTCGGCTGGGTCTGATTTACACAGATTGATTTAGCGGCGCTGGCGCAAAGCCTCATACAGGCAGACGCCGCTGGCCACCGACACGTTCAGGCTTTCCACCGCGCCATGCATGGGAATGCTGACGAGTTCGTCGCAGGTTTTGCACGTGAGCTGGCGCATTCCCTCGCCTTCAGCGCCCAGCACCAAGGCCACCGGGCCCTTGAGGTCCACGTCGTAGATGGTTTTGGGGGCATCGTCGCTGGTACCTATGCACCAGATGTTGCGCTCCTTGAGCTCACCCAGCGTACGCGCCAGGTTGGTCACCATGAAGTACGGCATGGTCTCAGCCGCACCGCTGGCCACTTTGGCCACGGTGGCATTGATGCCGGCGGCATGGTCTTTGGGCGCGATCACGGCGTGCGCACCGGCACCGTCAGCCACGCGCAGACAAGCGCCCAGGTTGTGCGGGTCAGTCACTCCGTCCAGCACCAGCAACAGGGGCGCCGCTACGCCGCTGGCCTCCAACTGCTCAAGCAATTCATCCAGCGAGGTGACCTGGGCGACAGCATTGACGCGCGCTACCACGCCCTGGTGACCGTGGCTGCCGGCCATTTTGGCCAGACGCAAACCGTCGGATTCAATCAGCCGCACGCCAGCTTCGCGGGCACGGTCGGTGAACTGGCGCATGCGCGCGTCTCGGCGCGCCACATCAAAAAAGACTTCTAGAACCGATTGCGGCGCAGTTTTAATGCGCACGCCCACAGCATGAAAGCCAAACAAAACTTTGGGTGTTGAGGACATGGGCAATTATCGCCGGCCCGGGCGGACGCTTCAGGCCGGTACCACCTGGCCGGCTTCGATGGTGATCTTGCGCTGGCAGCGCTCGGCAATAGCCTGGTCATGCGTGACCAAAACCAGCGTGGTGCCAAGTTCCAGGTTCAAGTCAAACATGAGCTGCATGACGGTCTCGCCGGTGGCAAAGTCCAGGCTGCCGGTGGGCTCGTCAGCCAGTAAAACGGCGGGCTTGACCACGAAGGCGCGGGCCAGCGCCACGCGCTGCTGCTCGCCGCCGGACAAAACACGCGGGTAGTGGCCCAGACGCTGCCCCAAACCAACGCGTCCCAGCATCTCCGTGGCCTGCGCGCGCGCGCCGCGTATGCCGGCCAATTCAAGCGGC
>Ga0209550_10005994_pt1 | contig 11354 bp, 13 predicted proteins | sample LauGreSuBDMM15SN_2_FD_187567 | JGI IMG/M metagenome (GOLD analysis project Ga0209550, IMG submission 187567) | Freshwater lake microbial communities from Lake Michigan, USA - Su13.BD.MM15.SN (SPAdes) (version 5) | ecosystem: Environmental > Aquatic > Freshwater > Lake | place: Lake Michigan... | reverse complement strand
ACCAGGAGGAATGTTTTTATGTTTAGAATTTTCTAAAATAGAGAATTCTACATTAGAAAACATATATGATTTTTATTCTATGAATATTATACCTTTTATGGGCAAAGTAATAGTTGGTGACTCAGAATCTTATAAATATTTAGTAGAAAGCATAAGAAAATTTCCAAACAAAATAGAGTTTAAAAACATGATAGATGAGGTTGGTTTTGCTAATGCACAATATTTTAGTTTAATGAACGGGGCAGTAGCTATCCATACGGCATATAAAATGAGTAAGTAAAACATGATAGATTCATTGCGTATTTTTACAGTAATGTCGTTGCACCAGATATTTTTCCACATGGGTTACAAACGACTTAACTTTTTTGTGTTTGTTTTAGGAAGACTATATGAAGTATTATTATTTCCTTTTAGAAAAAATAGACATAAGTCAAATAGTTTGGGTGAGGCTTTATTAAAAACTCTCCAAAATGCCGGCCCAATTTATATAAAATTTGGTCAAACTTTGTCAACAAGGCCAGATATTATAGGAGAGGAAGTAGCTAATTATTTAAGGCAATTACAAGATAAATTACCACCTTTTGCTTCTGAAAAAACTAGAAAAATTCTTGAAAACGAATTTGGCAAACCTGTAAATCATATTTTTAGCAGCTTTGAAGATATTCCAGTAGCAGCCGCTTCAATATCTCAAGTACATAAAGCAGTGTTAAAAGACGGAAAAACAGTAGCTGTAAAAGTACTACGTCCAGGAATAAAGAAAAAATATGAGAGAGACATAAAGCTTCTATATTTCTGGGCTAAAATCTCTATATTTTTGCTAAAAGACGCTAAAAGACTAAAACCATTGGAAATAGTTAAAGTGTCCAGGAACATTATGGATCATGAACTTGATTTACTGATGGAGGCGGCAGCAAGCAGCGAGATGAGAGATAATTGTAAAAACGATAGTAATATTCTTGTCCCACAAGTTTATTGGAAATATACTACAAGCATAATACTTACTTCTGAATGGATAGATGGAATATCAATATATGACGCAGAATTAATTAAAAAAGCAGGGCTAGATACAGTTACGATATCCCAAAAAATTGCTACAATGTTTTTCAACCAGGCTTACAGAGATGGGTTTTTTCATGCCGATTTACATCCTGGAAATATTATGGTGACCAAGGATGGCAATATAGCTTTAGTAGATTTTGGAATAGTTGGCAGATTACCAGAAAAAGATAGGCTGGCTGTTACTGAAATACTAGATGGGTTTTTAAAAAAAGATTATAACAGAATAGCAAGAATTCACGTTAATTTAGGTTACATCCCACATGATGCTGATGCAGGAATGTTTGCTCTTAGGTGCAGAGCTATAGGAGAACCAATTATTGGAGTATCGGTCCAAGATATTTCTGTTGCAAATCTTCTTTCAAGATTATTCAAAATTACGAGAGATTTTGGCATGGAAGTGCAGCCTCAGTTACTGTTACTTCAGAAAACAACACTTGTTGTAGAGGGGATTGGTAGAACATTGAATCCTGAGCTTAATATGTGGCAATTAGCAGAGCCATGGATAAAAAAATGGGCAGCAAAAAACATTTCCCCTGAAGCTAAAATACTCAGAATTCTTAAAGGCGTCATTGATAAATTGGTTCAAAAATTTTGATACTACAGGATATCAGTCTTGAGGCCTCATTTCTGCCGTTAGTATCATCCCATCATCTTGTCATTCCTGTACAGGCCATTTCGGTGTCATCGCAGCGAAAGCTGTGATCCAGCATTTATAACACTTTTGCAACATTTTATGTTGCTGGCTTCTAGATTCCTGCTTTTAGCTAAGGATGACAGCAGAGGAAAGCTTTTATCCAAGAATAAGGATTCCGTATTAAAACAGGTCACCCTTAACTTCTTTCTTGTTACTCTTATACATATTAGCTATGATATTTCCTTTATCTGATACACAAAAACATGAAAATAGTTACTTGGAATATCAATTCTCTTAGGCTTCGTATGCCACTTCTTAAAGGTTTCGTATATGAGTATCAGCCAGATATTATAGCACTTCAAGAAACGAAAGTAGCTGACCCGCTGTTCCCTTTAGGTGATTGTATAGGTCTTGGATATAGATATGTTAGGTTTAGTGGTGAAAAATCCTATAACGGGGTTGCTATATTGTCAAAATACCCAATAGAAGAGTCCTTTTGTCTTGAGTTTTATAATCATGACAAAAGACACATAGCAGCTAGAATTGCAGGTATAGAGCTACATAATTTCTATGTTCCTGCAGGTGGAGATGAGCCAGATGAGGCTATAAATCCTAAATTCAAACATAAGCTTTCTTATTTGGATTTGATGAATGAGTGGTTTCTAAAAAACCGCAATAAAAATCAAAATATAGTCCTTGTTGGTGATTTGAATATAGCACCATTAGAACATGATGTTTGGTCTAGTAAGCAATTGCGCAATATTGTGAGCCACACAGACATTGAGAGGACAAGATTAAATAGGAACATGAATGAATTTGGTTTTATAGATGCTCCACGCTTAATTTTTCCTGAAACAGAGAAGCTGTATAGCTGGTGGAGCTATAGAAATCTAAATTGGGAAAAGTCTGATAGAGGAAGGCGCTTAGATCATATATGGGTAACCCCTAATTTAGTCACAAAGCCTATATCTTCCTCTATAGCGAAGGAGATGCGTAAATTGAAAGGCCCATCAGATCATGTACCAGTATTAGTTAACATCCCTTAACGCTATTGTTTAAAGAGCATAAGTGACGGTTTTTTACACATAAATCAATCTTCTAGTTGCAAAATAAAAAGACTATGCAGATTAATTCGGCTAGTCTTGATAAAGGTCAAAACTAGTAAGGTGCTTGTGACTACTACAATGGATAGAAATGGCTTAAAAGAACATATAGAATCTCGCGATTACTTCAAAAACGCTAGGGAATGGTATAATTACAAATATCTTTTGCCATTAACTCATAGATTATGGCTTACTTATGCCGCTCTTCTTCTAGTATTAATGTTTTTAGCACTGGTTTTGAATATTAACAAGTTGCTTCCGATTAAACAACAGCTTACTTATGCCATTAACATTACTCCCCATACTGGTGAGGGAGAGGCTAATGCTAGGATAGAGAACATGAGAGGCGAATCTATGCATCCTAATAGATTTATTGCTCAAAATTTAATAGAAAGTTATGTTACTAATAGAGAAAATTTCAATTACTCTAATATGAAGTCACAATTTCAATATGTTGAAAATACCTCTACTAGGTTAGTTTATAGGCGTTTTTATAATTATATGAGTGTAAATAATCCAGACTCTCCAGTAATGAGATATCAGCAATATGCTAAAAGAACTATTACGATAGAGGATATAAATTTCATCTCTGATAACGAGGCTACAGTCACATTTAATTCGGTAGCGAAGGATAGTAGTGGAGCGATATTTGAAAATTTAAATTGGAGCGCTTCAATAACTTTTGATATGGGGGAAGTTGGTAGACGTGTACCTACAGGCTCTCCATTTAAATTCACTATTACTGATTATAATTTAAAGCTTTTAGGAGAAGTGTGATGATACGAAATCTAATAGTATTATTAACCCTTTCAGTCGTGTGTAGTAATTCAGTTTATGCGATAAGAGAATCAAGGCCTACAGCTGGTGATAGTCGTATTAGAGTAATTGTTTATAGCCCAGATGACGTATTCAAATTTACAGGATATTATGGATATCAAGCAAGTATAGAGCTAGGTCAAGGAGAAGAGGTGTCAAGTATTTCTATGGGGGATACAACCTCTTGGCAAATAGTACCTTCAGGAAATAGAATTTTCATGAAACCTATAGAACAAGATGCTACGACAAATATGACATTAATAACAAACAAACGCACCTATTTCTTTGAGCTGTATGCAGAGGAAGCCTCTGATATAAGAGATCCTGATATGGTGTTTAATATAAGATTTTTATATCCAGATGAAGATGACGGGGAAAATATAAGGTCATTTGTAGGTGTCTCTCATGGACCAGATCTTACTCATCCAGAAAAATATAATTTTAATTACAGTTTAAGCGGCCACGAAGACATAGCTCCTATAAAAGCTTTTGATGATGGAGAATTTACATATCTACAATTCAGAGATAAAAACGCTGAAATTCCCGCAATATTTGCTGTAGATGAAGAGTTAAGAGAATCTATGGTAAATTACAGACTAAATTCTGATATGGGAAATACTGTAGTTATTGAGCAGGTGTTTAAGAAGCTATCGATAAGATCAGGTAAAAAAATTGCATGCATATTTAATGAGGCTTTTGAGAAGTATCGCAAATAGTAATTGATGGGGGTGTAATGTGCAAACAAATGACAGAGTAAAGGAAGTAAAGCTTCTGCATTTGGATCAAATGCAGAGAGAAATCCTTGCAACAATAATTACAAAATTTTTAGAACATAAGGCTGTTAGCGTAAAAGAATCTGTAGAAGCTTTTGTTTTTTATGTCCATAAATTGGTAGAATTGTCAGCTGCGGGTACAAAGCATTTATGTGATGATGATGGTAATTTGAGTAATGAATCTAACAATTATTTGCAGAAATTTACAGAAGCTCTGCATATCTGTTCTGGTTATAATATAAATTATTATAAAATCCTCAACTCCTCTAATGTAAAGCCTCTTTTGGGTAAGGCCACTACACCAAGAAACAGAATGACTTTGCAGCATATTCATGAGCTAGAATATAAAATAAAAATTCTAGTTTATAGCATGTTAGAAAATGCAGATACAAAAATAGACGAGCATCTTTCCGATACAGAAGATTATTATATGTCAGGGCTAGCTGCAATGAATCCAGTGATCGCTAAACATGCTTTTGCTGAGCATATTATTGATATTATCATTGCTAATAGTGAAAATGCATTGAAAGATATCATGGGGTTAGTAAATAAATATTCGAAATATTTGGGTAAAAATATTCCATCTGAGGCATTAATGGAGAAACTGATAGAAAAATATAACAATATAGAACAGTACAGAAATATAGGTAAAGTGCATGCAGCTCGTGTAGAGATGTTCAAATTATTAGAGGAGGAGAGTCATGAGTAATGTGAGTCAAGACTTAAGAAAATATGCAGTATATCAATTAATGAGCTATATTAATGAGGAAACTAAAGGTAAATTCGTATCTCAGGAACAATTAGGGCAACTTAGTCAAGGTGTGAAAAGCATTTGTATCGCAGCTTTTGGGGAGGAGCAAGCTCAATTAATAGAGCAAGAAACACCTAGAATAGTTAGAGCAGCTTTAGAGACTAGGCAATTGGGACTTGGCAGTAAAATGCTAAAATTCTTTGATAACAAAACAAGGGCTGCAGGTAAAGATATAGTGTCAATGATTCTTGGAGATATTATAGGCAAAGATTCTGCACTAGCTACTAGTGAAAAAGCTGGAATGATAAAAGCTTCGTGGGCAGAAAAAATCAAAGCAGAAAGAGAAAAATCTGTAGAGAGAATGATTGAATGAGTAAAGATATTGTTGTTGACGTTAATAAGTTGGCTGAATCCCAGCTATCTACAACTTCACGCAGTGCAAAGCTTTATGAATTTATGGCAATTCCATATAATGCAGATTTTCCAATTCTTAGAGAAGTCATGCAAGTTATAGATAATGGTGGAACTATAGACTCAGCTTTAAAAGACAAAATGGAAAAAGCAGTTTTGCGTCATGCACAGGCTAGACAATTGAAATTTGCTCATCAAGCCCCCCCAAATACTGACATAACTCTGGATGCTGCAATTCTTGATGTTAGTAAAATTATAGATGCGGAATTTGATCTTAACAAAATTCTAGCTATAGGCTTAAAAGCCATTAATGAAGGCACGGATGTGGCATCAGCAATTCGAGAGGCTGAATCTTCTATAAAACGCAAAATGGTAGAATCGAATAGTGAAGATTTTAAAAGGGATGGGGTTGTAATGGATGTTGATGGACAAAAAATTTTAGTACAAACAGCAGAAGAGATAAAAACATTATTTCCTGAATTCACTGGAGAGCAAGCGAGTTATATTATTCATATGGGAAATCAAAGCTTATTAGGTGGAGCGGGTGCCCTACTAATACTATCAATCGGACAATCTAGAGATACCACGTTTCAAGAAAGGTGCAACAGTCATAACGTAACTCGTTATGTATCTATGAGAAATGGAAGAGTAGAATTGACTTCAAGCAAAGATTTTTACGTACAGAATGTATCGGATATGGTAGAGGAAGACCAACAAAAAGAGACAGTACTTAACGTGGTTAGGTCGTCATTAGTTGTAGATATCACATCACTTAGAGGTGAAGAGTTTAATTTAGGTAGAGCAACAGGCGATGTTCCAACTCATCTTGTAACACAGAGCATTAAAGGTGATAATAAAGCTCTACTAAAAGCTATACGAACTGAAGTTGGTAGCAAAGCTATAGTAGTAGAAGGTTCTAAAGAATTGATAGATGGTATAGAGAGTTCAAGATCTATGGGTGGAAAATTTCAAATTAATGCTAGAAAGGAAAAGGAAAGGCATCAAGACTTCAACGCATCTACTGCAGCAATAAATATCAGACAAAATATACATGAAGATCTAGCCACTCTAAATGAAATAGAGAGAACAGCAAGTTTTTTAAAACAATTAAGTCATAGCACAGAATTTATTGCAGATAGAATGGGAGCAGAATATAGTAGCAATACTAAATTATGGGCAAGTTGGAGAATTTATTCTGGTCAGGAAAGAGTATTATCTGGTGCTCTAGACAATAAATATGCGGCGTCTGCAAAAATATATGCAGCACTTGAAAATGATCCAAACAAGCGCTTGAGTTACGTTTCGCAGAAGGTCCAAGAATATGCAGCTAATGAAAAATCTCCATCAAAAAATATTGTATCTAGTATAGTTTCTCAAATACTGCCAGGCAGCGTGAAAATATTAGAAAAAGATTCTGATATAATATTACGTGCAGCTGTGGATAATAAACATCTTGGATTCAAAGACAGATTTATGAAAATAGTGGATAGGGTTCGTGCTAGCGTAGGTTTAATATCACAGGATGTATATAGAGTTGCCACAAAAGTGCGTCAAGATAGAAAAACAGCTAGAAAACAATTGGCAGAAAAGATAAAATCTCCTCGTACTGAAGTGGCTTACACTCAACGTTAACTACATAAAATATGAAATGTTATATTATTTGACTCTCGCTTATATAATCAATATTAGTATAATGTCTGGATTGGCATTATACATAATTTTAGATTATTACAAGAGTAAGCGAGATGAATCTTAAAGTAAAAAATAGGCTTATAACTACCATGATTTTGATTGCTATTATAGGTAGTGGTATATCAATAATTCTCTATTTTTTATCTGACAATATTATATTTTTTATTACTCCCTCAGAGATATCAGAAAAACATCATGGCCAAAAAATACGTATAGGCGGCTTGGTGGAACGTCATTCAATCGAGAAATTGGACGATGGTGCAATTATTTTTACTATATCAGACGGAGCGCGCTTGATGAAAGTTAAATATAAAGGTATATTACCTGGATTATTTCGTGAATCTCAAGGAATAGTCGCAGAGGGGTTTTTAAGTGATCCAAACGAAATATTTGAAGCGAAAGCCTTGCTTACAAAGCATGATGAAAACTATAAGCCCCCTGATAATTGGAAAAGAAAATGAAACAGCAATGCATTCTTGCAATTATACTAGTTATGCTGCTTTCCTCGTGCAGCAATTTTAGGCCATTATATGGAAGAGATGAAGAATTAAGCCATAAGCTTTCTTCTATTGAAATAGAAGAAATCGATACAATTAATGGTTCCGCTCTTTATCACGACCTTGCGACTTTGCTAGGTCCAAGTGAAGACACGAAATATCTATTAAAAATAACCTTATTAGTCGACTCAATATCTCCTCTTGCTATAACTGGTCATGCTAATGTGGTGAAACAAAATGTAATTCAACTATACGAATACTCCTTAATTTATAAAAACACAGGAGAAATTGTAGATAAAGGTAGAGTTAGAGCTGTTGGTTCATATGATGCTTTGTCATCCCCCTATGCCTCTTATACAAAAGAAAAGATACTTAAAAAAGACCTTGCTAAAACAGGCGCTGAAGAAATATATATAAGACTTATGCTTTATTTTAGTTCGATATAGTGTTTGTTATTTACTATTATAGGCTAATATTTTATATTAGCTTCGGTATAATTTAATGTTTTTGTATATATGGATAGCAATTTTTATAAAAATTTAGGACCTATAGCTCTTGATGTTATTGCTAGTAGAATTGGTGCTGAGATTAAAAAACCTAAAAACTCCAATGCAAAATTTCCTTTGATCTTAGACATCAATACTATCGATAATGCAAAAAATGGTGAGATGGCTTTTATCAGTAGCGTAAAATATGAGGATATGATTCTTACTACCAGTGCTACTGCATGCATAGTGAGCCCAAATTTAGGGAATAAACATAGTTTTGATGATTTATGGCTGCTTATACATAACAACCCATATTTTGCATATACTAATTCTTTGGATTTATTATATAAACCACTTGTAGAGCGTACGGATAATATAGAAAAGACAGCTTATATTCATCCTTCAGCAAAAATTGGAGCCAATGCATATATAGGCCATTATACTGTTATAGAGGAAAATGCAATAATTGGAGAAAATAGTATTATAGGTAGCAATTGCTTTATAGGCCCAGCTGTAAAAATAGGTAATAGAGTGCGTGTAGACTCTAATGTAACTATCAGCTATGCAATATTAGGAGATGATATAGTAGTTCTTCCTGGGGCTAGAATAGGTCAAGATGGATTTGGTTTTAGTACAGAAAGAGGTAAGCATAAGAAAATTTTCCATATAGGTCGCGTTATAATAGAAGATGATGTTGAAATTGGTGCAAATACTACTATTGATAGAGGGGCTCTAAAAGATACAGTAATTAAGCGAGGGGCTAGATTGGATAATTTAGTACAGATTGCCCATAATGTAGAAGTAGGTGCTGGATCAATATTAGTGTCTCAAGTTGGTATTGCTGGTAGTACTATCATAGGCAATTATTGTGCATTTGGGGGGCAATCTGGGTCTGCAGGACATCTCTCTATAGCAGACAAAGTACAAATTGCTGGGCAATCAGGTGTACAACATAGTATAAAAGAAGAAGGAGGGGTATATTTTGGAACCCCTGCTCTTCCAATAAGAGAATGGCAAAAGCAAAACATAGCTATAAAAAAACTTTCAAAGGCATAAAAATGAGCAATATAATAGAAATCACAGAAATTTTATCGATGATACCACACAGATATCCTCTGTTGCTAGTAGATCGTATAATAGAATATGAAGTAGGAAAAAACATAGTTGGAATAAAAAATGTTACTTTTAATGAGCCTCAATTTATGGGACATTTTCCTGAACGCCCAGTTATGCCAGGTGTGCTGATTATTGAAGCAATGGCGCAAGTATCAGCAGTACTTGTTTCTAAGACCATAAATGCCAAACCAGGTGAGAAATTGGTATATTTTATGGGTATAGATAATGCAAAATTTAGACAGATAGTCCAGCCTGGAGACACTCTATTCATACATGCAAAAATTGACCAGCAAAGAGGAGATGCTTGGAAATTTTCTGCTCATGCTAAAGTAGGAGATAAGATTGTAGCGGAAAGCTCTTTTTCTGCTATGGTAAGAAATAAGTAAAAGAACAAATATGCAAGTTCATCCATCTAGTATAATTGATAAGAAAACAGAATTAGGACAAAATGTAAAAATAGGTCCCTTTTGTGTTATAGGTCCTAATGTTGTTTTAGGGGATAATGTAGAATTAAAATCTCATATAGTAATTACTGGGCATACAAAAATAGGGAGTGGTACTGTAATTTATCCTTTTGCGTCCATTGGCTTTAATTCTCAGGATGACAGAGCTCCTACCGATGAAGTTACTAGAACAATAATAGGGCAAAATAATATCATAAGAGAATATGTTACTATTCAACCAGGTACAACAACCGCAAAAAGAGATAATCTGGTGACTATAGTGGGTGATAATAATTTACTTATGCTTGGAACTCATATAGCACATGATTGTGTAGTTGGTAATAATATTGTTTTCGCAAATAATGCCACTTTAGCTGGTCATGTTACGGTTGGAGATTTTGCTCAAATAGGTGGTCTTGCCGCGGTGCATCAATATGTAAGAATAGGGGCATACTCAATTATTGGCGGCGTTTCAGCTGTTGTAAGGGATGTAGTGCCATTTGGAATGGTAGCTGGCGATAGGGCTAATCTAGAAGGGTTTAATATAATTGGCATGAAGAGACAAGGGTTTGATCAAGAAGATATAAACACTGTAAAACAAATCATCGAAAAATTATTCAAAAATGACGATGGAGTTATGAGTGATAGAATAAAAAATCTTGCGCATGAATTTAAAGATAGTAAAGTAGCCACGATGATTTTAGACTTCGTTCAAAAAGAAAGTTCCAGAGCTTTTTGTGAGCCAAAAAGATAGCGTCCGCCATACCAACCTTCGCTGCGATGACACGAGTACCTGGATGACACTGTCACAAACAATAACAAATTATTACAACTTATGCAGTTTCTAAGAACTAGTTTTTTTATATTTTTATCTTTCATTGGAGAGTTTTTAGTTATTTTTCCTGAATTAGATATCGCTATTAGCAAACAATTTTATGCCATTGACGGAGGGTTTATTTATTCAAAATCCCCTATTGTTTCTGGAATATTTAAATCTATCCCTTTGATAACACAAATTTGGTGTATATTATGCACTTTAGTCCTCTTTATCAGTGTTATATCGAAGAAAGATTGGAAAGAATTGATAAAATCTCCAGCGTTTTTTCTTCTTTTAGCAGCTTTGCTGGGGCCAGCTTTAACTGTAAGCTACGGGTTTAAAGAGCATGTTGGAAGAGCCCGTCCTAGAGACATAGTAGAATTTGCTGGTACAAAAAATTTCACACCAGTTTTAGAGACATCTTCTGAGTGTATAACAAATTGCTCGTTTAGTTCAGCGCACGCGGCTATAGGGTTTTATTTTACAGCTTTGGCGTGGATTGTATCATTGCAATATCAAAATATAGTATTTTTAATAGGAGTGTTATTGGGTTCTGTTGTAGGATTTGGTAGAATATTACAGGGAGGGCATTTTTTCAGCGATATTGTGTTTTCTTTTATAGTGGTTATGATTATGAATGAACTAAGCTTTAAATTTTGGTTTTGGATAAAAGATAAAATAAAATCGCAAGAGAAAAATGCTATCAAGAAGTGATATAGAAAAAATCAAGGCACTATTATATGAAGCTAATAAT
>Ga0209550_10005990_pt1 | contig 11357 bp, 9 predicted proteins | sample LauGreSuBDMM15SN_2_FD_187567 | JGI IMG/M metagenome (GOLD analysis project Ga0209550, IMG submission 187567) | Freshwater lake microbial communities from Lake Michigan, USA - Su13.BD.MM15.SN (SPAdes) (version 5) | ecosystem: Environmental > Aquatic > Freshwater > Lake | place: Lake Michigan, USA... | reverse complement strand
GGACCCACTGGACCCGTAGGAAACACAGGAAACACAGGACCAACGGGACCGACTGGGCCCGTAGGAAACACAGGACCAACGGGACCGACTGGGCCCGTAGGAAACACAGGACCCACTGGCGCAACGGGACCTACGAACATCCTCGGTTATGCCGAATATAATCATGTTCAGCAAACTCCCAATGATTCTATTCCGCCGGGCACTGCATTTACAATCGATACAGAAGTATATAATAGTATTCCAGCAAGTATAGTCGCAGGGGTAGGTGCAGGTGGAACTGTATTTACATTAGCACCAGGCACGTATGTCATCGACTATGAAACAAGTTTAACCTCTGCTGGTTCCTTGGCCGTTTATACAGGTGCAACATCCGGGTCTTTATTTATAGATACCAATACTGTTTCTGGGTCAACTACAGGAACTACATGGATACATGGACGCGCCATAAAAGAAGTCCCAACATCTCTCGTAGTCGCCATTTCATCTGTGGTTGGAACAGCAGCAGTAACCACTGCCGGAACATCCGATGACTATATGATTCGTATTACTATGTTGAAAATAGTATAGACCCAATCTATATAGATATAGAATACAGATAGCACAGATAGATGCCAAGCACCGGTGCCATATTCCGACAATTCATCAAATATTCAGAAACCCCTACATGTAAACAGTGTGTCTATTTCAAGCCCCATGCCAATCAAATCCTACTTGGAAAATGTATCAAATTCGGAGAAAAGCATTTGATTTCAGGGAAAGTTACCTATATGTATGCGAATGAAGCACGTAATATCGAAAAATTATGTGGCCCGAAAGGGTTATATTATGTGAAACCGAAGGACACGGAGCCGGAGCCGAAAAATTGAATATTTTTCCTCTTTTGTCTCTTTACAAACAACCACCCAAACCATGACCGCACCTCCAGATATGCTCGCACAAAAGAACCCCCACCCCCGTGATAAGGATATTTCCTTCGAGGAGGGACCACATATTTATACCGTGCTCGGGAAGCGTAACTGGACCAAGTCCGTCACCACATGGAATCATGAACATTTCTCGCATTTCGACCCCGATGCGACCATCGATAAGATGATGACCGGAAGGAAGTGGAACGACCCCTCGTATGCATACTATGGTATGACACGAGAGCAAATTAAGGAACAATGGGCAAAGAGTGGCGAAGTCGCTTCCAAGGCAGGAACCAAGATGCACTTTGATATCGAGTGCTTCTATAATGGTATGGATGTCAACAATACATCCATCGAATATGAGTATTTTCAGCGGTTCGTGAACGACTTTCCGGAGCTAACCCCATATCGCACGGAGTGGATGGTATTTTATGAGGAGCTTCGTCTCTCGGGGTCGATTGATATGATTTTCGAAAACCCGGATGGAACCCTCCAAATTTATGACTGGAAGCGGTGTAAGGATATCGTCAATGAGAGTGGTTTCGGAAAGTATAGCCATACTACCTGTATTTCCCACCTCCCCGATACCAACTTCTGGCACTATGCGCTACAACTCAATATGTATAAGGTAATTCTCGAACATAAGTATGGAAAGAAGGTTACCGGACTCTACTTGGTCTGCCTACATCCCGATAATGCATATAAGTCCTATGAGCGTATTCAGGTTCCGTTTCTAGAGAAGGAGATGAAGGACTTGTTGGAGCTACGCCAGAAGGAGGTTTCTCAAATGGACTAGAAAATGGTATAAACATAAGGGGTGTTGTTATAGTACATATACAGATACAAAGAAGTCGGCTGACCATGTATTCTTTTTTTAACCGCACCTTTCGCAACTATCGGCCTCTATTTTCGGCATCGTCGTCTTCCCCCTGGAAAAGCTATTCTTGGGTCCTAGGGTTTATCGCAAACATGTATAAGAAAACATTATCTTGGCTAGGCTGGAAGGCACCCAAACCCGCTCTACTTCCGGTCATCGACCCCTTGACGACCTATTTGGACCAGAAAAAGGCGAACTTCCTACGCACGTATGAGGATTCATATGCAAGTGAAACTATCAATCAAGCCATCGATACATGTTTTTATGATAAAAACGAACTATATGAGACGATTATGGATAGAGAAAACGACTTGGAAAAAGAGTGGAAAACCCGTATTTTATTCGAGTCTACCCCACGAGGTAATATCGTTATGTATTATGATGTATTTAAGCAGGGATTCGCATATTATTCCGATGTGAATAATATTCCGTATTCTATTTTAAATGCAGTAGCGATGAAATATGTCCTTATATTCCGGTGTCGTGATTTTTTTATGGATACGAATATCACACCAGATACCGAGCCATCGCCCTTTATCAAAATTTATGTCGAGGAGCCGAAGAAGACGACTCCGACACAGCCCGGGACCAAGGTAAAGACAGATACGATACCTACGAATCTATATGCGAAGTTTAAGGTATATAACAAGGGTAGCGGGGCCAAGGGTAGCGGGGCCAAGGGTAGCGGGACCAAGGCCAATGCCGATGATACCGATAAGACCAAGGCCAAAAAGGATGCCATTACCAATACGTTTACCAATCTTGGTAAAATCATGAACTTTTCGCTTCTCCAGAAGGCCAAAAAAATATACCCGACGAATAATTTTCAGTCATCGTTTCATAATATATTGAACTCGGAAACACAGCTACAAAAAACGGTGTTGGACTATAAACAATACAAGCAATATAAAGAACAAGCCTTGGCTACTTAGTGCTCTGTTGACTGGCCTTATACTCTTTGACAAACTGGATATACCCTAGACTCTTTTCGAGTTGAAAAGACATCCCGAGATGGTCCTTTGCAATTTCATAGGCCTTTCGTTCCTTTTCCGTCATCGTTTCGAGATACAGTTGAGCGAGGTCGAGTTCGGGGCAAGGAACGGGGCAAGGAACGGGGCAAGGAACGGGGCAAGGAACGGGGCCAGGCATGGTTGTTTTTATTATATAGTAGGGCTTGGATAATAGAAAAGATATCTTTCTATTATCCTACCAATTTTTTCTCTGTTTCAAACAAACTATATCCCGCCACAACCAAAGGGGGTGTTTTGGGCCTTCGTCGGCACAAATACAATATCGTTGTTTTTGGAACATTCTTTATGTAAGTTATCGATATATTCACCGCTCGAAATCGGGATGAAATCGCTTTTGGGTTTGGTAACATGGGCAAATCCCCTCCTCTTTAGACTATAGCCCGCAAGTCCATTCGCATATATTGCACATGATTTATCGATACAGGTTGGCTGTTTTTGAATATGACAAGCCGCCCCATCCGATATCGCTGCCTTCCGTATACGGTTGATATAATCACTCTGGTCATTTAAATTGTTATTATTATCGGGTTTTACAGCGATAAAAGGGCTGGGGCGATGAATCCACCGATAATGGGTGCTTATCATCCCATGATTACCAAGGACAGAGGGCTTCACTACATTGGGGTCATTCAATGAAGTTACTGCGGATTGGACGATATCCTGCTTAGCGAATTTACCACAGCATCCTCCATGTCCCTTTACCGTATCTCCTTTCATCGGGGTTTGGCGCAGGGAACGCGATAACGACGTTTGGCCGACATACCCTTGGCTACGGTGGGTTCCATTCAAGGAAAACCCATCTTTCGAGCCTACACTCATATTATTATATTGGGTCTGTGTTTTACGTTTTAAGGTGGCTATGGACATACTTAGATAGTATACATGGAGATATTATCTGACTAGGTGAATAGGATAGGATAGGATACGTTACTCGAACAAACCAAATCTCTCGATAAAATACATATGGACCAGTTGGATTTAGATATAAATAACTATACCTTAAAAGACCTCGAGCGATTTTTCCAGCTAAGGCCAAATTCAAAATATACTGCGAGTGATATCGAGGCGAAGGAATATACCATCCGCGAACAATTATTACAGAGTGGCCATATCGATAAACGGTTTAAACGCGACCTTATCGAATTCCTTACTGCCGCCAAAGATTGGCTTATTTTCGTAAAATGTCAGGATTCCATCCGACCCCCGACGACTATTCCTAAAAATTATAAACTCGATACGATGGATACGCCATTATCCAAAGAGCCAAATCCCCGCACCGAAGAGTTGATTACGCGACCAAAAACACAATACGTCCATGCGATGAATAGTGATTTCTTCCCCGGTGAGTTAAATCCCTTGAATACTCGTGTGATTACCAAGTGTTTAAATATCGATACGCGATTCCGTGATGATTTATACAGTGCTCAGGCTTCGGATATTACCATAAAACTTCCCGAAAAGTTCTCTAAGGTCGTTTCAATGCAACTCACTAGCATAGAATTACCCGTGTGTTTTTATGGTATCAGTAAAGAAAATGGGAATAATTTTTTTTATATGGCTGTGAAATATACCGACCCCTCGAATACTCTCTTCACGGATAATACTCCCACGGAGTTAGGAACCGATGAAAATGGAAATATAATCAATTTCGTGGAACAGGTATTCGAACTTCCGGTAGGGAACTATAATGCCCCTGATTTTATCGACTCTATCAATGATACAATATGTCCATCGGATGTAGTGGGCGACCCCTTAAATCCAGCGAATATTTATTCCTATATTAAATTTAAAATCGATATAACATCGAGTGGTTCAGGAACAGGTAAAGTCACTGTCTATACCACTGGACTTTTCGCGTCAAATATTACCGAAATTATCCTAGACTTTGCTCGAGATAGAGATGGTAACCCGAGTGCAGTAGATATTTCTACGCGAATTGGCTGGAATATGGGTTATATTTATCCGAATTATAGTGGAGACGTGGCCTATACAGCAGATACGATTGTAGAACCAGCAAGAATACGTTATGTCTATTTAGTCGTAGATGATTTTAATAATAGTGTGAATAACTACTTTGTAAGTGTATTTAGTAAACATGCGATGAGTCCGAATATACTTGCGCGAATATCGATACGTGGTTCCTATTTTAGTTTGATTATGGATACGGACCATAAAGTAATTTCTGAACCTCGCACCTATTTTGGCCCAGTAGATATACAAAAACTACGCGTAAAACTCATTGATGAATATGGTCGTCTCATACCTATGAATAACTCGAATTTCTCCTTTAGTATCACCTTAAAAATGTTATACGACCTCTAACTTGTCCGCGTAATTTTTTTTTTCATTTCTAAAATAACCCCTTACTATAAATAAATATATTGTATTTGTTCTAGTATTTTCTATGTCAAGTTTTCTATCCGTAAACGAAACAAATAATAACTATGTCATTGTTGATGCTAATGGGAATAACTATAACGTAGTGCCATCGGGTAGCTCGATAACTCAAGATTTCAGTGGGAACTTTTATATTACAGACTCAGACAATGTTACGATTTTCATCGATATTTCCAACACGGTAATTACCACGAATGCGTCGGGGGATTTTATTTTTACAGATACACTTACAAATTTTTCTATTTTAACGGACCCATTGGGGTATTTTATTATGGATACTTCAACCAACCCAGTTCTAAATACATATAACCGTATTATGTTGTCCAACGGTAACTATTTTATTTCGGATACAGTATCGAATTTCTATGTGATAACCTCAGAGGGTAGTTCCATCACCATGGATAATGATGGAAATTTTTATATTACCGATGCATCGAATGTTCCTGTGTATTTGAATTTACCCAACCTATTGATTACAACGAACCCTTCAGGTGACTTCACCTTTACAGATACGGCATCGAATTTTATGGTGATTACGAACTCTGCCGGTGTGTTTCTTATGGATACCTCTGGTCTATTAACCGTTACTGACCCGGAGCCCATGTATTCGCTCATTGATATATCCCGGAATATTAACCCCGATTTGAGCGTCGTCGGTTCCTACTATAGTGGTTTCTACTATGCCATGGTTGCGCTTGGTGGGTATACCATGCAACAGGGATTCGATACTATCCGACTCGCCATGGAGCAACCTATGACAAACTATGATGTAACACAGGCACTACAAGTGGCGTTTGATGTGCGTGTATTTAATACGAAATTAGGTATTATCAAAGACTCGCGTAATATAAGTATTCTGGATTCCTCGTATAATTCGTCCCAGGACCGTTTCCCGATAGATACGATTACGCTTACCGCAGATGAGTTTGTCGCTGGTATGAGGGCAGCACAGGTGATTTCCGTGGGGACCTATTCAACAATGTATAGAGATTTCGCTGAGTATGTCAATGCGTATTTTGGCTACGCAGGAGGGTTTGCCTCGTTATTTTCGAAAACCTCGAATTACACCTATAATAATGGCGTATTCGATGCCGATGCGGTTATGAATATTATTACCGCTAAAGCTATGGATTCGAGCGGTGCCTATGTGAATAGCGTAGGTGGTAGCATAACCGTGTATAACGTAAATAATATCCTACGGTTTGCGGTGGATAGTAATGTATTTAATAATCGCGACCCGGTCAATGGATATACAGCATCCGACCCGACAAACCATGCAAACTATGGTCTGGGTGATGGGTTTTTCGCCGGGGATTTGATTTTAGTTCCTGCTGGGACAACCATTACGATAAACTTGGGTATTGATTTAGAGGCATATAACCCGATAAATAACATCGGCACGAATAATGTGTCGGCCATCAATGAGTTAAGTAATTTCACACAAAAATATTTATTACCTACGGATGCAGGATATCCGGGTAAGTATTCCGAAGCTACTACTGCATCGTTGACTAAAATCACGCGCACCTTGACCGCGCCTCTCCTTATTAAACTCGATGATTTATCGTAGAACACCGTCGTAATTTGTTATGTATTACGTATTTTCGTAACATATAATACTACCTATACGAAAAGGGGACTTACTCCATCGTAAATATTGTAACCACATATAGTAGAATAGTAGATTAAACATATACATGGCACAATATACCAGTCCGACGGTCGCCGGTGCAAATGGATTATATACAGGAAGCTGTTATGCATTCGAGGCGAGTGGTGGTTATACCGTTCAACAGGGATTTAGCCAAATCGAGCTAAAAAAACCGGATATATTAAAGAGATATGATGTCACGGATGCAATACAGGTAAAATTTAGCGCACGCACATTGAATAGAAAACTAGGTGTATTAAAAGACCCATCCAATGTCAAGGTGGTCCAAGCCTCTTTTGATAACCTCACCGAGACATTAAATACCGATTCTATCAAAGTATGTGCATGTGATTTCATCGATGGACTGAATTACGATAGCGTAGTCTCCGTAGGTATATTAAAAAACTTATATACGGACTTTAAAAGTTGTGTGGCAAATTATTTCGGAGACCCGGGTGGGTTCATGTCGCTCTTTGTAAATGCGGATAGTTTCATAACCACACCTAGTGTAAATAACGGCGTATTCGATGCGAGTGCGTTTATCCAAGTCATAAATACATCGAAATTCAATATGGAAGGTAGTTTCGTATCCGACTTATCCGGAAATATCGCCATCCATGATATCAATAATTTATTAGAGTGGGTCGTGGATAGTAATGTATTTAATAACCGTAACCCAGCCATGCATAATTATGGTATTGTAGATGGTTTTGTCGCCGGGGATTTGATTTATATTCCCGCTGGATTTACGATTTCACTATCGATTGATATTCAACCTGAGATTTTACTACCCATTAATAATGTAGGCCCTTCTTATTTGGATAAAATACGAAATAATATCAATTGGACTAAAGGCCATGTGACACGGTCTACTACCTATACCACTACAAATATCACTCAAACCACGACAGTGCCTGTTCTACTCATTCTACAGGATACGGTTGTCGAAAACTATACCACTTATGGTAAGGTATGGAAATTGGTAGACTCTGTTTCTGATGGCCAACCCAATAATTGGCTAGGTATCACAGTATCTACGGATGGGAGGTTTCAAGCTGCAATTGATGAAAGTGGTAATATTTATAGAACAGATAGCTATGGCCAAGCTTGGACGAATACCATTAATATTGGAGATTCACCCTGTAATAATATATCCATGTCGTTTACTGGACAGTATCAGACCGCATGTAATGGGTCCACGATTTTCGTATCTTCGGATGGAGGACGAACTTGGACCCCTACCTTTACAAAGGGAAATACAAAATTATTCGTGAATATTTCGCTCAATGGACAATATCAAACGTTGATATCCTGTGGCGATACTGTATATTTATCGAGTGACTATGGAAATACATGGACAACCATTGATGATACGAGTGATTTATATTATTCGGTAGAGGCATTCCCAACTGCTGGTGTAGCGATTTCTTATACCGGCCGCTATCAAACCATCGTAACGGAAGATATTTATGTTTCGAAGGATTTTGGATATACATGGATGAACGTAAGCCCCCAGAATAACCTGGATGATAGAAACTGGATATCGGTGGCGATGGCATCGAGTGGTCAATACCAAACTGCTATTGAAAATGGTGGTGAAATCTATATATCCAATGACTATGGGACTACTTGGAATTATGTGGATAGTCCGGATGTCACCGATAAAGTATGGGATACCATTACGATATCCGCGACGGGTCAATACCAAACCGCCGTCGAGCAGAATGGGTATATTCATACATCGAGTGACTATGGTATGACTTGGTCGATAGTGGATACTGATGTGGTAGGACAACAACAATGGCAGAGTGTGAGTGTATCCTCCGATGGATTAGTGCAAACTGCAGTGACATATGGTGGTCAGATGTATATTTCGCATACTATACCACAAATTACTACGGACCCCAGTGGAAATCAATGTATTTGTGATTAGTGTCCTTCTATTTCATAGGCCAAATATCTAGGCTTAACATATAAGACCGACCCTCATGCCTTATATGTTACGAAAAGTCCGAGGTAAGAATTGTTACCGGGTTACGAATAAAAACACAAAAAAAAGACGTGTGTTTGCCAAATGCGCAACTCGGAAAAATGCGACTCTCCAACTCCAGCTTCTGAATGCGATACACTATAATAAAAAGTTCGTTCCGATAAGGAATCGGAACGTAGGGACTCGTAAACGGATTTAGTTCGACTCACTTGTCATGTCAAATCCACGGTATTTGATTTATTGTTACGTAAATCTATATAGAAGTATTCCATCGTTCTTTACTAGTCGAAATTATACCAAATTTGAATGGATGTGGAACTCAGTGAAGAGCAACAACTCATCTTGGATAAAGTAAAAGGAAATCATAATGTGATGGTAGATGCTTGTGCTGGAACGGGAAAAACAACGATTATCCTAGCCATCGCTAAGCAACTCCCGGAACGTAAATTCTTGGAATTGACCTATAATTCCATGCTTCGGCATGAGGTCAAAGAAAAAGTAAGACTTCAGGGGATAAACAACGTAAATGTTCATACCTTCCATAGTCTGGCGGTCAAATATTACTATCCGACTGCATATACAGATACAGGGCTACGTTATATCCTATATCATCGACTCAAGCCACAGCGGCCTATCGATATATTCGATGTCTTGGTCTTGGATGAAACCCAAGATATGACTCTGGTCTATTTTCAGTTTATGTGTAAGGTCGTTATGGATATGGGTTCACCTGTTCAACTTCTTATTATGGGTGATTATATGCAGGGCCTATATGAATTTAAGGGGTCGGATACGCGGTTTTTGACATTGGCAAATAAAATATGGGAAAACCATCCCTGTCTCGCCCGCCCCCATTTCGAAAAGTGCACAATGCGTATGTCATATCGGATTACGAACCAAATGTGCCAGTTCATAAATACAGTCATGTTAGGCGAATCCCGTATGCGAGCATGTCGTGATGGACCTCCTGTAATCTATGCTTGTCAGTCGAGGTCCAATCTAGAGCGTATTGTCTTCAGTGAGATTACGAAACTCCTCGATAGTGGATTCTTACCCTCCGATATTTTTGTATTAGGTGCATCGGTAAATGGTATCAATAGTAATATTCGTAAGTTGGAAAACGCACTTGTGGAGCGGGGTATTCCTTGCCATGTTCCTATGCTTGAAAAAGATAAGATAGATGAGCGTGTCATACAAGGAAAGGTCGTTTTCTCTTCCTTCCATAGCATAAAAGGCAGGGAACGAAAAATCGTATTTATCGTAAACTTTGATAATTCCTATATGAAATATTTTGCCCGGGATTTACCACAAGATAAATGTCCATCCACGCTCTATGTTGGCACTACCCGTGCTACGCAGCGGCTATATTTACTAGAAACTAACCAATTCCCTACCGATAGACCCCTCGATTTTTTAAAGCTAAGTCATGTCGAAATGGCGAACCAAGACTATATCCAATTTCGTGGGAATCCACGCACCGTGTTTTTCGAGAGCACGGAGGATACGGCAAAGGCTACCTCACTCTTACATCGCCATAATACAACACCCACGGATTTAATCAAGTTTATCAATGAGTCGATTATTGAAGAGATATCACCTATTGTGGACCGTATTTTTGTGGAAGAGGTTGCGCAGGGGGAGGTATTGGATATCCCCACGCTTTTATGCACCAAATCGGGGTTTTATGAAGAGGTAAGTGACTTAAATGGTATCGCTATACCTGCTATGTATTATGACTATGTGAATTGCATGTGGGCAGCCGAGGACTCGCTGTCTAGAAAAAGTATTTTAAAAACCATGATAGAGAATAATATCGACCGATTTAAGGCCAACGAACATGGGTTTTTAAAGGCCTTGGTCGAGGACCTACCGGATACCATAACCACCATACGAGACTATTTATATTATGCGAATATACATGTGGCTATCCAAGAGACCCTCTATTTTAAAATTAAACAAATCGATGTCGATGAATATGAGTGGTTGGATGAGACGATTGTCTATCAATGTAAAGAGCGGCTACGTAATGTTATCGGGGTCGAATGTGAATCCACCCCGCCTCTTATCGAGGAGACGATACTCCATCAATCGGAGGATGCCAAACATAAAAACATCGATGCGTTTACATCACAGTTTTTTGGCGAACATATCAAATTTCGTTTCACTGCGCGAACCGACCTGATTACGGAAAAAACAGTATGGGAATTGAAATGCACGAGTAAGGTTTCGCTCGACCATATTTTACAGACGGTAATCTATGCATGGATATGGCGGACCCTCTATCCCGAGGATACACGCGATTTTAAAATTCTGAATATAAAAACGGGTGAGATACGGCGACTCGAGGCTAGGAAAGAGGAGCTTGACCATATCATGGTCGCCTTGTTGAAAGGGAAATATCAGGAGATTAGCCCGAAGACGGAGGAGGAGTTTGTCGAGGAATGTCGGCGGTCATTAGAGGATATTTGTGGAGAAGGGAACCCATGTTCCTCGCACCCTTCCT
>Ga0209550_10005989_pt1 | contig 11358 bp, 6 predicted proteins | sample LauGreSuBDMM15SN_2_FD_187567 | JGI IMG/M metagenome (GOLD analysis project Ga0209550, IMG submission 187567) | Freshwater lake microbial communities from Lake Michigan, USA - Su13.BD.MM15.SN (SPAdes) (version 5) | ecosystem: Environmental > Aquatic > Freshwater > Lake | place: Lake Michigan, USA... | reverse complement strand
ACCCTGGGTGGTGGACAAACGCATGAGAGGGACGCCTCCGCCTGCGCCTTCGGCGCCGCCGCTGGCGCTGGACGCCCCGGCAACCGGGTCGACGGCGGCGGCGGCGGCGGCGGCGAGATGGGGCGCCGTCACGGGCGCCCAGGTCCACGCGCCGCAATTCTGGTGCAGCATGCATGCGGCACAGCAACCGGCCGCTGTGCGCGCGCCCACGCTGGCGAGGACCGTCGAGTTGCGCCCTAGCCTAGCATTCACACCTAGCCGAGCGTTCACACTCGCGTCGCACCCACAAGAGGCTTCCCGCCCAAAGTGGCCAGAGACGTAACCTGGGCGGGGGATGGCCGTCCCCATCCATTGCTTGAGCCAGCACTGCCCGTTCGGCGCCCACGTGAAGCCGGCGCAGTACTCGGTGCCAGTGCACAGGGCGCAGCATGCGGCAGGTGTTGGCGAAGGGATCGCCTTAATCGATGGCGCGTCGAACCGCACGCCGGGCATGAGGTAGCAATGGCCAGGCCCGTCACTGATCAGCCCACTGGGCGTGAATGTCAATGGGGCGGCGCCTCCGTTGGAAGCCCATGGCGGCGTCAGCCCGCCCTCAATGGCCTCGTGGGGCAAGTGTAGCCGTCCACCAATGTCCTTATTTGGCAAGTCGGCACCGGCAGCTGCGCTCGACGTTAGGATCGTGCTCGACTCGACATCCGAGCTCCCGCCCGCGCCCACGTCGACGGACAGCGACGCGACATCCACCATGTCGCGCAGCATCAGCTTCAAGGGCATCACCGAAAGACGCGCCTCACGATCGTCGGAGCCGTACGAGATGCCGACCATCGCCTCGCCACCGCGTAGGACGCCCAAGTAGCTGAGGCTCGACGCGAAGCGCACTCGCTTGCCGCGCAGTGCAAGCGGCCGGCGGCCAAGCGAGAGGATGCGGAACGGAGGTTCCGCACCAAAGGTGTACGCATAGTTCTCATACTGGAGAGCGCTGTCCTTGGTATGTAGCACGGACGCGAAGTACAAGGGATGGCCTGTTGTGGAGCTGACCAGGAGAGGGTTGGCGCCGCCATGGATGGCCCTTTCGGGCAGCCGTCGCGAGAAGATGGCGTTCGAAGTGCGATGCCGCTCCTCGCACCGGCCGGTTACGCCCAACCGGAGAACGACGTGTGGCTCGATGGAGAAGACCACCTGCACGTGCCCGCCATGGGCAAACAGGACCCAATTCCGATCGCTTGCGCTCGCGGCCGGCAGCCAGCTGAGTGTCGTCGGTAGCCCGAGCTGCGGCTCGAGGGCCTGGAGTGCCATCGCGCGCCGGTTGCGCAGCGTGGCGCAGTCGGGAACCTCCGACGGCCCCGATGTGCTTCCATTCCATCTGGCCACGTCCTGCGGCTTCAACGGCTTGGCTACGTTGAAGCTGACGTGCAGGCCCGCGGCGAGGGCTTCGGAGGCGCTCGGGTTGTAAAAGAGACGCGGGTCTTCACTGCCGAGACCGACCGAGGGGGCGAGCCCCTGCCGTGCGCACTGCTCAGCGTACGCCGTGCTGCCGCCACCCCAGCTCTCATCCCCGAAAGTGTGCGCAGGCAGTGACGTCGTCATTTCGGTCAGATCGGCGACGCAAGCCTGCAGGGCTCCGGCACGCAGGTTCACAGCTCCGGAGTTGTTGACAGCTCCGGCACGCATGACGGCGGCGGTAGCAGCTGCGGGCGTGCTCGCGTTGCGCTCCGTGTACAGCGCCGGGCCGAGCGTCCGCGTGGCGGCGTCGTAGGCAATCGACGTGAGGATCGTGTGCGACCGCCACACGTCCGTGCATGGCGGCTGCACGGCGATGGGCCACATGGCTCGTGCAGCGAGCAGCAATCGTCCGCGCCGGCAGAGTACGCTCGGGTTGATCAGTTGCACGCCCACGTTCGGCCTCCGCGACGTTTGTGGAAGAGGCACATCGATGCGCACGTCGTGGTCCTTCCACCAGTGCTGCTGCTCAAGCAGCGTGTTGTGCGTCTGGCGCACCGGAGCCAGCAGCCCGAGGCAGTCCGAGGCGTCCTCCGCTTCGTTGGTCGAGTCGAGCAACGCGGTGACGCAGGCCTGGCCGGTGAGGGATGACGGCTGGCGCGGCGGCGGCGTCGACTCGCGTTCAACGGTGCTGCCATCTCGCTTAGGCGTTGCAGAGGACTTACGGTGCGTCCTCAGTCCGAGCGGCTGCGGCTCCAACGGCATGCGCGGCCTCTGCAAGGGTGTGAACGCCGAACCAAACGGCGTCTCTACGCCTGCGAGGTCCGCCATATTGAGGAGTGCCAGCTCTGTAGACGGTGGACAGCCTGCCATGTTTGGTGCATTTGTTCCGCAACCTTTCTAGCCACTTTCATTCAAGCGAAATTTCGATTTCGTTCCACAACCCGAAAACAGCCCTTTCGACATGTCAATGCGATGAAAGTCTTCCACTTTTGTGACGAAACTTGGATTGAGTATCGTGATTTTACAAGAGAGAAGGCGTCCTTGCTCGAGGGCGGGCGTAAGGGCGCGCACCGTAACGTAGGGCTGCGACCCGACAATGCTCTATACTATTCTGAGCGCAATAGTGGCTTTCCACGCGCCGGCAGTCGCCTTCCACTCGTCGTCGCCGCCGCGCCTGCACACGCAGACACCAAAGCGGGCGCACCTCGCGATGAGTTCAGATACACTGGGCGATGGCGCGGCGATGAGCACGGACGGCGGCACTTTCTTCGCGACGCTCGATGGGCGCGCTGAGGATCGCATTTCGCCCGACGGCGTGCTCCCTCCTGGCGAGGACTTGATCGAGGATGATCTGCGCCGTCTCTTCAACATCGACGATGATGGCTCGAGCATGCTCGAGGGCAGCGAGATGGATGACCTGGCTCTCATGTTCAAGCTCCGCAAGGAGCTGGGCGACGCAGACTTTGCACGTATCTTCGAGGACCCGCGCGTCAAAGGTCCCACCGGCCCATGGTGATGTAATTCGGATCTGCTGAGACCCCCCTGCCATACAGTAAATCGTCAAGGTCATTCTGTGCATGTGATTCTGCGTTTTTCTTCTAGTCTCGACTGCGGCTTACGTCTGTGTTCGATGAAACGACAGCAGCAGGAGGAGAACCAGCCCCCGCTCACAGTCATCTCCCGAGTGAACATGCCGTTACACCGCGACGCTCGCCTCATCGTCATAGGGGCCGTCTCCTCCGTCGCGTACCGCGCGACGGTTCTCGCGAGCGCTCTTCGTCCGGTCTCAACTCTCATCGACTCTCGGCCGCGACCCGCACCCCCCGTTTCGGCCCCGTCGGCCGACACCGGGCGCGCACGGGACAGGGGGAAAGCTCGGAGCACCCAATACATGTAGTCTAACCGCCAGACTCCACACGAGTCCGCAAGTGTTGCGGGGCCAAGAAGCTGAAAGAGGCAGAATCCGAATCGTCGTCCCACTTCGCGTTCGCATGCGGCAGCTTCGGAAGAGCAGCAAGGCTATTGCAGCCCTCGAGCTTCACAACTTGTAGGCTGGGGAGCGCGGCGAGGCTGCCGATTGTGGTGAGGGACGAGCAGTTGATGAGCGACAGCTGGCGCAGCTTGGGCATGTTCGTGAGCTCTGGCAGCGCCTTCATGTGCGGATTGGCGTTCAAGCTCAGTGAGGTGACCGTGGCCAGCGAGCCAACGGCTGCTGCGGCCGCCAGAGCCTGAAGATGCTCATCGTGTAGCATCTTGGCGCCGATGTCAATGGTGCACGATGCACCCTCGGCGGCCGCCGCTGCGACAGCCACCGCGTTGCGCACGACCGCGAAGCCGAAGGAACTCATCATGCGCTCCTCGAGCTGTTTGATGGCAGCTCTGTCGGAGTCGAAGCTGAATTCGCCTTGCGAGGGGAAGTCGCCGCGGTCGCCCCCCAGGAACTCGACCACCTTGAAGTGCTTCAGCTCGCCGTTGGCACCAACGGCGTAGAGCTTCAGCGGCGGAAGATCCCCGTCGACCACCATTGACGTCTCGCCGATCGAGATTTCGGAGAAGAGACCGAAGACGAAGTACTCTAGGCGGCACCAGCCGCGCGAGCCGTACACGGCCACGTCCTCGGGGTAGTAGGCGCCGTGCTCCTCGGGGTCGTCGCCCTCTTTGAAGTCGTGATTCACCACTTGCGCCGTCGGCACAGGGATCAGCATGAATGCGCTGTGAGTCACGTAAGAGATCATCGACTTGACCCCCGCCGCCTTGCGCACCTCGTCGAGCTGGTCGATGCTGAACCAATCGAGCCAAATGGTGAGCTTCTCCGGATCGACTCCCTGGTCTGTAATGAGAGCTCGCACGCCACGACACACGACTTCAAACTTGAGGTGCTTCTGGCCGCCGGAGGTGAAATCTGGAGCCGCCTGTGCACCGGTGCGGTCCCACCACGAGTGGGAGACGAAGATACACGTGGAGGAGGCCACCTGCTCCTCGAGCAACCCGCGGCTCGCAGCCTCGTCCGAGCGCGGCAAATATCCAAGCTTCTCAAACGTCAACCAGCGTATAACGTTCATGGGGAACTCACGCGGGAAGGTTGGCATCGTTGGCTTCACGATGCCCGAAGAGTTTGTTGCTGGCTGCGTAATCTTTGCGGCAAGCATCGTCGCGTATGTTGCCTTTTCGTGGGGCTCTTCTTCGACGGCGTGAGTTCCCTGGTGGATGGCGCAGCCGTACATGTACCACACTGTGAATACATGTACCGCGACATGTGACGAAAATCCGATCTTTTCATAGAGTTCGAAAACAGAAGTTGTGACGGAGAAGTCGTCCATGGAAACTCATGCTGGCGGCGGCGTAGCACCTCGTGCTGCCGGCGGCTATGATCCTCGCGCTGCCGGTGGCTCAGCACCTCGTGCCTCCTGCGGTGCACCGACCGCGAAGAAAGCACCGCCCGGCATGCATGCGGGGCGCTATGAGGGCCTGAAGAAGAGCAAAGCTGCGGAATCGCGTCAAGAAGCGGCACGCCTAGAGGCCGAGCGAATCAAGGCCGAGGCGGCGTCGGCAGAAGCGGCACGCCTGGAGGCCGAGAGGCGCGAGAAGGAGCGTCTCGCTGCCGAGAAGGCCGCGGCGATGGCGGCCAAGATCGCGTCTCGGCAGGCTGCTCTTGATGCTGCAGTCAAACGGCCAACTCATGCAACGCAGCCGCGTCCGACCAGACCATCCGTCTCTGCAGAGCCTGCAGCCAAACCCTCCATTCACATTCACGACAGCACGGGAAGAGCGCGCGCCTCCGCAGAGCCTGCGGCCAAACGTACCGTGGCGTTACCAAATAAAGACACGCTCGACTTTGGCATCCATGTCGTCGAGGGGTTCGCGTGCACGGTCATGCTGCCTGAGGGCAAGAGCGTGGGCGACTCCCATTATCTTTCTGAGCTCTCGTCGCATAAGCATCCGAGGCTCGTCGAGTTCGTCATCGAAGGGCCGCGCGATGCCGTCGACTGTCTGACAGAGGCAGTTTGGGAAGGGCAGGCAGTGCGGCTGGTTGGGCACATGTCGCCGGTCAATGCCGTGAGCCTCGATACTTTCGTCGAGCGAGGAGCCGCACTCTCGATGGGCATCCCCAAAAAGGCGGCGTTCTTCGCCTTCGTGTACCCGTGCCGCCTCCTTCACAACAGGCAGCGGAGATTGCTCGAGATCGTCGGCTCCCGGCTTGGTTCGGAGTGCCTGGTGAACACGCCGCCGTGGCTCGACCTGCTGAGAGCATCCGATGATTGCACGCTGATTGCCTCCCTCATCAGGTGAGCACGCCGCCGTGGCTCGACCTGCTGAGTGCATCCGATGATTGCATGCTGATTGCCTCCCTCATCAGGTGAACACGCCGCCGTGGCTCGACCTGCTCCTGACGGGCGGCTACGTCTACTTCGATAAGGCTGGCACGCTCCTGCGCGCGAACGCGCTCGGGCAGCTCAAGGCGAGATCCGCAGGTACGCTCTCTCTCTGATTGCCCTTGATGAGCTCCCTCATCAGGCACGCTCTGATTGCCCTTGATGGGCTCCCTCATCAGGTACACTCTCGCTCATGGGCCCGTATACAGCCAACCGTCTCGCGGGTGAAGCACTGCGCGTGGCGGAGCGGCTGCAGCCGGTGACGCTCGACACGCTCGCGCACGCGGGGTTCGTCAAGTTCGGCTGGGTCTTCAAGGGCGAGTGCCCCGGTCAGACGGCGCTCTCGGAGGCCCACGAGCAGGGTGCCTTCGTGTACGCGCACAAGGACGGCTCGTACTACTTTTACCAGCTCAAGCTGCCGGGGGTGAGAAGGGCGCCCAAGCGTGCGCCTCGGCCAGAGCGCGATGAGCCGTCCGCGCATCAGGTGAAGCTCGCTGGCGAGATGGGCCAGGCACTCGACCGCGCCATCCGGCAGGGAGCGGCCAACGCAGCCGACACGCTCGCGTACGCACGCGAGGCGCTGCGCCGTCGGCGGGAGGAGGAGGGCAAGCTGCGTCACGACGTGCTCAAGATGACGCGTACCGAGGCAGATCACAATCTCTCCCTCGAGGATCGTCAGAAGCAGAAGCAGAATCGCAAGCGCAAGCAATGGCAGTTGCGCTTGGTGCCCACACTCCTCTCAGCACTCGTCACCTTGGGTCTGCTCTTCCTCGCGCAGGCGCACACATTCCACGACGACGACCCAGACGAGGTGCGCCGGTTCGCGCAGATCGGGAGCGTGCGCTTCTCGGGCTTCCGGCTGGTTGCCTCGTTCGTGTGGAGCGGACTTTTCACGTACCTCGTGTGGCAAGTCTTCTGCGTCTGCTCGATGGAAGGGCTGAGCAACACGCAGCGCCGGTGGCTGCGCCATGGGCTACTCTTCGTGCCGGTGCTCTCTGTCGGCACGGAGGCACTCGTGCTTTGGCTCGATGACTCCTCCATCGAGTCGCTCACGCTCGCTGCGATCTTGCCGCAGGCGGTGCTCTATCTCCTCCTCTTCATCGCCTTTCCAAGCGTGGTCTACTACTGGCGCATCCAGGCGGCGCGAAACTGGCTCAACAAGGTCTCAGAGAGGCAATTGCTGCGCACCTCGACCCGCAACTCGATCCACTCGAGCACACCCTCGGAGCCAGCGCCCGCTCGCGCGCGCAACTTGCCTCCTCCTCCTCCTCCTCCTCCTCCTCCTGCCACCGCCGTCCCCGCCGCTGTCCCCGCCGCCGTCCGCACCGCGACTGCTCCGAGGCGGCCGCAGATCCTCGATGATCAAGACGGCGCCACCCAACCACCTCCCAAGTTTAGCGCTCGCACGCTGGCCTGCTACATGCGTCGGCATCACACCAAGTCGATCCCAGCGGCAGCGAGGCTTCCTAGGCCGCCGGCTCCACCCAGCCCTGCGAACAGCCCTCCGGACCCATCGTCGGAGAGCCCACTCAATTCTTTCGGCCGTTTCATGAGCGTCGCCGACTTTTTCTCGGTGTCGACGCCCGGCCAGGCCGCTTCAGTCTCGGTGTCGACGCCCGGCCCGGCCGCTTCAATCGAGGTGTCCGAGGAGCGTCACGCTGACGCCACCGCGGCGCCGGGAGCGGCGTCGGACACTTCGAAGGCCTCCGAGGCAGCCTCCGAGGCAGCCTCCGAGGCAGCCGCCCCGACGTCGTCGGTTGCCGATGTCGCCCGTCTCGTGACCGCTGTGCGCAGGGTGCAGGCGAGCTATCGACGGCTCTCGATCCAACGCAAGAGCGAGCGCGAGCTTGAGGAGCGCAAGCGGCGTCTGCTGCTCGTCTCCAAGCCGATCCTCCTCGCCTCGGCCGCCTATGTGCTCATCGAGCCGGTCATCGTGCACCTCGATGCGACGCCGCCGAGTGTGGCCGCGTGGAGTTGGCTGCTGCTGCTGCTGCCGGGCATCTTGATCGTGGTACTCGACTACAGCGGCGGGCAGGAGCGCCGGCACAAGCTCGGCCTTTCCTTTTCGATCACGCATGCCATCTTCATATGCGCCGTGCTGCTACGCCTGCCCTACCGGTTCGCGCCGTACGCGGTCTATTTATGGGACGCCTTCGAAGCGCTCTTCGGTGCCGAGCACCGACTCTGGATTTCGCTCTGCGCCTCGGCCTCCTACTTTATCTCGCAAGTGCTCGTGCAGCAGTTGGCTCAGCGCGCGCTCTTTCTGGCCTCGCTGCTCAACTACGCGCCCCACCTGCTCTTCCCGCTGCACGTCTTCGATTTCGCGTGCTACTATGCCACCTTGGGGCTGCGCTCGTACGCGCAGCTGCGCTGGTCGTGGGTGCCCGTGACGCTCCTGCTCCAGGTCAACGTGGTGCTCAAGAACTCGGGCACCATGCATGCGGTCGTGGTCGGCATGTATCGGCTGATCTTCGAGGGCCAGTGGCGCGCTGGCCAAGGCAAGCACAGCGAGGACCCGTTGCTCAAGCTGCAGTTCCTCGCGCGCCTCGCGATCCAGTGCGACCTCGCGGACATCACCGCCATCCTCACCGTGCCCACGGTCGTCTCGTACTTTGTCTGGCGCGACGAGTGGTTCTCGCTGCAAGGCACGGGCATCCTGCTGCTGCCGTGCGACTTGCCCACAGTCTGGCTGCACTTCGGCTTGCTGCTCGTGATCAAGCCCTTCTCCTTCATGATCGCGCGGCGCATCCTCGAAAGGAACATGTACGTTGCTCTCCTTGGCCGCTCGACCATCCATGGCACCTCGACCATTGCCCAGGAGCTCGTCCAACAGCGTCGGGCCGCCGCCACCAAAACCTGCCAGAGGCAACGGAGCGGTCTTGGGTCTGACAGGCTCGCGCGCGCTCGGATACGGCGGGTTGCGTCCGTCTTCAGGGGCGTCCCCACAGCGACCAAGGACAAGAATCGAGCCGATGGCTACTGGAGGAGCCGGCCGAAGCCGGTGTCAACCGCCGCCGCCGCCTCCGCCTCCGCCTCCGCCTCGCCGCCGCCATCACCTCCAGCCGTTGGCCACACGGCAGTCGCTGGCGGCAAGGCAACGATGGCCCTGCGGCCGCAGGCGGCGCAGAAGCCGCGCGCGCCTGTACAGTGTGGTGGAGCCGAGGCTGCTGGAATGGGCCACCTGAGTGTGCCTTCTCAGAGAGGGAGCTCCGACGTGGCTGCCACGTGGGACATCCCTGGCGCGGCCTCATGGGAGCATCGTGAGGTCAAGAGCACTGACGGCGCCATCGACCCGAAGACGCTCACTGACTTCGTGGTGGGCAAGATGGAAGATCATTTGGGTGACCGCTTTGACGTCCACCGTCGCAAGCTGCTCCTCGAGGAGTTCGATGTGGGCAACCTCGACTATGCCCACCTCTTCTACAAGACCATCCGGCGCTCGTACTTCTTCTTCGCATGCGCGACGCTCTTCGAGCTCTTCGCCGTCCTGCCTCGCCACGTGCGCGTGCCCCTTCCAGGAGCACTCGAGCAGCTCGTCATGGTCGGGGAACCGTCGATCAACGGCACGACAAGCACCCGCACGCACTGGGTCGAGCTGCCGCCATGGGCTGTGTGGGCTCGTCTTCCCACCTCGGTCACACTCGCCATCGACAACGACGCGCGATGGGCGTGGGACCGGATGTCGGCCGGCAACGCAACGTATGCCGACAATTGTGCTAGCTACACTGTGCGGGGCGTCGCACTGACCCACTGGTTTTAACGGTTTACCACCGGTTGAGCCCAGCTACGGCGAAGACATCGTGCAGGGGCTGTGCCTTCTTCCAACCGTTCTTGTTGACATATCTTCCTCCGTCGATCGTCCTGTAGGTTTACGTTATGCGTACACTCGGAGTCCCCGAGTAGCGAGTTTTGTGCCCCTCAGGGGGCCTACAATTCACACTGAATTCACACTGTTACGGTTTTAGGGCGTTATCGGAGCTGCATATCGGAGTGGCGCGGGATGCGGGATGCGGGAGTCGGAGCGGCGCGGCATCACCGTTTGGCGGAAAACGCTCTGATCGACGCGGGCACGTCACATCTGGGCAGTGCATCGCACGACGCCCCGAACTCACCCTATCGAGCCATGAAGAAGGCCGCCACCTGGCGCGGCCGGGTGGCTGGTGCAGTCGCTCGAGATTTGGTTGCAGCAGCAGCAGCTGCGGCTGCTCGCACGCGTGCACGCGCTGACGGCAGCGAGAGCGGCGGCAAGCCGGAGACTAAGAAGCAACGCATGCAGGCCTCCGCGCGTGTTAAACAGCACGAGCGCGAGCCCAACGCGTGGGAGCGGGATATGGCTGCCCAAGCTGCTTTGGTCGCCGCGCGCCTCAGAGCACGGGCGGACGGCAGCGGCAGCGGCGGCGACGAGCATGCGAAGGCGTTGAGGAGGGACGCGCTCGAACGGCTGAGGCTGCAGCGGGAGGCCCTCGAGGCCGAGCGCATCGGCGGGCGTCGCGCCGCGCGCATCGCCATCGTCGGCGCGGGGCCGGCCGGCCTCTGGCTGGCTGTGCTGCTCGCACGCAAGCACGCGACGCTCACGCTGACCGGCAATGCGGTGAAGATTACGCGGAACAGCCACGCGCCACAGATTGACGTCTACGAGCGCCGTCTGCCCGCGGCCGAGGCAGGCGCCGCCGTTCGGAGCGCTGACGAGGCGAACAAGTATGATCACAGCAGCGACAACAGCGAGGCGACGAGCAAGGCACTGCACGGGAGCCGCAACATCATCCTCGCGATCACGCAGCAGACGCAGGACCTGCTCAACCGACACCTGTGCGGCACGGCCTCCTCGCATAGCCATCACGCCTTCGCGCCCACCTCGCGCATCGGCGATATTGAACGGATTCTTGCCGCCGAGTTTGAACGGTACTGTGCTGCTGGTTTCGGCCAGCTCACCTACGGCGCCGTCGTGGGCGATCCGGACGAGTTCCACAGCGCGCGCCGTGGTGGCTACGACGTGGTCTTCGTCGCCTCGGGCAAGAAGGGCGTGCCTGACGAGTGGCGCATCGCGAGGGGCCTCGAGTCCATCGTTGAGGGCACGGCGGCAGCGATCCTTGTCCAGGTACGTTGATTGCATGCTGATGGCCTGCCTTGCATGCAAGTGCTCACCACAGCGCACTCGACTCGCCGCGAACCTTGTCCAGTACTGGGGCGCCGCTACCGACCTCGGCCGTCTGATGGACGTCTTGGTCGGGTCGGCGAGCCGCACGATCGCGCCCGCGCGCGTCTACCTACGGCCCGGAGCCGATGCGGGCAGCGGCTGGGCGTGGCTGGTGGGCCTGCCTGAGCCGCTCACCGAGGCCGTCCGCCGCGGAGTGGAGCGCGCCCGACATGGCGACCGACCGCGTGGCGTCAGCGAGGCGCCGAGCTACTCCTCCTTGGCCCAGGCCCTCCAAGCTATGCTCGACATGGGGAGGGGCGCCGCTGCCAACGGGAGCGTTGGCGGCAGGGATGCCTGTGGTGGTGGTGGTGGCGGCGGTGGCGCCGGTGGCCCCGGTGGCGCCGG
>Ga0209550_10005988_pt1 | contig 11358 bp, 7 predicted proteins | sample LauGreSuBDMM15SN_2_FD_187567 | JGI IMG/M metagenome (GOLD analysis project Ga0209550, IMG submission 187567) | Freshwater lake microbial communities from Lake Michigan, USA - Su13.BD.MM15.SN (SPAdes) (version 5) | ecosystem: Environmental > Aquatic > Freshwater > Lake | place: Lake Michigan, USA... | reverse complement strand
GACCACACCCGGGCCGATGAAATTGCGCCAGTTGCGCCAAGCCAGCGGTTTCGGTTCGGGCAGATCGTCGGTTCCCCACGCGGGAAGACAATTTTCAGGAGGCTTGTCACTCAGGGAAATCGGCGGGGATGGCATGAAAGCAAAATAGAAAACATGCTCAATAGAGCAGCATTGGAATAAAGAGGAATAGGGGCGGCACTCTTCAGTTCTTGTCTGATACTTTAACAATACGAAGTTCCTATTCCTGCGTCTCCCGTTTTTAGCTTAAATTCTAGCGGTAAATGACACGATGGTGAGGATTTTCCCACCTTGCTTCATGGTTTCTGCCCGGCGGCCGGACGGGCGGAGGCAGAGCCTGGCCTACGGGGATCTTTTCGGCAGGTAAGACAACCGACGGTCAAACAGATCCTGATGTTCTTGGAGTACTTTCTGGTACTCCACCTTCCCCGCCAGGTTTTCGCGATCCAGAGGATCTTTCTCATAGTCATAGAGCTCGATCCCAACGGGCTTGGAACCAAAGACGTGCTCGTTGCCGGTTAGCACCGCGTCCCGCCATTCAACGTAGCGACTATTCGCCACGAAATTGTAGCCAACTGTCTTGAACGAAAACACCACTCGCGGTAAAAGCGTCAAAGAAACTGCAACTTTCATCGGGGAATGCCTGATGGGAAAAAGGCTAGAATCCCTTTCCCACTGTGCTTGTTTTAATCCGGCTGAGATAGTGATTGGCCATGATATAAAGCGTCGAGCCATCATCACCCCAGGCGCAATTGGCAGTTGGCTGACCGGTGTCGATGGTACCGAGATGTTTGCCGGCAGGCGAAAAGACAAATACTCCACCCGGCCCGGTGGCGAAAACGTTGCCCGCCTTGTCCACCTTCAATCCGTCGGGCACCCCGTTCCCTTCTTTGACTCTGGAGGTTGCATCAAAAAAGACCCGCCCGTTGGCAATCGTCCCATCCGGTAGCACATCGTAAGCCATCCAGATTGCCTGTTTGGAGTCTGACACCGCAACATACAACGTCTGCTCATCCGGAGAGAGAGCGATGCCGTTGGGATAGGTCAATTCACTCGTCAGCAAAGTGAGATCGCCGTTTTTCGAGAGACGATAGACGCCATTGTAGGGGAGTTCCTTTTTCGGGTCCTTGTTCTCGCCTTTCAATCCATAAGGCGGATCAGTGAAATAAAGATCACCGTTGGATTTATAGACGAGGTCGTTCGGACTGTTGAGCCGCTTTCCCAAATATTTGTCCGCTAACGTCGTCTGCGTGCGATCCTTTTCGAGGCGGGCCACGCGCCGGTCGCCATGTTGGCACAGCACCAACCGGCCTTGGGAATCGACCGTCAAACCGTTCGAGCCAGGCTCGTCACCACGCGCCGTCGAACCGGAGTAGCCGCTTGGCTTCAGGAACACGCTGATCCCCTCGCCTTCTTTCCATTTGAAAGCTGTGTTCTTGGGCACATCGGAAAACACCAGATACCCTCCATCGCGAATCCAAACCGGTCCTTCCGACCACACGAATCCTTCGGCGAGTTTTTCCAGCTTGGCATCCGGCGGCACCAGCTTGTCAAACGCCGGATCAAACCGGTCGATTTTCCCGAAAGTCGGGTAGTTGGGCTTCTCAGCCATCACTTGCGACGCGCCACAGACCAACCTGACGGTTGAAATGACTGAGACGATTAACAACAATGATCGGTTATTCATAGTGTGCCTTTGGATTTCATTTAGAATCAAGCGGAGCGCCCGATGGGTCAGGGCAAGCCCCGTTCCTCAGACCATTCGGAAATGGCCGTTACCTGCTTCCGATGCTGAGGACGGAGTGCTCGATGCTCAGGAGGATAACGGTGGCACATGACAACCATATCCACCTTCTGCCTTATTGCTTGGACGGAGCCGCGGGTTGCTGGCCGAGGGGCACGTGCTTGGCCACGGGGCTGGCGTGGAGCCTCTTCTTCAGTTCGGCAATGATCGCGGCGTGCTTGGGGTCACTGACCAGATTCTTGGACTCTCCCGGGTCCGTCTCGTGGTCGTAAAGCTCCGCGCCCTGACGACCCTCGTCCCACTCGGTATAGCTCCATCGCTCGGTGCGGATCGAGCGGGCCAGCCATTCACTGCGTGCCAGCACGGCAAAAGCCGGATGGTCCCAAGCAGCCTGAGGACGGTCCAACAACGATCCGAGACTATTCCCTTCCAGCCCTGGCGGCATGGGCAGACCGCAAAGCTCTGCCAGCGTGGGATAGATGTCCAGCAACTGCACGGTGCGCGGGCATTCCTGGCCCGCCGTGGCCTTCTTGCGGGGGTCGACAACGATCAACGGCACGCGGATCGATGGTTCAAACAAGGTGAGTTTGCCCCAGATCCCATTTTCTCCCATTTGAAATCCGTTGTCACCAAACAGGACGATGATCGTGTTGTCGCGCAGGCCCAGCCGCTCCAGCGAGTCCAGGACGCTGCCCACCTGCTCATCCACGAACGATGTGCAGGCGTAGTAGGCGGCCATGGCTTCCCGTGCCCGCTCCGGCGTCGGAGGGTCTCCGTAGTGGAACATCTCCCTGAGGTCCGGCACCGCATGGCGCGGCACGGAATCGCCGAGCGTCGGTCTGGGCATGAAGCTATCGGGCAGCACCATCTTCTCCGCCGGATGAAGGTCGAAGAACCGCTGCGGAGCCTGCCAGACGCAATGCGGATTATGGAAACCCAATGCGAGGAAAAACGGCTTGTCCGCGCGAGCGACCCGCTCCAAGGCATCCGTCGCCAACCCGGCGTTTTTGACGTCGGTGCTCCAGTTTCCGTCGGGCCCCGGGCCGAAGTTTTCCGTGTTTTTGCGCAACAGAGCCGGGTAGAAGCCGCCGGGGGGACCGGGCGTGCGGCCGGGTTCATAGCGGTTCAGATCAGCCATGAACGCGGCGTGGACCTCCTGGCTTTTCCGGACCCACTTTTCGCCCCAGCTCCAGTCGGGCGGATACTCGCGGCCGGGCGGCTCCTCCTGGAACCAGGCTTTCAAGAATCGCTGGTCACCAGCCCCAACACCTCTCTGAGGCCAATGGTAAACCTTCCCCTCTAATTGGACGTCGTAGCCGTTGTTGCGGAAGTGTTGTGGCAGGCTGACCCAATCGCGCCCGAGCAGCGCGGGTAGGGTGAAAAGGTCCACGACCTGCGTCGTCGTCGGGTAACGGCCGAGAAGCATGGAAACTCGCGACTGGTTGCACTGCGGGAATTGGCTATAGGCCCGCTTAAAGCGGATACCCTGGTGGGCCAACCGGTCCAGATGGGGCGTCTTGGCCACGAGGTCGCCGTAGCAGCCGATTCGCGTGTTGAGATCGTCCACGGCAATGAAGAGGACGTTGGGCCGCTTGGCGGGTTTGGCGTCGGCGGCGTGCAGCGCGGCTAGAGGCCCCAGCAGCAGGGCGAGGGTAGTGAGGGCGCAGAGGAGCGCAGTGGTGAGTTTCATGTTTTTGTTCCTTGTACTTGGTCCTTAGTTTCGGATCCTCCCGGGACGGAGATCAGCCCAAAAGATTGCCGTGATATTGTCCGCCCCGCGATTTGCCTCATCCGTCCAGGGCGGTTGTTCAAGAGTCAGGCGCACCCTGCCTGAAAAACTGAATTGCACAACCCCCATGCCACCGTTGCCGTCGAAGGAAACCAGTTCCCGCTTTTGCTCAGGCTTGTCTAGCGGGCTGAGGATAAGCTTTCCCTTCGCGACACTTGAGTGAATCAGCGTCATCTGATGAGTCTTTTCGTCAGGCACCATGAAATCCCAGGAAGACATTTGCGTGTTGTTCTGACCGCTTCACAACGATGCCCCGGAGTGGCAACCCTGGCGATCCATATCGCCAGGGTCATACCATGCGCTGAGAGCCCTCGCAACGATGCGTTGCGAACTACCACCCGAGGACAGTTGCTGATTTCTCCGGAGTGCAAAGTAAACGACCACGTTGGCTCAGAAGGTTCCACTGATTCCGACCGAAAGTTGCACCCCAAAATCAAACACCCTCGTCTGCCGGGCGTAATCGGGCGTGCTTGAGCCGTAAGTAAGTATCGTTTGCGGGGTGTTGTGCACATTACTTGCTCCCGCAGTCAAAGAGAGCCGAGGCGTCATCCGATAGACGGCATTAATATCCAGAATGGTTTTTGCCTTTAGATACGAGTAACCATCGGGGCCAAATGTGCTCGCCGGAGTGCGTTTGTCCAAACCGCGATAATTCCATCGTAGACTGACCGTCACGCGATCCTTGTTGAACGAACCACCCCAGCTTCCGCTCAAGGGAATGAAAGAGCTGAAATCTGCGCCACGATTCCCACCAAGTCTGAGCTTGGTCGCGTTGGCAAATAAGGAAAAATGCTTCCCCCATGATCCGAGTCCGAGCAGCGACTGGCGGATGTTGAATTCGCCCCCGGTGATTTGCGCCTCGCCGGCATTGAACTTGGTGATAATGTCCCACCCTACAAAGCGCTGGTCCAGTCCAAGCTGGCTAAGAAGTTCTGGCGTTGCATTTTGGACCCCGGCGCCAAAGAAATTCTTAATATCCTTTCGGAACAGGCCGGCGCTGAATACTCCTCCCTGGGGGGTGTAATATTCGAGGGATAGGTCATAGTTGTCTGCAGTCCACGGCTTGAGGGAGGAATTGCGAATTCGTAGGGTTCCGTTAGCAAGTGAGGGGTTAGCCGACTGATCGGCGGGATCAACCGGGACTTCGACGGTTCGCGGGATGACATCGCTGAAGTCCGGCCGGCCGTAGGTGCGGGCGTAAGCCGCTCGCACGAGGAAGGCCTGTACGGGCGAATACGTGATGTGCAGGCTGGGATAGTAGCCGTCGTAAGTGCGGTTCGAAACTCCGCTCCGTTCCTTCTTGGTGAGCAAGAGTTCCTGTATTGAATTCACCGCCCCGGCCTCCGGCTTGCGAATGCGATTGCCTGCCGCATCTCGAATGTAAGCTCCTGCGCTACCCCGCTGCCACACTGCATCAGCATTGGTCAAAGCGCCCAGCCCGTTATCACGCGTTTTCTCATATCTTACCCCGCCGAGCACCCGCACACGCTCACCCAGGAAGGTGGCTTCGCCTTGCATATATAAAGACTGTACGGTTTCCTTGATAAACTCCGAGTTGTCGATCCGGAAACTTTCGGCGGAAACGACTTGGGCCGGCGTTTGCGTAAACAGAAGAGGATTCTTCTGCCATTGCTCAAACGAACGCGATGGAGACATCCAGAGAATATTGGAAAAACCATAATGATTATCCTGATTTATCCAATTCTGGTACGCGTAGGGCGCAATCGAGGCGGTTGCACCTGAATTGCCGTCGGGACCGGTGAAATTCCAAGTGACATTCGTCGGACGAGAGTCAAGCGACTGCACTCGCTGCTGGCCTCCAACCTGCAGGGAAGTCGGGAAAGGAAATATCGTGAAGCGCCGGCGAAGGTTAAAGTAGGCGTTGTCTAACCGGCTGCCCCGGAAGGTATAGAGGTCAGTCGCATTACTGCCTACGAACTTGGCCAGACTGTGCCATTCTAAAGGCTGGTTGTTGTTGTCAAATACTTCAATCGTGGTCGGCTGGTCTTGGTTGAAACCGAGCAAATTGATCCGAAGTGGCACGCTGGACGTCGCAGTCACGCTATTAAAAAAACCGACATCTTGGTAACGCCGCAGCAGCGTGCCGGATGTCCGGCTGAGGCCAGTCTCGACTTTCCAATGTCCATCATCGTAGAGGTACCGCAGGACGGTCGTATCGGTTTTTTGGTTTAAGAGCTGGTTGTTAACCGTCTTTGTGATTGTTCCACGGCCCGTAGCTCCCCTGGTAAAGGTGGGATCCCAAGTCAGCGGCACGCCGCCGACCAGTGTTGGCGTGCCGTTGGTGCCTGCGGAGAATGTTGTCATGGGGATGCCACCGTGAAGATCAAACTGGTTTTTGCTGCCACTAAGCGAGAGCTGCCCGTGTTTCCCCAATTTCCAGTCGGCTTTCGCACTGAGCGAGCTCCGCACGGTCATGCGGTTGCCGGCCCCCAAGAGAAACGAAGCGAGCACTGGATTCTGAAGCGAAGCGGTGTTGCCGATGGTATTCGTGGCTGAGTTGCTCCAGTTCATCTGCGCGATGTGCTGCTGGTTTTGGTAAGTCGCGTGGGAGCCGTTGAGCACCACGCCGAACGTTTTCGAAACGGGCCAGCTAAAATCAAAGTCCCCTCCGGGAATGACCGTTTTGGTGTATTCATCACGCCATGAGGTGGGCGAGGAACCCAGGCGGAAATCTTCGGAGGACCCGAGGAAGTTAAGCGCGTAGTGGAACTCCCGCCCTTTCCTCTCAAATGCGCTCTTGCCGATCATATTAATGGAGCCGGCCAGGGAATCAGCCGGCATTGCGGGGGTCGGCACTTTGTGTACCTCAACTCGAGAAATGTTTGTGAGCGCCATATTGTGAAGATCAACCTGGCGTGACGTGTTAATCCAAGGGTTGAATTGGGGCACGTTGTCTATCGTGATACCGGTCTTGTCAGGTCCGATGCCTCGAAGTGAGATCGTTGAGGCGTCAATGGTATCGTACTCGACTGTAAGGCCAGGGATAAACTTTAGAAACTCACCCGCACTGTTGCCGATCACCGCGCCAATCGTGTCGGTCGACGTGACATTCACGATGTTTGCCGCGTGCCGTTGCTCGTTGACTGAAATGGCTTCCGAGTTGGTCTCGCGGTCTGCGGCAACCACAAATTTATTGAGTACGATGCCATCATGACGGCCGTACCGTGCGACACTCGTCAGATCAATATCTTGGTTGATCGTGCCACCCGTTATCACCGTGACTGGAGTCTGCATCACATCCAGTCCCGTATAGAATACCTCAAGCGTCACGGGACCGCTCGGCACATCGACAAGGGTATACACACCATTTCTGTCGGTGTAGACGGTCTGATTGGTTTCCTTGACCTGTACTCGGGCGTTGTCGAGGTATCGGCCAATCGCCACGTTTTGCACCCGACCCGTAATTTCACCGGTGGCCGCGCTCGCCGGGGCGGAACTAGCGGGCGCATCGGTGGCAGCGGTTTGTGCTTGGACGAGTGACTGCGACCCTAGGAGGGCGAAGGCCAAGGCGGCCAGAAGCGCCCACGATTTCTTGAGTGAGATATTTTCCGGTGAATCTTTCATAGTTGGTATTTTATTGGGGATAAGTGTTCTATACCAAACTGCGTAAGTTATCAGGTTCGCTGTCAGACTGCCTCCGGTTTTCGTTTGCAACATCACGTTTTTCGGTTTTTCGGCTTACGTCCGATCACGCCCCGAAAGCATTTTGACCGGCGACAATTACGGACGGGGCCTTCAATAGAGTGCGATCGCGCGGCCCGGTGCACAAACCCCTCCCAGATCCGATCCCCCTGAAAATCCAGTTTCCTATCGGTCGGTAATCGCGCCATTCGGTGTAGCACCACCGGGCCGTGCGCAGAGAATAACCCATGACACTCGGCTCCTTCTGCCAGTTCCAATACAGAGCCGGGCGCGGATGCTGTGAAAGCGCCCCGAGTTTTACGGTCTTGGCTGGATCGCGCAAAATCGGCACCAAGCTTGTGCCATCCACCCCATCAGGAGGCGGCAGGCCACAAAGGGCGACAAGCGTGGGATACACGTCGATCATCTCCGCAATCGCCCGCGTTTTTGTGCCGGATTTGGCAACGCCAGGCGCTGCGATGATGAGGGGCACCCGGGCGTCGAGATCGAAAAGAGTCATCTTTCCCCATCACGTGTGCTCGCCGACCTGCAGCCCGTTGTCGCCAATCACCACCACCACGGTATTCTTGGCCAGGTCGAGCCTTTTGAGTTCATCGAGCACTTTTCCCAATTGGGCGTCGGCGTAACTGATGGCCGCGTAATAACCATGACGCAGCTCGCGCTTGGCCGCCTCGTCGAGCGTTCGCTGCTTTGTTGGCGGCATTCCCATGAACTCATGGTTTGCATGGAAGGCAAGGTCGGGAGCGTTCTTGGGGCGGTCAGCGGGGACAATCGCGGGCACCTGATCGCGCTGATAGAGGTCCCAGTAACGTTTTGGCGCGTTAAATGGTTCGTGGGGTTTCCAGAAGCCAACCGCGAGGAAAAACGGCTCCGCTTTCTTGGCGAAGCCGCGCAAGGCATCCATCGCAAGGTTCGCGATGCGGCCGTCAAAATACGCTTCGTCCGGCACATCGCGGCACTCGCAATGAGAATCGCGCGCAAGGTTCGGCGGCAGCGGCACGCCCGCCGGCAACACAGGTTTCTCCGTGTCGTGCCGGTCCCAGTGCATCAACTGCGGCACGCTCCACGACGCCGGGTCGCCTTGGATCTTCTGCGCCCAGTTGTGGTAGATCTTCCCGATCCCCTGCGCAAAGTAGCCATGCTGCATGAACCACTGCGGCATCGTCACCATGTCGGGATGCCGCTCGCGGAGGTTCGTCGGGATGTCCCAAATGCCCAATGTGTCCGGCCGACGTCCGGTCATGAACGAGATGCGCGACGGGTTGCAAATCGGCTGCTGGCAATAGGCCCGCGTGAAGACCATTCCTCGGGCCGCAAGCTTGTCCAGGTTTGGCGTCTTGGCAAATGTGTCACCGTAGCAGCCCACTTTGGGGTCCAAGTCATCAAATACGACAAAGAGGACGTTGGGCTTTTTCGATGAAGCAGCATCGGCGGCGTGCAGCGCGACCAGCGATGCGAGCAGCAGGGCGGTGGATAGGGAAAAAACGTTTCTGGCGATCATGGCTTTTCTCCTGTCGGACTCGCATCGGTCCGAGTTTTCAATTGCCGATAGACAGTCCAGGTTACGTGCGGTGACGCAGGCAGTTTCACCGGCAATCCCTGTTCCATCAGCTCCCGGCCGGTAAACTGGATGGCGTCGTTCGGAGACGACGGCTCCTGCGCAGGCCGGTCCACCGCATCGACGCGCGACACCATCGGGGGATCGCTCTTGCCCTTGCCGCTCGGTTCATTCAGCGGGCCGGAGAAATGCCTGATCTCGTAACTCGTCGTTGTGTCCAGACCTCGCAACTTCAGCCGAGCCGCAAGCTCTGGACCTGCGACAGCGCGAAACACTTGAACGACTCCCCGGCCCGCTCCCGGCAGATGAAACTGACCTGCGGTCCAGCCGTCCTGGGTTGATTCCGCCGGAACGAGAACGTGGAAATCACAGGTCGGGGCTTCTGTCTTCAGCAAGGAACGCCGGTAGGCAGGCTCAAGTCCCGCGCGGGCGTGGACAGCGGCGAGGAACTCCGGCGGTGGCGTGCCGGTTTTCAGAAACACGTTCTCGCGCCACGAGGTGCTGCCGCTGCCCCAGTTATTTATCAGGAACAACGGCCAAGGCGTCTGATAGACGATATTCTGCTCGTAGCGGCAGCCGGAATTCGCCCCGTCCAGGTAAATGCCCGCTGCGCTGTAGGGTCCGAACGGACGGCTGTTGAGATGATTGGCGACCTGGTCATGCACCACGTTGCCGCGAATGAGGCAGCCTGGAGAGGCTTGGGCGAACGTGACGTACAGACCGGCACCATCCACGGTCACCTTCATGGCATGGTGGATGTGGTTGTATTCGACCGTATTGTTCCGCGCAAACGGCACCTTGGGATCCTGGCTGCCGGCCACACAGATGCCGAAATACGCGGTGTCGTGGATGAGGTTGTGCGCGACGACGGAGTCCTGCGACGCGAAGAGCACGACCCCGACCGCCCCATGGTAATCCGCCCCGCAGTGGTGAACGTAGTTGTTGGCGATGCGATAAGCCCGATACTCGCCGGGCTCCGGAGGCGGTGCGGCCTCCATGTAGCCGTGGGCAACATTGGGGTAGCCCGCTCCGATCCCGCCCCCGCCCAGATCGTGGATTTCGTTGCCCTCGACGGCGATCGAGGCGGTGCCCTTGCGCAGGCACAGTCCCATCGCGCCGACGTGCGCAATCCCGCCGTTGATGAAACTGCATTGTCGCGCGTGTTGGTATTCCACCGCCGCTTCGATGAACCGGTGGCCGGGCTTCTCTCCCGGGCCGTCCGTCACGTTGCAGCAGAACAGACCCATGTAGCCCCACGCCGGGAGCGGGCAGTCAACGTGCTCGATGTGCAGCCCCTGGAAATGCAGATTCACGACGGGCCGCTGTGGCGTGCCGACCACGGCCAGCAGCGTGTGTTGGACGACCGGCGCCACCACCTCGGCGTTATGCAGGTCTTCGCCTGGCCGGGGCCAGTAAGAGAGCACGCCCGTGTGCCGGTCCAAGTACCATTCCCCGGCCTGGTCGAGCAACTCCACTGCATTCTCCAGATAGCAAGCCTGGCCGGCGGACGGGAAGCTGATTTTCCAATCGCTCTTGAAACACTTCGGATTCCAGCGATGGGGAGGAGCCAGCGTGAACTTCTGCTCTGCCTCAGCAACGCTGCCCCAGCGTTTACGGCCGCCATCGTTGTTGTTGATGTAAACCAGCTCCACGTCGCCGGGATTCTGGTAAGCCTTGATCGGGCCCGTCACGCTCAGCGTCACCGGCGTGGTCGTGTCCTCATGCTTGGCGTTCGACGAGCGAATCCTCCACCAAGGCATCTGCTCATCGGCGTTGGGCGTTCTCGCCCGAACCGCACGCCGGCCGTTGACAAACAGTTGCCGGAAGTACCACCGGCCCGATTTGACTTCCGGCAGTTCCACCGTCCAGATCTCGCCGGGGCCCTTCTTCCAGCCGCCGATCTTCCGCCCGCCGCTGAGCACCACCTTTTCTCCCGGCGCGGCGGCGTAGGTGATCGAGAATTTGTCCGTGCCGGAATCCTCCGGCCCGAAGGTACGCGTCTCCGTCACCGGATACGTTCCGCCGCGAATCTCAACGACGATGTCCTTAGTCAGTCCATCCTTGATCTTCCCGCGCACTGCGTCGCGCGCCCTGGCCAGCGTGGCGAACGGCGCCGCCGCCGTGCCGGGGTTGGTATCCAGCCCTTCGGGTGCGACGTGGAATTCGGCGGCATGCAGCGCAGCCAGTGACGTGAGCAGCAGGACGGTGATAAGCGTGAGGGAGTGTTTGATTGTCATTAGCGTCCTTTCATTGCTTCTTCGCCTGTTCCGCCATCAGCCAGAGCGCAGTGCCGGCCTGTGGCATGTCGTATTCATTCGGACCGCAGTTGCCGTATTGCTGTGGGTCGAAGGACATCGGCTGAAGCCCCACGATCACCGCACCGGGAATCTGCGGCGTGGGCGGGAAGAACTCGCCGAACAGCCCGCGCAACGGCTGTGGCCGCCGGGTTGATCGCGGCGGATGTCGTCTGCGCAAGTGCTGGCGCTGCAGAGCTGGCCAGACAAAGGATCGTTGCAACCAACGCGACCCGTTGCGTCAGGAAGGATCTATTCTGCCGGGCGCAGAACAGTCGGGCTTGATGGAGCC
>Ga0209550_10005987_pt1 | contig 11359 bp, 10 predicted proteins | sample LauGreSuBDMM15SN_2_FD_187567 | JGI IMG/M metagenome (GOLD analysis project Ga0209550, IMG submission 187567) | Freshwater lake microbial communities from Lake Michigan, USA - Su13.BD.MM15.SN (SPAdes) (version 5) | ecosystem: Environmental > Aquatic > Freshwater > Lake | place: Lake Michigan... | reverse complement strand
ACGACGACATGAAGCGTAAGGCTGTGGAATTGGTTTAGTAACTGTCGTGTTGCACGACAGTTACTGATACGAGCGTCCCGTAACTAGACGCTTGATCAATAGGATTCGTCCTTTCGCGAGGACACTTTGCACAGCTCACCCTCGAAAACGGTGGGCTTTTTATCGTCTGCTGATTTTTAACTGTTGGCCGGCCAGTCCTTGCCCGGCGGTCGATAGTTTTACGTCGACGTCTTGGGATGATTTGATGAAGAGCTATCTGAAACTGGTGATTCAATATTCTGAGTGTGCCGGCAAACATGCAGCGGTAAGCGATGCTGATAAATAGGATTTGGTACTTTGGCCGCAGCGTTTACGCAGTCGTAACAATCCACCCGAAGGTGGCAGTCTTACGCAAACTCCAAGTGGGTTGCCGGTCAGCAATAGCTAACGGCACCAGTAGCTCGGTCTCAGTGTGGCCCCCCCCTGCGCACCACCCGCAGCCATCTCCAGTGCATCATCAGAAACATCCATTACAACGACTTCTTCAAGTTCAATGTTCATCGCAAACTCCAAGGTTGAATACCCACACCCAAGTAGGCAAGGGTTACCGGTCAGCGATAGCTAACTGTAGTGCATGGAGAAGTCAGAGTCGGGGAGCTTGGGTTACCGGTCAGCAATAGCACTAGCTAACAAGCATTAGCTAACACGCAGCCAGCCAATAGCAATGTTCGCTGAGAAGCGTAATTGCAATCGAATCCCCCCTGCGCACCACCCGCAGCCAGCTCCAGTGCGTCATCAGAGACATCCATTACAACGACTTCTTCAAGTTCAATGTTCATAGCAAACTCCAAGTGGGTTACCGGTCAGCAATAGCTAACCGTTTACCATCGTACAGTACCCCCGTTTACAAGCCAATGTTACTTTTCCCCCCTGCGCATCACCCTCAGCCAGCTCCAGTGCATCGTCAGAAACATCCTGTACAACGACTTCTTCAAGTTCAATGTTCATAGCAGACTCCAAGTGGGTTACCGGTCAGCAATAGCTAACACAGCTAAGTGCATTTTAAGAAGGCCTCACCTTTATAAGCCCGCTATTTGACTGTTGTCAACAAACAATTGCACGATTTGTGCGCTGTTGCGGGTATTGGCGAAGCCTGCTGGCTGGCTCGTAAAAACCTAGAAACCTGTGCCATCACCTCGGGTCTGAGAATGCCCATTATCGGTTCGGTGGATTGAATATGTTTTCGGCCTATCGTAAGAGAACCCCAGGGGAGGCAGGAATAGATCCTGCAACTTTATTGAGTGCAACGAGAACGGTCAACAGCTCAAGAGTCTTGGCTGACAATCCGTTATCTTCCTTAGGTATGTAGTAACTTTCATCAAGAAAATTCGCTCGTGCAAGCACCTGTGTGCCGTGTGGTGGATCGCCTTTGCGAACGACAATCAACGGCAAATCACTCGCTTTGCCGTTAGTTGAAACATGCCGAACTCGAATAAAACTTGCCGGATCTGGATTAATGAATTGCATTTGAATAATCTCTCCTAGGTAAAGAAAAATATCCCGACCCGAGCGAAAGTTCAAAACAAAAGTCAGCCCCTCAGGCCCAACGTTTTTTTTTAGTTGATTAACTATGCTTTCCTTCGGAATTATAAAATTTTCCTGGTAAGTATTGTGTGAGCACCTAATAGTTTTCGAAAAATACGATGCTACATTCTTTGCGCTTTGCGGCAAGGACATGCAATGTCTCAAAACAGTAATCGGTTGAACCGCTTGATACATCTCTTTAGATTTTTCAGACGGTATAAATTGAATACTACCGTTTTTATTAAAAACGTTTGGCAATAACAAAACAGTCTCTGACCTACTTAGAGGGATGCCAATCGGAACCATTGTCGTAGAGTTCTCTATAGCCAGTCCAGCATCTAGCAAGAACTCCATCTGTTCTTTAAAGTTTGGGTAATGGTTCTTATCAGCCATATCGTTATGAAAGACGTAGCCGCGTTTTGCAGTAGGGTTGGCTTCAATCCCACTAACAACCAACGTATATAAAAGGTCCAGCGAAGCCTGTTTATCTGAGGCGAGCAAATCAAGACGATCCACGGTGATATTTGATAAAAACGACTTTGTGAATAATTCATTATCCAACGTGGAAAGTGTAAAGGTGAATTGCCGCTGCGCTGCCAATTGGGTATTTAAGCTGTAAGTGGCACCCATGGCCGTCATAGCAGAAGCTGGTAGAAATCCAAAAAGAGCATTCAAAGAAGCATTATTTCCTCCAGCGCCTAGTGCGGACTCCAAATTCACACTTCCAGTGCCCAACACAGATGGAATGGCCGTAAACTGCGGGGGCAAGCCACTTGCCGCTCTGAGCAGGTTCAGCAGTAAATCGTTGCGACTGTGCTCGCCGATCGCTCTGGAATAAGCGCCGCTCATTGCGTTGAAGTCGGGTTGTATTTGGGCGCAACCGCTCAGAAAAAAAACCATAAGCGCGATTAAGGCTTTGAACTTTCTCATTCATATATACCTTGATAAAAATCGTTATCTACAAAAAATATTTTTGGACTAATAAGCTGTAATACCAGATTTGCTCCGACTATTTTTCACCGGTTACAGAATTATTTCGTTGTCAATAGTCAGCATCTGATATTTATGCATTGATCTCGATCGTCGCGAAGAAAAATATTTGCTATTCCCAAATAAGAATATTGGGTAAGTTCGGGTCAACTCGTCTGAGAATGGTATAGCCAACTCCCGACAAGCCACGAAACATACCAAGATTCACAGAAGTACCGCCTGCGTTCCACGCATAGTCGCCTTTCTCTTCGCGGCTTGCAATGATTTGCGCTAATCGCTGATCCGACAGCTCACGCAGATCAGGTTGATTAAATAATTTACTCGCTTCACCGAGCAATTCGATCGTACCAAGGGTGCCACAGCACAACGTATCTATATGCTGCGGCCATTTCGTCGTCGCGTTCTTCACCGAATTACGGATGTCGTCCATCATCGATTCCGACTCCACGGTCGCGGAACTATTGCTTGCGATTCGGGCTAAGCCGATTCCTACCGCCCCATGACACCATTGACTCGGCCAAACTGTGCCATCCTCTGAGCTGCGCAAGTCTGGCCAATTCAGCAGGTGCTCGTTGTAGCAACTATCTTCATACGCCAAACACTCCTGTGCTGCTTGCGCAAAGTCATCACGACCGCTCGCAACCGCGAGCCTTGATAAAGCGTAAGCAAACCCAGCGGCGCCATGAGAAAAACCCGTCAGTATGGCTTGATCCATACCCATGCCCACCCAACTGCGTTTTCCGATTTCTCCACGTCTAGGTTGATCCAATAGATGCTGGCCACACGCGATGGCTTTAGCCAAAACATCACTAGATTGGGTTCGACGGTGCAGTGCCAACAAACCCAAGATACCTCCAGCACTGCCACCAATGACATCCAATGAGCGATCAGCCGCGATCAATTCATCCGAAAATAACTGCGCGACACTGAGTGCGTCATCTAAAAGTGTTGAATCCTCAAGCAAATCAGAAATCACTGTCAGTGCGTATACCAACGAACCAAGCCCGCTTGCGCCCCCGACGCCCATGCTTCTTGCCCACCGTGCTGCTGAAGGCTGAGTAACCTGTCGTCTGGTGAGCGCCAGGGCCTTGAGCGCCAGATCACGACTCATAGAGTCTTCAGCATATCGAGCGTAGGCGGCTAAATACAAAGCGATACCGCTTGATCCGTTATACAGATCTGAACCGACTGTCACAAGCTGCGCCACATCAGAGTCACCCAACCAGTCAAGCCCGACCCAAGCCGCACTCTGCTCTTTGATTATGGCAAATTGTCTAATTGATTGGGCGATTCGGCCTAATTCCTTTGCCAGACACGCCTGGTTTTGAACTTTCGCAGGTTGTTTCAGTGTGCGTTTAAAAAGATACTTCTCTTCTTTGTTGCTTTCAGACTTTGAAACAAAACTCGTACTAACTTGAATGATTTCCACCTGTCGCTCGACTTCTGCTTCGCACCAGTTCGCCCAACGTTCGGCCGATTGTTCGAGGCCCGGCTTACCGCCTGTTTGAGTGCTGTGACCAGTTACTGCAGCAATCAAGTCTTGATCACTCGGTGCAACAAAGTGAGGTACATTCAAATTAACCAATGCTAGGCGTTCGGCTTCTTGCAGGTGCCAAAGGACATCATCTGTGGAATCCCAGTCAGCAAGCCTCGAGAGAAACTCTGCTTGTGCACTCCATGTGACACCGTCAGACATGGTGCGGTGATCTTTTAGTCTTTGCAGCAGCATGTAGTAGAAGCGAGTGTTCCGAATGACCTTGCGCACAGGCAATTTCTTGAAAGCATCCAACAAATCCGCGACTCCGATTACATCTCTCTGCGAAATTAAAAAATGGCCGTACAACTTAAAGCCGTCAATGAAAGAGGGTAAGTAATCGCCCAGCATTGCGTACTTTCCGTCAGCGTACGGAATATTTGGAGTTTCTATAGACTCACCGGGGGTTTGCATCCAACGCATGCCGTCAGTGTTGATATTTTTCCAGATCCCTACCGGCGCACTGCTTTTGACAGCATTGAGTCCGCCCGCATCGAAAATTCTATTATTTGGGGTTTTTGCGTAAGAGGGCAACATTCCAACCATCAAAACTGAATCATTTAAGCGCTGACTGGCTTCAATCGCCGCCTCTGCCTCGGGGGTTTTTTGCTCTGCTTCAGGCGCAGACGATTGCAATATCATCTCAAGATCAATTGGAACCGGATGGGCTCCGTGAGCCAAAATATTCTCGTAATGCATATCGCTGCTAGCAAACAGATGAAACACCGCAAGCCATGCGCCCGCGCGGCGGTAAAACAGCTCAATATCTTGCTCAGATTCACATTCTGTATGGGAGATAAACTCAGTCCAACCGTACCCGTCTTTAGCGATGGTTTTAACAGGCTTCAAATCCACAGGCGGTGCGCTCGCATTAAATCTCTGGATAAGATCATGCCAAGCAACATCTAGCTGCAAGTCCTTTGGCTTGTATACGATCTTGGTCTTGTCAGAAAAGGTGAGAATCTGAACGGAGTGACCAAAATTGTGCGGATCTGACAAATCACCGCCTATCGCATGTACTTTAACTTCAGGTGCGGAGCCCGTAATGAGAGTCTTGATAGCTGCAATATCTGAGTCTAGACGGTAGATCAGTTCACTTGAAGTGTCGATCCATTGTCTTACGATCGTTGCGGTGAGACGTAAAAGGACGGGTTTCTCTTCAAAAATCTCTGACAGCAATCTGGTCCTAAGACTTTCGATCAACGCGTCTACCTGCTCCGTTCCCGCATTTTCAGCAGAAGCGGGGAGTTTGCCGTCAGCGGTCTGCGATTTTAGAGTCGCGACAAACTTACTGTAAAGCAGTGGGGCATACAAGTCGGTTAACAATTTTAATAACCCGCCACGCAGATCTGCCTTAGCAGAATCATCCAGTCGCGCGCACGCTGCGTTTGAGAGGATTGCGTAAACGTCCTTCTCCGCGAGGTTCAGTAGCGAGTAAAACAATTTTTCGAATGGAAGTGGCTCGACTTCCACGGCTTCACGCGAGGATCGATGACCAATTTCACCGGTTAGTGCTTCAAAAATCCAATTGGCGTCATCGACCCATGTAGGAGATTTTGCGTGGGGTACCTGCCGTACATTTGCGAATTTCGAAAGGATTTCATCTACTGACAGACTATCGCGTTTGAGGCGTTTGAAAAACAAGCCCCAGTTACCACTAGCACTCGCTCGTGCCCAAGCTGCTAGTCGCAGCGCCGCTAAGTCAGTTGTATCTTTTTGGCCCACTTCTGCTTGATATGAACCGCTCAACAATTCATCAATCGTTGCCGCGCGCAACCCTAATTTTGTTAGATCAAGAGTCACTGCTTTCACCTCATTTTCACTTGGGCATCGACACTAAACTAAACTTAGTGGCTAACATTTATCGCAGTTTCAACAGTTGCAGACGCATCAGTTTTACACGATACTGATTTCGTAGCAATAATTCTTTTTTAAGCGTCGATGAATTTGGTAAAGAAAATAATCGATGCCATCAGGCGAGCGAACTACTCGTTAAAGAGGTCGTAACAGCATGATCCTGCGCATACCCAAGAAAATATTTCTAGGCATCACTGGATGGTGCAAGCGCCATATCGTGCCCTTACTGATTCTCGCCCTGCTAGGTGTCACAGCCTGCGTGCTGCTGATCAATCGAATCGTAATGGTAGTGCCGGCGGGTAACGTTGGGGTGATTTATCGTCCCCTTTCGGGAGGCATCGACCTGAACGTAGTTTACCGTGAGGGCCTGCATTTGAAGCTTCCTTGGACAAGCGTGACGTTATACAGCACGCGTATCAATGCAGAGCATCTCAAGTTGAGTTTACTAACTGCTGATTTGCTAGAAACGCAAGTAACGGTCGCGTTTCAATATGAGATCAACCGTGCAACCGTGCCGTTGCTGCATCGTTACGCAGGGACTGATTTCTTACAAAAACTCATCGTGCCGCAGGTTACCGCTGCAGTCAGAGAAATGGTTGCCAAACACAACTCGCAAGAGGTCTTCACGGGCGACATTAAAAACGTGACTCAGAACATCGCCGTGACGAGCGACGAGAACATCGTTGACCAGCTGAGCCCCCCCGGCCTTGTAAACATCCGGTTGGTGACGATCCCCTCCGTTCAGTTATTGGATATTAGTTATCCTGATGCGGTCAAAGAGGCAATCCGGCAAAAAATCATTGCATCCCAAACGGCTGACGCTTATAAATATAATCTCAGCATTTCGACCCAAGAAGCTGAGCGCAAAGTCATTGAGGCCGGCGGGATCAAGAAGTTTCGCGACCTTGCTTTCGGAGGCAATACAGAAGACTATCTGCGGTATCGGAGTATTGAGGCTGCAGAGGCACTAGCAAAGTCAAACAACTCGAAAGTCTTGCTTTTCGGCTCTGGGCCTACAAGCTTACCGCTGGTCCTCGATAAATGAAGGTAGCAGGAAAATGACTTTCAAAATTATTTTTATGGTACTCATCACCATCTTTTTAGTTCCCTCCTTCGCCGAGAATCGCAGGGGTATGAGTCATGCAGGCTCGCAAACTTCAATTTTGAATTGGAGCAGCCAGATACCAGAGAATCAAGCTGTTATCGATAAAAATAATTTTTTAACCTGCATGATTTTTGTTTTGGAACGCCGTTGGTTTCAGATAACAGTACATCTGTTCTCGACGCGCAATGATCCTAAATGTAATACATCAAGGTTCGATCAATATATTACTTCTTCGGCAGAGGCACAGTTGCGTACCCTCTATCCTGATGCCAACTATTTCCGCACGAAGGGCCCCTATTTCAAGATGGCGAGTCTAGACCTCTCGCAAGAGCACGACGAATATATCAATGTAGGCAAACTGAGATTTTATCCGACAGGGGTAGGCAACTACACCATATTTGATGGCTTAAAAGATTTTTTTTCTTACACGCGAGCGATCGCCGGTAATTTCACCTATATACCATTTAACTTTCAAAACGATATGAACCTACTGTGGTTTCCTGGTGAGCAACTCCATGAGTTGGTGGCACCTGATGGCACCAAGTTCACGATGATTCTAGCCTCGTACATAACGATAGACGACAAATTCCTGCCTAATTTAAAAAATCTGGGTAGCATCTTGCGGTTACCTCAAGGTTGGCAATTCCGTAGGCGAACTACTGAAACACTATATAGAGTTGATTCATCGCGATTAGCGGGTTACGAACACAAGTGGATCATCGACGAGCTTGGAAATCTTTACGTTTCTAACTTAACCAATAAATGATAGAGGTGCTTTATGATCAAAAAAAGCGACACCACCAATATCGAAGAACTTTCTGCAAGCGATATGTTTGATAAAGAAATCGAATACTCACCTGATAGTAACCAGAGCATCCAACAAGACCGTGCTGAAGCTTTTGAAACCAAAGATTACCGTAATCTTTTGGCGAAACAAACGGTGAAAACCTGGTCAAGCTGGGCGGCGGCAGCAGGGCTTGTGCCTATGCCGGCTCTTGACCTTGCGGCGATTGCCGCTGTGCAAGTCAAGATGGTCTACGAACTTTGTAAAATCTATGACGTCCCTTATAAAGAAGAAAGGGTGCAATCGGTTGTAACGGGTGTGGCTACCAGTTCAGTTACTGTGCTACTTTCTGGTCAAGTGAGTGGAACTGTGTTGCGTTTCATCCCGTATGTCGGTCCGATTTTGTCCACCTTAATTCAGCCGACATTGGCGTTCGCCTCAACATACGCTTTAGGGCAAGTCTTTATCAAACAATTCGAGTCGGGTCAGTCATTAGGTTCGATAACTGTTGAATCTGTTAGAGATTCCTACAACAAACAATTCGAAAAAGCCAAACATCTATTTAAAAAGAAATCTATAGGTAGTTCGGGAGAAGCGGCCAAACCACTAGGTGATCAACCGCAGGCAACATGAAGAATAAACTGTCCGTTTAATTGCATCAATAAAAGTGATTGATTCTCTAATGCTTCGTCTCCCGCCGTTTGATTTGCTTGACTTTCTTTCGCGAGAGAGTCGCGACGAAATTAAAAGCATCGCCCTTTTGTCGGCATTTTCGGGCGTGTCTAACATGGCATTGATTTCTCTAATCAACTATGCGTCCCAAGAGGTCTCTGCCCACCGCAGCGTTGCGTGGCTTTTTTTTGTTTTTGCGGCGACCCTTGTGATTTTTATGTATGGCACACAAAAGGTTTCTAGAAATAGCATTTTAAGCAGCCAAAGACTCATTCATAAATTTAAGATCAGAATTATGGGCCACGTGTTTAAAGCCCAATTGATCAAACTCGACGAAATTGGGCGCAGCGAAATTTTGCAGACTCTTTCTCGAGACGCACAAATGGTCGCCCAAGGCGGGTTCATGTTGGTCATGTTTGGTCAAGCCCTGGCGACCGTTTTCTTTTTGACAATCTACACGCTCTTCATTTCTTGGGTTGCATTTTTTATTATTGTAATTTTGGCTTTAGTTTTCTTGGCAGTCAGTCTGAAGAGCGTTCTAACGACAAGCAATACATTCAAAGAAATGCTCGCCAAGGACAGCAATGTTCATTCGCTGTTCAATGATTTTATAACAGGATTTCAGGAGGTGAAGATGGACTCGCGCCGAGCGCGGGATATCACCCGTCACATGATTGATCGATCGCGCGAAAGTACTGAATTCAAAGGGGAGGTGCTAAGTACCATGATGCGCGAATTCAGCTATATGGAAGTACTCACGTTTGTAGCGATAGGTTTGTTAATTTTTCTGGTGCCGGAGATCTCGCCAGGTTTCTCAGATCACGTGCTGCAGACAAGCACAACTGCCATGCTTATCGTTGCCTCGCTATCAAGTATGGTTCACTCTATGCCGGGTCTGATGCAAGCGAACTTATCTGCGCGCAGTTTGTTCGAGCTTGAAAGACGTATATCGGATGAGCAGTCCGAGGTCGCACTTAAGCAAAGAGAGATTTATCCTATGGTTAAATCAATAACGTTGCGCGATATCTGTTACTGCCATGCGACAAGTGGGAGTACTACTCCTTTCAAATTGGGACCAATTAATTGTGAGTTCCAATTGGGTAAAATATATTTTATACGCGGTCGTAACGGTTCAGGTAAAACGACATTGATTCGCTTGTTAGCAGGTTTGTACAAGCCTGACGTCGGTGAGATTCTGATCAATAACGAACAAGTGATTGCCCAGCCTTCTACGTCAGAATACCGAGATTTGTTTGCCGCGGTTTTTAGTGATTTTCATTTATTTTCAAAGGCATTTGGTTTAAATCACATTGACGATCACGATATCACCGAGATGCTGAAACAGTTCGAGCTTGAAACAAAAGTTTCGGTGCTGAATGGCGAGTTTTCAAATGTCAAGCTGTCTTCTGGGCAACGTAAGAGGCTCGCACTAGTGGTGGCTCTGCTATGTGAGAAACCAATTATTATCTTAGATGAATGGGCGGCCGATCAAGACCCGCAGTTTAGAAAAGAGTTCTACGAAATCATCATTCCGCGTCTACGCGACATGGGTAAAACTATTATTGCCATTACTCATGATGAACATTATTATTCTGGAGCCGATCGGCTATTCACTATTACGAACGGAATGCTCTTAGAAGAGATAATATGATTGGGCAAGTGTTTCACTTTCACACTATTCTAAGAGTGCAAATGTCTGCTGCTACTGCGGGTTAGACTTGCGGCGGTTGATCCTTGGCGCAATGTCGATGTCTTTCGGCAATTGCTGGGTGATGCAGGCATTGAAAAACCACCCGAATGAACTGACCCCCAAAAGTTGGACATCAAGTCCAACCAAGGGGATTTTGTTTTATGAGCAAGTACAGTTCGCAGTTCAAGTTCAATGTAGTTCAAGACTATTTAAAGCTTGGGGGCCTTAAAAAACTGGCTAAACAATATTCAATCAACACCTCAGATATCCGTAACTGGACCTTGACCTTCCAAGCCAACGGCTTGCCTGGCCTGCAAAAAAGGAGCCGCCAGCGCTACACACTAGAGTTCAAAATCGCTGTTCTGAAGTTTATGAAGCTCAATTTAATCAGCGCACGACCGGCTGCAGCCCACTTTAATATCGCTGCGCCAAGCACTATTACCATCTGGCAGCGCCTCTACAATGAAGGTGGTATTGCAGCCCTGCAATCCAAACCCAGGGAACGATCGCCCATGCCAAAACAAAGTGAGATTGCAGCGCTACTAGCTAGACCATCTTCTGAGCTGACACATGAAGAGTTACTGCGCAAAGCGCAGTATTTAGAAGTGGAGAACGCTTATCTAAAAAAGCTCGAAGCCTTAGCCCAGCAAAAGCACTTGGCAAGCAAGAACTAGCCCAAGTAATTACTGAGTTAAGGCTACAGTACCCATTGCAAATCATTTTAGTAGCAGCTCAGATGCCTAGAAGCGTGTATTACTACTGGGTTAATGCCGGCCTCAAACCAGATCCTTATCTCGATACCAAGGTACAGATCAAGACCATCTGCCACGCCCATAAAGGTCGCTATGGCTATCGCCGGGTACGGACGGCGCTTGGGTCTCAGAGCCGCTACCTCAATCACAAGACTGTGCAAAAACTGATGACTCAGCTGGGGATCAAGTCAACTGTAAGACCTCCAAGTGGGTTACCGGTCAGCAATAGCTAACACAGCAAAGAATACTTTAAATTTACAAAACGGCTATTTGACTATTGTCAATAAGTAATTGCACTATTTGTGCGCTGTTGCGGGTATTGGCTAAGCCTGCTGGCTAGCTTTCGGAATCTTCGATACATACTGACCCCCCCCCTTGTCGATTTTAGCCAACCGACACCCCGCCATACCCC
>Ga0209550_10005985_pt1 | contig 11359 bp, 8 predicted proteins | sample LauGreSuBDMM15SN_2_FD_187567 | JGI IMG/M metagenome (GOLD analysis project Ga0209550, IMG submission 187567) | Freshwater lake microbial communities from Lake Michigan, USA - Su13.BD.MM15.SN (SPAdes) (version 5) | ecosystem: Environmental > Aquatic > Freshwater > Lake | place: Lake Michigan, USA... | reverse complement strand
AAAGCCAGGATGGGCTTGCTTGATCCCTATTTACAATATCATCGTCTTATTGGAAATTGTCGGTAAACCCTGGTGGTGGCTATTTCTGATGATGATCCCCCTTTTGAATATCATTATTATTTTTTGGACCCACAACCTATTATCTAAGAGCTTCGGAAAATCGGAAGGGTTCACTGTAGGCCTTATTTTTCTTCCATTAATCTTCTTCCCCATCTTGGGGTTTGGAGAACCAAAATACCAAGGTCCAGCCGGAAGTTAAAACAGAAGGTCCACTTCAGTGGCTAGAGGATCATAAAAAGATGCTTCAGAAATTCTGAAGCATCTTTATAAGGTAAATGGAAAACTGCGATTCGGTTTAGGTAAACTGAGATTTTAATATTCTTTTACATGTAGTAAATTCTTTTTAAAACTTACTACTTCATTGGAGAAGAGAAAGAGTCTGCTGCGGCCCATCCTCGTGCAGCGTCCATACTATCTTGTACAGCTTGTGCATATTCATAAGCAGCTTGTGCGTCGGCGGCTTCTGCTGCTGCAATTGAATCTGCTGCTGCATAATCTTCAGTTGAATCATCATTTCTATTACTCATTAAAAAAGCGAAAAGAATTAAAAACAAAATAACGATACCCGCTACAATTAATGAATTTGAATTAGCTTTTTGGGACCCCACCTCATCTGAAGTTGGCTTTTCAGGTATAGGCTTGCTTATAATTTTTGGATCCCCATTTTGATTACTTTCATTAACCAGCTCTGTCCTTTTTACATCGATTTGTGTGGCATCCGAATCTTCAAGTTTAGAAGTTAGCGGAGTTGCTAGGTCTTGATTTAACTCTGTGCAGCTTTTGTATCGATTCTCACATTCTTTTGCCGTGGCTTGTTGAATGACCCTGTCCCAAGGCGTATTGGTTTTGGCCAAACTCTCGGTTACAATCTTGGTTTGCAATTGAAAGCTGGATAAGGTCTTCGTATCGTAGGGCTTCTTTCCGGTTACCAACTGCCAAAGCACCACTCCCAAGGAATAAATATCAGACTGAGCGGTCACGCTCTTGGTTTCCGTGATCTGCTCGGGGCTCATGTACATCGGAGTCCCCATCTGAATCCCTGTGCCCGTTTGGGTGTATTCTGCTGCGGTTGAGTCTAACGTTTTTGCAATCCCAAAATCCATCAGCTTCACCTTTCCACTTTTGTCAATCATAAAGTTGGAAGGCTTGATGTCTCTGTGAACAAGCTTCTGCTCGTGTACATAGCCGACAGCATCCAGCATCTGAGAAAAAATGTCCTTAATCTCAGCATCGGTAAGTTTGCCCTTGCGATCTATATATTCTTTGAGGGTTTCCCCTTCCACATACTCCATCACAAAGGCAACTGTACCCCCTTCGTCAATTAAATCAGACACTCTGATTATGTGGGGATGGGACATGCGAAACATACTCCTTGCCTCGGCTAGAAAACGCTTTTTTATATTTTCGTTGGTCACAAATTCCTTCTTGAGCATTTTTATAGCTACCTCTGTATGGAATCTGTGATCTTCCGCCAGGTGCACGGTTGCCATGCCTCCTTCCCCAAGTTTGGATTTTATAGTGTAGTTCATCAATTTGATATTTAGGGCTAAACTGTTAATGGAGATCTTTAATTTTTTATACTTATCGACTTTGATCGGGTTACTATATCAAGGTCATCATCAAGTTCACTGTATCTAATTATTACATTTCCGCTTCGGCTGGGATCAATTTCAATTGGTCTAATTCCTTTTTCCCATTGGTTGCAATGAGTAGAAAAAGGTTCCACCGCATAATCCCATGATCCATTTGCAAAAGTCCAAACAAAATACTCACGCCAACATGAATTAAACCAATCTGGAAGCAGACCTATTTCGTCTGTGCCATTTTCATTTAAATCTCCTTGATTTGTCGGAGCCCCTCCTATGCTATTCGGAACTTCTATTGCAGGAATAGTTGAGTCAGAAAACTTAATATACGAGACGCAATCACCTACACAACCTTCTTGATTGGAGTTTAATTCTGGTTTTTGGAGCCAGATGTATTCCAGGCTACCATCCCCATTAAAATCGCCCGAAACAGCATCTTTAGGCATGCTCGGTATTGTATTTTCATTCGTAGAAATAGGAGACATTGGACTTTCAACATTTATTTGCTCATCTGGGTCATCAGCAGTAAGCTGAAGAATGATCCACCTCCCGGCACCAAAAATTAATGATGCGACAAAAAGCATCACCCCTACCTTTATAAAAGGAATCCAATTTCGAGAATTTTTCCTTGGAGTTTGTAATTCTACCTTTTCTGATTGGGTTGGGGGCTTTGATACAGCCTTTTTGGGTTTTGTTGGCTTGCTACTTTCCTTAAGCGCAACTTGCTCCAAGACTGTGCTATCTTCATTCTGGATCAAAACATCCCCTTCATCTCGAGGTTTTTGTTTTTTGCGTGGCCTATCCAAATCAATTTGGAAATCAGAGCAGGAAAAATATCGATTTAATCCATCCTTCTTTGTCGCTTTTTGGATAAGCGTATCCCATGGAGAATTCGTATTACCTAGAGGTTCTTGAACAATCTTAATTTGTAACTGAAAAGTTGAAAGCTTTTGTGGATCGTAAGGCTTCAAACCTGTCACCAGTTGCCAAAGCACTACTCCCAAGGAATAAATATCCGATTGAGCGGTCACACTTTTCGTATCCGTGATCTGCTCTGGGCTCATGTACATCGGCGTCCCCATCTGCATTCCCGTACCTGTTTGGGTGTACTCGGCAGCATGGGAATCCGTATTTTTAGCAATCCCAAAATCCATCAACTTCACCTTCCCCTTTTTGTCAAGCATAAAGTTGGAAGGCTTGATGTCTCTATGAACCAACTTCTGCTCGTGTACATAGCCAACTGCATCCAACATCTGGGAAAAAATATCTCGAATCTCAGGGTCGGTAAGTTTTCCCTTGCGATCCAAATACTCTTTGAGCGTTTCTCCTTCCACATACTCCATCACAAAAGCAACTGTATCTTCTTCCTCAATCAAATCTGTTACTTTGATCACATGGGGATGAGACATCCGAAACATGTTCCTAGCTTCTGCCAGAAACCTATTTCGGATGTGCTCATTGAAAAAATATTCTTTTTTTAATACTTTAATGGCAACTCTAGCCCGAAACTTAGGGTCTTCCGCAAGGTAAACAGTTGCCATGCCACCCTCACCAAGTTTGGATTTTAAGGTGTAGTTCATGCTACTTCACTTTTGTCAGAGGAATTTTATTCAAGTTGACTCCATAGATCACTGGAATCTGTTTGTTCGCAGTATGGTCGGAGACCTTATTTTTGGTGTACATAAATAACTCCCCGGCGGTAACATACTTGTCTTGATTCGAGTCAGCCAAGCCTTGCATCCCTTGAATCAGATAGTAGCTAAACACCCCTTGTTCAAGATTTCCCATTTCCCAAGATTTTTGATCCGGTTTAGAAGACATAATTACAGCTAGCCTAGAATCATACAGGTCTTGGGTACTTGAAACGGAGGTTTCATTGGCTGTTCCTATACTACCAGAGAAACAAGCGTCGGCGACCACCAACCTGAATTTGGCCTCAGTACTTTTAAAATAATTTTTTAAATCTGCATGCTTTAACCCTTCGGAATGGTTGTAAGGCACAAACTCTCCTACACTGCCGTGACCTGAAAAGTAAAATATGATAAAATCATCGGCGGAAGACGAATTAAAAACACTTCCAAGAGCTGCATTGATGTTTGCAAGGGTCGCTTTTTCATTCAGTAAAAGGATGGATTTACCTGCTGCCAGCTCATTGGGCATTGCCGATTTTAAATGGCTATAAAACAACATGGCATCTCGATCAGAGTAACTCAAATCAAGTTCTGTACCCTGGTAATCTGATATGCCAACGACCACTGCAAATACTCTAGGGCGTTGCGATTTTTCGGAAATGGCTCCTCTGCTTGTTGTAGATCCAGAAGTCACTACCTTCGATGAATCTGCTGAATTCAGGTTTTCCTGACTTTCTGCACTGAATTTGCCATTTTCCCAATACCCTTCTATGAGTTTTCCAGTCCGATTTTCAAAGGTGCCGTAGCCGTTAAATACATTGTTGGCAAATGAACCGGTATACTTGTCCCCATTTTTGAAGATTAATTTTCCATAAGACTTTGCATCATCTACATAAAAGCCTTCGTAAAGATCTCCATTGGCATAGCGATAGGTAGACAGGCCATCTCTACCCCCAGCTTTAAAACTTCCTTCATATTGATCCCCATTGGGATAACTGTAAATCCCTTTTAATTTTTGCCCACTTTGAAAGGTTCCTTGAAACTTGCTTCCATCTGGATAGCTCTTTTCTCCTGTTCCCGACTCACAATCTCCTTTGATGCATTGGGCCAAGACGCTTGAAGACAAGCAGGCAAGAGCACAAATAAGTAGTAGTTTTTTCATTTTTTTATTTTTTAAATATCATAAATAATCCCTAGGTATTTTCTCGAATAAACGTGTCTAGGGTTACCGTTGCGGCATTGCTAGTAAACCATTCCAGTGTTTTTTCTTCGCCTTCTTTATCTTGATAGGTCAATTGTAATTTCTTATCCTTTTCTAAATAGGTAGAAGAAAGGAGGGTGGGGTTTGCCTGATCATTTTCAAAGCAAAACCCCATTTTTTCACCAACTAAAATACTGACAAACAGGTAAAGTCGGTTGTGTTCACATCTGTAAATCAAAAACCCATTGTCCCCTTTTCCCCATAAGGTATCGTCATAATAGACCACTACTTTTCCTTCACTGAAAAAACTAGCGTTGAATTGGCTGATGAAGTTTTTTAGTTTATTGGCTGGAAGATTGTCACTTAGGGATACTTTTTCTTTACCTACGAGGTGGGAAAAATAGCCTTCAATGGTATCATCATCGATATAAGAATAATCTGATTCTGAAGAACTCTGAGAATCCCAATTCTTAGTTTCCTCATTCCAAACAAATGGCTCATCTTCCCATATATCCGTATAAATGTAATCGAACTTAGGAGGTATTATCCAGTTTCCGGATGTATCTACAAATCCAAATTTATTGTTCTCAGATACTTTATACACTTGGTTTCGGAATACCTCCTCAACCAAAAACGTTGGAAAAATAATCCAATTGCCTTTTTTATCTAAAACTCCATATTTAGAATCTTTTTCAACTAGGTAGGCTTGGTCTCCAAACTCGCGGCAAGAATTCGTCTCAAAAGAAGTTTGAAAAACCCAATTCCCTTTTCGATCTATGAATCCAGATTTTGCATCCCTCATAGCTAAACAAAGGCCCGAATCAATAAAATGATATAGCTTATCAAAGACTGGTTGAATAAGCCAATTCCCTTGTCGATCGATAAACCCTTCTTTTTCATTAATTACAGCACGACAGAAGCCCTCTTCATCAAAATCATTTAGGCTGTCAAAAATTGGCTGAACTACCCAGTTACCTTTTCGATCAATAATCCCCGTATTTTCATTGAGTACTGCATTGCAGTAGCCATAAGCATCATAGGCTCCACCATAAGCTCCACAACTTCCAAACATGGGCTGAATTAACCAATTCCCTTTCTTATCAATAAAACCTACTTTTTCATTAAGAGTCACTTTACAATAACCCATACTATCAAAACCAGAAACCTCATCAAAAATTGGCTGAATAATCCAATTTCCTTTTCGATCAATAAACCCCCACTTTTCTCCTATAGAACCTTGGCCGAATCCCTCTTCGTCAAAACCTCCTATCGCATCGAATTTAGGTTGGATAACCCAATCCCCATTTCGATTAATAAATCCTGATTTATCATTTATAGAAGCTTCACAATACCCTAGATTATCAAAACCATAAAAACTAGAAATATGATCAAAAAATGGCTGAATGACCCAAGCACCTTGGTTGTTAATTAAGCCATATTTACCGTTTAATTGAACCACACAATCTCCCTGATCATTAAATCGACTTACCGAATCAAACAAGGGTTGAACCACCCAGTTTCCACTTCGGTCGATAAAGCCAACTTTATCGTCAACCTTAGCCTCCGAATATCCATTATCATCAAATTGGAGGAGATCATCATAGATTGGCTGAATTCTCCAATTTCCATTTTTATCAATAAATCCATTTTTAGCATTAATCGTGGCTATGCCATAACCATGGTCATCAAAAGAGCTCACCTCATCAAACATAGGTTGTATCAGCCAATTACCTTTCCCATCGACAAAACCATACTTTAACGTTCCGTCAGGCGCCAACATGCTCACCTCTAGCATGATGTCCTTGGTCAGGTCTTGCTCAATCATTGTCTTGTCCGTTGCATCGAATCGCTCAATGACCGTTGCCTCATTTTTTGGAGAAGCTGAAGAATCTTGATTTCCCTGGTTTAATTTTTTGAGCCAAGCGCTACAGGATGCATAGCGATCTTTTTCGTTTTTGGCTGTTGCCTTTTCGATGATTGGATCCCAACTACCATGGGTCTTTTCTAGTGCCTCTTGCACTATTTTGAGTTGGATTTCGAAGGTGCTTAGCGTATCACCTTCGTACGGTTTTTTTCCCATCACGAGCTGCCAAAGCACCACACCGAGCGAATAGATATCTGATGCTGTAGTAACTTCTTTGGTGCTTTTTATTTGTTCTGGACTCATGTACATGGGAGTTCCCATCTGCATGCCTGTCCCTGTTTGGGTATATTCTGAGGAAGAGGTATTTGTATTTTTTGCTATTCCGAAATCCATCAATTTCACCTTGCCTTTTTTATCCACCATAAAGTTGGAAGGCTTAATATCACGGTGAACTAATTCGTTATCGTGGACATACCCCACAGCATCGAGCACTTGAATAAAGATTGATTTTATTTCTTCATCACTCAATCTCCCTTTCCGATCTGTGTATTCTTTTAGGGTCTCCCCCTCTATGTATTCCATCACAAACGCTACAGTATCACCCTCATCGACAAGATCTGTGACCTTGATGATATTGGGATGCGACATGCGGTACATATTCTTTGCTTCAGCCACGAATCGCTTTCGGATGTTTTCATTCGCTACAAACTCCTTTTTTAAGATTTTAATCGCGACGAAGGTGTCAAATTTTTTGTCTTCAGCGAGAAAGACAGTGGCCATTCCCCCCTGCCCTAACTCCTTGACTATACTAAAATTTCCTAAACTCATAAAGTGGCTTGTTTGACAAAAAATTAACGAGGTTTCTTTTGGGTAATTGATCGTATTCTATTGTTTTTACTTTTTTAAGCACTTTTTCAAGAAGGTGACTCTTAAAAAGATAATTTTTTTATACCCAGCTCAACTAATTCAATCCGACTTTTTCTCCGCGTTTCTTTGCTCCTTCTTTTCCTCTTGATTCGAATTGGCTGAAGCTGATTCTCCGGCTTCCTTTGGATCTTCAGGTATAGGTTCTGAGGAAACTTCAGGCTGTGCATTTTTTTTACTCGGAGATTTTTTAAACTCCTTTTTAGAGCCTTCCTTTTCGGAAAAAACTTTTTTTATTTCTCCCCAAAAAAAGAAGACAGTTAAGCATAAAACCAAGATAACCAACGATAGAACTATTTTTTTCTTTCCCCCTTCTTTAACAAGACTTTTCTCCAACTGATCAATTCTGGAAACAGTAGGTTCCTTAAAGTCGGTAATAGGAATGGCCTCCACATAATGTGATTCATCTTCTTGAATACGCTGGATTTGGGCATCCTCAACCTTAAAGACAACAGCTGTAAAATTATCCTTGGATAGTTTTTCGCATTTCAGTCTGAGTTGATTTAAAATTTGAGCACAGGATTCCTCATTTGCGAACAAATCTTCCAGCTCTTCATTCATCCAACTTTCTAAAACACCATCCGAACAAAGGAGAAAATAGTCATTGGGCTGAAGGTCTTGAATAAGTTTAGAATCGGCCTTAACCGGCTTACTAGTTCCCTGCACTGCTCTAGTAATGATATTTGATTTTGGATGATTAACTGCCTCCTCCTTAGTAATCAACCCCATATCCAAGGCATCATTTACCCAACTATGATCTTTAGTCACATAGTGGACTTTTCCCGATCTAAATTGATAAACCCTACTATCTCCTACCCAAGCAACATAGATCCCATCTTCCCGAACATGCGCTAAAGTTAAGGTAGTCGCCATTCCTAAGGATTGTTGATTTTCCTCCAGATAGGTAGCCATACTAGATTCAGCAAGGGGGAGGGCTAGTTCAATAGTAGGATTCTTATCCTCCGAAAAGGATCTCAAAATGGACCTGCAAACAAGGTCAGAAGCAATTTCTCCTTTATCCAAACCTCCCACTCCATCACAAACGACATAGGTGGATTTAGGAATAAAGCCGCAATTATCCTCATTGTTTGCCCTTTGTCCTACTTCAGAAATATATTCCTGTTCTAAAATTTTTATCATGTGTTTTGTTTTTAGAAGAATCCAAGCCCAGATTCATCTATACTGAAATCCCCCATCCCGTAATCCGATTCATTGTAACTCTGAGGAGTCTCCATGGCTTGAAAATCCATAGAATCTAATTCTGAAGTGTATGGATTCTCTACTGGATTATCGTAAAAAGAGGACCAATCTATGGAATCAAAATTTTCAGAGGAAACTGCAACTGATTCATCCACAAAAGAGGGGCTATCTAATGAGTCATCGACAAAATAAGATCCTTCTGCTGAATCATCGACAAAAAAGGATTCTTGTGTTGAATCATCGACAAAAGTGGATTCTTGAGCGATGAAGGTAGAATCAACCTGATCTGTATTTTGGAATGTATCGTCCATCTGATCTCCATCAGGTAGGATCAGATTGTTACCCGCATAAATCAAATCTGGATTAGAAATTTGAGGATTTAATTCCATCAAATGCTCCACACTGGTATTGTTTTCTGCTGCTATTTCGGAGAGGGTATCGCCTGGCTGTATCTCATACAAATACGAATCCATCATACTTACCTCTTGAACTCCACAATATCCACAATCCACATAATCCGTATTTTCAGCCAGCAGGAAGCCGTTTGTGAACAATGAGTCAAGGGAGTTTCCATATTCAGTGTAGGAGACTGTTAGCCCATCGACCGTCTGAAATTCTGATGTTTGGATATCATATTCCCCATCTCCATCAAAGTCTAAGAAAGACACAGAATATACATTTCCATCTTGATCAGTTCCGGAAATTTCAAGGGAAGACAAGGTGTCAGCAGTGTTTTCTGCATCGATACTCACAGGTTCGGCGAGAACAGGATCTTCTGGGGTTGTGGACGCCTCCGCCAAAGGCACATCATCTGGAGAAGTCAGGGTTTCCTCCGCTTCAAAAGGATTTCCTACCACCTCCTTGATATCCTCAGAATAGGTAGCGCCTAAGGCTACTCCTGCTACCCCACTAGCAACTGCAGCCGCCGCGCCCGCTACAACAATTGGTACAACGGATTTTTTAGATTTGGAATCCCTAAGAAACTCCTCAGAAGATTTGGAATTAGGATTGTTTTGAGAAGTATCCATCTGTACTTTTTCTTGTTTAGCACCCCCTTCCGAACCTTTTTCTTGCTCTTTGGGTGTTGAATTTTCTGACTTCTGGCCAGAACTCATCACCACTGTTTTTTCACTTTTATCTGAAGATTCAGAATTTGAGAGTTGAGTTTTATCTTCCATGATCAATTAATTTTTAAAGTGATTTTACTAAGACCAACAATTACAAAATCATCCTTCTGAAAGGGGTATTTTTGAGAAGGTTTTAACCTTAATTTATTTTTATTGAACGTTCCATTTAAGCTCCCCTTATCCTCTAACGTAATAAAAAGCTTACTTTCATTTTCTTCAAGCGATACCTCAAGGTGGCTTCTGCTGACATGCTCATCCTCTAGTTGAAAATCAGCTTCTGAGCTTTCAGATTTTCTCCCTAGTGTATTTTTTCCTATTTTCAATGGGAACTGTTGGATTTTATCTTTGGACTGAACCACCAAAAATGGTCCCAGTCTTATGATGTTCTTTACCCCACATTTAGGGCAATTAACTGCAACTTGAACTTTTGTTATTGTTGCTTCATCTATTTTGTATGGAGCCTGACAATTTCCACATTTAAAATATTTCATTTCATCTATATTTAGTTTTACACTTAAAGCATTCTCTAATGGTAATCCATGGTTTTTTTTGGAAGGATTCCTTGCATCTAGGACAGGCATACACTTCTAAAAAAGCATCTTCAAAAGTTAAATCTCCTCTTATTTTATTTGATTCCTTTTGGCCTAAATATCTACCTAAAATTCCTCCTCCACTCATTAATAAGATCCCCGCTACTCCACCAGTGAATACTGAAGCCGCCAAACCTAATACAGCACCCCCAATACCAAAGCCAGTAGCTGTAGATGTGGCTTGGTTAAGCCTACTATTATACTCCTTCCATACGTTTTCTAACTCTTTAAATTGTTTCAATTCCTCGCTTGTGGAATCAATCGTATTTGTAGGCGGCAGTTGCTTGGATGGTGGAGGTGCAATTGCCTTTTTTTCCAGGACAATGATTTCAGGGAAATATTTTTTTAGGTCAAGATTGAGATTATTTCCTATCCTGACCTGAGCTGAAGAAGAAAATTGATACCGTTTATTCGGTAGTAATTTTTCTCCGTCTACATAAGTCCCATTTGTAGAATTTAAATCTTCTATCTCAAATATAACGGACGTGAGCAATCTAATATTTAAGTGTGATTTAGATACGGTTGGACTCTCCAACTTAATATCACAGGTTGAAGCCCTACCAAAAGACTTGAATTTATTTACCTCATGCTTAGAGAGATCCTCCATCCTAGCATTATTTCGATCAAACAAAATAGTCTTTCCACCTGAGTTCAATTCAATAGAAGAATTGCTCATTAGGATAGTTTGATCATCCTTCTCCTGGAGACCCCGCCTATTCCCCTGAAGTAAATCTGGGAACCTGATTTTTTGAAAATCTAATTCGTAATCTCTTGAAAGGGTGATTTTATTCTGGGGTTTTAGTGGAACTCGTACATTGGGCTTAATTTGCCTCCCATCTAAAAATGTTCCGTTTGAACTTCCTAAATCTTGAATAAATAAATTATTATCTTCCTTAATTAAAAGAGCATGCTTTCTCGAAACACGATTTAATGTGTCGTAAACAATATAATCACATTCTTCGATGCGCCCAATTAAAAGAGTTTGCACCTCCATACTTTTTAATTTTATTTTAATAAATATCTAATATTTAAATATATAAATTTAATCAAATACCTAAATCATAAATTTTTTAAATATTTAAAATACTAGTCTCCCATTACCCCACCCTCGACTCAGAAAATAAATCGTAGGCAGCCACGAGCAGCTGCTGCGCGGGGGAGCAGCCGTACTTTTCA
>Ga0209550_10005983_pt1 | contig 11360 bp, 8 predicted proteins | sample LauGreSuBDMM15SN_2_FD_187567 | JGI IMG/M metagenome (GOLD analysis project Ga0209550, IMG submission 187567) | Freshwater lake microbial communities from Lake Michigan, USA - Su13.BD.MM15.SN (SPAdes) (version 5) | ecosystem: Environmental > Aquatic > Freshwater > Lake | place: Lake Michigan, USA... | reverse complement strand
ATCATAAACATATAACGAATAATCTTTATCTGTAAATGCTATATGTCGATTATCAGATGACCACACAGGGTAAAAATAAAAAGAAGGGGTATTTAATTTAATTGATTTTTCGATTGATCCTAACTGATCTGCGACAACCAGTTGATATTCACCAGATGCATCAGAAAACCAGGCTATTTTCTGACCATCAGCAGACCAGGAAGGATAACGATCGGCGACGCCAGGTGAATTGGAGATATTCCGCCAGGAACCATTTTCTTTAGGTGCCGTAAAAATTTCCCCTCTATATTCGAAAAGCGCTCTTTGCCCTGTTGGAGAAAGAGAAGCATTCGTTAACAAGTCAGGTTTTATTGTTTCCCAGCGAGGCATAGACCAAGTAAAATCACCTTTAACCTCTATATTTAACTGGACTGATTTTCCTGTTAATGGTTGTAGCAAATGCAAATATCCGCCTTGTTCATATACTATTTCATCGAGTCCCGCGTCAAGACTTTTAACATCGAAATCTTTATGAAAAGTATGTTGTTTTACTTGTTTGGATTTACGGTCATAGCTCCAGATATTATTTGCATAATCTCTTTCCGAGAGAAAATAAACGTTATCATTTAACCAAACAGGATCGGTGTGTCTTTCCCTGTTTAGTTGAGGCGTTTGTTCTAATTTCATAGTTGCGAGCTCAACAATCCATATAGGAAGTGCCTGTCCACCTCTATAATTGCGCCATTCAGGATCCCAGAAGGTGATAGGCATAAAGGCTGCAAATTTCCCATCGGGAGAAATTTCCCCAAAAGAAGCCTGAGGAATACCTAAATCTTTTGGCCAGCCACCCTCTTTATCAACATAAAAGAATTGATTAATTTTAGTTGGCATCCCTGCGGAACCTGAGCGAAAAAGCACCGATTTCCCATCGGGAGACCATCCCTGAACCAGATCTTCTCCTGGATGCCAGGTCAATCTTTTCGGTTCACCGCCTTCGGTGGGAATCACATAAGCGTCCACATTGCCCGCATATTGAGCTGAAAAAGCAATCCATTTTCCATCGGGTGAAAAATGCGGAACGCTCTCACTTCCTTCGTGGGAAGTTAATCGACGAGCCGCACCTCCATTTTTTTGAACAATCCAGATATCATCGGCATAAATAAAAGCAATCTGATCCTTACTGATTGTTGGTTGTCTTAATAACCTGGTTCCCTGCGAAAAAGCGGTTGTTTTTATGCAGATTACACCCAAAAAGACCCAAAAAATGGGCACAATCATTTTTAATAAATTATTTTTCATACACATTTTTTTATAAAATTAATAAATCATAGGTTAAGTGTCAGGATATCTCCTTTTGAAAGATTAAAAACGAGCATTTCTCCTTCTTTTATAAATGAAATGGACGACTTAAAAGAATTCAGTTCAAAAGGATTTTTAATTTTCAAAACACCTGAAACAGTTGCCTCAATTTGAACCTTCTCCACCTTTCCACCACTAAGATTTGCTGAAACCAGAAAGGCACCTTCTGTCCGCATTTTGTGAAATGAAACGGTCTTCCAGGATGGCGGAATAGCAGGAAAAAGATGGATAAACCCCGCATGACTCTGCAAAAGCATCTCTTGTACGCCCGCGGCAAAGGCAAAATTCCCTTCCAAAGTAAAAGGACGATAAGTGAAAGTGGAGTATCCAAGTTTAGACTGATCGCCATTGGCATGAAAACTATTTTTTAGACAAAAATGCTCAGCAAAAATACGCAGAGCCTTTGCTGCGCCTATACCGTCAAAATTTCTTGCTTTTACATTACCCAGCCAGGAAAATGAATAGCCACAGTACTGACTTGAGCCGTATTTATCTAAGGTATTTATAGTATTTTGAATGATCTGTTTATCCTTTTCCCCCTTTGAAACATCCACCAATCCCAATGGATGGAAGGCTACTAAATGCGAAAAATGTCTGTGGGAGGCATCATACGGAAAATCTTTGGCAAAGGTGAGTCCCGATGAATCATCTACATCTAATTCGCCCCATTCCCCTTCTATTTGCTTCCATTTTTCAGCATCTTCCGGTTTATTTAATTCTATGGCAAGTTCAGAAGTTTTGGAAAAAAGCCATTTTACCAAAGCAAGATCAAAATTGGTCATTGTTGAAAACCATGCCTGACGAGAATTATTGAATATTTCCGGACTTGAAGAAAGGGGCAATTTCCTAACTCCTTTTTCGTCTAAAAGGGAAACTTCCATCAAATAAATAGCTACTTTTTCTAACCATGGATAAGCTTTTTCCGATAAAAAGGTTCGATCCATCGAATAGCGCCATTGCAAATAGTAATGATGAGCAATCCAGGCCGAAACCGTTGGCCCGAAAGCATATTGTATCCAGCCTCCCATGGGACTACCTGCAAAAGTAGAAACGCCTGGAACATTGACCCCATTTGTTTGAAAATATTGTTTGGTATAGGATTCAAAAACAGGTTTATTTTTCTCCAGCCAATCTATAAATCCCATTGATTGCCCCAATTTATTGGCACTATACGCAGGCCAATAACTCAACTGGGTATTTAAATCATTATGAAAATCTCCTTTCCAGGGAGGTAATTTACCATTATCGGCTGTCCAAACCGCTTGTAAAGAAATGGGAGGAGCGCCATTACCATTGGCTGCACCAAATTTATATTGTTCCAGATACCACTGTTTTAGTAAAATAGCATCGGGAACCTGAATACTACATTGTTCCCAATAGGTGTGCCACCAATCCTTATGCGTTTTTAAAATGTCAAGATATTTAGGCGTCGAAATTTTTTCTTCAGTTAAAGCTTCAGATGCTGGTTCATTTTTATTTAAAACCTGAATATTCCAATGCCCTATTAAAACATCTCCTTCCGATTTCCATTGAACTTTGATACGATAAGTAAAACCATTCCAACCCTCCTGTGTGTAGGAAATAAACTCCTTTTCCACCGTCAAATCACCCGCAGGATAGCCTAATCTTCTTAAATCCTGACCGGTAACTGGATTATCTTCTCCTGATTGAGCCGATAAATGATAAGGCGGCGGAACGATAGCAGGAAGAATATTTTCCTTTATCCCTGAAAATTTAAACCAACCTTCCTGTTTAGTCGCATGGACAAAGGTTTCCATTTTCATCCCATTGGCCCATTCAACTTCGCAAAGACCTTTACTTAAAATCAATTCAACGCGTTTAACCTTTGCTGAAATATTAAACTCCAGAGCACCGGCAGGAATTTTAGAAGGGCCAGGATCCCGGTCATAAGGAAGATCAAACATTTGTTGAACTTCTTGATATTGATTATTTTTCCAACGATCTATCACCCATTTGAAGGTCCAGTTTTTGTGATCTAAATTTGCTGTAGGCCGAAGATCCCACAAATCGGCCCGATCTAGTGAAAATCTTAATTTACCTTCTTTTTCCCAAATCAAGGCACCTAACATGCCATTTCCAAGGGGAATACCTTCGTCCCAGGTAGTTGCAAGTTCTTCAAATGATAAATTCTGATGCCTACCTGGTTGTAATTCATCCTTTGAACTTTGCCCCATCATCAACGTAGAAAAAAGAGAAAAAAGTAATACCGACAACCTTACTGCATTAAAAACCATAATTAATTCGTTTATTATTTCAAAAATTACTACTTTTTAAGCAACTTTTTAAAAAATGATTCTCATTTTTCGAATAAATAATTTTTAACTACAACAATTATCATTTTGTCCAGCTTACAATCCTTCATTTATTTTATACTTCGCTCTATAGCCCAATTTGTCCTGCTTACTTATTTTAGGAAAGTATATGTCAAAAACAGGGAAAACTTTAAGTTAAAAGGCCCTACCATTGTCGTAAGCAACCATCCTAACACGCTTATTGATCCGGTAATTATTGCTGCTTACTTGAATAAACCCATTTTTTTTCTTGCCAATGCTGGTCTTTTTAAAAATCCACTGGCAGCCAAAATATTAAGATATCTCTATTGTATTGAAATAAAAAGATTCGAAGATACGGGCGTCAAATCACATGATAACTCAGCTGCTTTTGACCAAAGTAGTAAGCATCTCGCTTCCGGTGGAAATATTTATATTGCCGTTGAAGGAACAAGTTACATGGAAAGAGTACTCAGACCATTAAAAACAGGTTTTGCCCGCATCGGATTTCAAGCTATAACGGGACATGCAAAGGGACAGGAGATCTATATTTTGCCCATTGGCATAAATTATGAAAAACATGATAAATCTGGGTTTAATTTAGAGGTTATTGTTGGCGAATCTATTCCTTTTAGCCATTATCTCGTTGATTATGATAACAATAATCAAACAACCATAAAAGATTTAACGGCAGAACTGCAATCTGTCCTTGAATCTTTAGTCATTCATACAACAGACCTGGATGAAGAAGCGCTGTTGCTGAATATTGATTCTCTTTTTTATGGGAAAACAAATCGACAGGAAACCACTGTTTTTGATACACACCGAACTACGCTGCAGCATATCAGGAAATGGGAACATTCCAGAGGTATCTCATTTCTATTATGGAAAAAGACATTCACTGGATTTACTAAATTACTTTCAGATTTCAAGCTTTCATTAAAAATACAATCACAGATATATAATAATACCTTTCCTCTGAAAGAAAAAATATTACTTGCTTTCCTTGGTTTCCCCATATATGCCTATTCTCTCTTAAATCATTTCATAGCGATTTGGATTCCCCGTTGGATTAAGAAAAAATTAAATCTATATGTAGGTTATAACTCGACAGTCAAGATTCTGGCCGCCATTGTCCTTGCTCCTATTGCTTATACTTTTCAATTTTTTTTAATATCAAAATATATTTCTCTCCACCTTGCCTTCATCAATTTATTAATACTACCTGCAAGTTTCTGGTTCTTATTTCAATATGAAAAAAATATTCCTGACCTTGTTTATTACTACCGATGGAAAAGGAACTTTAATAAAAAAATAAAACGTCACCTGGAAAGCAGATTTAATGAAGTGGTTGACATCTGGTTTGAAGAGGCAGAAAAAATTAAAACCCCTTTAGATTGATAACTCTTTTCTCCATATTTATCCTTTCGGTCCAAATCCTATTTTGGTTGTCGACCTACCTATTGAAAAAAGATTTCTCGCAATTAAAAAGTATTATACCCAAGAAACTTGTCCCTTTTTCTGTCATCATCTCAGCTCGAAATGAGGCTCGAAATCTCAACAAATATTTACCCTCAATCCTGGAACAAGACTATCCAACGTATGAAATTATTGTCATTGATGATGATTCAAGTGATGATTCAGTTGAAATTTTGAATCATTTTAAGGATAAATATCCTGATTTACGGATTATTGAAACAAAAAATAAAATGCTTCCTGGTAAAAAGTATGGATTACAGGAAGGCATAAAACAAGCCAAATATGAATGGCTCGTATTTACTGATGCCGATTGTTATACAAAAAGTGATCAATGGTTAAGAAAACTTGCTTCTAAATGTGATGAAAAGACCGAAATTATACTCGGTTACAGCCCCTATAGGAAGGAAAATGGATTATTGAATGATTTTATCCGATACGAAACCTTTATGACCGCTGTTATTTATGGAACTTTTACCCTTTCTGGCATGCCTTATATGGGTGTTGGTAGAAATATGGCCTATAAAAAAAGTACATTTTTAACTACTGTAAATAAAGAAAAATTCGAAAAAACAGCCTCTGGAGATGATGATTTAGCTGTAAATGCAATGGCAACCAGCTATAATACCGTGCTCCAGTTTGAAGAAAAAGCCAGCGTAATATCCCTGCCTAAAACGACCTTTTCCGATTTTATAAAACAGAAAACAAGGCACTTGTCTCCCTCCACTCATTATAAAGCGGGACATCAATGGCTTTTAGGATTATTAGCAATGAGTCAAGCCACATTTTATCCCGTCATTATATTTCTTTGCTTTTTAAATTTCAACCTCGCCGCTTTTATATTTTTCCTTAGAATGATGACGATGGTACCCTTCCAAATATCGTTGATGAATAAAATGGAAGCGAAAGATTTAAGAAATAAGGTAATCCTTTTAGACCTCCTGTTTTTCCTTTATTATTGGTATATCAGTTTCAAATGGTTAAGAACAAAAAACAGTTCCTGGAATTAAAACCTGATCTTACCATCTTCTAAGGATAATGGTCCATTTTCAAGTTTTAAAACACCTCTTGGGCAAACTTCGGCACAAATACCACAACCTACACAAGAAGCGCGAACGATATTTTCTCCTTTCTGGGCATAAGCTCTGACATCTATCCCCATTTCACAATAAGTAGAACAATTACCACAGGAAATGCACTGTCCACCATTCACTGTGATGCGAAAGCGACTAAAAAACCGTTGTTGAATACCTAAAATTGCGGCCATTGGACAGCCAAACCGACACCATACCCGGCTTCCCATTAATGGATAAAATCCTACTCCTATTATTCCTGAAAAAATAGCCCCAACATAAAAGCCATACCATTCTCTCAACTTTAAAGCATTTATTAAAAGGACAGGTTTTTGATAAGACCATGAAAAAGCAATGGTTATAAACAGGATGATTCCAAGAGAAATAAAGCCAATTTTACTCCATTTGGATAACCCCTTCAACCATCCTTTTTGCCAGATTCCCAACGCGATAATACCCGCTAAAAGCAAAAGAATTATTACTTTAAAGTGTGAAAAGGTAATCCAGTAAGTTTCTGGATTTTTCCTAAAGAAACTATCTAAAATGGTTAAAGTCATCAGGCAAACCAAAAACAGAATAGGATAAATAATGCGTCTTTCCCATTTCCAGGCCGTCTCTGAATTATCAGACAAGTGACGAAATGGATCACCCGCCGTTTCTGCTAATCCTCCACAACCACAGACCCAGGAACAATACCATCTTTTTCCATAAAAATAGGTTAAAACTGGAGAGATAATAAAAGTTAAAGCGATACCCCAAACCATTAGAAATAAGCCGAAGTAACCAGAACTAAGGAGTTTTTTAATATTCCAGTCAAAAAAGAAATAATAATTCAATGGCCACATGTTTTTTAAATCCATGGCCGGCTGATTTAAGGATGCCATTATTTCCGGAATGATAAAGGCAAAGCATAATTGAAAAAACAACAGGGATATAGTCCTGATTATCTGGTAATTATTATTTTTATACTTGATAATGAATTTGACTCCCATTATTAAAATGATTAAGGTGTATAAAAATCCATACACAAACCATTGGGAGGCAGCTGAGCCATTAAAAAACCTACTTATGGGATCAAACCAGGCAATAAATCCAGTATTAGGCATTCCTTTTGCGCCTAATCCCAGCCATGCCGGAAAAAAATAAAGGGTAATATAACCAAAAGATAAAAACAAGGCTAATATCCAGCCAACAACACCTCTGTTTGATAAACTTTTAAACCAAACGCCCTCATTTTTAACTTCAAAATTAAAAAGCCACTGGCTCCATTTTAATATACTTGTCATATTACAGTGTTATTATATATATCCAATAATTCCCTTTCATATCTGGTTGAAAATTCTGAATCAAAATTTGCCTCTGACAAAAGGGGCAGAACCTCTGAAATTTTCCACTTTTCCTTGATCCATTTTTCGCAAACTTCTTGCCTGAATCTAATACCAAGAACGCAACAGCCTATAAATTCGTCATTCCTGGCGTTAAAAACCAATCTAATGGATTTATAATTAGTGGGGTGTTTCCAAAAAACAGTACCATACGATTCTGAGAAAGAAGTGGGAACATCGCCATAAATCTGGTATTCCACATCAAAAAATTTAGCTGAATTAAAATAAATCCCAGGCTCATAGGGCGGAGGGTTTTCATGCAGGATGTTTTTGCCTAAATATTCCCCCATTAACCTCCCCGTGTACCAAAGGGTTTCTATTGATTTTCGGCCATGAACAGGATTTATACATTCTACACAGTCACCAACAGCATAAATGGATGGCATATTTGTCTGTAAATGAGCATTTACTAAAACGCCTGCCTTCGTTTGAACATCCGTCGATTTCAACCAATCTACTTTAGGTTCAACACCTATGCAAACACAAACCAGATCTGAATCTACTTTTTCTCCTGATTGTAATTCAACCGATTTCACCATATTAGAATCATCGGCTTCAAAACCAATGATTTCCCTTTCAAACTTAATATTAATATTTTTACTTATCAGATGGTTAGTCACCATTTCAGCCTCCTCTTTAGGAAGAAAATTAGATCCAAACCATTTTTCTCTAACCCAAAAAGTAAAGGAAATTCCGCGCGAAACAAACATTTCTGCCAGTTCCACGCCAATAAGTCCACCGCCAATAATTGACGCATGTTTAATCTTTTTTGATGAATCTTGAAGTTTTTCTACATCTTGCAGACTATAAAAACCTTGAATTCCCTCTAAATTAAATTCACCCAAACCAAGAGATTTTGGCTGTGAACCCAATGCTAAAACCAGTTTATCATAGCTCAGAACACTACCATTATCTAAAATAATCTTCTGATTTTCAGTATCTATCTCCTTGGCAGCTCCATATACCTGCTTTATTTTATTTTTGACCCAATAATCTGAGGGCAACGGCAAAATATCTTTAAATCTCATTTTACCCATAAAAACATACATCAGGGCAGGTCTTGAAAAAAACGAAATACTTTCTGAGGAAACGATGGTTATTTCCGCATCGGAATATTCTCTTAAAGATTTTGCCACCGAAACACCACTAATTCCATTACCTATAATTACAATATGCATTTTCAGATATTTTCAGTAATTCACTTCAAAAGGTGAAAAATATTGCCATTCCAATCAGGAGGTCTTATCTTTGAGGTGTAAAATATAAAAGAATGACAATGAGAATACCATTATTCCTTATTTTGTTTTTGGTAAATTATTTGCACGGGCAAACCACTGGGTTAATTTCTTTGAATCCCGCGAAAACGGTTAAAGTAGTATCCGTCGACTTAAAAGATAAATACATTGATGTTGAGATATATACAAAAGTTAAAAATATATCCAGCGACTCTATTTCCTTGAAATGGAATAGGAGGCAACCAGAATTACCTGCTGGATGGATCTCACAGGTGTGCGATGGCATTACTTGTTTTGAAGATTTTGTAAGTACCAATATAGATACGGCAAAACGTATCAATATTCCAGTTACTTTAAAAGCGGGGGAAGAAAGGGAGTTTATTTTACATGTATTCCCATCTACAAAAGCCGGAAAGGGTAAAATTTATATAGATTTGTTTAGCTTGAAAAAGCCAGATTCGCTTCTTACTATTATGGAATATGATATTACCATCAATGGACTGAGCACGTCGAGCAGAAATATTGGGGAAGAAACCGCGCATATTCGATTATCACCTCAACCTGCTCTTGACTTTATAACCATTGAACATCCCTTTGAGGAATTGGCTCATATACAGATTTTAAATCTTTTAGGCCAGAACATGGGTATTTTAGAAGAAAGGAAAGACCATAAATATGATGTTTCTTTTCTCCCTCCAAACACTTATTTATTAAAAGTTCAACCTCGAAAAGGTGCTCCATTGACCAAAATAATGCTGAAAGCGGGAAACTAATTCCTGATTAGGAAAACTTAGAAAGTTCTTCCATTATAGCAACGCCGGAAGAAGTACCTATTCTATTTACGCCAAGCTCTTTGAACTGCATAAAAGTTGCTAAATCTTTTATTCCTCCTGAAGCCTTAATTTGTATATTTTCACCTACGACAGATAGCATGGTTTGAACAGCGTCGAGCGTAGCACCTCCACTAAATCCGGAAGACGTTTTAAGGTAATTGGGTTTAAAATCAAGAGCAATGGCACAAACTTTTTCTATTTCTGAATGGGTCAATTGCGCAGTTTCAAGAATTAACTTAATTACCTTCCCCTTCATGTGAGTGCCCAAAACCAGAGAATCAATTTCATTTCTAACAAAGCCCCAGTCTTCATTTTTTATGGCACAAATATTCAGCACCGCGTCAATTTCGTCGGCACCTTCATGGATAGCTTTCTTGATCTCCTCCACTTTTGCAAGCACAGAGCTATAACCCAAAGGAAAGCCCACTACGGTAGAAACTTTCACATTTCCCTTTTGAAATTCCAAAGCATTACTGGCTTCTCTCACATAATAAGGAGGAATACAAACGGAGGCGAAATTAAAGCTCATTGCCTCTTCACATAACTGAATTATCTCAGCTTGTTTTGTATCTTGTTTCAGTAAAGTGTGATCTATAAGACCCGCAATTATTTTTGTGCTCATTCGTGTTTTGAAAGACTTAAAAAGACTTCCACGTACAAATATAACATAAATATTACGAAAAAAATAATCTAAAATTAATATGCAGGCAATACCATATTATTATTACTTTGTCCATTAAAATGTAAATAAATGGCAGCATATCAATTACAGATAAACGGCAAAAAAATGACTGCTGAAGTAGAAGCAGATATGCCTTTACTTTGGGTTATCAGAGATGTTTTAGGATTTAAAGGCACCAAATATGGCTGTGGAATTGCCCAATGCGGTGCCTGCACCATTCATATTGATGGTATCCCCGTAAGATCTTGCCAGATTCCCATTGCTGAGTTATCTCGAAAAGCTAAGATAACAACGATTGAAGGGATTGGTGAAACGGCTTTACACGCCATTCAGGAAGCATGGGTGGAGGAACAGGTTCCACAATGTGGGTACTGCCAATCGGGCCAAATCATGTCGGCAGTGGCTTTATTGAAAAATAATCCTCAACCAACAGATGAAGAAATAAAGACCGCTATGAATGGCAATTTATGTCGTTGTGGTACTTATGACCGTATCCAAAAAGGCATTAAAAATGCAGCAATGGCTTTACAATCAGGCACCTCGCCCGTAAAAAATGACAAATAATTTAGCATCCATTAGTATCATTTAACTATGAAACATTCCGCAAATTCCCGCCGATTTTTTATAAAAACAAGTGCATTAGCAGGTGTTGGTCTGGTCATAGGCCTACCGAAACTACAAGGCGAAGCCTTAAAATCTATCACTAAAAACCTACCTCCGGAATTTATAAATCTTGAGATTAATCCCTTTATAATTATCCGCACAGATGGAAGTATAACGCTTATTAATCCGCGTCCTGACATGGGACAAGGTTCAATGCAAGCGGCCCCGTCATTATTGGCAGAAGAACTTGAGGTATCTTTAGAAAAAGTGACTATTATACAGTCAGATGGACAGAGTAAATATGGAAGTCAGCAATCGGGAGGAAGCAGCACGGTAAGGGGATTGTGGTATCCGCTTAGAAAAGCTGGTGCAGCAGCCAAAGAAATGCTTATTCAGGTGGCTGCGAGTCGTTGGGCAACCTCCACAGATCTTTGTTTTGCCAAA
>Ga0209550_10005982_pt1 | contig 11362 bp, 12 predicted proteins | sample LauGreSuBDMM15SN_2_FD_187567 | JGI IMG/M metagenome (GOLD analysis project Ga0209550, IMG submission 187567) | Freshwater lake microbial communities from Lake Michigan, USA - Su13.BD.MM15.SN (SPAdes) (version 5) | ecosystem: Environmental > Aquatic > Freshwater > Lake | place: Lake Michigan... | reverse complement strand
CCCGCTTGAGCTCTGACGCCTCGAGACCTCCGTATTTAGAGCGCCACTTGTAAAAAGTGGCACCACTAATACCATGGCTTCTGAGCAAGTCTGCCATCGATAATCCGCTTTCGGCTTCCTTTAATATCCCGACAATCTGGGTCTCTGTAAATCGTGACTTTTTCATGTTGTTTCTCCTGTTGTAAATACTGCCATAAACAACAGAAAATTCCACTTCCAAAATGTTTACTTATATGGGGGTATTACAGATGGACCGCAAAGGTGGAGTTTTATAAATTAAATTTATCCTCCATTAGTGTTCTAAATCTACTGATCATGAGGTGATCGACACTCCAAAAATTTGCTTGTAATACGTACAGATTATTAAAAAATTGCGTTAGAACTTGGACTGTAATCCGAAAAAAATTATAATTTTTCTTTTTTACTCAATAATATTCTCCGCCACCTTGGAAGATCTTTATCTACGATAAAATAATTAGTTTTCCCCACTATATTAGGCTTGCATTTAATCGAATAAAGGGCTTTCACCAACTCTTTTGAGGTGCTAATAAAAATCACGCCATCACAACTCCTTAGCGGACTTAAATTCATTAAATTGGGATCTAACACTGAAATAACAGGAGTTCCGATGCAATATGCATCTACAGCCGCTGAAGTCACTCCACTTGAATAAGCAACATCACAATCTTTTAACAATTCGGCAATTGGCTCCATCGAAATTTTCATTGAAATATTAGGGTAATGCTTTGGATTTATTAAGAAAGCAGGGTGTGGCTTTACTATTATCGTTAACTCCTCAAAAATTCCTTGAATGGCGCTCCCCAGCAAATCCATTTGTTTGAGCGTATTGCTTGATACGTAATCTCCTAATACCAATAATCTCAATGGCTTATTGGGAGAATCTTTGTAATTTATAACTCTCGGCTTGGCGTCCTCTAGATGCAGATAACGCAATGCCTCCACCTGTACTAGATCGGCAGAGGGATATCCGCCATCGAGATAGGCTCTTGTTGCAACATTACCATTTAAGGCAACCCTATCTGGCATTGGCAAATGGTTATGATTAGATTTAACATAACTTCTAGAATCATTAAAATATCTAAGGTCCCAAAAACGAACTGTCGTATGGGGACATCCTATTAAAGGATCATTACGATTTTTTTTCCAAATCTGAATCAATCCAAACTCCCAACTCTGATTTTCTTGTAAATAAACGCTGACATGCTGTTTTGGTAAGAGTTTTATAGCTGATTCAAATAAGTGTAAATTCAACATATTACCAATGGCTACTTGTCCACTCATGGACTTCTTCCAGTCTTTGATAAATAATGGCCACAAATTAATGCCAGCATTTTTACTAAGGCTTTGCTCAATGCCCCTCCCTAGCCTTGCTCCAAGAAAAATTAGTCGAATCCAGTCTAATCCCGCTTTAAAAATTATAGTAATACTTAGGAAAGTTTCGAGAGCAACATGAATCTGCTTGCCATTGCCAGCTCTATTAAGTCTTTCAAGCATATCTGCGGCCATTGAACTAGAAAACTCTTTGTTTTTGATATAGAGATGAAGCCAATTTGCTCCTACCCCTTCTTGAAGTAGCATATCCGGCAATGTCCCCCAATATTGAGAATCAAAAATTCCAACTTTTGTCTTATCAAAATGAAGATTAAATAAATAGGAAAAGAAAGTCACCCTACCTTGAGTTGCCGTCCAATGCTGCAAACCCACTCCCCGAAAAGGCCAACATTCACTTATACGAATTATTGCCCAGATCACTCCTTTAAGGAGGTCAGGAAAACATTCGTAAATCGAACGGACAAAAGCAACTTTCGTAGGTGAATTTTTAATGTGATGCCATCGAAATACAATGCCTCTTTTGCGCGACCACAATTTAATACATTCTGCGACAGCTCTGTTCGAGCTAACTATCTCTATGTCTGTGATAATGCGATGCTCAGCCCAATCATCAAAAGCAATAAAACGGATTGCATCATTTATGTGGGGCGACTTACTGAAATTACATTTCTCAGCAATTAGAGTCATCCACCAATAACTTAAATTATTTCTCAATAATAAATTTTCAATCAGAGACCTGCCGAAAATAGTCATTTCCCCAAGTTCATAGACCCAGGCTAAATATCGCTCTTTGTACTTTTGGTCACTTTTTTCAATCAACTTTGGTATTGATACAACTTCAACTTGACTCTCCTCTGAAAAACTACGCCATAGAATTGTTGTGGAATCAAATTTATGAGGGGGAGCATCCTTGTCCCATATAACGATTTTATACACGCTAATATTTTCAGAGAATGCTAGTCGTCACTCATGTCAGACATTAAGCGCTCAACCAGCCTAAGATCGTCAGGAGTGTCGACAGCTCGGCTACTATGACTTGTTGGAACCATACGAACTTTCATTCCATGTTCAAGAACCCTCATCATATCAACCGATTCAGCAATTTCCAAAGGGGTTGGTTGAAGGCGGGTATATTCCAGAAGAAAATCCCGCCGAAATGGGATCACGCACACCTGCTTACCCATTGGAATGGTCTTACTTTTTGTCCTCGTTGGAATTGGCTCTCGAGAAAAATATAATGCATTTGACTCAAGATCTAAAACAACCTTAATACAATTTCGATCCTCGAATTCAGCATCATCTTTAATTTGCCCTAGTAAATTTGTAATCAGTATCTTTGGATCGTGGAGCATTGGCTCTATAGCCTCTGAGATCATATCAGGGTGGGTCATCGGCTCATCCCCCTGCACCATCACAACAATATCAAAGCGTGTATTGTTCTCTTTTTCCAATTTTAGTAGGGCTTCTGCGCAACGATCGGAAGCGCGCTCATATGTATCATTAGTCATCACGGCTTTGCCCCCAATAGAGCTGATGTAATCGTAGATTATTTGATCGCAGGTTGCGACTGCGGTCATTAATAAAGCGGGTGATCTTGAAACTCGTTCATACACATGTCCAATCATGGGCTTTCCCATGATTTTCTCCATAGGCTTACCAGGAAAACGACTGCTACCCATACGTGCTGGAATAAGGGCTAAGATATTCATAAATCTCCTAATTAAACAGGGTTAAGATGCGCCCACTCTATAAATTTTAATAAACCTTCATCCAAGGACGTAAACTCTGTTTGACCCAAATTACCACCTAATAGGGATATATCAGCATAAATTCCACTCTGATCTCCGGGCGTCCCACCCCTAGTCACATAACTGCTGCCAGGAACAGCCAGACAAATTCTATCCAAGAGATCTTTAACTGTTGTTTTAATTCCGGTACCCACATTCAATACTGTCGACCTGATATCTGGATAAATGGCCGCACGATACCAAGCCTCAACAACATCATCGATAAATACAAAGTCACGGAATCGATCCACACTTCCTTTTACGAGAATCTCATTCCCAGCAAGCGCTTGAGCCAAATAAATACTCACCATACCTTGCCGTAAATTTCTCAAATCTTGTCCTGGTCCATACACATTAAACATTCTTAGGGCAATAGATGGCAATTGATTTTGATAGACCTTCAAATAATTCTCAGCTGCATATTTTCCGACGCCATAACAAGATAGTGGTTTTGCCTGAAAACTCTCTGCAATTGGCACATCTTGCACTAAGCCGTATATTGACATTGAGCTTGCATAAACCATCCGCTGCACTTGATTCTGAATTCCATATTGGATTAAATTAAGCGTAGAAATAGTATTTTTTTGCAAATCAATTACTGGATTATCAAAGCTAATCTCCCCAGATGATTGTCCAGCCAAATGAAGAATCTTCGTACAACCACTTGGTAATCGGGAAATAGCTGAGCCTAACGCTAAATCTTCTTTAATAAACTCAACGCCTTTGGGTACTTTAGTGGCATAACCTGTTGATAAGTTATCTACGCCAACTACCTCATGACCTTCATCTACAAATCTTTGGGCGACAGCTGACCCAATAAATCCACCAACACCAGTGATTAGAATTTTTTCCATAAATTCTCAATGCGCCTTTTGAATTACACCTATCAAAGTATCACATTTACCAATTCTAATTAACTCTTTTTTATACATTTCTTCCATCTCTGCACCAAGCTTATCTGTAAACCGGCTCATTCCTCCAGGCTTACCATCTTTCGCCCAAATCATATGATTTGACAGGTCATATCTTTGATCCCGTAATACTTCGTATGGCTGCCCCACCTGCCTTAGTAAATAATTCAATGATGCTTCATTAAAGTACCAGGGATGGGCTATTGACCAATAAAACCTCTCGAATTCAGGTATGTCATATATAGAATATAGAGGATCTGCAGCATTTGGAATTTCAAAAATTATTCGTCCACCTGGCCTTAAAAGCTTAATTTGAGATCGCAAGAATTCAATTGGATTCGCAATATGCTCAAGAACAAAAAAATGCATAATTAGATCGAATTGATTATTAACTGCGCTTTTTTTTTAAAGAATCCATTGATGCATGCACGTCGATTCCCTTGCTAGCAACAAAATCTCTAAATATGCCCGATGGCTCAACACCCTCACAACTATATCCGCTATCAACCAAAGGTAGTAGCATAAAGCCAGAGGAGCATCCGACCTCAAGAATGCATTTAACTTCCCCTAAATAGGGATTCAAATACCCCATCCGACGGACTCGAGTTAACTCGTTAGCATTAACATGCTCATTAGCCTTCAGCCATCCCCCAGAATCACCTACACGACTACTCATGAATTTTTCAAACTCAGCTGAATAAAAATTCTCCTCCTTTTCGGCTGTTAAACCTGGATGCTGATAAATTACGTCGCAAAGTTCGCAATGAAAAAAAGCTCGCTTCAGCGACTGCTCTGCACCGAATACATGAGCAGTTCCTACTTCCTGATGGGCTATGCCAGCATTACATAGAGGACACTTATTTGGTAGGGCCATAATTACCTTTTCTTATTACTTTAAAGAATTTTATACAACAGCTTGGCATTTAATTACAGCTAATACAAGCAAACTTACCATCCCTAAAAGTCAATTATTTTTTGCCAAAACTCCACTTCCTCGATTAGAGCACTAAGAAATCAAATTTCTACGAAATTGATCTGAAATTAAATCTACATTATTTTCATAGAATTAGATCTACTCACCTTAAATTTCACTGGCTTGTTAGCTGGGATCTCATTTATTGACGAATTAATTTCTAAGAAAATTCTCCTCATTGAATTCATAAGGGCAATGCGCTAACTGAAGGTTGAACCCTTAACTATTTCAAAGTTCCTTCAGCTTAGGAACATGTACTGCATGATTAAAGAAGACGCTATCGATAGAGTACGCAATAAATTGGTAGCCATCTTTTAAATAATCTTCTAAAAGTTTGATATCGGGCTGCACAACATGTACCCCACTGCTTTTTCCGAACTGCTTGCACAGATCCTGTATCCGAGTCATCGCTGCCATAAAATTGGAATGACTAAACTGGGCTGTTATTCCCATTGAGGCAGATAAATCATAAGGCCCAATCAAAATTCCATCCAAACCATCAACCCCAAGAATCTCTTCTAAATTGTCTACCGCTTCCTTACTTTCAATCATAGCTATTAGCAAAGGAGCCTGAGCCTCTTCTCGATATCGCTCAAAATGCTTGCCAAATAAATTAGCTCTTGAAAATGCCACTCCGCGGGTACCTGATGGCGGCCAGCGGCAAGCATCGCGCACAGCGGCCAGCTGGGCAGCCGATTCGATCATAGGAACAATTACACCTCCGGCCCCAGCGTCCAATGCCTTCTTACAATCTTTTTTATCGCCCTCCGCCAACCTAACCAGCGGAAGGGTACCCCCCAATTCCAAAGCTCTAAAGAGGTCCGGCAATTGACAGGCTGATATTGATCCATGCTCCATGTCTACCGCAACCCAGTCGTAACCCGCCTGACCCAAAATTTCAGCTATTGATGGATGTGGTATTTGGATCCAACTTCCCAAAGAGGGCTTATTGTTAGCTAATTTGGCCCTTACGGCCCGGATTGCTTCTAAACGATTCATAACGAACTGAAGTCCTTAATTGATGGTCCGGAATAGGAAATGAATAAACTTTTATTATCCTCTGTTTCCCGCAGCATGAAAGTTACACTATTAACTGTGGCTGCTTGATAATCCTCTATAGAGTCGCCTATTACCAGGCATTTACTTGAATCTATGCCCATTTCAGAAATGGATTCGAAAATGGCATCGCTTTTTTTGATTGGCGCGCCATAAACTTTAAAAAAAACATTTTCCAAATCTAACGCTTTGAGGATATACTCAATTTCGCCTTGCGGGGTCGCCGTTACCATTATGAAAGTTTGATTCTGTGATTTACTCCTCAGGTAATTCTCTACCCCCAAAACCCAGGGTGATTGAATTACTTTATCGACCACCAATAGACTAAATTGTTGGCAATAGTAAGATACTATTTCTGCTGTAACTTTTTGATTTGCCCACTCCAAATAAATAGGGATCTTGCTATATCGAGACATTCCCCCGTTGTTGGAATGATGCCTTAAAACCTTTTCTGCCACTTTAGAGCCATAGGGTTCAAATAACTGAAAAAAAGCACTTGCTTTAACACTAACAGACTCCTTTATGACACCATCGAAGTCCCAAAAAATTACACTAAATTTTTTATCCATAGCTTTTTAAAAAATTTTACGCTTTTTTAATTAGATAATTTAGCCTAAGATTAATTACTAACCCAATCCCTCTAAGAAAATAAAATATTTTAATGAAATTTGAATTGTGCTCAAGTTAGCCAACTTTGCATCGCCGTTGCCATATTTGATTATAAGTACGTCCATATCTAAGATTATCATCGAACATCGGAGAGTGCCGCTTTCCACAAAAAACTAACCCGGCTTCTATACACATTCTATTAACTCCGTCGACTTGCGCTGCAAAATCTTCATTGACCTCAATTGATAATCCAAAAACCTCTTTAAGAACGCTCTTACCTCCAGATAAAATCATATGCTCCAAACCATCAACATCCATTTTTATATACTCCGGCTGAGGAACATTTAATAATGAACTAACCTCATCTAACGAGATGCCCGTCGAACTAAATTCAAATAACTTGACCATCTCCTTGCCGTCGTCCCCATAAGTTTCCCCAAAAGTTGAAAGAGCCCCACCCCAATCCGTTCCAGTAATTTAGCGTGCTAATTTTTCTGGAATCAGATAACGGAATAGGAATAATTACTATCTGATTAACAAGATTATTTAGAAAGATATTGCGGGCCAATAACTCTAAATTAAACACAGATGGCTCAAATGCAAAAACTTGGCAGTTTCGGCTTTTGGCAGCATAGCAACTATACAAACCAATATTCGCACCGATATCCCATAGTACTGAACCCTTAGGAATTGAATCTATCCATTCTAAAGTTTCTGGCTCTTTACTTGAAAATGAATCTACACGAAAACGGTTAATACTGTTTGGAACCGATAAAATTAGACTCGTACTTTCATGGGTTACTGCTTTCGTTCGCTCCATAGAGATTCTTAGAATTTGATCTAAAACTCTACTTCCAATTTTTGTAGCTATAATCAAATTCATAAACAACATTAAAAAATTTTGTAAGTATTTTTTTGTATATTGCTTCACTGTCTTAATCATCAATTTCTTTCTTTTGTAATTGTATTTTGATTTACTGTAGCAAAAATATTGAAAGAAGCAGATTTAATACTTTCAAAATAAGTTTTCTTTGCGCACATCTTCAATTAATTGCAATAGGCCCTGTCCCAAATCTACATGCATAGGCAATACATATTTTCTACCAAGGGTCGACTTAAAGGAGTATGGAGTTCTAATATAGTGGCCCGTTTGATCTCCTTCAATAAAATTGATCGGAATATTTTCCCCCAGAATTTCGCGCAACATTTCTAGTAGATCTAAAACACGCATTGGCTCCTGACCAGTAAGAACAACGCTTTGATTCAAAAAATCTTCGCCAAGAGCGGCAACGCTTGCTTGCGCGGCATCAAGTACATGAATGTATTCACGAAGTGTATCGCGACTGCCCTCATACCTTAATTCACCGACTTCTAGAGCATGTTTAACCATGCGTAATAGACCGTTACCAGAATCTGCACGCGGACCATATAAAGATCCGTATCTTAATATCGTGTAATTTAAGCCGTAAGTGTTTTGATACTCTTCGACAAAGTGTTCGGCTGACTGCTTGCTGCACCTATAAAAACCACCATCACGGCCATGAACATAAACTGTGCTTGCATAAACAAAACGTTTTACGGCGTGACGGCGACACGCCTCAAGCACATACCCATTGCCCAAAATATTTACACGAATACTTTCAATAGGCTTATTAAGCGCCTCATTTAAATCTGCTAATGCAGCAAAATTATAGACAATGTCGGAGCCAGAAATAGCGCTTTCAAGCAAGTCTTTGTCCAGTAAGTCACCCACGATCATTTCTTGGTTGTTATTTAACCACGGCGAATGAACTCGATCATAAATCCTGACATGGAATCCTTGGCTGGACAGTGCATCTGCCACATGACTTCCTAAAAAACCAGATCCACCAATTACACAAACTCTTCTCATCTTAAAGTCCTCGCCTTTGAATTTCATACTCACCAATAGGAACAAGGCCCTTAAGCGGTTGGCGAGTTATAAAGCGAATAGCTTCCTGTGTGGCCTCTTTTTCCATATTAGATCTGCAGTCTATAGACATTGAGCCCATATGGGAAGTCAAAATACAGTTCTCAATTTTTGAAAGTGGGCCTTCATAGGGCTCCTGTTCAAACACGTCCATGGCCGCGCCACTTAGATGCCCATTTGTCAACATGGCTGCCAAAGCGCTTTCGTCCACAATACCGCCACGAGAGGTATTAATTATCATCGCACCTTGCCTCAGCATAGATAGTTCGCTTCCTGAAATCATTCCCTTAGTGCCCAATGTTAAAGGGACATGCAGAGTAATAATGTCAGATCTACGATAGATTTCATTCTTATCGGCTAAATCAACCGAAACACTTTTAGGCAGATTCAGATTACTCCGAATATCATTAACCAAAATATTGCGACAACCAAGTTGTAGAAGATGATTGATTACCTTAGACCCTATTCTTCCTGCGCCAATTACCCCAATAGTGGCCTCAGAGATACGACGACCAAAATGCCGATGCCATACGCCGCGATGTAACTCAGAATTTGCAACATGAATAGAGCGTAGCAATGAGAGCATTAAGCCGATGGTTAATTCAGCAACTGCTGGAGCCGGCGCCTCAGGGGTATAGCTGACCTTGATATTCCTCTTATGTGCAGCAAGCAAATCCACACCATCCAAGCCAACACCTACTCGCGAGATCAATTTCAACTTAGTAGCCGCCTTCATTACCCCATCAGATATAGATTCTGTTCCAGCTATTAAAATGTCATAGTCTGTAACCATTTCTACAAGCTCGGCCTCCTTTAATTTCCTACCCATTGGATTTATTTGATACTCTACACCAGCATGATCCAGCAGCTCCAGAGGGGAAGGATCCACTGAAGCAAATGGCACTGTTGTTATTAAAACCTTATACATAAAATGAAGCTTTCAGTGTTTGGGGCACGTATCAAAGTTGATTGCTAAATATCCAAACTCCTCCCAAGGCAAGGACACCAGGAGCATCTGAAGATTTTGGATTTTTATTAACTATCTCATTGTAAACTTGCTTTTTGAGGGGCCCAATAGCTAGGATATAAATTTGCCGCGCCGATTGAATTAGTTTTGGAGTTATAGATAGGCGCCTTTTTGGTGAAATTGGAGCCAATACAGATGCAACCATTCGATTTGAATGGTTTAACGCGTCGTCATTTAGAAATAATGAGGCTATATGTCCATCTTCACCCAAACTTAAAAGCAAGATGTCAATCCTATCTGGGAGGATTGATTTATATTTATTGATTACGTCCTGATGACTGAGATTTTCTGCCTCCATGCGATGTATTGAGCAATTGCCTAGGATCTCATATTTAAACAAGTTTTCCATGGCCATACCGTAATTACTCTCAGAATCTAAGGGGGGCACACTTCGCTCATCGCCAAAATAAAAATCTACATTATTCAACTGCTTAAAATCGATATTTTCACTCCAAGCCTGATATAGTAATTTTGCAGATCTACCCCCAGTCAACATAACACTACACCTTTTTTGAGCGAATAAAAGGCAATTAATTGCACTCTGAATAAGATGAGCGGCATTTTCTGGCCAGTCATTCTCTTCAAAATAGAGTGGGGAGTGATTCATCTAACAATCCTAAAAATTTATACAGTACCGCTCTTGCTGAATAAAATACGCGCAAGAATCTACCATTCAAGACTCATCATCATGTCAATACCATACGCGCTTACTATGGCTATTATTTGCTAAAGTTTCGTTACCAAACCCAGGGAGGATCTTTCCCATTCTAATATCTTAAAATATATTGTTACTGAAATAATCTAACCCTAGCAAGTTACGAATAATTCACAAATATTAATATCTACTAAATCCCCCCCTCCCAAGGATTCGTTCACTCATGCAATATAAGCTAAATTTTTTTAAGCAAGAGTCCCATGAAACAAGCCCGCACGTTTATATATAGAGAAATTCCTGAGATAAATTAAACTCGTAGATTCAAACACGAAGTGCAACACGGTTTAAGGATTGCATCAATACTTCATTGGGGGTTTTAAATCCTAAGCGCTTTCTCGGTCGGTTGTTTAATCGGTTTTGGATCATTCTAAGCTCTGTATCGCTTACGGTGGAAAGGGGTCTCTTTTTTGGGATGTATTGACGCAGTAAGCCATTGAAGTTTTCGTTTGATCCCCGTTGCCAACTAGCAAACGGATCCGCAAAGTAAGTAGTTGATTGAAGGGCTGTATCGATTCTGCTGTACTCGGCAAATTCCTTGCCGTTGTCAAAAGTCATCGTTTTGACTAGTGGGGCCAAGGGCTTTAGTTTGGCCATGATGGCGCTACTGACTAAATTGGACGTTTTGTTCTTGACCTTGGCCAGAACGGCATAGCCACTCTTGCGCTCAACCAAGGTCACTACCGCTTGCTTGTGATGGGCTCCAATGACGGTATCGCCTTCCCAGTGGCCAACTTGAGCTCGAGTCTCAATATGGGCTGGGCGCTCACTAAAGGGCCTTCTGCCGACGATTTGGCCTCTGCGATCCCGGCCACTGGCATAGCGTTTCTTGCGTTTCTTTTGGCAGCGCAGCTGCTGATACAGGCTGCCACCAGCGGCTTTATCAACATCCACAAACGGTCCATCTGTAATACCCCCATATAAGTAAACATTTTGGAAGTGGAATTTTCTGTTGTTTATGGCAGTATTTACAACAGGAGAAACAA
>Ga0209550_10005981_pt1 | contig 11362 bp, 7 predicted proteins | sample LauGreSuBDMM15SN_2_FD_187567 | JGI IMG/M metagenome (GOLD analysis project Ga0209550, IMG submission 187567) | Freshwater lake microbial communities from Lake Michigan, USA - Su13.BD.MM15.SN (SPAdes) (version 5) | ecosystem: Environmental > Aquatic > Freshwater > Lake | place: Lake Michigan, USA... | reverse complement strand
GATGTCGGCCCGGGACGCAGGTGTCGCCCACGCGAACACCATCAACGTGATGACGCTGCACACCAGGCGCATATTGTGGCCGTCGATTTGCACTTTCATTGATATGTGCTCATTGGCGGGTGGGTTCTCATTGCACTGGCAATTTCGCAATCATTTCGTCCACTTTTTGGAGCCGCTGGCTATGCCGGGCGACCGTTGGCTCCAAGAGCGTGAGCGCCTGAATGTGCAGCCGTGCGGTCTGCAAATCACCCGCCTCAACCGCAATGGCGGCCACGAACTCGCGTGCCGCGGGGTCGTACGCCCGTATTCTCGCCGCCTTGGTGGCGTGTTCAAGCGCCAACTTCAGATTCTTTCGCCCGCGCTCAATGCGAGCCAATTCCATGGCAAAATTCGCGTCGTTATCGGAGTAAGAGTCCAGCACTTGCAAATGGGGCACCGCTGCCGCCGCGTCGCCTGACGCCAGGGCGGCCTTGGCAAGTACCCGGTGCGGCCATGGGTCGATCGGACGGAGAGCCGAGTACGACGCCAACCGGTCCAGCGCAAGCGCATCCGGCGCGGCATCCCCCTTGAGGCGCCGCCGCAGCCAAAGTTCCAGAAGATCGGGATGCGCGGGATGCTTGGCAAGCAACGCGTCAAGTCGCGCAGCGTCAATCTCCACGACGCCTTCCGCAGCACCCGCCTCCACGCGAACCTCCTCAACCATCATGGCCATCGACGGCTCGGCAAGCATTCCCCAGGAGCGCAAATCCGCTTCCGCGAATTTCGCAAACCGTTTCATAAATTCCGCACGATCGACACGCAGTACATCAGCAAACGCTGTGGCCTCCACTGTGCCGTCGCGGTACAGCGCCAGCAACTTGAGAATGGCGGCGCGCCCCCATTCCTTCTCAATGAAATCCACCATCCAGGCACCCTGTGCATACGCCTGCGTTCGATCAGTCTTCTTCTTCGGCCGCACAAATGCCATGTTGATGGAGTCAAGATCAAAGAGCGTGTTGGAGTCAAACGCTTGCGCGAGCAACAGCACGCTGTCCCATGAACGCGGTCGTATTTCTAAATGAGTAGCAAGTGCTTCAGTGAACCAATGCGGAATACGATTGCGCGTCTGCTCCAAGGTCACCGTGTGCACATATTCATGGCGCAACACTTCTTGCCAGTCAAACATTCCCAGGTGCAACTGCGGGGCGCCTTCACGCGGCGCTTCCAATGCAATGAGCGGACCGGTGCTTGCCGCAATCGTGTGAATCCACGGCATTCCAGTGATGCGCACAGCGAGACTCTTGTGATCCGGGTGAAGTTCAATGATGGTTGGTCTGCCTGGCACATGCCCAAGCCAATCCGTGATACTTCCATGCATGGCATCAAGCGCTGCCGGCATCCATGCGGCAAGTGCCTCGTCAATCCCTGGCTTACAGCGCACTACAAAGTGCTTGCCATCAAAGCGCTTCCAATCCGAAAGTGCTTCGGCGAGGGTCAGACTGTGGCCTGCCCGTTGGTCGAATGCATCAAGCGATACCGCAAGCCGAAGTGCCGCCAAGGCTTCGGCATCGCGGCCGGCCTGCATTTCCAGGAGCCCTAACTCCGCCACTGGCGCGCTCCATCCGGGTGCGCGCTTGGCTGCTTCCCCCAGCGCTGCAGACGCTTCTTCATACTGACGTGCCAACGCTAAAAACCGCCCCGCTTCATACGGCCCCAATGGAGAGCCAGGCATCAATCGATCAAGCGCGACAAGTCGAGCCGCCAGTGCGGCCATGTCAAAGCGCATGCCATCTGCAGCCGCGCGCAATGCGAGCGCTTCGCGTTGCTCTGGAAACAGTGCAAGAAATGGATCGAGCACAGCGATGGCCGCAGCAGCATCGCGCGACTGCAGCGCGCACTCCGCATCAAGAAGTACTGCCTGCGGGTGGGCATTGTTGATAGCTCGCAAGTGCGTTGCTGCTTGGCGCGCGCCGTCAAAGTCAAAGGTTTGCACCGCAACGCGCCCCAACAAATGCAGCGCCTCGCCGCTACGCAGATTTCGACCAAGCGCTTCCTGCAGCGCAGCAACACCATCTTCAAAGCGATCCTTCTGCACAAGCAGGCGCCCTTCAAGAAGCCGAGGCCGAGGATCTAGCTGATCGGCATCACGAAGTTTGGCAAGTGCATTCAACATCGACTGCCAGTCGCGCGATGGTCGACCCTCCAAACGCGCCAGCAATGCCGTTGCTTCGATGGCATCCATTTGCTCATCGCGCGTTGCGCCATTCTGTTCACCTGCTTCCTTGGCAGCACGCGCAGCGACGGTGCCGTCGGCGGTGCGCCCGAGCGCGTCAAGTGCCAGGGCGCGCATGAGAACACCACGTGAATCGGTGGCTTGTTCTACTAACGCAAGCGCCGCCTGCGGTCGACCGGAGGCAATCAGGGCCTCCGCGCGAACGGCCGCCGGGGCGGCAGGATCAGCGAGTGCCGGAGAATCAAAGTCCGCAACCGCTAGCGCGGCGCGAGCGCGCTCAGCGGGCGCGGTGAGATCACCGTCATCCCAAGTGCCATGCCGCAACCGAAGGGCGGCGCGCTCTTGATCGGTGATCGCGGGGCTCTGCAACGCAGCACGCACCGCTGGCGACAGTTGCACTTTCGGAGGCACTGCTTGTGCGTGGGCTACTTGTGCACACGCCAGCACTGCAAGTATCACCAATACGCTTCGCATGACGCTCCGAACACACGATAGATCGCGCGCTGGGGAAATTCCAACGGCGCCACTCGGGAACGCTCGCGCGCACACGAAACTCACGGGAGGTTTCCTGCGCCGGGCGCGACTGCCAGCGGACGCTCGTCAACACGCCAGCCGGTGGTTACTTTTTCTGCCAACGAAAGCAGCGCTTGTTGTGCATCATCAATACCACCATTCATCGTGGCATCGCGCAATGAAACAACGGTGCGCCCGGACTTTCGCTGCGCTTCCACGCCAACGGGAACCAGTGATTGGGCGTCGTACCAGACCGATGCTTCCACTAAATCTCGATCAGCCATGCCCGGCTTTGGCTTCAGACGCACGCCAACCATCGGACGCGCCGACCTCAAGAGCAGCGTGGAATTTGGCGTAGTTGCCAGCGAAGCATCAAACCGCGCCAGCACATCCGCGCGGCGCTGACCAATCGGAAGTGGAACCGGACCCTCGCCCGGCTTGAGCGGGTCATACTGCTCTCCAGCGCGCGCCAATTGCCGCCGTACTAGCGTTCGCTGCTTGAAGTCTGCCTCAGTCAGCCAGCCGTCGGCGTAGATGTATCGAACTGGTCGCTCATCCATACGGCCGCCGCCATCGATAAATTTCTCAAACACCACCGCAAAGCGGCGCGTTGTCGGCTTCCCCTCATCTTGCACGAATACCAATTGACCAAGCCGCCGCTCGGTATCGCCCGTGACATCATCGGTGGTTTCCAGCGTGATGTTGGCGCGAAAGTCACGGAGTGAATCAGAGGTGCGCTCGACGGCAGTGAGCAGCGCGTCGGCGTCCGCAAATTGCGGGGCGGGCACTGGTGCAGGTGTAGGTGCTGACGTAGTCGTCGGCGGAGTAGCCGGCACACTCGGTACAGCCGGCGCGCTCTGCACATCAGCCGCACACGCGCTGCACGTCACGCACATCGCCAAGCATGCAACAACGGTGCGCTGCACGGCCGCTTGTGATGCGGCCGCACGTCTTAAATCACCACGAATCGTCTGCTTGGAGCACGCCATGAGCAAAACGATACGCGCCTCGGTCAAACCAGGATCGGTACATGCTCAATGATGTCGAGCCCAAATCCATGCAAACCAGGCATCGGCTTGGGGTGATTGGTCATCAGACGCAACTGCGAAAGGCCAAGGTCACGGAGAATCTGACCCCCGACGCCAAAGAGGCGCGCATCCATCGGATTGCTGCCGCCTCCAATACCGTCAAGGCGCGTCAGATCGGGGGCATTGACGTCATCCCGATCGGGGCGCCGAATGCGGGCGAGACGCCCGGGCAAGTCAACGCCCGCACCCTCAGTCCGCAGATAAACCAGCACCCCTTCGCCCGCATTAGCAATCGCTCGCAGGCTGGCACGGATCGTCTCCTGCCCGGCTGTTTCCGATGGGCTCCAACGCACACCAAAGACGTCTGAAAGAATTTCACGACGCTGCATGCGCACCAACACTGGCTCCACACGCGTCTTGGCAATTCCCCGGTAATCAAGATCACCGATACCGCCAAGGCACAGCGCAACATGCGGGAGCGCATCGATTTCACTCTCCCACGCAAACAGCGTGAACGTTCCCTCTGGCGTTTCCACTTTGGCGCCATGCACTGGATCAACACGGCGCACTAAGCCTTCACCACCAAGTCGGTGCCGAATGATCTGCTCAACGCTGCACATCTTCAATCCATACTGCGTGCACATGCGTTCCAAATCAGGAACGCGCGCCATCTCCCCATCTTCGCGCACCACTTCAATGATCGCTGCTGCCGGCTTCAAACCAGCAAGCTTGCATAAATCCACGCTACCCTCGGTCTGCCCGGTACGAACCAACACTCCGCCATCGCGCGCGCGCAGTGGATTGATGTGACCGGGGCGCACAAAGTCATCGCGACGAATGGCCGGATCAATGAGCATCTGAATTGTCTTGGCCCGGTCCTTGGCGCTGATACCGGTGCCAACCCCGTGCCGAGGATGCCCATCAATACTCACCGTGAACGGCGTACCGCGCAGGCTGGTATTGCTTGCGGTCTGTGCATGCAAGTCCAGGCGATCACAAGTTTCGCCATCAAGGCTCACGCACAGATATCCCCCGCCGATTCGGGTCAGAAAGTTCACCATCTCCGACGTCACAAACTCCGCCGCAACGACAAAGTCGCCTTCGTTCTCACGATTTTCGTCATCGACAAGAACGATCGCCTTCCCGGCGCGCAGGTCTGCAAGAATCTCGGGTATCGGACAAAGCGGCATAAGGTAAATAGGTTAGGCGAAGCGGGTGCCCGGGATGGCAATACCATTCAAAGCCCCCATGATGACGCCAACCCCTGAAATCCGTGCAGCCCGAGAAGCCCTTCTCCTGGAAGTGACGCAAATTCCCACCGCCGCCGGGCATGAAAGCGCCGTCATGGCATTCATCGATCGGTGGCTTGCAGAGCATGCCAGTGCGGTCACCACGCAGCGCGATGATGTCGGTAACTACCTGATCACCCAGCGCCGGCATGGCGGCGCTACCCCGCTATTGATCATCACAGCGCATCTTGATCACCCTGCGTTTGTTGTCACGGCTGTCCACGGCAGAACCATCCACGCCGCTTTCCGCGGTGGAGTCAACGATCCATACTTTGTTGGCGCTGACATTGAAATCATCGGTCCGAAGGACGAACGAGCACAGGCGATCATTGCAACGCTCACTGCAGACGCAAAGCCATTCAAAGAAATCACCGCGGAACTGACTACGACTACGAGTGGATCACCGCCCGCACTGCCCGCGTGGCTTGCGGCCGGTTGCATCGCTCGTTGGAAATTCCCGAGCGCAGAAATTCGTGATGGGTTGATCCATACTGATGCATGCGATGACCTTGCAGCCGTCGCTGCCGCGCTGTGCGCATTCGGCGAATTGCTCCACACCGAACAGTGCGAACATGTCGGCTTGCTATTCACCGTCGCTGAAGAGGTTGGATTCATGGGCGCTATTCACGCCGCTCGCAATGCCTGGATCCCCAAGGACGCGCGCCTGCTCTGCTTGGAGAATTCGCGAAGTTTCCCCAACGACTCACCGATCGGTGCCGGCGCCATTTGCCGCGTCGGTGACCGGATCAGCGTCTTCAGCCCCAGCCTCACCAATCACTTGGCGCACCTCTTTAGCGCCGAATCCAAGCAGAATCCTGCCTTCAAGTGGCAACGAAAGCTCATGGCAGGGGGCGGCTGCGAAGCGAGCGCGTTCGCCTGTTACGGATACCAATCCACCTGTATTTGCCTACCCCTTGGCAACTATCACAACATGGTGGACATTGATGGCGTTGCTGCCGGCGCACAACCGGCGCGGGTGGGGCGCGAGTTCGTCAGCATTGATGACTATCACTCCATGATCACCATGTTGCACATCGCCGCACGCGGCATGGACACCACGCTGCCCGAGTCAACGGAACAACTGATGGAGCGGCTGTATGCCGAACGATCCTTCGTGCTTACGAAATCTCGCCGCGATCCTTGAGGTGCTTCTGTAGGAAGGCCTTGGCAAACCGCCAGTCCTTCTCCGCAGATTGCAGCGTGCCGCCGACGATCGTCGAAATGGTGAGCATCGGCAGCGAGCCGAAGATCTTCAATTCCGCCACGCGCGCGGAGCGATCATCCACCTCAGAAAGCATTTCCAGTGCGTTCTCAAGTGCCAAGGTCAATTCTGGTGAAGCGCCCTCAAAGGAGGGAAGTTCTGGTTCGGCAACCGGCTCGGTAGCACCCTTCTGCGACCGTCGTGCCTGCATCGCCTCAGCGGCGCGGCGCTTCTCTTCAATGCGCCTCTTGGCACGCTCCGCAAACACCTGTCGAAGAATGACCGACGCGGTAGCGCGAAAATCATCTTCGCTCTTGAACTGCTCGGGTCGATGATTCGCAAGGCGGACAAATGCCTCGCTGACGATGATCGTTGGCTGCAGCGTCACTTCAGGTGGGTGCGACTTCATGTACAGCGTGCTGAGGAGCCGAAGCTCGCCCATGATTTCGCCGAACAGGTCCGCAACCGACTTGTCCTCAGCGCCAAGATCTTCGATCTCTTCCATAGTGCGAATACTACTAGTGGCTCTCCCGGTAGTCGCCAAGGTCAAATCAATTGATCGGTCTGCGCTTGCCGCGCCCAATAAGCCCCGGGATTCACGCTTCTCCTATCCTTCTCTACATGCCCGCTGCCGTCTCTGCCGCCGAATCTGCCGCCTCTGTTGATCCAACGGCCGCGCTTGAACGCGCACTCCGTGCAGCGATCGCTGCCGTCACGGGATTGCCCGCCGAAGAATCGGACCCGCATATCCGTCCCAGTGGCAATCCGCAATTCGGTGACTTCCAAGCGAACTTCGCCATGGCGCTTGCCAAGAAGATCGGTGCAAATCCGCGGCAACTTGCCACCGATGTCTTGGCGCGTGCGCAACTCACTGGCATCGCTGACAAGGCCGAGGTTGCTGGTCCCGGTTTCGTGAACATCCATCTGGCAGGTGGTGCGCTGGCATCCGCGCTTGATGCCTTTGATTCACCCGCGCTCGGAATTGTTCCAGCCACCGCGACCTATGCGGTGACCGTTGATTTGTGCGGCGTGAATGTTGCCAAGCAGATGCATGTTGGTCACTTGCGCGCCACCATCATTGGCGACACCATCGCGCGCGTCCATGAACGCCTCGGTCGCAAGGTGTGGCGTGAGAATCACCTTGGAGATTGGGGCCTTCCGATTGCCATGACGCTGGCGGCACTCCGCCGCGCTGGCACCAATCTTGATTCACTCACGCTTGAGGATCTCAATCGTGCCTACCGTGCCGCGCAACTTGAGGGGCGTGATGACGCTGCGGGCATGATTGCTGCGCACGCCACCCGGGTTGGACCACATCGAATTGCTGAACTTGAAGCACAAAACACTGGCGCCGCGCTTGCGCAAGAAGACGCACGTGCCACGCTTGTTCGATTGCAATCCGGCGACGCGCAACTGGTGGCAGAGTGGCAGAAAATCATTCACTGCACCATGCAGGAAGTCTTTGAAACCGCTGCTGTTCTTGGCGTTCAACTCACTGATGAGCACAGCCGCGGCGAGAGTTTCTTCCGCGACCGATTGGGCCCAACCGTCGAAGCATTCGCCAAGAGTGGACTGGGAGTAGAAGACGATGGCGCCATTGTGGTCCGCTACCCAGATCGCGATCGACCCATGCTCATTCGCAAGCGTGATGGCGGATTCCTATACGCCACCACCGACTTGGCCGCATGCAAGTTCCGCGTGCAAGATCTCAAGAGCGATCGCGTGGTCTACGTGGTTGATGCACGACAGCGCGATCACTTCAAAGACGTGTTTGATGCCGTCCGAATGATTGGCTGGAACAAGCTTGCTGATGGCACGGAAGCAGAGCTGGTGCATGTTCCATTTGGCAGTGTCCTTGGTGCTGACAAGAAACCGCTGAAGACGCGCAGCGGCGAAAACTTCACGCTGAAAGCGCTGCTTGACGAAGCCATCGAACGCGGCACACGCGAAGTGCGCGCTCGATCAACGGACCCCAACGCGCCAACCGCTGGTATGTCTGACGCCGACCTTGCCGCCATCGGCAGTGCGGTCGGAATTGCTGCGGTGAAATATGCCGATCTCGGTTCAGATGTCACGCGTGACTACGTCTTTGATCTTGATCGCATGGTGAGTTTCGAAGGCGATACCGGCCCATATCTGCAGTACGCACACGCGCGCATGGCCAGCATTCTTGGCAAAGCGCTTGATGCCGCCGCGCACGCGCCGCCGCGCCCCGCGATCAGTGTGGCCGAGCCGGCAGAGCGACAACTTGCCCTGACGCTCCTGCGCTACCCACAGATCGTTCGGGAAGTGGCGCAACACCTTGACCCAAGCCGGCTGTGCGCTTATTTGCACGGCCTCGCGACCAGTTACAACGGCTTCTACCAGCAATGCCCGGTACTGAAGTGCGAAGATCCAGCCCTCCGCGCGAGCCGCCTGCGCCTATGCGCGATCAGTAAGCACGTGATGAAGGACGGGCTTGGACTCTTGGGTATCACCGCCCCGGAGCGTATGTAGGCACTGAGTGGATTCGGCGCCCTACTTCCGCAACGCCAGATACTCCACCCCTGCTTCACGCATCACGGCCCTTGCCTTAGCAAAACTCACCTGCCAATGCTCGTCGCCATCTCCGCCGTATTCATAGGTCACTACGCGAACAATCCCAGCCTGCACAATGGCCAACGTGCACTGCACACACGGACTGAAACTCGTATAGACGGTGCTCCCCACCGGGCTCACTCCATTGCGAGCGCATTGAATGATGGCATTCAACTCGGCGTGACACACAAAGTCGTATTTCACTGGTCGCTCAAGGCGCTCTGGTAAGTCATCCACTCCACGCGGAAGTCCATTGAAGCCCGTGGCAACAATCTGCCGCGCTGCACTGACGATCACAGCACCCACGCCGCGGCTTGGATCCTTTGACCAGCCGGCAATCTGCTCCGCGAGTTCCAAAAATCGCCGGTCCCACTTCTCCGAAACATTCATTCCGCTCATGGTCTGCCTTGCTCCTGGTTGGAATTTCCAGCGCCCGGCTCTGTGTTGACGCCGGTACCGGTCTTCATCTCCGATTTCATCTTCTCACGAGCCGCCTCGCGCTCTTTACGGCGCTCTTCGCGCATCCATTCGCGCTTGAATCGCTCAAAGTCTTTCCATCGTAAGAGCGGCATCGCTGCTTCCGCCATGCGTAACTGATCGGTGCGCTGAATCACCACTCCGCGCAGGAACATCAGTGGACCATTGGGGCGCCCGAGCGGCTGTATGCGCACTAGCAGTTCCTCGGCAACACTCGATACTGACTCACCGACGCGTAATAGCCCAAAGTCACGCGACGGTGGAACTTGCATCGTCATCAGGTCATCGCCGAAGAACACATCCACTTTGCCCCCGCTCAGGCCTTGGACATCAAGCACGATGTCGTACCGCCCGGCAGCGGGAAGGCGCACCTTCCACACCGCGACGTCGTCAGCATCACCCCATCCGCCCAGCAACTTCTCGCTGTCCTTATCCTTCGACATGACCGCATTCGTAGGACCCAGGGCGCGCCCGTTGCTCACGCCAAGCCGCGCAAATCCATCAGGCGCAAACTCCACCACCGGTAGCCCAACCGATGGATCATCCGGCGGCATCACGTCACCAGCCTGCACGCGCGCCAGCATTGCTTCGATGGAAGCGCGTACTCGCTTCGCTGACAACGCATACGTCTTCATGCGATCGGCGCGCGCGATATTCAAACCAACCACCCGGCCGCTGCTATCCACTACTGGTCCACCCATGTTCTGCGCCGCAACGATCGAATCGTGCTGAATCACTTCGCCAAATCCAGTGGCACGACGACTCAAGATCGCCCCGCCCGCCAATGCAACACGCTGCTCACCAAACGACGGGCGCAAGATTCGCATCGGCACGGTACGGCGCTCGCCGCTGTGCATAAATTCCACGCTCACTTGCTCTCCCGGAGTATGCGAACGAATCGGCGAAGCAGCTGACTCCGGCGTCGCCGCTACCACGCCATCAATGCGAAGAATCACATCGCCCTCCACCATGCCAGCCTCCGCCGCACCGGACCCGGTCATGACCGCCGACACAATTTGCCCTACTCCGCCCGGAATATTCGCACGTTCCTCGTCAGTCGGCTGGCGCATGGCAACACCTAAATACGCGCGACTTGCGCCATCTGACCCGCCCGATACATACACACCAAGTCCGCGAAATCCCAGGGCAAGCGGCGCCATACCGCGCCCAACCGAAATCACCGCGTCCCCGAGCTCGGGTTCCGTACCAAAGTCAAACGCTATCGGGGTGACATCAGTGATGCCCGTTTCCAGAATCGCTAAGTCCAGCGCGCTGTCGATGGCCAGGCGCTTTCCTTGCACTGAAAGGCCATCACCAAGCAGCACATCAATGCGGCGCGCACCTGTTCCCAATTCGCTCGCCTTGGTGAGGACGTGGCCTTCGTCGTCAATGACAACGCCGTAGCACGCATCGCGCGAATCAACAATGATGCTGACGATGGAATCCGCATACGGGTCTGTCAGCGCGGCCAACATCTCCAGCGTGTTGGCGTGCCGATCCGCTTGCTCCTTGCGTGCATACGTGGTGTCCCCCACGCGCGCATCGCTGCCGTCGTTCGGGGGCTCGTCCTCGCCATCACCCGCACCAGAGCGGAGCTCCGCGGCCACCGTAACTGGATCCTTGGTGGGATCAGCTAAATACGCGCCCGTGGCAAGCCCCTCGCGCATGGTGTCCATACGCGCGTTCGCACTTTCAGCGGTCGCAGCCATGTTGAGATCGGGACGCTCGGAGGCCTCACTATTCACGCCAACCAGCGCGCCATCAAGGTTAAAGACCGGTCCGCCAGAGTCACCAGGACTGAGCGGCGCATCAATCGCCAAGCGCCAACCATCGCGCCCAATCACCCGGCCAAATCGCAACGGCGGCGGGCGCCACGGCGATCGCTCCGGCCCCAGCGGATGACCAAACGCGACGATCGGATCACCCGTTGCCAACGAAGCCGACGTCCCCATGGGAACAACCGGAAGCGCCCGCCCGCCCGTGGAAACCTTGACTAACCCAACATCGCCGTCGGGTCCAAAGTGTGCACCCACAGTGACCCCCGTCAGTGCGGTCCCGTCGGCGA
>Ga0209550_10005980_pt1 | contig 11365 bp, 2 predicted proteins | sample LauGreSuBDMM15SN_2_FD_187567 | JGI IMG/M metagenome (GOLD analysis project Ga0209550, IMG submission 187567) | Freshwater lake microbial communities from Lake Michigan, USA - Su13.BD.MM15.SN (SPAdes) (version 5) | ecosystem: Environmental > Aquatic > Freshwater > Lake | place: Lake Michigan, USA... | reverse complement strand
TGGGTATGGAGGGCTCGGCGGTGCTGGCGGTGAGTAAGGTGGTAGTGGTGGTGAGGGCGGAGAGGGCGGGGGCGGGTAGTGCACGTGTGGTGTGTGCGGATGGTGGGAGTGCGGGCTGTGGCCGTGACCTCCGCCACCCTGCAAACGTCTTGTGGGCATCATTCTGCTCCAAAAAGACCCAGATTGAAACCCAGTGTGAATTGGCGTTTCACATGTGAGAAAAGCAATCGGCTGTGAAAGACTTATCGATGGTCGAGTTAGTCTTGAGCACTTGACTGTCGTTTACTCAAGCTCAAACCAGTTCTTGACGGTGCGCGTCTGCGCGTTTTGAGGTCTCGATTCTACCGCGTGTCGTCTCAAGCGAAAACCTTGTCGAGCTCCAGCTTGGGGTCAGGAAACAGGCCTTTGCATTTCCCCACAGAGCGGGGGGCCTGCCGCGCTGCGCCCTTGATGTGGGATGTAATTGCGCCTGTTCAGGAAAGGCAATGGCGGGGCCTTTAGCCGCCCTGGCTCTGTGCATGATGCCGGACTTCTACGTCAACCGCACGCAATGGCCAGAGTTGCAGCCAGAGTTGCAGCACCGGGTAGTGCTCGTCACCAACTCATACGACCGCAACCTAGACGGTGTCGCGCTCACGCTCAATCGACTCGTGGCGCATCTCATGCGGCGCGGGCACGAGGTGCTGGTCGTCGTGCCCACGCCAGGCCGCCGGCAGCGGATTCCGGTCATCCGCAGCCCGGGAGCCGAAATTGTGACGGTGCCGAGCGTCAGCTTCCCGCTGTGGAGCGAGTACCGCCTGACGTGGCGCCTCGGCCGTACGGCGCGCAGCCGGCTGGAGGCTTTTGCGCCGACGGTGATGCACATCGCCATCCAGGATGGGCTTGGCCACGCGGCGCAGCGCTGGGCGCGCGCACACAAGGTGCCCGTCGTCTGCTCGCACCACACCCGCTTTGAGCGCTACCTTCACTACTACCAGCCGCTGCGACCGTTTGCCTTTCGCCTCGAGGAATGGTACTGGTGGGGTATGCGCCGCTTCCACAGCGGGTGCGAGGCGACTCTGCCGCCCTCGGAGAGCCTCGCGAGTGACCTCGAGGCGCACGGCGTGCCGCGCGTCGGCGTGTGGCATCGCGGCGTCGACCGCACTCTCTTCAACGCGGCGTCACGCTCGGAAGCGTGGCGCGAGGGCGTCGGCGACGGCGATGAGTCGACGCCGATCGTGCTGCTCGTGGCGCGGCTGCGCTGGGAGAAGGGCCTGCGCACTTTTGCAGCCGTCGTAGCCGAGCTGGGCCTGCGCGGGGTGCCTGTGCGCGTCGCTGTGGTCGGGGACGGCCCCGCGCGCGCCGAGTTTGGAAAGCTGCTCCCATCGTCTACGCGATTTTTTGGCGCGCTCACGGGTGCGGCGCTCGCGACGGCATATGCCTCGTCAGACATCTTTCTCAACCCGTCGACCTCGGAGGGCTGGGGCGCCACCTGCCTCGAGGCCCAGGCCGCCGGGCTCCCAGTGGTGGCCACCGCCTCCTCGGGCATCGTCGAGGTCGTTGCTGAGGGTGTGGGAGGCCGGCTGCTGCCGCCCGACAATGTGAGCGCGATGGCGGAGGCTGTCGCGGCGCTCGTAGCCGACACGGCGACGCGCCGCGAGATGGGGCGCCGCGCGGCTGAGCACGCGGCCCGCTTTGATTGGGAGAGCAGCGGCGACAGGATGTTGTGCGAGTACGCGTTGGCAGCGCCGGGCGTAGCGGCCGGGCAGTGCCCGGTGAATCACACTTGTGTACACCGCTGTGATCGACGATGCACTTGTGTACACATCGATGAATAGTCACGGCGGCAGCGATGCTAGCACATCTTGCTGTAGTCTACATTATAAATATGGGGTGCTTCATATCTTATCGTACTTCGCTTTTTGGCATTTGGGTGCACACCTCGAGCGGGTGCACCCCCGATCGAACCTCGACCCCCGCCGCGCGCCGGCAAATACGAAATACCGAGTTGTGGAACACACACAGACGCACGCACAGCTTTTAGGCCAATGCCTGAGCTGTCACTACCGGCACCGCGCAAACGACTCTATGTGCGGTAGACCTATGGCAGACCCACATGCAGTACCGGGTAAGCAATTTCTGCGACGTTTTCTTTTTTCATGCATGCCTCTCTCCCTCTGACCTTTCGTCGGGCTGGTCAATCGGTTACATCCGGTGTGTGATCTTCAGGTTGAGAGCAGCAATGTCGGGACCCTCGAACGTCGACAACCGCTTGCACAGCAAGTTATAGCCGGCGAGCACCGCCACAACGATCGGCTCGATGAGCAGCCACTGCAAGGCCATGGCAAGCCACCACGCCGAGATCACATCCTCTCGTACGACGCGCTCATCCATGCTCGCTGCCGCACTCACCGAGCCGACGGCGAGCGCAAGCATCAGGAAGAAGGCGATGCCCCACACCGACGCGAAGGCGAGCGTTGTGGAGAAGAGAGGGTTGGCGCCCATCTGCTTCGCCCTCTCTCGCGCGCGGGCGGCGGCCTCCTTGCGCAGCCGGCGCATGCCGGCCGCGAACTCTGCTGCACTCACCTTGCCGTCGCCGTCCGTGTCGAGTGACGCTCGCAGCTCGGCCCGCATCGTACGCAACCGCTCGCGCCGCTCCTGGAAGGCTGACTTGGTCTGCGCCGCCATCTCGCGCCGCAGCCGGCGCATACCCGCTCTCATCTCTGACCAGCTCACCTTGCCGTCGCCGTCGGTGTCGAGCGACGCGCGCAGGTCATCCCTCATCTTCTTGAGCCTGGCGGTGCGCTCCCGCGCTTTTGCCTTGGCGGCCATGTACAACTCGGCCGCCGTCACCTTGCCGTCGCCGTCGAGGTCGAGCGACTTGTGCAGCGCGATCGCACCCGCCATGGCGCTAGAGAGCGCCGCCTTTGTGTCGGTCGCGATCCGTGTCAGGCCGTGGGCTTGATTATACACGAGCTGTTGCCGATTCACCATCATGAACAGTCCCCTCCCGGCAAGCAGGCATGGGTAGAGGATGATGGTCGACATGAAAGCCACAGCGGTGACGAAAGGCGCGCGCTCCCTCGTTGAGGCGCCATTCGTGGTCAGCGCATGCACACGATCGCCCGCGAGCCACGAGTAGCGGAGTTGCATGCACACGATGTAGAGGAGCCCGAGCGCAGTCGTCCAGAGCAGCTGGCACGCCTGCGCACCCGTTGGCATTTTCGGACCGTCGCCAAAAAGGAAAGAAGCCACCGCGCAGTAGAGCGTGTGCTCGCGAAGCCAGCCGAGCACGATCTCACGAGCCGAGCGGTCGTCCCATGCAAGCTCCGTGACCTTGACGGGGCGGCGCGCCTTGTTGGTGAGCGTGCCGAGGCCGCCCGCCCACTTCGACCTGCTACCTGTGTCACCGCTTTGGCGGCTGCCGGTGGCTGGCAGCACAGGGGAGGGTGAGCCGCTGCTGCTGAGCCACGTCAGAATGCTGCCCTTGAAAGTCGACCACCTCGAAGGCGTGGCGATGGCAAAGTGCAGCTCCACGAGGCCATCGGCCTCGAGAAGCATCACTGCGACCTCTTGGGGGGCGGACCGTCGCACGTCCTGGCCGTTGATGCTCAGGAGGCGGCTTCCAACGTTGACACCGATCGTGTTTGTACGCACCTCGACGCCACCCGTCGTGGCGGCCGCCAGATCCCAGCCGAGCCGCTCTCCAGCTTTGGTGGAGATCTCAAGTTTGACCTCTGGCCACGCGCGCCACGCCTCTTTGTCAGGAGTGGTCAGTTCGGGAGCTTTGCACACGATGGCCCCCTTGCGCGGGGGCGGGGCGGAGGGGTACGCGAGGGCCTTCGGGAGCACTGTCCTGCGCGCCAAGTGTCCGCGATAGCACGCCTGCACCTTGAGCGCGCTCACGTCACGATCTCGCCCCTTGTGGCGCACCTTCTTGATGAACCGGCCTGTCCGTACTCCCTTTTCCGCGAGCGCCATGAGCTTGGCTGCATGCACGCCTTCTGGGTCCCAGAGCTCATTGATGCCCTCGTCCTCGTCCTCGTCGTCAAGGTCGTCTTCGAGCTCGTCGTCCTCGAGCTTGCCGAGCGCCTCACCCTGCGCCTCGAGCACCTCCAGCTCCGCCTTCATCGCGCGCAGCTCGCTTGGCGCCGGCGCCGCAGTTGGCGCCGACGCCCTGGCCGGCGGCAGGACCTGCGCCGCGCTCCCACCGCCCAAGACGTTGCTCAAGACGCCCATCGCATAGCCAAAGGTGCCTTGATTCGCTGCCCTGGCCTGCGTCACGTTGACCAGGCAGCCGCGTGCAAACGGCTCGAGCTGCGGGTCGTTCAGCTGGAGGATCGCCTGCAGTCGCTCGAGCCCACCCGCCTGCTGCAGCTGCTCAACGTACGCGATCTCGGTGCACAGGATCTGCACGGCGCTCAGTGCGCTAACGAGCGTCGTTTGCTCTTCAGAGAAGATGTGCGGCAGCAGCAGACCGAAGGCGCCCGCCGTCTTGAGCAGCACCTTTGTCTTCTCAGCGTTAGGGTCGACTGCAACGGATGCGAGATTGCCCACGAGCGCGATCGCCATCTGATGGGTCGACGGCACATGGCTGCCGAGAAGCCCGGCGATGAGCTGCACGCCGCCTGCGGCGCGCAGGTACTCGCACAGTGCGATCGCCTCCTGGTCGGAGCTCTCGCTCACGAGCTGCGTAAGCTGGCGTAGCGCTGCGGCCTGGTCCTCCTCGAAGACGAATGCTCGAGTGCTGCTGCTCTCGCGAAGCGCTGTGAGCAGCGCAGGCAGCAGCGTGGCCGTGCTTGGCGAGCACTGATGCAGCGCCGCAAGCGCCTCCTCCTCCATGCGCGAGCGGCTGCCGCCGCTGCCAGGCCGGCTGGTGGAGCCGCTGCCAGGCCGGCTGGGCATCACACGCGCAGGTGGCGAGGGCGGTGGTGACAGTACATAAGGGAGCCCGAGCAACGTCGACGGAGCGGGCGGGGGCGGGGCGTTTGCTCGTGTCGGTGGCGCAAAAGAGGCCGGCAGCGTGAATGACTCGAGACCATCCTCGGAGACGACCATCAAGGACGGCTGCTGATGTGATGCCGCTGGACCCGCTGCTGTCGCCGCCGCCTCACCTGGAGCGGCCAAGATGGTCTCTTCAGACGTCGAGGGCAGCACGCCTGGCGCGGTGGAGGGCCGCATGTAGCCGCTGAGGGAGAGAGCGCCTATCGTGTTCGCAATGCCTGAGGCGAGCAGCTGCGACAGAGGCGTGCGCGAGGAGAGCCGCTCACTGTTACGCTCACCGCCGCCCACCCAGCGGACTCTCTCCTGGGGGATCTGCGACTGCCCGAGCACGTTTCCTTGGCTTAGTGGGCGCTCCGCAGCACGGCGAACGTCACCCGTGGCGCGGTTGATGTCCCCCGTGAGAGCGCGCACAGGACGCAGCGCCGAGGCTGCGGGGCGCGTCGAGCCGGGCCGTCGGCGCAAGCGCTCCTCGGCCACCATCCCGGCCGCCAGCTCACCCTTTGAGTCCGCCGTGCCTGGCCGTGCGCCACCCATCTCGTTGGCTTCGGGGGCCAGCCCACGGGCGCGCGGCGGCAGCCGACTCGCAATCTCCGGCGAGCTCTCGAAAGAGAAGGCGGCGCGTACTCCGGAGGAGATGTCAAAGCGGCGCGGCCGGCGGATACGCGCCTCAGCAACCATGCCCGATACAGCGCCAGTGCTTGCCAGCGCTGTGGTCGTCGGCAGGCTGTCGCCGATCTCCGAGACCATCCCGAGGCTGCCTGAGGTTGTCGGGCGCGAGGGGAACTGCCCAGCCGTCGTGAACGTATCATACATCTGCGGGAGGTCATCTTGTGACGCCCGTCTGCTGCTTTGCTCGGGGAATCCGCTCACATCCGTCGCCGTGTAGTCCATCTGTCCATTGGAGCCCACCGAGGCAGCGCAGGATGCAAACGAGTCGGCCGATTTCCGCCGCCCGCTGCTGTTACACACGGCCGGCGCGGGCGCCACGAGCGCCTCGAGCGATGGGTCGTTGACGGCGGCGTGAGAGCGCTGCCGCAACTCTGCACGGCGCAGCGCGGCGGCGGCATTCCTTGCGGCGTGTGGCGTCTCTTCCACAGCGGTGCTCGGACGAGAGGCGCCGAGGGTGAATGAGATGCCCGTAGCGGTGAGGGCCGTCTGCGGGCGCGTGCTGCCGCCGTCTGGCTCTGCGGCTAAATCAGACAGTGTCACCACGCCCCGAGATACCGACGATCCCCATCCCAACTGTCCAGGGCTTTCCCCGACGGACGACGTGCCGAGCGCGTTCAAGGTGCGCAGCCGCACAGCCGCCATCTGCGCGATACGCGGCTCAGGCGGACCCACGCGCAGGCGGAGGGGTTGGCCGTTGGCCGATGCAAATGTGAAGCCCCCGCTGGGCCCGGCACGCATGATGACCATGAACTCGGCTAAATTGACCTCACCGTCCTTGTCAATGTCTGCCGCCATCATCATTTCGTCGATGGTCTTGTCGTCGAGGCCATTCTCGTACGTGCTCAGGATGTACCCCTTCATCTCGTCGGCGTCGATTTTGCCGCTCTTGTCTATGTCGATCTTGGCAAAGGCCGCCTCCAGCCCCGCGTCCGACTTGTCGATGCCTTCGCCGAAGTGGACGGACGTCTTGTGCTTGGCGGACACTGGCCGGCCAGACAGCCGCTCCTGAGCAAGGAAGACGCGCGGATTCGCTGGGCTTCCGGGGGACGTGGGCGGCGGCTTCGGGCTCGTCGGACTGCTCGGCAGCGTTTTCTTGGCAGCGGCCTGCTCCTCCTCCTTTGCCTTCTCGACCGCTGCCTTCTCAGCTGCCGCCTTCTCAGCCACTGCTTCCTGTTCTGCTGCCTTGTCTGTGGATCTGGCGTGGGCGCCCGCCTGACTCGCCCACAGCTGACCGCCTTGCTTCGCAGCGACGATCGCGCGGATCCGTCGTGCTTCCTCAGCCTTCGCCTCCGCTTGCGCCGCTGCCTTGGCTGCACGCCGCTCTGCCGCCGCGGTCAATGCCGCCTGGACCGCCTCGTTCTCGGCCGCCTTGGCCTCAGCCCGACGAGCGATGCGCTGCTCGTCGCGCTCTCGCATCTCTTCAAGCACCGCCTTCTCATCCTTCTCCTTCCAATTAATCTTCTCCTCCGCAGCCGCCTTCTCGGCCGCTGCCTTCTCAGCCGCCGCCGCTGCTGCCGCCTCCGCTGCTGCCGCCTCCACGGCCGCTGCCTCCTCGGCCACTGCCGCTGCTGCCTCAAGATCGTCAGCTGTGTCGCCCCTTACGGCCACCTCGATCTCGATGGCCTTCTCGGCCGCCTCGACCAGCGCCTTCTCCTCGTTGGCCGCCGCAACTGCCGCCGCCTTCTCGGCCACCTCGGCCGCGAGCGCCTGATGCCGCAGCGCTGCCTCGGCAGCCGCACGTGCTGCCTCGACTGAGGCAGCCTCGGCGGCCTCGGCGGCCTCGGTCGCCACCTTGGCTGCTTGCTCCTCCTCGGCAGCCGCACGCGCATCTGCAACCCGTCGCCCACCGGCCTTCATCATATTGGCAATTGACATCGTCTTCGACGAGGCGGCGAATCGAAGTCGTGCGGCGGCGGACGCTTTTTCCCGCACGGCGGCGGCGGCCAAGACCGCCTCAGCGGCCGCCGCTGCCGCCGCTGCCGCCGCTGCGGCCATCGCCTCGGCCTCGGCTGCGGCTGCTTCTTCGGCTGCTTTCGCCACCTCGGCCGCCTCGCGCGCATCGGCCGCGGCCTGGCCCTTCTTCTTTAGCATGTTGCCGATCATCCCCGCCCGGCTGACCAGACTGACCTTGGCACGTCCGGCCGCCGCCATCTTGCGCCGCGCCGCCTCCGCCGCGGCTGCCTGCTGCACAGCACTGTGCTCGGCGGCAGCGGCCGCCTCGGCGGCCTGCCGAGCTTCCCGCGCCGCATCCGCCTTGGACTGCAGCAGCTTCATCACCGACACTGAATTGGTAGCCGTTCCAAACCTGCGAATGGCCACCTCAGCCGCCTCCTCCGCGGCCACCGCGACCTCAAGCAACGCCCGAGCCTCGGCAGCCGCGGCATCAACCGCAGCCGCAGCCTCGGTTGCCTGAGCCTCCGCGGACGCCTCTGCCTCTGACTTCAGGAGCCTCGCCACCGAGCTGGCGCGCATCGTGGACGAGAGCTTTGCCTTGGCAGACTTGGCCGCCTCCACTCGGCGCGCCGTCTCTGCTTCGGCCGCCTCGGCCGCCGCGATCGTCTCAGCCTCGCTGGCCGCCTCTGCTACCGCGCGTAGCTCAGCGGCAGTGTCGGCCTTGGTCTGCAAGAACTTCATCACGGTCACCGACTGGACGCCAGCGCCGAGCTTCGATTTTGCTGAGGCGAGCGCCGCCTCCGCCGCCGCGGCAGCCTCTGCGGCGGTGCGGGCCTCCTCTGCTGCCGCCTCAGCTGCAGCAAGGGCCGCCTCCGCGCGCCGCTCGATGGCATCATCCGCATTCTCCTCGAACATGTTGGCGATGGAAGCCGACCTGCCAACTGCCTTGATCGATGAGCCGAGCTTGGCGCGTGCTAAGGCGCGTGTCGCCTCTTGGCGACGGACCCTCTCGGTTTCCGCCGCCTCCTCTGCAGCCGCGGCTTCAGCCTCCGCCTCCGCCTCCGCGGCCTCCCGAGCCGCCGCCTCCGCGGCTACGCGCGCTGCCGCCGCGGCGTCGGCCTTCTCTTGCAACATTTTCATCACCGAGACGCTTTGACCGACGGCACCCACCTTGAGCTTCGCTGATGCCAAAGCTTGCTCCGCCTGCTCGGCCGCGGCCACTGCCTCTGCCGCCTCAGCTGCCGCTGCCTGTGCAGCAAACAGCGCGGCCTCGGCGCGTAGCTCGACGGCCTCATCTACATTCTCCTCGAGTATACTGGCGATCCAGTTCGACCTGCCAACTGTCTTGATCGAGGAGCCGAGCTTGGTGCGTGCCGCTTCTTGGCGACGGACCTTCTCGGCTTCCGCCGCCTCCTCTGCAGCCGCGGCGCGAGCGGCAGCTGCAGCTTCCTCCTTTCGCTTCGCCTCGGCTTCCCTCTCCGCCTGCTCAGCCCGCGCAACCGCCGCGGCATCCGACTTGACTTTGACCATCCGTAGGAGAGAGATGGAGCTGGTCGCTGCGCCAATCTTGGACTTTGCAGATGCGAGGGCCGCTTCGGCCGCGGCGGCCACCTCTGCGGCGATCCGTGCCGCCTCGGCAGCAGCCGCCGCCTCGGCCTCGCGCACTCTCAAAGTCTCCTCAGCGTTGGCCTTGAGCTTTGCGCCAAAGGCCTTGACCTTGGTGGCCGCTCCGAGCTGCAGCACGCCGGCTGCAGCCGACGCAGCCCGACGTTCCTCCTCCGCCGCGGCCGCTGCAGCGGCCGCCTCAGAGGCTGCGAGCTCTTCGGCGACACGTCGCGCCTGAGCTTCGGCCGCCTCCTCGGCCTTGGACTTGAGCTGGCTACCAAAGGACTTGAGCTGGGTGAAGGCCCCGAGCTGCCGCCGCCCGGCAGCGGCCGACTCAGCGACCCGCGCCGCCTCCTCAGCAGCGGCCTTCTCCTCAAGCGCAGCGATCGCCTCGGCAACGGCCCTTGCCTCGGCCGCAGCCTGGCCCTTGATCTGGAGAGCGTACGCAAACGTTCCGACCTTGACACCTACGCCGAGCTTAGCGCGCCCGGCCGAAGCCGCGGCCGCCCGTTTCCGTGCGAGCTCCGCTTGCGCCGTTGCCAAGGCCAAGGCCGCCGCCTCCGCTACAGCGCGGGCCTCGGCGGCCTCGAGGGCTTTCGACTGGAGATGAGTCGAGATGGCTGCTGTCTTGGTACGAGCCTTGAGCTTGGCGCGGGCCGCCGCGCCAGCTGCCTCCCTGTGGCGCTCAAGCGCTGCCTCAGCGACGACCGCTTTCTTGTCTGCCTCCTGCCTTGCTCGCTCCACGGCCAGCCGCTTCTCTGTCGCGACGCTCGCCTGCGCCTGTAGCAGATTCGCAATTGCTGCCGACTGCATGACCGCACCGAAGCGCCTGCGTGCGGCCGACGCGGCCTCATTCGCCGCGGCTTCGGCTGTGTCGGCTTCTTGCGCGGCCGCCTCCTGGGCCACCTCCGCCTCCAAGGCGGCTTCGGTCGCCGCGTTCGCCTCGGCTTCAGACGCCACGGCCGCCGCCTCGGCAGCCGCGAGCTCCTCGGCAGCCTTGCGCTCATTCTCGGCCTGCTCGTTCGCGGCCGCCCTCTCTAGTGCGAGAGCCGCCGCCTCAGCCGCCGCCGCCGCCGCAGCTGCCGTAGCGAGCGCAGCCTCCGCAGCCAAAAGATCGGCATCGGGCTCGGGCTTCAGCTCAGGCTCGGGCCGTGACGCGTGCTGCGTCGCCAGAGCCGTCGTTCGGGCTGTCGCCGTCGTCGTTTGGGACGGCACCGCCGACTTAAGAGTCTTCTTTGAGGGGAAGCGAAGGCGCTCTTGGATTCCCCCAGGGGGCGGGGGAGCCGCCTCAGCGGATGGGGCGGGCGTCGGTTGCACTCGGTTGCGCAGCGCGAGGACCGTCCCCAATTTGGCAATCGGCCCACGCGGCCGCAGTCGCTCCTGAATGCCCTCGAGCGGTGGCAGTGGCGGGGCTGATGGTGGCTTGGGAAGAGGCGCTCCGAAACGGCCGCCATCGGCAAAGATGGGCCACCAGCCGATGATGCCCTTGGCTGGGTGGCGTGTGACGGCGGCGAGCTTCCAGGCGAGCAGGAGCGTGAGGATGTCGAGCAGCAGGATCCACACGACGCTCTCGAACACCGGGTTCGAGTCCATGCCGAGCACGGTGAGTGCAAAGGAGGAGGCGACAAAGGGTGGCGCGCTCGGCGGGGCAGCCGGAATGGCCGCGCTCGACCAGATGGCCGCGTACTCCGTGGGCGCCGTCGGGAAACGGTCGACAGCGCAGCGTACGACAGCCGAGGGGCCATTCTCCGAGCTGGCCGCGTGGAGGGTGTGTATTCCATGGTCGCTCCATCGAACGAGACTCGCATCCCAGAAATGACAGCGCGCCTCAAGCTCGCACCCATGGCCACCAAAGCCGGCGGAGCAGATGCAACGGCCATTCCGGCAGACGCCGCGCCCGTCGGCGCGGGCGCAAAAGTTGTTCTCGGAGCAGTCGCCACGGCCGTAAATAGGATGGCAGAAGAGCGGCGGGAGCGAAGGTGGGTTCGGACGGTTTGGCGGCGGCGGCGACCTCGGGGGCGGTGGGCTCAAGGGAGGCGGCCGCTTTGGCGAGGGCGACATGGGGGGCGGCACCATTGGAGGCGGTGGCGGGTGCGTAGGTCCAGCTGGCGGTAGGCTTGGTGGATGCATGGGCAGCGGCGGAGGGCTCGGCGGCGGCGGATCGTAGCCGCCAGCGGGCGCGGGCGGCAGCGGCGGCGGCCTTCTCGGTGGTGAT
>Ga0209550_10005977_pt1 | contig 11366 bp, 9 predicted proteins | sample LauGreSuBDMM15SN_2_FD_187567 | JGI IMG/M metagenome (GOLD analysis project Ga0209550, IMG submission 187567) | Freshwater lake microbial communities from Lake Michigan, USA - Su13.BD.MM15.SN (SPAdes) (version 5) | ecosystem: Environmental > Aquatic > Freshwater > Lake | place: Lake Michigan, USA... | reverse complement strand
ACGGAAACGCTCACTTCCGAGCCCGGGCCAGAAGCCAATCTCCGCGCCGAGATGGCGACCATCCACGAAGTCATGATCGCGATCTCCCGCACACCCGCGGTTCGCCCCATCGCAGTCGGGCTGCTGGCGCAGACCGGACGCACTTCGACGGCTGCTCTCGCGGCGATGAGGGGCAAGCGCGACGACACCGACCGCATCGACGGCCAGATCTTTGCTCACGCGATGACGGGATATTTCCTCCTCACGACTTCCGCGCCATCGGAGCTGCGATCCAAGCATCTCGATGCGCTCGCCGCGTTCATGAATGCCGTGTGGTGCTAGTGCAATGTGGCCTGTGTGGCGTCGATCGCGGTTTGTGAGAGCGCAGGAGTGCGCTGCGAGCAACGCGTGTATGTCAACTTTTGGGCGAAGAACTGCCGGGTCCGCGCGGTCAGGGTGACTGGCTCGATTGGATGGACCTAGCCCTTTCCCCAATCGCAGGCCCTGCTAACTCGGGGCCCGTTGCGGTCATTCGGATGGCGCCTATGCTGTATCGCGTCGGGTGAGGAACGGCGACGGGATCAGCCCATCCTTTTGCGCGACTGCTGTCTCTCAAAATCCCTCGGTCCGAAAAGTGCGGGGCAGGTCACCAGCACGATCGCGGCGGTGAGCGGTGCGACGTTTCATTCGTACCCCGTCATCTCGAGATAACCCCGACCCGGATGCGATCCGGAGACGCTTACAGGACCCTCCCAGTAGGGCACGCTCGTCGCCATCCAAGCCTGCTTGTTGAGCGCCCGCGTCGTCACGCTGACCCCGCGCAGCGGCACGTCGATGCGCCACGCTACCGGCAGCCTTCGGCCGGCGACGATCGCACTATCGAGTGGCGTCAGCACCAGATCGCCCGATCCCATAGGCGTCACATCGCCCTCTGCCGTGATCCAACTTGCAGACGTGAATGCGCCCCCCCCGCCGCGCAAGCGAAACGCCATCATCTTGTCGCCGCTATCGAAGTGCAGTGAAAACCAGTCCCAGCCGCTCTGATCGCCGGCGAGCGGCTGTGACGACCATTCCCGGTCCAGCCAGGCGCGGCCCGTCACGGCGATATTCCGGTCGCCGATCTTCAACGAACCGGCTGCGGTGTAGAAAGGCTGCGAGTAGTATCGACTGGCCTGCCCCTGTTCCGACTTTACCGAGTATCCGTTCTTTCCATGCAGCACGATCGGCTTGTCCGCTTTGAGTGCAAGTTCGTACGAGAAGCCACTGCCTGACGCGCCCAAGCTAAGCGCGGACAACACGTCTGCGCCAACCTGCGCCTCACTGGTCATCTCCCAGTCGTCGATCCACGCTGCGAACGGAGCCGGCGTCACGCCAGCCTGACCGATCCCACCGCGCGCCAGTCGCTCCGCCACAAAGTGCTCCGAGCCCGATGTAAGCGCCGCATGACCCATCCAGAGCTGCGGGCTAGACCATCCCGCCTTGTCTCCTGGAGCCAGCGCGGTGCGGAACAGCGTCCACTGCACGCCATAATCCACACCGTCTGCATCCTTCAGGTTGGCAGTCAGATACCACCACTCGATGCGAAAGTCGGTGTGCGCACCATGATCAGCCGGAAAGGCGAACTGATAGCCTGGCGTCGGAATGGCGAAGCCTTCAACTTGCGCGCCAAGTCCTGCAAAGCCCTGAGCGCTCGCGGGAGAGCTGGCAGGACCGCTCATCACAAAACACAGCAGCAGGACTCTAACGCTCATTGGCGAACACCCTCAGCAAATCAGACGGCGCGAGCCGCGACAGCCGGCGCACGGGAATGGCGGCCGCCAGCAAGGCGGCCGCCAGAGCAAGCCCGCCAAGCTGAACCCAGTCCAGCGGAAACAGGTGCAATGGCAGTTTCCAGCCGAACGCCTCTACATTGACGACATCCAGCAGCACCCACGCCAGCGCGAGACCCACAGGCACGGCGGCCGCAAACGTCAGCGCTGCGAGCGCGAGCGTGCGCACCATCTCCAGCATCGCCAGCCGCCGACGCGTGATGCCCATCGCCCAGACAGGCGCCAGCTGGGGTAGTCGGATGCCGGACAAGGTCATCAGGCTTGCGAACAACGCAAGGCCTGCAACCCCGAGGGTGAGGACATTCAGCGCCGCCGTCACGGCAAAAGTGCGCTCGAATACTTCAAGTCCCATGCGCTTCAGGCTGGCCTGGTCCACGATGACGCCATCGGGAAGATCGAACCTGTCACGCAATTCTGTCTGCAAGGCCTCGACGCCCGCCTGCTCCGTTCGCACGCCGAAGCGTGTCTGCGATGCTTCTGGATAACGCGCCTGCAGGGTCGCCAGCCCTACCATGGCCTGCGCGGCAGGGTTTCCATAGTCCGCAAAAACGCCAGCGATCGGCGCGGTCCACTGGCCCGGCAGCTCGAGACGATCGCCCACCCCAAGGTTTTCGCGTCGCGATAACTGTTCGTTGATGAGGATGGCTTCGCCCTGCGCCAGCCTGTCCCAGGCGTCCGGCGCGGATTGCAGCAGAGGCCAGTTGGCCCGATAAGTGGCGTGATCCGATACGCCTAGCAGCTGCCCCGCCTGTCCCGCCAGCTCGGTTTCGAGAACAGCGATCGGGAGCACGGCATCGACGCGTGGCGCGAGCCAGGCCTGCAGTGAGGCGGACTCCTCTGGCGATCGGGCTTCCACATAGAGTTCAGCCGCCAGACGCTGGTCGAGAAACGCCACGAACGTCAGACGGAAGCTGCCGACCATGGTCCCAACGCCGATATTGGCCGACAAGGCCAGCAGGAGCGCCATCAACGAAAGCGACAGGCCGGGAATTTGCTGGCGCGTGTCGGCCCAGAACCACTGCGCCAGCGGGCCATGCGCCAGTCCCTGGCCAAGTCCGACGACACCGGCAAGCAATCCCGGCAGCAGCAGCGCTGCACCCAGCAGCAGGGACGCCAGCACCGTAAATCCCGCGACAACGCCCGACCCGAGGACGAGCGCTGCAAGACCTCCGGCAAACAGGAGAAGGGCCAGGAGAGCCTGTGCGGCAAGGGTTGTCTCGGAGGCGCGCGCCCAGGCGCGAGGCTGCGCCGGGGCAAGCATGGGTAACCTGCTGACGCGCCAGAGGCTCTCGGCCGACGAGACGAGCGTTCCGAGCACCGCGATCCCGAGTCCCGCCAGCCACCATGAGGCGCGCAACTCAAGCGTTCCCGGCACGTCTGCTCCATAAAGGCCTCGCAGCGTTGCAGAAACATCCGGCAGCAACAGGACGGCGACTCCATAGCCCATCACGACGCCCGCCAGCCCCGCGACGAGCGCAAGAAACACAAGCTCGAGTAGGAGCAGGCCTGTCAGGACGCGCGCTGGAATTCCAAGAGCGCGCAGCGTCCGGAACACGGGCCGGCGCTGTTCAAACGCAAGCCCGATCGTCGAGTAGACAATGAACAGCCCGACGACGAACGCCAGAAGCCCGAACGCTGTCAGGTTAAGGTGGAAACTGTCGGTGAGCCGCGCGAGATCTGTCGCGTCGGATCGGGCCAGAAACACAAGATCGGGGGCGACCACCTCCAGCGGCGGGCGGCCGTCGGGCTGCTCGGGAGCGACAATCAAGCGACTGACTGTGTCACCGGCGCCGAGGAGCGCCTGCGCCTGGCCAATGTCTACGATCCCCACGCCATCCGAAAGGCCGTCGTCGACGGCAACTGGAAGGGTCGTGGCGCCGGCAAGGCGATCCTTCATATCAGCACTGGTGAACATCAGGCCTTCGCGCGACAGGAACCGCTCCAGCGTATCGTCGGTTCCCAGCTCGACCGCGAGCGCCTCACGCGGCGATGTCAAAGGATCGACACCAACAATGTTGATGCGGACATCGTCGAACATCACCTCACCGTCGAGGATCGGCGACACAAGCCACCCTGCCCGCCGCAGCGCGACATAGGTAGTGACAGGAATACTTGTCCCAGACCGGGGAACAAGTTGAGCTACGGCTCCGCTCGCGACGGCGAACGACGCCTCGCGATAGCTCGCCCTCGCTTCGGCGTTGATGGCCTGCACACCGGTCCACAGCGCTGTCGCAACCGAAAGGCCAAGCAGCAGCATCACCAGCTGCAAGGGCTGCCTGCGCCAATGTGATAGAAGCGCAAGAAGTCCCGCCCACCACATCAGACGACACGGCCTGACTTGAGGTGAACCCGGCCGTCGAGCTGATCAGCCAGTCGCATCGAGTGCGTGACCATCAGCAGCGAGGCGCCAGCCTCACGCACCAGCGAGAGCATCAGCGCCAGCACATCATCGCCGGTCTCCTCATCAAGATTCCCGGTCGGCTCATCGGCCAGGACAAGCTGCGGGCGCGCGGCCAGCGTCCGGCCGATGGCGACGCGTTGCTGTTGTCCGCCAGAGAGTTGCTCCGGGTAGCGTGTCAGCAGGCCGCTCAGGCCCAGACGCCTGGCGAGCTCAGTTTGCCAGGCCTTGTCGTGACGGTCGGCCAGTCGCGCCTGAAATGACAGATTAGATGCGACATCCAGCGATGGGATCAGGTTGAATTGCTGGAATACCAGGCCGACCACGCCGCGCCGCAGCGCGGCTCGCCCAGCGTCGTCCAGCTCCACCACATTCCGCCCGGCTAACTCGATCCGGCCCGCGTCTGCGCTGTCGAGGCCAGCCACCAGATGCAGCACTGTACTCTTGCCACTGCCGGACTCGCCGGTCAGCGCAAGGCTGCTGCCGGCGTCGAGTTGCAAGTCGATGCCGTGAAGTACTTTGAGGGGGCCTTCGGACGTGGCGAAGGACTTCTCGACCTTTTGCAATGCCAGCAGCATGGATTCACCCAGAGCCTTGCGAGATCGGCAAGGCCTCACAACGTATGACGCCAACGTCCACACATAGCCACACCGGCTCGAGTAGAAGCCATAGCTGCACTGCGGCCGGCAGCTCACGCGCGACCCTGCCATTGGTAGCAATGCCGGAAGGGCGTGAAGTTGGGGCCCTTTCCGGCCAGTCGCCGAACCCCGACGGGCGAAGGTTGTGCCGCCTGTTTATCCTGACAGCGCCTCCCGCTGCCTCGTTCTTAACAATCCGCAGCGAAATCTTAACTCGCAGGGAGTCTATTTGCCCAAAGCACGAAACTTCGCGTGCTGCGGGAACCGGTCATGGATGATCTTCTCAGCGAATTCCTCACGGAAACGGCCGAGAGCCTCGATGTCGTCGACGTCGAGCTTGTACGTTTCGAGAGCAATCCCGGCGACAAGGCGACGCTGAACAACATCTTTCGCCTGGTTCACACCATCAAGGGCACGTGCGGGTTCATCGGCCTTCCGCGTCTTGAATCGATTGCTCACGCTGGCGAGACCCTTCTCGGGAAATTCCGCGACGGCGCGCTGCCCGTCACGCCCGCGTCCGTAACGCTCGTGCTGGCCTCCGTCGATCGCATCAAGCTGATCCTCGCGCATCTCGCCGCCGAACAGGTTGAACCCCCAGGCGACGATCGCGATCTGATCGCGCAGCTCGAGCGTGTCTCCCAGGGTGAGGCCATTGCGCCGACACCCAAACCGGCGCCCGCGCCGGTCATCAGCGCTCCGGTTGTCGTCGCCGAAGTTACCCCAGGGCCAGAAGCACAGGAAGGCGAAGGCCGCTGGGATGGCGACCAGGGTCGCTTCCTGCGTCCGGGCGAAGTCTCGCTTGCCGACCTGGAAGCTGCCTTCATGAATACCGAATGTCCTGAAGTGCAGGAGATCAAGCCTGTCGTTGCCGCGGTCGCTGCGGTCGCGGCCGTCGTCGAACACGACGATGAAAAGAAAGGCGCCATCGGCGCCAACACCATTCGCGTGAATGTGGATGTACTTGAAAGCCTGATGACCATGGTCTCGGAGCTGGTGCTTACGCGCAACCAGCTCATGCAGATCCTGCGCAACTCGGTTGATAGTGAATTCAAGGCGCCTCTGCAGCGCCTCTCGGGCGTTACCGCCGAGCTGCAGGAAGCCGTGATGAAGACGCGGATGCAGCCAATCGGCTCCGCCTGGAAGAAGCTCCCGCGCATCGTTCGCGACGCCAGCCAGGATCTCGGGAAGAAGATCGACCTCCAGATGGAAGGCGAGAATACCGAGCTCGACCGCCAGGTGCTCGAGCTGATCAAGGATCCGCTGACGCACATGATCCGCAACTCGTGCGATCACGGCGTTGAAACCACCGAGCAACGTATCGCCGCCGGCAAGTCCGAGACCGGCGTGATCAAGCTGCGCGCCTATCACGAGGGCGGCCACATCATCATCGAGGTAAGCGACGACGGCGCCGGTCTCAACACCGATCGTATCCGCCAGAAGGCCGTGGAGAAGGGCGTCATCGACGCCACGGAAGCCATGGCGATGACGGACCCCCAGATCCACCGTCTCGTTTTCGCGCCGGGCTTCTCCACCGCTGCAAAGGTCACCAACATGTCCGGCCGTGGCGTCGGCATGGACGTCGTGAAGACCAATGTCGAGCAGATCGGTGGAACCATCGATCTGCGCTCAAGCTTCGGTGCGGGCTCTACCTTCATCATCAAGATCCCGCTGACGCTGGCCATCATCTCGGCCCTCATAGTTGGCGTGGAAGACCATCGCTTCGCGCTGCCGCAGCTCTCGGTGATCGAACTGGTGCGGGCGGGCAGGCGCTCCGAACACCGCATCGAGATGATCAACACGACCCGCGTCCTGCGCCTGCGCGACCGGATGCTGCCGCTTGTGGCGCTCTCCGACGTACTCGGCCTGATGGTCGATGATGGTTCGAATGATCGCAGCGCCTGCATCGTCGTCATGCAGGTCGGCGAGACGCGCTTTGGCCTGATCGTCGATGAAGTCTTCGACACAGAGGAAATCGTAGTGAAGCCGCTTTCCAAGCGTCTCGGCTCGATGTCCGAATACTCCGGCGCCACCATTCTTGGCGACGGTTCGGTCATCATGATCCTCGACCCGAACGGCATCTCGCGCTCGATTGCCAACGTCGAACGTACGGTCAGCCGTCTGCTCGACGAGCAAACGCGCGCCGCTGCCGCGGCCAGGGCCGCGCAGGAAACCCAGACCCGCATCAGCATGCTGCTGTTCACGGCCGGCGGCTCCGAACCACGCGCTTGCCCGCTGTCGCTGGTCACGCGCCTGGAAGAGATCGACGCATCAACGTTCGAGATGACCAGCCGTGGTCTTGTTGTCCAGTATCGCGGCCGCCTCATGCCGCTTGCCTCAGGTGGCGGCGCGATCCGCAGGGAAGGGCGCCAGCCCATGCTGGTGTTCAGCCAGGGTACGCTGGCTGTTGGCCTTGCGGTCGACTCGATCCTCGACATCGTCGAAGACCTTCTCGACTTCCAGCTCACCGACCAGGCGCCCGGCGTCCTCGGCACCGCAGTCCTCAAGGGCCGCTCCACCGAGATCATCGACGTCAGCCACTATCTTGGCCAGGCCGAGCCTGCCTGGGCCTCGGCAGCCGTGCAGCTCGACGTGCGCGCCAATCGCAAGCGCATCCTGTTGATCGAATCTCACCCCTTCTTCCGCAACCTGCTCGCGCCGATGGTCTCCGCCGCCGGTTATGACGTCACCGTCGCCTCAGGCCTCGAGGAGGCGCGCGCGCGCCTCGCCGCCGGCGCCACATTCGACGTGGTGCTCGCCGACGCCGACGGCGCCGTGATCACCGAGGTCGAAGGCGCTCAGGTCATCCAGATGTCCAGCCGCCGCGACGGCGACGCGGTTCCGAAGTCTGATCGTCATGCGCTGCTGGATGCGATCCAGCGCGCGATCCACCGCGGAGAAGCCGCATGAGTACGTGTGAGTTCGTGACCTTCCATATCGCTGACCAGCTCTTCGGGCTTGGCGTCACCGAGATCCACGATGTCTTCCGCCCCGCCAGGATGACCCCGGTTCCTTTGTCGGGCTCGGAAATCGCTGGTGTTCTCAATATTCGTGGCCGGATTGTCACTGCGATCGACGCCCATTCCCGTCTTGGACTGCGTCAACGGGAAAACAGCACGAACGATAAATCTCTTGCGATCGGCGTGGAGTATGGCGGGGAAAGCTTCGGCATGCTGATCGACGAGATTGGCGACGTCGTCCGTCTCGACGACGGCGACAAGGAGCAGAATCCCGTAAACCTTGACGCAACATGGTCGCGCGTATCGCGCGGTGTCTACCGCCTGGAAGGCCGCCTTCTGATCATCATGGATATCGATCGGATGCTTGATGGGGGAGGCGGCGCCGAAAGAGCCGCAGCTTAGCTGGGTAGCACCTCGGTCGGGCAAGGCTGTCTCGACAAACTTGATGCCATTGCGCGAACGGGAGTACGCTAGCGCTCCATTTCCACGAGCAGATCGGCTGACACATCCCGGACGACGCGGACATTGAGCTTGAGCTTAATGCGGATCGCCAAGCGTTCGCGGCTGAACCCGTCAATCACGGGGAGCTCACCATAGACGTTCCATCACTAGTGCGGTCCGGAACAAAGTCATAAGACCAGATATGGTTCGACCGCTCCAGACGAACGCACGATCCGGCGTGAAGCCAGAGACGGCCACGTCTCGTGTTTCACCGGGACTTTGCTCCCTCCGCACCTCCAGATGCGGTACACCCGCTTGACGTTCACCAACCTGCTGGAGGCATTGGGCAGCGCCGCAATTCGACGATAGCCATAGCGTCCGGAGTGCTCAGCCGGATAAATGATGTCGCGCGTCAGCTCGTCGCTAGAGAGTCATGGGAACAGCGCGTCGATGTCGTCTTGCGATGTGGACGGGCCGTTCATCGCGGGGCCGCTGAGGAGGAGTTCGCGGGCGCGGACTTCTTCGGCGGTTTCAGCTTGTTTTGTATCCGTGACACCGAGGGCGCCAGCGAACCTGGTAACGCGTTCCTCGATGTGACGCAGCGTCGAGATCACTTTCGTGACGCGCTGGCCGGTGAGGTCCTGGAAAGAGCAGGCTTCGAAGATGCGCATCATGGCGGCGTCGACGTCAGCTTTGTATGCGGCGAGGTCTGTCGGCTCCACGCTCATCAGCTTTTCAGCTTCGGTCATGATGGTCTCGGTCGCGCGTTCGGTGTCGCGCACGACCGCGTCGAGTTCGACCGAGGCGCCGGGGAGGCGGGTGTCCTTGATGTCGTTGGCCTGCAGGCCGGAGATTTCATCGCGGGCCTTCTGTATGAAGTCGGCGAGATATTTGAACTCAGCGATGATCGAACGATCGAGTGAGCCAAAGAAGGCGGCCATGGCGTCAGCCATCTGGTGGGAAAGGTCGAGCACTTCGACCAGCGGACGTTCGCGAACGCCGGTGGCCTTGAGCTGGTCCATGGCGATGCGGATCTTTTGTGCAGCTTCAGCAGCAGCCATCAGAATTCTCCCAGCACCGCCTTGAGCTTGCCCTTCAGCGTCTCGGCGTTGAAGGGTTTTACGATGTAATTGCTCACGCCAGCTTTCTTCGCGGCGATCACGTTCTCGGTCTTCGATTCGGCGGTGACCATGATGAACGGCGTGCTCTTCAGCGTGTCGCTGGCGCGGACCTGCTCGAGCAACTCGTAGCCGGTCATCGGCTCCATGTTCCAGTCGGAGATCACGAGGCCGAACTTGCCGCCATTGAGCTTGTCGAGAGCCTGGCGGCCGTCTCTGGCATCTTCGATGTTCTTGAAACCCAGCTGAATAAGCAGATTTCGGATGATCCGTATCATTGTCTGATAATCGTCCACGACGAGGACGGGCATGTTGAGGTCGACAGCCATGTTCCAAAAGCTCCAGGGCGGTTGCTAAGGGAACTTTTAACAGAAGACCCGAAAATATTGATGAATCAGGCAAACAAAAGATGCGCCATCGGCGCTTATATCCGAAGCGAATCCGTGTTGATCAAGGTTCGGAGTTCATCTCCCGCGATCTCGACCTTTGGGCATACCAGCATGACGTCACGCTCGACTTCTCGCGGCCCGGCAAGCCCACGGAAAATGCGTTCATCGAGAGCTTCAACGGCACATGATCAGCCGGCCGATGCTCAAGAGTTTCCGTACACGGACGGAGTGAGCCTGAGCGAGGGCGGTCGCATGAGGGAAATCCCGCGCTTTGTGATGGAGTCGATCTGCCATAATCAGCCTGACAGCCCCTTCAGCTAGACATAAACGATGGCGTCGTCATCCATCGGGTCCACCGGGAGATGATTTTGCGGAGCCTGCAAGTTCTGCACGGCTTGAAGCAGATCTTCAGCCTGACCAGGAGTGAGCCGTTCTGGCTGAAACTTTCCGCGCGCCTCGAGGACTGAGATTATCGCTGCATCTGTTGCATCAAAATGTCCCCCACACATGCTCCAGCGCGGGAACTGGCGAGCAATGATCGGTCCCTCCCAGAGGAGCGCAGGTGAGTGATGACGCGTGTCATTGGCGATGCGCTGGTATGTTTCCCGAACCGCTGCCGGACTTCCCTCCAGCACCTGCAAGAAAAAGCCCCCACAGCTGAGCAGCGCTCCGGTGATACCGGCCTGCGCGTTTCGCGTTTGCGATTGTGAGAGGATGGTTCGAAGCGACGTCATCGGGCTTGCAGCGTTACCCCGGGCAAGACTGAAGTAGATCAAGGAGTGAAGGCGTGTCTGAGTTGGCTCGTTGGATCTCATGAACTTCTCCGCCGACACGCGTCGAGGCTCCCTCAAGAACGTTAACAAACCGCCACGCTGTCTTCACGAGTATGGCCAAATGGGATTCGACTGCGCCCAACTATTCCGCAACGGTGAACAGAACGGCGTCGAATCTTATTCATGCATCAACCTTTTGTGACGACGCTAACCCCACACCAGATGGGAATTTCCAATGCTGACAGTTACAAAATCTCGCCCGGCAAAACCCTCGGAGCGCGATATCAATGGGATGGTCGTGGCCATCGACCGCGTCATGGCGGTGATCGAGTTCTCGACGGACGGAAACGTCCTCTCGGCTAACGCCAATTTCTCCACCGCGCTGGGCTTCTCGCTCGAGGAGATCAAAGGCCGCCATCACCGGATGTTTGTCGACCCGGCTTATGCGAGCAGCGAGGCTTACAGACAGTTATGGGACAAACTCAACCGCGGCGAGTTCGTAGCCGGCGAGTTCAAGCGTTTCGCCAAGGGCGGCAGGGAAATCTGGCTGCAGGCGTCATACAATCCGATCAAGGATTCCTCCGGCCGCGTGACGCGCGTCGTCAAGTTTGCCACCGACATCACCGACGCCAGGAACAAGGCTATGGACGCCCAGGGGCAGATGGAGGCAATCGGCCGGAGCCAGGCGGTAATCGAATTCAACCTCGATGGAACGATCATCACGGCGAATGCAAACTTCCTCGGCGCCGTCGGTTATTCGCTGGAGGAAATCCGCGGCCGCCATCATCAGATGTTCGTGGAGAAGGCTTTCGCCAATTCTGCCGAGTACAAGCAATTCTGGGAG
>Ga0209550_10005976_pt1 | contig 11367 bp, 10 predicted proteins | sample LauGreSuBDMM15SN_2_FD_187567 | JGI IMG/M metagenome (GOLD analysis project Ga0209550, IMG submission 187567) | Freshwater lake microbial communities from Lake Michigan, USA - Su13.BD.MM15.SN (SPAdes) (version 5) | ecosystem: Environmental > Aquatic > Freshwater > Lake | place: Lake Michigan... | reverse complement strand
TGTAAGTGCCTAGGTCAGAATTTAGAGAAATCATAGTGTAGTCCATATAGGATGATACCACTCATGTATACTCTACAAATGTCTCTAGAAGTCGGATACGGAGCATTGCAATGTCTCCGGAAACGCTGTATACCCTTAGTTCTAGCCGGTGGACGAGACATGGTCTTACTAGAGTCAGGATGGATAGATAATGTTGGAATTCCCGAAGACTTTATAAAAGCCCGTTATGATTCTGTCAAAAATCATATTGTTATGGGTGCAGAACCATTGAAACGATGGAAATGGATTGCTGCCTCTACTCCCCAAGTGGATATGACGGAATTTTTTAATAGTCTACGGACTAATGTTTCTATTAATGATTCAGAAGTTATACTGCTATATGCACATCAAACAGGTAAAATACCATCTAGTCCTCTGTCGGTTACATTTAGAGATGGGTCCGAAGGCAAAGTAGAATTTAGACTGTGATTACATCTTCTGATCCGTATGAGGCCTATAAATGACCTCAACTAACTTCACTTCCTCGTGGAGAACTACGATGTCTGTCGACTTGTGGAACGCCTTGGCATCGGCATTCCACAATTTGATGATACAGAACCCTTTTTTGGGACTCATTGTTACACCAACTATTGGGTTTTCAGGACTAGTTGCGACACCTAGAGCGGCAGCTATGAGATAACGCTGGAATACTTCTGCGGCACATTTACGGCCAACCTTGATACAGTAGGAACCGCCACGGATGTTTGCCTTGTTCTCCCATAATGGAGATGTCTCACCACGCATGGCAAACATCATTCCATTCACTATCTTGGATGGCCCAAACTCTCGTAGAATAGAGCCCATAAACTCCCATGAGTCCATTGTACTAATTCGCTTGTAGCTGTCAGGAGTCCACGACTTCTCCTCTGGTTCATGAAAGTAGAGCGTCCACGATCCAGTGGGAATTGCATGTGTTTCTTGTTCGCCTGGAGGAAGGGCCGCGGCCTGGGCAAAGGTGAGCGTCGGCATCGCTATGTCTTTCATAGCCATGTCGAAGTTTTAAGCAGTAGGTAAAATAGGTGTCAACTTTTATTTGACCCGACCTTCCTGGTAGTATAATTTTGTGCGTTTATAGTATATGGTCCAGTCTAGACGCAATACCAGGTCCCGGAGAAGTCAGAGGAGTCAGAGTCAGAGGAGTCAGAGGAGTCAGAGGTCCCGGAGGAGCCAGAGGAGTCGGAGGAGTCAGAGAAATCAGAGGGGAGGATTGAGCCATTTACGTCCGTGTCAACCAGAGGATCAAAAGGCATATAGAGATTGGGTAGATGCACAAACAAGATTAGGTCAATTACCGCTTGATCCTAGACGCAATAAAGCACCATGCGATAACTCTTAAGCTAAAGTCGACGTGTTTTTCTGCGATTTTTAGAGGTTCTTTTACGTCGTATCGATTTTGCACCACCATAACGATATGGACCTGATACATGCTGTATAGGTTGTCCTTGACCTTGACCTTGACCTTGATACATTCCTGCTAAACCTAAACCTAGACCAGGGGTACCAAAACTAAATGATGCACTAGATGGTGTACGCATGTTAGGACTTTGTTGCATTGCTTTTCTAAGAGCATTTATATTAGATTGTGTTGGCGTACCATGCCATGGTCCAACCATTTGTTGCCCTGATGCTAGTCCTAATGCATTATAATAACCTGGATTAACTGCCCCTTGTCTTTGTTCTTGTGCAAGTTGATTTGCATACAAAGAAGCTTGTTCTGGAGGAAGCAAACCACTCTTTCTATGAGGAAGAGCAAGTGCTTGCTCTGCCGTATATCCTTGGTATGGATTTGGATTTGGTGTAAATCGTGGACCTAGAGTTGCTGGGTTTGCAGGAGTAGCATAAGACCAAGGTGTTCCATGAGCATTATATGCTGGTGGAACATTTACATTCATATTAGACATTCTATATTAAACGGTCATTAAAAACGCAAAGCGTTTTAACTTGATTCGTTATGTCTCTGAAGGTTTCACCGAGCTAAGGCTCTGCCTTAGCGAAGGAATAACCAGAAGAGACTATGTCTCTGAAGGTTTGGTGAGCGCAGGCGCCAAAGCCAACCGGATCTCACCCAGGCCCGCTACATTATACTCCACAATAATCGGATAATCATTTTTCAGATATAATGAAATATCCGAACACAGACTAGTGCACTTAGTAAATAGAATTAAATGCTTCAAAAAGAAATTACCTTGAACAATCTCACTAGCTGTCTTAACTTGTGTTAGACCATTCTGACCAATACTAAACACCGTCTCTTGTTCTGCATAATCACCCTTGCAACGGAATACAAGCTCTTGACTAGCCGATTGAATCTCTACTACCTCGCCCAGAGTATGCATATCCCGCACAATCTTTTGAAAGTCCGTTGAGGGCATTGTAATAATCGAGGGAAATTGAACCGGAGGAATCTCAATAGGTTTAATATCAAGCTCAATCAGATTTAAATGAAAATGAGTTACCATCTGTTTTTCACCATTCAGAATCTCAATACCCAGCTTGGTTGTATCGGACTTTTTCATATAAAGTACGATGCTCTCATTGTTAGACATGGTCTTCACAAGTTTGAAAAAATTAATCATATTAAGACCTAGAATATGTTTCTGAGGACAGAAATACTCATCAAATCTGTCTCCCTTGAGCTTCAGATGTACTAGGATAGTATGTGTACCATCCATGGCCATAATTTTCATACCCTGACTATCGAACTCCATGTTTGCATCTGTCAAAATGTCTTTTACTGCCTCGATTAGAGTTCGAAAAGGAGCAGCCTTGACAGTTCGAATTCGAAAAAGAAGATCGGGGTCCATTCTACTGAACGCAAATGATGACTGGGTTTAGGTAGGGGATTAAGAACTACGTCTTGTTTTTTTCTTACGTTTGGTTATATTTTTATATAACATATATCCCGCGGCAGGTATAAGTCGGAGCCCATTAGTAGCAAATGATGACATTAAAGTTGGTGTAAATCCTCCTTCCTGAATCTTAGGTTTACCTCTTCTTGTTGTAGCTGTAGACCAACCATTTGACTGTAAAGGAATCTGTGTATTTCCTTGTGTAACCCGTACTGTAATATTAGATGGTACTGTTACTGGTACTGTTACTGGTACTGTTACTGGTACCTGTACAGGTACAGGTGCAGGTCTCAGAAGTGCATTACGATAAGGTGTACGTGATTTAGATTCTGTTATTAATTCTGATTCTATTACTGGTTTTTCTTCAGATGCAATGTTAGCTTGTAGACGTCTTCCTTCAATTAAATAATGTAATTTATCTATTGCTGCCTGGCTTTTGAGGGCCTTCAGTTCTAACAGTGCATTTACTATATTTACTTCTCCCTTGTCACTAAACGTTTCTAAATATTGTTCTAATAGATTTTTGATTAAACTCTTAGACTTACCCCATGTCTTTGCATACCACGGTTTGGCTATTTCTTTATTAAGTTCACGAATAATACTATTGTAACTACTGTAATTTGTCTTAGTTGTTGGATTAGGTTTATATTCACGAATAGCATCTTTAAGAGCTTGTATAAGAGCATCCTTGTTTGCCGTAGTATGATGCATTTGAAGAGCAGTTGCAGCATCACGTATTTTATCATTTTTAATCAATAAAGTGTCTTCATGCCCATATTTTTCTATGAATTCATTCACCAGTTTACTTGGATTTGGTCCCCAAAAATGCCACGACTTTTTCTTTAAAGTCTTGCGTAGACGTCTTAAATTCGACATCAGTGGATTAAAATTGGTACTCTTTTTACTAGGCATAGGCAATATAGGATTATATGCATTAAACATCTCACGTTTCTCTGCTCTTTCTTCTAACATTTGAGAAACATAAGGTGAGAATGCAATAACTCCAGACTGTAATAAAGTTAAAAATGGCTTGAATCTTCTCATAAAAGCTCCTTGAATAACATAAGAACGTTTAAATGGAGAATCACCTATCGAATCATCAATTTCTGCTGCTACTTGAATCCATGCTGTATCAGAAATAGGTAATTGTTCCATACCACTATAACCTCCTCTGCTCAAAATTTGATACTTATCTGTCATAGGATTAGTATTTGAACCAACAATAGTAAATAACTGTTGGTCCCATGCAACTTTACGGGTCAATTTCTCAGATATAATAGAATTTGTTGCAAAATCTGCTTCTAACTCTTTAGATCTTTGTTCTAAAGATGCATAATATGTTTCAAAACTAGTACTGGATAAAATAGGTCCATACAATCTAACAGTAATACCCATGTCAGAACATATTGTATCTTGATATATATCTCCTGCATGATTATATGATAATAAAATAAGATGATCATTGAGTGGCAAAGGAATTTTTTTTTGACCAAAATTTTGTTCTATTGATCTTCCACTTAGTAATTCATGTAATACACGAATATTATTTATAGAACTAGACTGTACTATTGTACGAATAGCATTATATGCATCACGAATATTAGGATCTGATAACCAGGCCCGTTCAAAGATATGAGTTGTAGGATAGTCACTGAGATCAGGTGTAAATAATGGAGGTTGAATAGTTGGATTGTATCCTAGATGCATATCAAGACCTATTTTTTGTAATATACGCATTGACCATTCTACTTTAGACTCTCCATGGTATCCTGGAACATAGACTAAGAGAGGAGTGGCAGGATAATTTAATGGAGGCCAGTTTATTGTTGCCATATTAACATTATATATCTTGAGGAAAAGTCCATTTAAGACTTCAGGTTCATTTAAATTCAAACTACGGATTTTATTTAAAACCCAATTTTCATCTTCTAGAGTAAGTTCTTGTAATTGAACTAATAGTTGATTAAATGTCCAATTATTTTCTGAAATAAGATGTCTGTATATTTGTTTTAAGGGATCGGCATATTTTAAGATATTCGGATCTCTTGTAAATTTTTCTAATGGAAACTCCATCCCTTACTTTATGCAATTAAAATCTACCTAGACCGGATCGTACCATGGTATCTGTACTGGTGACTAGGTCACGACCGGTCATTATTGGACTTGTTCCGCTAAACTGTGCACCGGGTTGATACATTGCAAGAGGAAAACCTCCGCGCTGATTTCTCCGTGTCTTTCTGTTTTTGGACTGTCTGGATTGTCTGGACCGTCTGGATTTAGTTTTGCGACTAGATTTTGCAACCATTCTAACAGGGAGGTCTATTACTTTTGACCCAACAATAAATGCATCTAGATTGCCAAATTTTTTGTGGTATCTCTTAGAAAATTTAGGCCACACTACAGAAGTCAAAAAAGATCCATGACCAACAATTATAATATCTTTTGAACAATCAAGAGTAGAAATATGTTCTAGAACATCTTTTATACTCGGTTTCCTATATGTCTGACCGGCTGGAGTATTTTCTGGAATATTACCATTTTCACCAAAACAAGGTAGAATTATACCGCGTTTACTAGGAAAAAGTGCTGACAATGTCTGTTTAGCACGTCTTAAAGGACTCGATGCGTAAATAGCCGTATCTAGATGTATACCTTCTGCTTCGAGTCTCTTACGTAGAATGGGTCCATACGACTCTACTACAATCTCGCCTTCTGCGGAAAGTCCAGGATCTCTTAGCTGAGAACCGTCAAGACCTTGGTCTCTCCGTTTATTTGCCTCTGATGGAGCGTGCCGAATAAAAACAAGCATCCACTACTTAGGGAAAACTATTTATATAGATATAAATGTTTTCTTGGCGATACTATCTTGCTAGATACAAGGATTTGACAGATGCAGGTATAGCTACCGAGGCCCAGGCTGTTCAGCACTGGAATATGTATGGAAAAACAGAGAATCGTGAAGGCTGTCCTTCTACATTAGATTACTACAAGAATATACCAAATCCTAGAAAAGTATGGTTGGATTCTGACATAAGTCCTAGTCCTGTTGGACGGACACTCACCATTATTAATGCCGTCATAGATTCTAATATTCGGGTTGACTGTCTCTTAAATAATATTCCATATTTCCAGGACTTAGGAACAGTAATTGTAAAGGGTGAGATTAAGATTCCATATCGGCATATGGAACTCTCACGAATCTTACAGGATCCTCAGATAATCAACGTGTATGATATGAATGAATACGAGCGTGTTATTACAACGGATGATTCGTATCTTGTAATTCGGCCTCTTAAAACTATGAACACTCTTAAAACGGGAATTGTAAAAGCTATTCTTCAGGGCCAAGAATTTGTTCCAATATCTCATTTAAATGCAGTATCAGAAGTATTTAGTGTTTTAGGTATTTCTATGCCTACTCATCTAGTTTCGCAATGACTACTACATCCAGAAGAACAGTAGTCTTCATATTTGTATCCAGATTCTGTAGCACAACAGACATCATGGGTATCCTTTGCTCCTGGGGACTTCACGCCAGTTTTAGGATCATAATATTGGCCACAAAATTTCTTTCCACAGCCCCAACACCATGAGCGTCCACAACCATGGCCTGTCTGAAATCCACTCTTAGTTAGACCACAGGCAAAAATATAATTACATGCTTCATCTTTTAAGGCCCACCGTTGACACCAGGGACATTGTTTTGCATCCATATAATATGGATTTATTTCTACGCCAAAACTTGACCAGGGGTACGTGACCCCCTCCCTTACTCATCATGTCTGACGCCTCTAAAATTAAGAAACTTACACAGCGCGAGCACATTCTACAGTTGCCCGATACGTATATCGGGTCACGGGATTGCCAAACAGAGAGTAGATGGATTTATAATCCGGCCGAGGCCAAAATGGAATGGCGCGAGGTCCAGATGAATCCTGGTCTATTCAAGATATTTGATGAAATTATTGTGAATGCTCTTGATCATGTTACTCGTCAGAGCTTGACCGAGTCCAAGGTGTCTAACATTCGTATTACTCTGGCTCCTGATCATTTCACCGTGTTCAATGATGGTGATGGTATTCCAGTCACTGTACATCCCGAGTACAAGGTCATGATTCCTGAGCTCATCTTTGGTCAGCTTCTGACCTCTTCTAACTACGACGAAGCCGAGGAGAAGACTGTGGGGGGCAAGAATGGATACGGAGCTAAACTTACAAATATCTATAGTACACGGTTTGTTGTCAAGACAGGTGATGCTGTTCGTAAGATAAATTACGAGCAGGTTTTCCAAGATAACATGGCCGTAATCGGTCAGCCAATCATGAAAAAGACAACGACCAAGCCATATACGGAGATTACATCGTATCCCGATCTTAAACGGTTCTATCCCTTGTCAAGCTCCACTGTTTTACCTGATGATATGCGGGCAATCATGTTGACTCGAGTCATTGATGCAGCTGCATTGTGCTCTTCTGCCGGTGTGACTGTATCGTATCGGCTACTCACAGAAGATCCATTTGTGAAGGCACCTGTTAAGAACTTTGAGTCGTACGTCAAGCTCTTCTTATCTGGTGGGCCTGTTTTCTACGAGAGGGCGGGTCCTCGATGGGAGGTCGCTGCGGTTCTAACACGGTGTCTCCATACTTCCGAGGGCGGTGTGCCAGAAGACCGTCATATCTCATTTGTGAATGGTATCTTCACCCGTCGAGGTGGTAAGCACGTCGACACTGTTAGCCGTGCAGTTTTAAATGCATTCTGTGATGGGCCTGGTAAGAAACTCGAGTTGAAACCCGCCCAGCTCAAAGATGCAGTTACATTCTTTGTAAATGCTACTATTGTGAATCCGTCGTTTGATTCGCAGACCAAAGAGACGTTGACTACTCCAGTGGCCAAGTTTGGTTCGGTATTTAAAATCTCAGATGCATTTGTGGCTAAGTTAGCAAAAGACGGTGGTCTTCTTGAAGAGGCCCAGGCTATTCTTGATGCACGCCGGTCTCGAGATGCCAAGAAGACCGATGGACGAAAGGCCGCTACTGTACGTGGTATTCCAAAGTTGGAGGATGCTACATGGGCCGGCACGGCCAAGTCGAGTGAGTGTACTCTCATTCTGACCGAGGGAGATTCAGCTGCATCTACTGCTATCTCGGGTCTCAAAGTAGTTGGTCGAGAGCGCTTTGGTGTCTTTCCGCTCAAGGGTAAGATTCTAAACGTCAAAGATGCCACTATGGAAAAGAAGACAAAAAACGAGGAGTTGACCCGTATCAAGCGTATTCTGGGTCTTGAGCATGGGAAAGTCTACAAAGATACTAAGAGTCTGCGATATGGCAAGGTGATGATTATGACGGATCAAGATGTGGACGGTTCCCATATCAAAGGTCTTCTAATCAATCTGTTTCATACTGAATGGCCCGCTCTTCTACAGCTCAATTTCCTGTGTTGTATGATGACGCCTCTGCTCAAAGTGTCAAAGGGAACTACTATTCTATCGTTTTATTCGGGTTCTGAGTACGATGCATGGCTCAAGACACCTGAGTCTGCTGGTCGATGGACAACAAAGTATTACAAGGGTCTGGGTACTTCTACCGCTGCGGAGGCCCGTGACTATTTCGTCTCGATGAATACGGTCCGATTCCAATGGGATTCTGCATCAAATGATCAGATTGATTTGGCATTCAATAAGAAAAGGGCCGATGATCGAAAGGATTGGCTTGGTACATATGACAGAGACCGGAATCTAGATATTCCGGCAGGTGGTGCAGATGTTTCATACAGCCGATTCATTAATGATGAGCTCATCCATTTCTCCAATGCAGATAATCTGCGTTCTCTGCCCCATGTCATGGATGGTCTCAAACCCAGTCAGCGCAAGATTCTGTGGGCCGCGCGCAAACGTAATCTTGTATCTGAAATCAAGGTAGCACAGTTGGCCGGCTACGTCAGTGAGAATGCTGCGTATCACCATGGCGAGGTCTCTCTGACTGCTGCAATTGTGAACATGGCACAAAACTTTGTGGGTTCTAACAATCTGAATCTATTGGTACCCAATGGTCAATTCGGTACTCGGCTCCAGGGCGGAGATGATGCTGCATCGGCAAGGTATATCTTCACCTCGCTCGAGCCTATTGGTTCTTCTATTCTATCAAAGGCTGATGACCCTGGTCTTACATGGCTAGAAGATGATGGTCAGACCGTGGAGCCGGAATACTATTTACCCGTTATTCCGATGCTTCTGGTCAATGGTTCTGTAGGTATTGGTACAGGATTCTCGACGGAAATTCTGCCATACAATCCTAGGGATCTTGTGACCTGTCTCAAACAGCGCCTCATGGGTGGCAAAGATATGTCGGGTATCCGTCTTACACCTTGGTGGGATGGTTTCAAGGGACCCACTATAGTATCAGCAGATGGAAAACAGGTGGTGACCAAGGGACTTTACCAGTTCTTGAACGATGATACAAATCGTGTTAGAATCACGGAGCTTCCTGTGGGGACCTGGACAAAGGTCTACAAGACTTTTCTGGATGAGTTGTTGTCAGGTGTTCGTGAGTCTGAGTCAGCATCTGCGGGTAAGTATCTCAAGTCGTTTCAAGAGGCATACAATGATGTAGATGTTGAGTTTATTCTGACTTTGGATGCGGAGTATTATTCAGAGGCACGGGCTTTTCCGGCCGAGTTTGAGAAGAAGTTTAAGCTGACTTCTTCGTACAAGTTGTCTAACATGGTGGCATTCCACGATGGTAAGATTAGGCGATTTGATGGCACAGGTGAGATTCTAGAGGCATTTTACGAGAGACGTCTTGCTGGTTATGTGGATCGAAAAGCATCTGAGTTGGCCCGTATGGATGCTGAGATTGTAGAGGTAGATGCAAGAGCTAGATTTATCAAGGCTGTTGTAGATGGAACATTGGTTGTGTCTAATGCAGCGGACACTGACTTGTTAGCGGGATTGCTTGCTCTTGGTCTACCTAGACAGTCTACTGGTGAACCTAGTCTAGCCGACTTTGAGTATGTACTCAAACTACGGATTGATCGTCTAAAGGCCAAGGCTGTCTTGGACCTAGAAGCGGAGCTCGAATTGCTAAAGGGTCAGCGAGCTACATTGAATGCTAAGAGCCCTGAGACCTTGTGGATCACGGATCTGAACATGTTTAGTGTGGCCTATGATAAGTTTCACGGGGCCAGAGTTGCATCTAGGGTTTCGGAAGACAAACCTAAGAAAGTGGTGAAGAAAAAGGTTTAAGATCGCCGAGTTTTTCTATTTCTATTTCTTTTTCTCAGTCTTGTCTGCCTGAACTTTCTTTTACCACCATTTTGTAGACATCTATTAAAAAATGTGTTCTCTTCTGGAGATAATTTAGCTAATTCTTCAGTTAAAATCATCTTTAATTCGGGTATGTTTGATATAAATTTAAGTTTTTCTACAAATAAATGATCACATGAATTTATTAATTTATGTTTATTTAATAATTCAGTAAGATATTCAGGGATTTTAGTTTTTGATGTTAAATATTGTTTAATAGTTTCAGTGTATCTATTAGGTAACGACGATGATTTCTCTAATAATGTATTATATTCAACCGTAAAATTATCTTTAGCACTTTCAAACGTATTCACTATAGGTTTTACAAAAAAAGACCATAGTAAATCATTAAGTTTATCAGATGTATTTTGATATCCGAACATGCTTTTCCATGATCCGCCATGCTGTGTCATTTCTACTATGGTATTAGAAAAATTATACACGTTTAATAATTCGTTATATAAGCTGGAACAGGGTTCTCCTTGTTCATCTTTCTTTTTGATTAAATGTTCTAAGAGACTAACAGTTGATCCAAATAGTCCTGTTTTCTTAGAAAAATATTCTTGTTCAGGTATATTATTATGTTTCATAACCAATAAACATATCAAAAATAATACTGATCTAACAAAATATTCTTCACCTTCAACTGTATTCTGACCACTACGTTTATCACAACTGAGAGGTCTAACAAGATTGTTTATTAATTTTTTTGCATAATCAATATTTATATTTTCTTGATTTTTATATGTATTAAATGCAACATTAATTGCCTTGTATATTGGTGTCATAACAGGATTATTCATGTTGTTAAACACATTTTTTTGTTGTTCTACTATAGTTTTGAATGCAGATACTGGTGACTTATTATTTTTATAAACAGACCCTGTAATGACCCCACGCCCTAATAGCATATTGAGTATAATATCAAACTCATTAAAAGTCAAAGACCGCCTAACATCAACCATCCCTTACTAGACTATTAGAAAAATCTATCAAAAAGGTTCTAAAAGAACCGATCAAAACTTGCAGACTTAGAACCCGTCTTGGTTAACTTGATAGGATGAGCCAACGGTACCGGCAGATTCTGCAAATCATGCAAATACGTCTTGTGCATACTGCACTCTGCCAAAATCTTAGGAACACACCAGTCAGCTACAAGCTGATTGAGGTCTGAAATCT
>Ga0209550_10005972_pt1 | contig 11371 bp, 10 predicted proteins | sample LauGreSuBDMM15SN_2_FD_187567 | JGI IMG/M metagenome (GOLD analysis project Ga0209550, IMG submission 187567) | Freshwater lake microbial communities from Lake Michigan, USA - Su13.BD.MM15.SN (SPAdes) (version 5) | ecosystem: Environmental > Aquatic > Freshwater > Lake | place: Lake Michigan... | reverse complement strand
GAAGACTTTATAGTTTGTATGAAGAGGCGCATACCCCTTGGGAATGGCATAAAGAACTTTTCGATTTAAGTCGGAGTTTGGGCTTGACACCATTTAGCTCACCCTTTGATTTGACTGCAGTTGCTTTTCTTGAATCGCTAGATGCCCCAATGTACAAAATTGCCTCACTTGAAACTGGTGATCATAGGCTCATAAGAGCTGTTGCTGAGACTGGCAAGCCCCTAGTTATCTCCACTGGTGCAACAGAGTGGAATGAGATTGGAGAACTGGTTGAAGTTGTGGCGAAAGCCGGAAATAGCGATCTAACTCTCTTGGTTTGCACCAGCTCATATCCTTCGGATCCAGCTGATTCACATTTGCGGCGGATTGAAACTCTAAGAAATACATTTGGTGTAAAAGTCGGCCTATCTGACCACACACTAGGGATAGGCGTGAGTATTGGTGCTATTGCACTAGGTGCTACCGCAATTGAAAAACATTTAACTCTTCGGCGTAGTGATGGTGGTGCTGACGGTGCCTTTTCTATGGAGCCTGAAGAATTCGCGACGCTAGTGAGGGAAGGGACATCAGCCGCTTTGGCAATGGGTAATTCAGAGTGGAGCATGCAGGAGTCTGAATTAGAATCCCGTCGCTTGCGAAGAACCTTATATATTGTTAAAGCTGTTTCAGCCGGTGAGATTGTGACGCATGAAAATGTTAAGGCAATTAGGCCCGGGGCTGGCTGCCCTCCAAGCTTACTGCCACTTTTAATTGGAAAACGGTTCTTGAATAGTCAGATTGCAGGAACCCCACTACATGAAAGTTTAGTTTCCTGACCTATGGAAAGCATTGCAATAATTCCTGCACGCGGCGGAAGTAAGCGAATCCCAAGGAAAAACATCAAAATCTTTTTAGGTGAGTATGTAATTTCCAGAGCAATTCAATGTGCTCAGGCTTCGGGACTCTTTACGCAAATAGTAGTTTCAACAGATGACCAAGAGATTGCAGACATTTCTCGTAGTCATGGTGCCGAAGTACCCTTTATTAGGGATTCAGACTTAAGTGATGATCACACAACGACCGTAGACGTGATTGCTGATGCAATCATAAATATTCAAAAATTGAATTCCGTTCCTGAATTAGTTTGTTGCATCTACCCTGTAACTCCCCTTCTCCAATCTTCCAGGCTAATGGAGGCAAAAGACTTGTTGATTACAGAAGGCTGGGATTTTGTATTCGCCGCTCTTGAATTTGAATCACCAATAGAAAGGTCATTTAGAAAAGGAATTACTGGACGGGTTACATTTGGAGACGATAATTTTGTAAACACTAGGACGCAGGATTTTGAGTCAAGTTACCACGACGCCGGTCAATTTTATTATGGTCGAAAAGAGGCTTGGATTTCAAAATCACCAGTTCTCACCGGTAATTCTAGTTTCATCCAGCTCAACAAGCATGAAGTTATTGATATAGATACAGAAGAAGACTGGGCCCTAGCTGAATACATTTTTAATGCACGAAATAGCAGCAAGAACTTTCTTGATTAAATCAAAACAGTGTTAATCCCACTAAAACAATTGCATTAGATGGGTTAGTATTATTCTATGAGTGGAAATAAATTAGCCTTATTTGGTGGGACTCCCGCGTTTAACTCTACAGTTGAGATTTTTAATACCATTGGCGACGAAGAAATTGCTGCTGTAACTATGGTAATGAAAACTGGTGTCCTATCAAAATATATAGGAGCGCCTGGATCAGACTTTATGGGAGGGCCCAAAGTTCGAGAAATGGAAGAAAAGTTTGCTGAGTATTTCTCCGTAAAACATGCAATTGCTGTAAACTCATGGACGTCTGGCTTGATTGCTGCTGTTGGCGCAATTGGAATAGAGCCAGGGGATGAGGTGATCCTTTCGCCATGGACCATGTCGGCGTGTGCAATGGCGATATTGCATTGGAATGCGATTCCTGTATTTGCGGATATAACTGAGCGCGATTTTTGTATTGATCCTTTAGAAGTTAGGAAACAAATTACGGATAAAACTCGTGCAATTATGGTGATCGATATTTTTGGACAATCTGTTAATATGGAAAAGTACCGAGAAATCGCAGATGAATTTAATCTAAAAATAATTTCTGACTCAGCTCAATCTCCAGGTGCTAGATATAATGGTAAATATGCTGGGACATTGGCTGACATTGGTGGTATAAGTCTGAACTACCATAAACATATTCATTCTGGCGAAGGTGGAGTTCTATTCACAAATAACGATGAATTGGCTAGAAAACTTAGTCTAATACGTAATCATGCCGAGTCTGTGATTACGAAAACTGAAGCCAATGAATTCACCAATATGATTGGATATAATTTCCGATTAGGAGAAATTGAAGCAGCGATCGCCTTAGAACAAATAAAGAAGCTCGATAAGATAGTTAGCCTAAAAGAAACCCTTGCAAACGAGTTAACCGTAGAGCTCTCAGGACTTAAAGGTGTTAAGTTACCGGACAAATCAGAGGATAGCCGTAATGTTTTTTACGTCTATCCGATTATTATCGACACCGATGAGTTGGGAGTTGAACGTTCGAGAATTATGGAAGCTTTAAGGGCAGAAGGCGTACCTGGACTGGTTGAAGGCTACCAAAATTTACACTTATTACCGATCTTCCAGAATTTGAAGGCCTTCGGTTCAAGTGGGTGGCCCTGGAGTAAAACAAATGCCGATCATTATTCCTACGATATGGGAAGCCTACCCGTTGCTGAGAAATTGCATAGTAAGTCGTTTATCGGTTTAGGCATAACTGGGTTAGATTTTTCATCACATCAAATTAGATTAATTGGAGCAGCGTTTACAAAAGTCTGGGCAAATCTGGAAATGCTTAAATGACTTCTAGGAAGCTAGAGGACCTAATTCCCACATATAATCATATTCAAGTTTGCTCCTTTGATGCAGGTGGCGGAAATGTCTTAGCTCATCTTTCGAAGGATTTTGACATTGTCTCCTCTTTTATAGTTGATGGACCTGCTTTGAATATTTATTCTACTTTGTTTCCCGAGTTACATATTCTTAATCGTAAGACTCTAGACGTTGAGACAGATTTGCTAATTTCAAGCACTGGCTGGCAATCGTCACTTGAGTACGAAACAATGGCAATGGCTCTATCAAGAGGAATTCATGTAATTGCGGTACTTGATCACTGGGTGAATTACCTCGGTAGATTTGAACGGCAGGGCAAAATTATTCACCCGACTTACTTTTTGGCATTCGACGATGCTTCGGAGAATAAAATTAATCAAGAGTTTGCAAGTCCAAAGATATTACGGACGGAAAACAGATACTTAGCAAGAACATTAAGAGAGATTCGAGATCTGCGAACTATAAATAATTCACATACTTACGATTTTACATTTATAGGAGAACCACTATCTAGATCTTGTGAGTCTCCCAATTGGAGCGAGTATGACGCGATTCAACATTTCTTTGAAGTATTAAGAATTTGTGGTTACGTAAATTCGAGAATCGCCATCAAACCACACCCAGCCGAAGATGCGTCGAAGTACGATTTTTATCTACCAAAGGACTTCAACAATGTTGAAATTATATATGAAGAGAACTTATCCAAAATATTGGCTCAGACCGAATCGGTCGTGGGATGTCACTCTATGGCCTTATACATCGCAGAATTGAGTGGGAAAAGTGTTTACACAGCTTTGCCAACAGGAGTCACCCCAAGAGTGCCATTGAATATAGCCCGGCCATTGACGAAGCTAGGCACAAAACCTAAGTAATCCAGACTAGAATTCACTAACAGATTTGTAAGGGGTTACCTAGATGAAAACTGCTTCCACACGGTATTTAGAAACAATAATTGACGATGCCGAGTGGGACAAACTAGTTTTAAGTTCATGTGAATCTAGCCCTTTCTTAAAGTCGTCTTTCATACGAAGCGTTGGCCAAGAACACTCCAGGACTATTTTGTTGGCAGAGGGGGAAGTGATACTTGGGACTTGCCTATTTACACAATTGTGCCCTGCACCAGAGAACACCTATGCATTTTGTGCCTATCAAGGTGTGTTCTTCCCAAATTTGGCACGGGTAAATTATTCTAACGAAAACCAACGACTACGTAGGCTACAAGATCTAATTCAAATTCTTGATTCTCAGGGGGATTCAAGACATTTCTCTTTCCACCCAAACGTTAATGATTTGCGTGCAGTCGATTGGTTTTATCATGCAACAGAAAACTCGAAACTCATTCCAAGTATTAGAAGTAGATATACAGGCACCATACAAATCAGAGAATATGCCACATTTGAGACTTATTTGGGCACTATTAGGAAAGAAAGATTACGAGAATACAGGCGTTCCGTAGAAAGCTCATACCAAATTGAATTAAATTCAACAGACCTCATGAACTTTTTAAAGCTCTATAACAGTACCTTCGAGCGCCAAGGGCATAAAGTCGCAAATTCTGTATTGGATCGAGTATCGAACATAATCTCAGTGGGATTAGAGGACAAGTCCGGAAAACTTAGAATGCTTTACAGTAAGAAGGGTGACCCTGTCTCCGGCGCCTATATCTTGTCGGATCAGACAACTGATGTCTATCTATTTGGTGCAAATAATATTGAATTTCGAGATTCCTATGGCCCGACGCGGTTACTTTTAGAATCGGTGAAAGAATCCTTTGGACAAACTAGAGCAGTATTTGATTTTTGTGGGATGAATTCACCTCTTAGGGGTGAATTCAAGTCATCATTTAATGCACGTGTGACGCCATATTTTGAAATGGATCTAGAAGTTCGGAAAGGTGCATAATTGCTTAAGCAACTTCGTTACACAATGAAGTGCATGTTTGCAATTGTTGTAATTCGCGAGTCGGTTTCAGAAATTATTGCTCGCTTGAAAGATTTTATCCATCTATTTCTCAGACGTGAAGTTGATCCCATAAGTCTTGTGGAGACATCGCAGATTTTCTCCAAGTATGTGCAAACTCCCACCTTTGAAACGCGCGATCTAGTACTCCTAGATAATTTTCCTATATATCGGTGGGCTATACCAAACATTCTCCTAGCCCACCAAATAGCACGCGATGTGAATGCAAAGGTTGGGGTTTTTTCATTTCGCCAACCAATTCGATCATCTAGGTCACTATATAAGAAACTTTTTGTGGATGAATTGATTATAATAAAGCTAACTCTGACTCAAAAGATTTACCTAATTAGAGAGTATCGAAAACTTATAAAATATTTAAAGAGCAATAAGCCTTTAATTGATTACAGAATAACTGGTATTGGAATCGGGCTTGATATTTATGAATCAATTCTTCGGAGTGGGCTTCCAACCATAAATCTACTTGATCGACAGACTTATCGAATCGCGTATCTGGGATTAAAACAGTTCGTATACTTTCGTGCACTTTTCGAAGAAGGAAGGATTAAGAGCATTCTAGTAAGTCACGATAATTACATTGGTCCCGGGCTTCTGGCGCATATGGCATTCCACTTCAAAGTTGAAGTAGTCTTGGCAAACTTGCATTCGATGACAATACCAGAAAAGGAATTTCAGCTTTATGAGAAATTTGCTAGGTACCAGCTATACGTAGAGAATTTAAGCGAACAACAAATAGATTTAGGAATTATTTGGTCAAAAGAGCAACTTTCGAAGAGAATCCAAGGAATGCTGGGGATAGGAATCAAATACCAGAATAAATCCGCCTTTACCGATGTAAGCATTGAGAGGCAAACTTCACACAACAACATCACAAAGATCTTGGTACTTACGCACGATTTTTTCGACAACCCGCACGGATATGCGAGAATGACTTTTGACGACTTCCTTACTTGGATGGAGTTTCTTGCAAAGATTTCACGAGAGACAAATTATGAGTGGTATATAAAACCCCACAGGGACTATTCGGGCGCAGAATTAGATGTTCTGAAATCATTTTTAAAGTCAAATATGAACTTTAAAATGGTGAACCCAGAAACGTCTTATCACCAGCTCAGGTCAGAGGGAATTGATTTTGCCCTAACTTGTTACGGTACCGTAGGGCACGAGTTACCACTTTTAGGATTTACCGTAATTAACGCTAGTTATAATCCACATATCGCGTTTAACTTTAACGTGACTGCAAGATCCCAAGTTGAATACGAAAAAATCTTAAGAAACATAAATGATCATAGATTGTTAAATATAAATAACGATGAGGTTTACAGATTCTATTTCATTCACCACCAAATAGTTCAAAATGATTGCTTTATGGGAATCTCTGTTGAGGCCCTTGATAATATTTCTAAAGGGAAATTGAATTCCACTCCAGAGCTTGAGTATATTCTTGACAATTTAGATTTAATAGCAGTTAATGCGTTTACTCACCTAGGAGCGATGAGGGCCACAAAGCGCGTTTATAGTTTCGAAGAATTCTTAGGACCAGAATTGACGTTAAAACGCGAGAGTGCCCCGAATTCCTCAGAAAACTAGTGGTTTCTGACCTCATGATGAAATAACTTAGGATAATCTCTGAACATTGCTAAACGGCTTGGAGTTAATGTGAATTGTAGGGTTTGTGGGAATTCAACGACACCCATTGTTGATTTTGGAAGTATGCCAATTGCGAATGACTTCCTTAAAGATGTCGTTCTCGACACTTATCGATTCAATTTGGCTGCTGTTTATTGTGAGACTTGCTTCTTGCTGCAGTTGTCTGAGCAACCAAATCCATCGCTAATGTTCCACGATCACTATACATTTTTCACTGGGCTTTCCTCATACATGACTCAACACTTTCGCGATATGGCTTTGTCCAATTTGTCGCCAAATTATTCTTCAGAATATATGGTCGCCGAAATTGGCTGTAACGACGGGACACTCCTGAGTTCTATTGCGGAGTTGGGTATCAGGCATGTTGGTATTGATCCTTCTCTCAATGTAGTCGAGCATGCACGATCAAAAGGCGTCACTGCCGAAGTGGCCTTCTTTTCGGCGCAAACCGCTAAGGAAATGGTTAGGAAATATTCGAAGGCCGACCTCATATTGGCGGCTAACGTAATTTGTCATATTCCGGATCTGAACGACTTTGCCAAAGGCGTGAGGGCATTTCTAAAACCGGAAGGAAGGTTCGTTTTTGAGGAACCTTATGTTGGAAGCATGGTAGAAAAAACCTCATACGATCAGCTTTATGACGAACATGTGTTTATTTTTGGCGCTCATTCAGTGCAAAGTATTTTTGAAAGACATGGCTTAACCCTCGTCGCCTGCGAACCTCAAATAACTCATGGTGGTTCTATGCGATATACAATCATGCACGATGAGTTTGCCATTGTGGCTGAAAGTGTTCCCAAAATCTTGGAGGAAGAAAAACAGCACCGACTGGATGACGTGAATACATACTTAGAGTTTGGAAGATGCTGTGAAATTCAAAAGTCAGAATTTGTTACTCTCTTAATGCAACTAAAAGCTCTAGGTCAAAGTGTTGCCGGTTATGCAGCCACATCTAAGAGCACCACGGTCTTGAATTATTGCGGGATAGATTCAACACTTATTAGTTATATTTCAGATTCAACCAGGGAGAAAATTGGCACATTTGCCCCTGGTAGTCATATTCCGATAGTGAGCCACGAAGACATGAGACTAAATCCTCCTGATTATTTAGTCATGTTTGCTTGGAATCATGAAAAGGAAATTATGGAGAAAGAATCAGGGATTCTAGATCCTCGAGTTAAATGGATACGGTTTGTACCGAGAGTGGAAGTTATAAATTGAATTCAACCTCTATCTTCTGCTCAAATCCTTCTATTGAGAATAATTTAATTAGTGCAGAAATAAGTAAAGCCGTACATAATGTTTTGGCTTCAGGAACTTTTATTTTGGGGAAGGAGGTCGCAAATTTCGAAAGTGAGTTTGCTTCGTATCTAAATGCTGAATTTTGTATTGGAGTTAATTCCGGCACCGATGCCCTGGTAATCGGACTGAAAGCTCTTGGAATTAGCGCTGGTGATGAGGTTATTATTCCCTCGCACACTGCAGTAGCCACCGCTGCCGCGGTGGTAGCGACTGGTGCCACTCCAGTTTTTGCTGAAGTTTCTAGTTTTTCAATGACAATAGATCCCAATTCTGTAGAAACTTTAGTTTCACAGAGAACTCGCGCCATAATTGCCGTGCACCTTTATGGCTTTCCTTGTGACTTGGATGAACTTCAGCAGATTTGCAAGAACAACGGCATCTTCCTCATTGAGGATTGTGCACAGGCTCATGGGGCTGAATATAAAGGCAAGAAGGTTGGAACTATTGGTGAGATTGGCTGTTTTAGTTTTTATCCAACTAAGAATTTAGGAGCAGTAGGCGATGGTGGGGCAATAGTCACGAATAATCGTGAATTATCGGAAAAGTGCTTTGCCTTGCGCCAATATGGTTGGGACTCTAGTCGTATCTCAAATTTTAATAGCACCGTCTCTCGGCTAGACGAAATCCAAGCTGCAATCTTGAGAGTTAAACTCAATCGATTGGAACAAAATAACAATCGGAGAATAGAGATTGCTGGCCACTACAGAGCTAGCTTAGATTCGGGCTCAGTGGAATTGCCAAAGGAACCTCAGCTAGGAAAACATGTTTATCATCACTTTGTTATTAGGGTAAGCAATCGTGATCATATGATTGAGATACTCAACAAACGAAGCATTTTTCCGGGTATTCATTATCCAAAACCGGTACATATGCACCCTGCATTTGGAGCATTCACTCAAAATACAAGAATTTCTCTCAAATATACAGAAGATTTATCAAACACGATACTCTCACTTCCTATGTATCCTGAAATGACAGAAACTGAAATCAATCGCGTAGTTGAAGGAGTAAAAAGTGTTTGATAGAGCAGCGTTTGAAATTGAAAAAGCTCAGGAAATTGAGAAGGCTCTTAGAGATCCAGAACTTCTTCGTAAAGGAAGAGATTTCCTAATTCACTCCGACCGCTATAAATATGGTTATTACTGGACTTGGATGGGGCTTCCAATTATCCAGATGCCTGAAGACATCGTGCTTACACAGGAAATTATGTGGGAGACCAAACCAGATTTTGTCATTGAGGCCGGGGTAGCCTGGGGTGGAAGTCTTGCACTATATGCTGCCTTTCAAGAGATTCAAGGTTTCGGTAAGGTCATAGGAATTGATGTAACAATCCCTATGCACAACAGAGAAGCAATCTTGAATACGCCGGTATCACACAGAATATCTCTAGTAGAAGGTTCCTCATCTGACCCTGAAATCTACAACCAGATTGTTGCGCAGATTCCAGACGGTTCAAACATTTTGCTAGTTCTTGACAGCAATCACACTCACGAACATGTTCTAGCTGAACTTCAGTTATGGTCCCCACTTTTACAAAAAGGTAATTACATTGTTGTTTCGGATACAATTGTTGAAGTAATTCCTGAGCAAAAGCACAGACCACGGCCATGGGGGCCTGGAAATAACCCTATGACCGGGATGCATGAATTTCTTAAAGGTAATGATCGCTTCATATCTGCGAATAATTACTCTGATAGAGCCTTTACTTCATTCAATCCATCTGGCTACCTTAAATGCATTAAGTAGCGAAATCGCCTTCCGAATAGAACAAAATGAAACTGAACACAAAAGTATTAGTCACTGGAGCGTCAGGCCAAATTGGAAGCAGGCTAGCTCGCAAGCTGATCAATCATGGGGCAGACGTTTACGCACTTTCAACTATTAATTCCTTTGAAAACGAATCGAGAATAAAACATATCCAGAAAACTCGTGGAGAACCGATAGTTGCGGAACTTCCAGAAATTGACTTAGTTTTTCACCTTGCTTCACAAACAAGTGCCTATATCGCACGCGCTTCAGTTTCAAAAGACATACAGACCAATTTGCTTGACAGTATTCACTTAATTGAAAAACTCTCTCATCAGTCAACTCCCCCGAGTCTAATCTATGCTGGTTCGATGACTGCATATGGAATGGGACAACAAGAATTAATTAACGAAGAATCTCTAATCAATCCTCAAACATTCTATGATGTAGGTAAGTTAGCAAATGAAATGTACTTGGAACAGTATGTGCGGGAAGGCCGGCTCAAAAGTTGCATAACGTTACGTTTATCCAATATTTATGGAGCACATCAGATTTCAACCGAGAGTGAGAGAGGTTTTCTAGATCGATGTATCTGGAATGCGATAAATGGTGCTAATTTGAATATGTACGGCGATGGGAGTTATTTAAGAGACTACTTACATATTGAGGATGCCGTTGAAGCTTTCTATTCTGCAGGAAAAATTGCTAGCAAAACCGGTATAGAAGTTTTTAATATCGGCACGGCTAAAGGAACAACCTTAAAATCAGCGTTGCAACAAATCGCCGACGGAGCAAATATCTTGACAGGAGAGAATAGTAGATTAATTGAGATGGAATTTCCCGAAGCTGCCTACAATATTGAAAAACGGCATTCTGTTGCAGACCCTAGTTCTTTTATGGCCCAAACCGGATGGGTACCTTCGATTGAATTCGGGGAAGGTGTAAGTAGGGGACTGAGACAAGCATTATCAATATTTAATGAAGATATTAAATGAATTCCGTAGCTCCTGAGATAGAGTGATGATGTGAAGAATCTAAAAAGCGATATTTCAGGGGTAGAAGTAACGACACTGAACGTATTTTCTCGTGAAGCCAGCCAATTATCCTCAGTAGAGTTTGAGAAAGAAATCCCTTGGCCAATTCGTCGGGTATTTTTCATTGCAAGTCAAGAAGATTTAGAGCGTGGGAATCACGCACACAAGGAGTGTATTCAAGCGATAATTTGCTTAACAGGCGAAGTTGATGTTTATTGCTCTGATGGATTAGAGGAAAAATGTTTCCGCTTACTGAAATTGAGTGAGTTACTTGTAGTGCCACCTGGAATCTGGGTAAAACTAAATTTTCGACCTGGATCATCAATAACGGTCTTGGCAAGTCAAGAATACGCAGAGATAGATTACATTCGAAGTTGGGAAGAGTTTCAAGCATATAGGCTCTCGTTATGAGACTTCTAATAACAGGTGGCCTTGGACATATTGGATCCTACTTCCTAAGAAACCTCTCAACTGAACTTCAGCTGGATGAGATAGTAGTAATAGATTCATTACAAACCCAAAGAATTAGTAGTCTTTTTAATTTACCAAAATCACCAAAAATAAGTTTTCACGAAATGGATGTACGAGATTTAGAAAGCAAATTCTATTCTCGCATTGGTAATCTTGACTTTGTGATTCACTTGGCTGCTTTAACTGATGCCTCCGGAACATTGGACAAGCGTGACTATCTCTTCAACAATAATTTGGAATCAACTAGATCAATTATCCGATTTAGTGGAGAAAATAGAATTCCGGTTATTTTTCCTTCGA
>Ga0209550_10005971_pt1 | contig 11371 bp, 9 predicted proteins | sample LauGreSuBDMM15SN_2_FD_187567 | JGI IMG/M metagenome (GOLD analysis project Ga0209550, IMG submission 187567) | Freshwater lake microbial communities from Lake Michigan, USA - Su13.BD.MM15.SN (SPAdes) (version 5) | ecosystem: Environmental > Aquatic > Freshwater > Lake | place: Lake Michigan, USA... | reverse complement strand
ACGACGCTGCCCAGTACGGCGCTGCCCAGTACGACGCTGCCCAGTACGGCGCCGAAGGTTCCGCGTCTCGCAGGCGCGTGTTGCGCGGCGGCGGCGGCGATGTGAAAGAGGCGAGCAGCGACGACACAACGGCCCTCCGCTGGCTCAATCCGGCCGTCGGTTCGTTTGACAATTTCGGCGAGGCGATGCGCCTGCTCTATGTGATGAGCACGGGCGACGGCTGGAATGCCTATGTGTACATGATGATGGCCGCCACGGAGCCGGGGCACGCGCCCGTACGGAACGACTACTCGCCGATGGCCTTCTTCGGGATCGCGTGGATGTTCATCGGTGCCTTCTTTGCCCTTCAACTCTTCGTCGGCGTCATCATGGACTCCTTCGACAAGATTCAAAAGGAGACGGATGAGTCGGCGACGCTCACGCCGGAGCAGCAGCAGTGGGTCAACACGATGAAACTGGCCTCTCAAGTTTTGCCTGATAAGGTGCCGAAGCCGGCCAATGAGTCGATGCTCTGCAAGCTGCTCTTCAAGCTGATCTCGTCGCCCCGCTTCGATGCGCTCATCATGGGCGTCATCGGGCTCAATGTGCTGATCATGGCGTGCGCCTATTGGAGGATGGAGGAAGATGTCGAGGTGGCGCACGCCATGGACGTCGCGATGAGCATCTTCGGGTACATTTACTATACCGAGGCGACCATCAAGCTGATCGCCCTCGGCGCTGCCCAGGTGAGTGACGTGAATGTGAATGTGAATGTGAATGTGAATGTGAATACGACACCTCGGCGCTGCCCAGGTGTGTCGTGAATGGCCTCTTGATTGCCTCTTCTGATTGCCTCTGATTGCACGCGTTCTCAACCCTCGGCGCTGCTCAGTACTTTGGGGACGGCTGGTGCCGGTTCGACTTCTTCCTCGTCTGCATCTCACTGCTCGACCAAATCGCACACGAGGCGCTCGCGGCAGTGCTGCCGGTCCCACCCTTTTTGCTCCGGGTGATGCGCCTCGTGCGTATCCTGCGGCTGCTCCGGCTGCTCAAGGGTGCAAAGGAGTTGCGCAGCTTGCTCGTGACGCTCGTGCTCTCGTTCCCACCGTTGCTCAACGTGGCGTCGCTCCTCGCGATGGTCATCTTTGTGTACGCGGTACTCGGGCTGCAGCTCTTCAGCTTCGTCGCGCACGGCGACTCGATTGATGCGCAACGCAATTTCGAGACCCTCGGAAGCGGCGCGCTGCTCCTCTTCCAGGTGATTGCCGTGGATGGCCGTTGATGGCCGTGGATGGCCGTGGATGGCCGTGGATGGCCGTTGATGGCCGTGGATCGCCGTGGACTGCTGTCGATTGCTGTTGATTGCCTCGAGCAATGCACCGAGATGGGCTGCTCCCTCTTCCAGTTGGATTGCCGTGGATTGCTGTTGATTGCTGTTGATTGCTGTTGATTGCCTCGAGCAATGCACCGAGATGGGCTGCTCCCTCTTCCAGTGCCTCACGGGCGACAACTGGTCCGGCATGATGGCCGACGCGATGATCACGGAGGAGTCGGGGGGCTGCTCGATGTCCGCAGGCGACTGCGGAACGGCGGCCATCGCGATCCCGTACTTCCTCACTTTCCAGGTGAGCACCACCTTCATCTTCCTCAACTTGGTCGTCGCCGTGATCCTCGAGAACTTTTCGTCGCTCTCGGCCCAGGATCCCAATCTCGTCTCCACCAGTGATATTGACACCTTCAAGGAGATTTGGGCCGATCTGGACCCCGACGCCGACAACTACATCGCCTCCCACGATCTGATCACCCTCGTGCTCGCGCTGCCGCCGCCCATGGGTCTCAACGGCGTGGGTGATCTGACCGATGCGAAGCGACTCATCCTCAAGCTCAAGATTGAGCAGACCGAAGGCAATGTCGCCTTCCAACCAGTCCTCAACGCGCTCACGCGCTACAACTACTTCTCGGGCAAGGCAGGGCACACGGAGGCCGAGTTTCAGAACCTCGCGGTGCCCGAGATCGGCAAGCCGCCGCCAATCCCCCCGTTTCTGCAGCGCGACAGTCTCGGCGGTCGGTCGTCGAGCGCCGTGTCGAGCGCCAACCTATTCGCCGAGGGCCAGCCGTCCGTACGGCGCGTCTACGCTCTCCAGGTGATCTTGACTTGACTTGACTTGACTTGACTTGACTTGACTTGACTTGACTTGACTTGACTTGACTTGACTCGACTTGACCTGACTTGTCTTGTCTTGTCTACGCTCTCCAGGTGATCGAGAAGTACATGCGAGCGAAGCGCGAGGGCGCATGGCAAAAGGCGAACCGGCTGGACGAGAACGCGGCCAAGCTCGCCGCCGAGCGGCGCGCGCTTCTGCCGCTGGCAGGATACCAGTCCGCGGAGGCGGCTGGGTACGGTCGCGCTGGCAACGGCCGCGCTGTGACTGCCGGGACAACGCGACCCACCCCTCCGCGTCCGGCGATGCGCGTCGCGAAGCACATCGAGGAGGAGTTTCTGGACGAGTACGGCGTGTCCTTCTCCGATCGCGAGCTCGAGATGGCCGCTGAGCTCGTCTCGACCTCGCAGAAGCGCTCGCCTTCCAAGTCGAGCGGCCGCGCCATCTCGGCGCCGCGACAGAGCGACGTCGCCACCAACGCCGCCACGTTTGAGTACAAGCCGATTTCGGAGTCGAGCCCAACCCGCGTTCGGTCCAAGACGGACACAGGGAAGCACAAACGCTCCAGCGGCGCCAAACCAGGGGTAGGGGAGAGCCACGTGGCCTCTGAGCCACACAGCCTCCCCCGAGGGCGAGCGTAGGGGCCCGAACGCGCCGTGTTGGGCACATTTTCACAGCCGGCGGCTCCCCCGAGGGGCGAGCGGAGGCAGTGGTGAGAGGAGAGCTCTCCTCCCGTCCGGGATTTAAGACATGATCGCAAACGACGGTGTCCACCCAATGAGCCGCGGCCGACGCTTAAGCGGGTATCTTTTCCTGTGCATAGTCGCAAGGTCGTGCGGTCGATTCACGATTGGTCTCGATGCACCGGATGCCGCGGATCGGATGATTTCTGATTACGATGGTGGATTTCGCGATATGTGAGATTTCGAGTCTGTGTCATCAGTCCCGGCCTGGGATACATGCCATGCACATGCCACGGTTGCCTACAACATCTACATCATGTTCTCCAAGTATCTCCGTCGTCTCGCGTGACGTCCGATGCACTCGCGACGTACCGTTCTATTCCTTACATACACGCGCGGACGGCATGTAAATCCATTTCAAATGAATCCTGCTCATCTAGTTACGCTTTATGCTCCATGCTTCGCGAACGCTCGAGCTCGAGGCCAGATTGATTGAAGGCCCTGCTATTGAGCGACAGATCAACGCTCGTCGCGCTCGACCCAGAGCCGCCCATTCGCGTCGGTCTGCCACCTCAGCGGAACCGCACCTACAGACTGGCGGCGTGGGCGATGATGCGGGGATCGCATGTTGAGCGCCTGGGCGGCAAGTTCCCTGGCTCTTTTGTCGCTCAGCAAGAAATCGTCGTGCGCCTCCTTGGCACGCATCTTCGCCATGGAGATCGAGTGAGCTCGCCCCTGTCCATCGGGCAGCCAGGTCCCTGGGGCTACCCACGGCTGCAGCTTGGGATCGGCCACCATGTCCCGATGAGTCATGCCACCGAGAACCTCGCTTCCGTCCCGGCTCCCGGTTCGGCCTCCGAGGGGCATCATGTTCTTCTTCTTAAAGCTGAGCTCGGCGGCAGCGGCGTCGAGAGCGGCTCTAGCGAGTTGCTTCACAGTCTCGCTCTCTCGCAGCTCCTCCTCTTTCACAGCGTCGAACCATCTCTTCTGGGCGCCCACATCGAAGCGCGTCGTCAACAGAATCTCATCCGACGAGCGGCGACGGCTCTTCCTGAAGGATTCGCTGACTGGCGGCAGCTCCCCGGGGGAGGGGAAGGAATCGACAGAGTTGCGGCGGTTCTTCTTGAAAGATCCGTTGTCCATGGTCCGGTTGCCTCCGGCGAATGGCGACATCAGAAAGGCCATGATTTCTGCATCGCTGCGCCACTCGCGTACGTTGAGGCCTTCGAGCAGACTCGGGTTTGGGGCAGGTCCGGAGAAGAGCTTCGTCATCTGCTCCGCTTTCTTGTCCAGCCAGCCCGCGTAGACTGGCGCCGACACTTCTATCGTGTGGACATCGGCGCACTCGAACCAAGCTGCGAAGAATTCATCCTTGGTCAGAGTGCTCTTTCCGTGCCCATCCGATTTAAAGTCGATCTGAGCATCGTCACGCCACTCGTTCGGGTCGAGCTTATCGAGCATACGCTGCTCCACCATCGTGATGAGGTAAAGCTTGCGGGCAAGGGTCATGTACTCGTCCATGCTCAATGAGTCGGCAGCCACACGGGGGATTGAGACCCAGAGATTCTCTAGCGACCTGTGGACGACTTCGTGCGTGCGCAGCGCCTCTCGTTTGGCCAGCATCTCATCCGTGTACAACGCGCTATCCTTGGCACCCGCCCTGATGGCGCGCTCGTCGAGATACAGGGCACGGAGCTTTTCGAGCGCATCGTTGCTCGTGATGTTCGACCACATATTCCGCGCGGCCTGGCCGCTGGAGAGCACGCGCGAGCGCACGAAGCGCTGGATCATGACGGCCGCCGCCGTGCGTGACATGGGCATATGTCTTTCTCCTCCCCTGTTCTGTGATTTTTTGGACAGATGGAAAAACGCGCACCTGAGAGACTCGCGATTAAGCCTTAAAGAGCGCGAGTTTGGGTTGAGTTCGGGGCGCGTCTCCTATGAAATTCCATTAAATTATTCCACTTTAGTATTAGTTGAATGGAATTTCATCGCGGGGCGCCGTGCCGAGCGGCATGGCGGGGCCTGAGTCTCGGTGCGGTACCTACAGATCCGCGAGAGTCTCGGCACATCTCCATGGCCCCGCCAGAATCGGCGGGGCGCCTCTCCATACATTGTACGGTAAATACCGCTGATGCGTCGCCCGACGACGAAACTTCCGATGGACGCGCGGGGCCGGCCCACGATATGGATATCGTGCGTAGTCCGGTCCGGTTAAAGCACAGTATTGTATCGTATGACGCCGACAACCGAACAATGACCGAATGACGCGAAATCGCGGATTAATTACAAATAAGATGTTAGTATCAATTAGTATCATGTTACATCGGATCAAACATGGCATCTCGAACCGACCTAACGACCTGCGACCTACCGACGCCAAATGACCATCCGGCGGACAAATAATCCAATATCCTTTCGTTTAATCGCGCCCCCCGACGCCCCGAGCCCCGTCAATATCGCACAAGCCAACGTCGAGTCTCGAGAGAGGATGCAGCGATGCATCCCCAATACATCCCCAACACAAATGTCACTAGCACTTGCTACTGTTGCCATGTTGCCATCACCGCATGCCGCTTCCCGGTCCTGCCAAACACACCTTCTCCTCCATGCTGGCTTCGAGGGCACATGACCACGCTTGTGCAGTCAGGCAGACTTGCCCCGCTTGGCCGCCGGGCTGCCGCTGTGCCTCCAGATCGTGAGCAGTTGCAACCCGATGGCGAGCACCGCCGCGAGCAACGTCTGCATCTGCCCAAGCGCCAGGCAATACGGGATCCAAGGCGTACTGGCCGCGAGCGCAATGAGACGCGCGGTGGATGCGTCGGCCGCTTGGAGTGAGATGAGCCGCAGGGCGACGGCCATGAATGGCAGCAGGTCGAGGGGCTTCGAGTACGTGTATGCGAACAGCGGGACGAGTGCATACGGCGTGAACTGTTGCACAGTCTTACACTTGCTCATACCGAACTCCACTCCGAGCTTGAGGATCCCATTGGTTACAGCGATGGCCTGTGTAGCGCATCCAGACCAAGCGCCGAGAAATGCGTATTGCACGCCGTAGGTTGCATTGTTCATTGTCTGCACGAGCGCCATCGAGAACGTGGTAGGCATTTGCGTGACAAGCAGGGATAGGCAGAAGCCGAGCCAGCCCGTCCCCCACACGATGCTGTCCGTCCACAGCTCGAGAAACGTGGGCGGCGGCGGCGCAGGCGGAGCTGGCTTGTCCCACGGCCACGCCAGCAGTAGGGACTGGAGAAGGGCGAGCATGGAATACGGTAGATATGCTCCTCGCCACAGCCGACCTTGAGTGAGTGAGTGCCGCACTCACTCACTCACTAAACTTCGCCTTGCACGCGTTTTCTCATGCAAGTCAAGTCAAGCAAGTTTTCTCATGCAATCCGAGACTCGAGACGGCATCCAATATGGAGGTGGGAGCATCACACTCTTTAGTCTTCTCACACGGGAAAGGCTCTTCGTGTGTGGGAATATGTTCTGTGGGAATCTGTGTGGGGCTTGCTTTGGGCAGGGCCTTGGTCGAGAGTGGCGGCGGCCGTCGAGCCCATTCATCATGAGCCGCCACAACTTGAACAAGTGGAACGCGCAGCAGATCGAGGACTACTTGGCACGCTTCAACGTGGAGGAAGCGGTGCAGCTCGCCATCAACTCGGCGATCGCCACCAAAGCGCCGGATCCGATCATGCACATCGCCGACTTCCTCGAAGCGAAAGGGCTCGAAATCGAGCTCGCGCATGCTGCGGAGGCTGTGGACGCAGGGCGTTCAGCCGAGGAGTTGCCACCGCCGCCGCTGCCGCTGCCGCCCGATCAGACACGGCCAGGGCCTTCACTCGTGCGTCGGGCCGCGACTGCGAGCGACTCAGAACTAGATGACTGGGCGGTCGCAGCGCCTCCTCCTTAGCGTAGTTAGCATCGTGCTGTCATCATAAGAATTTATGCTCTATAACCTTGGGCCCTCGCGCGAATGCACGCGCCGGCATCTGACGTCGACGTCGTCCGCGTAACTTACTCGTGTCTCGTGAGGTCCAGGTCGCCGCCGGCCGGCGCGCGCGGGGCGGGGCCGCCGCGCCCACATACGCGCCCACCCCGCCGCGCCGCCGCGGGCGAACGGCCAAGCCGCGAGCTTGAGGCCTTACTTGAGGCCGTCCCCAGCGCCGCGCCACCGTCGAGTAAAAGTATAGCGGTTCCGCTTGCCATCCGATCGTACAAACGGTTACAAACGGTTACATAGCTGACCCTCGCAGCGGCTGAGCCCGGGAGCAGAGCAGGCGCCGCGACGAACACACCTCGCCTCTCCCCATCCTCTTGCGGATTGAGGCGTCCGCGAGACCGCTGGCGTTTTCGAATGGTCCTATTTTCATTCGAATCTTCCTTTTTGGTGGTTGTGGTCTCAGGCGGCGCGACCGCGAGACTCTAGGGTCTCTAGCGGCGAACGCTGCTGCCGTGTCGCGCCTACTGAGCGCTGTCCATCTGCGCGACGAGTGCCGCCTCGAGTAAGTCGTCACCGTCGTCGTCTGCGACGCCCGCGCCGGCGCCGTCGCCCACAATCAGACCATCGTCATTCTCTTCTTCATCGTCCTCGGGGTACCCCTCGTCCTCGGGCGCGACGCTCTCGTCGCCGTCGCCGGTGACGCTCTCGCCACCATCGAACTCTGAGGCCGAGTCGTCTGAGAAGGAGGACTGCTGACTGCTGCCCCCGTACGAGGGCGTGAGCCCCCCGCCGCCGCGCCGCCGCCGGCTCGCCGCCCCGACGCCCCCGTCCACGTCGTCGACGGACATGTCCGAAGTGCCTGAACAGCTGACGACGGAGGCGGCGGAAGGGGAGGCGCGGCCGGTTTCGTCAACGACGGAGGCGGCGGAAGGGGAGGCGCGGCCGCTCGGCGAGTCGGCGCGCGCCGTGCTGAGCGCCGTGCTGAGCCGGGGCGCCATACCGAGCGCGATCGCCGAGCCGTTCGGCCGCTCGGCCGCGATGGGCGCCGAGGCGGACGCTCGCGCTGTTCTGGGCGCGCGCCGGCCACCCGCGCTCGCCGTGTCGAGCTCCATCTGCGCCTGGCCCGCTGACGAAACCGCGGACGGCCCCGCCTCGCTCTGGGCACGCCCGCACGACGCGCCGTACCGGGCGCCGTTCGAGGAGCCTCCGGGCGGCGCTCCCGCGGAGCTCCCATTGACGAAACCGCTCGGCTGGCCGCCCGGCGCGAGATCGGGGGGCGACGCGCCGTACTGAGCGCTCGGCCCCGGGCGCTGCCCCGGGCGCCTGGCCGGCGACGCGCCCGGCGCACCGACGGGTACGAATAGGCGCATCTTGCCGTTGACCACCCGTCGCTCGACTACCTGTGTCGGCTGGTCCTCCTGCGCCATGGCAATCAGTGGCACTCAGTGACCCTCAATGACAATCAGTGGCAATCAGTGACAATCATTAGCACTCAATGAAAATCAATGGCAATCAATGGCAATCATTGGCAATCATTGGCAATCATTGGCAATCAGAGGTCATTATCTGATCGAGCCACGCGTCGAATTCTCGCAATTAGAGGCCGATCGAAGGCAATCAGAGGTCCTCAGAGGCCATCAGTGGCCATCACCTGCTCGAGCCACGTGTCGAATTCTCGCAAGCGCGCCGCATGCTTCCGGAGCTCGGCCTCAATCTCGGCGACGAGCTGCTCGGCGAGCGGCGGCAGGCGCGCGTACTTGTTATGGTTCGCCTGGTTGAACTTGACGCAATTGGCGTGGATGAGCCTCACATCCGCTAGGAACGCCGCCGAGCGACGGTACCTGTGGGGAAGCGGGGGCGGGCGCCGTGGTGAGCACTTGCATGCCGGGCGGGCCAGCCGTGGGCCATCAGCGTCGGGGCGCCGTGGTGAGCACTTGCATGCCGGGCGGGCCAGCCGTGTGCCATCAGCGTACCCATGGCCTTGCTCGGAGGCGCTCGTGCCCGGGACGGCGCCCCCTTTGGCTTTCTGGATGATCGTGTGAAGGTCCATTGGATGCTCCACCACGCGCAGATAAAAAGGGCCCGCCTCCTCGACCGCCGGCCGCTCAAACGGTGCATAGTGCTCCGCCTGCCTATTGACGCTCGCGCAGACGCCGCGCGCGATGGAGAGGAGCAGTTCATTGAGCTTCACGATCGTGGAGCCCGCCTTTCTTCCAACACGGTCCTCCTGCTTGCGGTCCTTGCGCTGCAGGTGCGCCGCGAAGGCACGCGCATCCTCGGCGCGCTCCGTCTCCTTGGTGATCAACTTGATCTTGAGCTCCTTCTCGGGTTGCTGAGGACGGACGCAATCAGAGCTCATCAGAGGCCATCCAGAGCTCATCAAGAGGCCCATCCACATTCACAATCCATCCACATTCACAATCCATCCACATTCACAATCCATCCACATTCACAATCCATCCACATTCACAATCCATCCACATTCACAGGCCATCCACATTCACAGGCCATCCACGTTCACAATCCATCCACATTCACAGGCCATCCACATTCACAGGCCATCCAGAGTGCTCATTGGGGGGTTTCGTCACCAATTTCGTCGAGTCGATCTTGAGCTTGAGCTTGCCAAACCCGTGGTCCTGCTTGACCGTGCCGTCCCGGAAGGCCTCGTCCTTAGTCTCTTCGGGGTCGCCAACCCCCCAGAGGGGGCACAGGCGCGATGAGCGGTTGTGGCCAAGCTCGCCACACTTGGTACACCGGACGTGCACGCCATCGTCTTCGACCTGATGAGGGAGGCAATCAGCGGCCATCAGCATGCACTCAGAGGGCCTCAGAGTCCGAACGCCGACCTGATGAGGGAGGCAATCAAAGGCCATCCGCATGCCGCAATCAGCCGCAATCAGCATGCAATCAGCGTGCACTCAGAGTCCGAACGCCGACCTGATAAGGGAGGCAATCGAAGGCCATCCGCATGCTGCAATCAGAGGCAATCAGAGGCAATCAGCAGCATGCAATCAGCGTGCACTCAGAGTCCGAGCGCCGACCTTGAAGATGCCGTTCTCAATCCGACGCTTGAGGCGATCCATGGCATCCGCCCGAAGCAACGCCTCTTCCTCCGCCTGGCCCAGTCGGCGCACGGCGTCCTTGCGCTCGCGGGCCGCCTGCTGCTGCTGCTCGCTCATGAGCGCCTGCTGCTTCTCCGCCTCCGCCTTCTGCCTCTGCTTAAACTCCTTGATCTTCTTACGCCCTTGCTCATCCGTGTGCCGATGCTCGACGACCACGCGACGAAACTTGCCACTCGCCTGATGAGGGAGGCAATCCGCGGCAATCAGCATGCAATCGGAGGTCATGAGGAGGCGACGAAACGTGCCACTCGCCTTCTCCTTCTCCCAGCGTGTCTCACGAAGGACCTCCACCATCTCCTTGCGCGTCTCGAGCGTCGTCTCGAGCGCAGGTGCCCCGGCACCGGCCGCGCCGCCGCCCGCGCCGCTGCCGCCCGCGCCGCCCGCGCCGCCCGCGCCGCCCGCGCCGCCGCCGCCCGCGCCGCCCGCGCCGCGGCCAAAGAGACTGCCTGTGCCTAATTTGGACTGATGCAGCTCCTCCCTCATGCGCTCGAGCTCCGAGCGCTCATAGTTCGCATCGCGCGTGGTGCTCGTGTCCATCTGTGCCATGAGCGCCGCCTCGAACGCCTCTTCGTCGAGATCATCGTCGAGATCGTCGACGTTCGCAGCGGCCGAGCCGCCGGCCGCACCCGCGCCCGAGACAGCGCCAGCGCACGCGGGCCCGTTGGCTACCCCGCCGGCCGCCGCCGCGCCCGAGACAGCGCCTGGCCCTCGGAGCATTGCGAGCTGCCTGAGCCACACCTCGGCAGCGAGATTCGAGAGCTCCTGCGAGCTCGAGGAGGGGGCCATTGATTAATTAATTGGAGGCCATCCGAGGCCATCAGAGGCCATCCGAGGCCATCAGAGGCCATCAGAGGGCAATCAGAGGCCATCCAAAGCCACTCACCTGCGCGCTTGGCAGCCCGAGAGCCCCGGAGCCTGCGCGTCCAGATGGGTCCGCCTCGGCAGCGAGTTGGTCCGCCCGCTCGCGTACCTGATGAGGGACGCAATCAGCGGCATTCAGCAAGCAATTATAGGTCATCAGAGTCCGAACGCCTAGACAGCGAGCTCGTCCGCCCGCTCGTGTACCTGAAGAGGGACGCAATCAGCGGCACGCAGCATGCAGTCAGAGGTCATCAGAGCTGCTCGCACACCATGCTGCGGCAATCCGCGCGGGAGAGTTTCTTGACGTTGTCCTTGCTCAGCCCTGCGACGCCGTGCTCTTGAAGCCACGTAATCGCCGCTGCCTTGGTCATGCGTCGCGCGAGCTCGATGGTGTCGAAGATGCTCCTTTGGCGCGCGAGGTTCGGAGGCGCCGTCTTGGCACGCTCCTTGAGCTCCTCGCGCTCTTCCCGGGCCGTCCGCAGCCGTGTGAACGAGTGTGCCTCTCCGGTGCCACTCGGGTCTCCTATGCCGACGATGGCGAGTTGGGCGCGCCCATGCCGGTACGCGAAGAAATTGGAGGTGAGAGCCCAGGGGGTGAGTGAGAGCTCCTCCTCGATG
>Ga0209550_10005970_pt1 | contig 11371 bp, 9 predicted proteins | sample LauGreSuBDMM15SN_2_FD_187567 | JGI IMG/M metagenome (GOLD analysis project Ga0209550, IMG submission 187567) | Freshwater lake microbial communities from Lake Michigan, USA - Su13.BD.MM15.SN (SPAdes) (version 5) | ecosystem: Environmental > Aquatic > Freshwater > Lake | place: Lake Michigan, USA... | reverse complement strand
CAGTGCGATATGAATAGTGGCCAGTATGACGCGCAACCGATCGTTGACTAACATCATGGCCACGTAGGGCGTACCAGAGCGCTGTGCAAGGATCTCGGTGTGCCCTGGAAAATCAAGCCCCGCTGCGTGCATGGCTTCTTTGTTCAAGGGCGCGGTGACGATCGCACTGACTTTGCCAAGCATCGCGTCGTCGATCGCTAAGCACAGTGCGTCGTAGGCCGACTGCCCCGCGCGCGCGTCAACGCGTCCTAGGGGCAAGTTCTTGGGTAGTGCCGGATGGGTCGGCCGCACAAAGAGGCAGCCCACCTCGTGAGCGTAGGTTGCCAGCGTGCTCACGTCTGTGAGTTCAATGACGCGTAGAGGCGCCTCAAGAGCCGCCACTGCGCGCCGCAGAGCACCCGCATCGCCGTACACCACACAAAGTGCCGGCAGCCCCGCCAGGTGGAGTTTGATCACGATTTCAGGGCCAATGCCTGCTGCATCCCCAAGCGTGAGCGCCAGAGGGGCAATAGGCGTGGCAGGTGTTCGACCAAGAGTCATCATTTTATGGTTCGGTACTGCTGCAGTCGATTAGCGAAAGCGCCATTTAAAACTTAGAGTAGCGCACAAAAGCTTAGACGACGAATCCGCGGCGCAGTAAACGCCCTCGTGCCTGATACGAATCCTCGGCACAGAGAGCGCCCTCGTGCCTGATACGAATCCGCGGCACAGAGAGCGCCCTCGTGCTTGATACGAGGGCGACACTTTCTTAAAGAACTTCGCCAGCGTAGTCAGCTAAGCGCGAACGCTCGCCGCGCTGCAGCGTGACGTGTCCAGCGTGCGGCCAGCCTTTGAAGCGATCCACCACAAAGGTCAAGCCAGAGCTGCCCTCGGTCAGGTACGGGGTGTCGATCTGCGCGATGTTGCCTAAGCAGACTACCTTTGTGCCCGGCCCGGCGCGTGTGATGAGCGTTTTCATTTGCTTGGGCGTTAAGTTTTGTGCTTCATCGATGATGAGATATTTATTCAAAAAGGTGCGGCCGCGCATAAAGTTCAAAGACTTGACTTTGATTTTTGAACGAATCAGTTCCATCGTGGCAGCACGACCCCATTCGTTGCCATGCGAGTTGCTAGTGGCACCACCGCCTTCGGTTTCACCCATGTTCAACACATCGAGGTTGTCTTCGAGTGCGCCCATCCATGGCATCATTTTTTCTTCTTCGGTACCCGGTAAAAATCCAATATCTTCACCCACCGGTACCGTGACGCGAGTCATGATGATCTCGGTGTAGCGCTTGGTCTCAAGTACTTGGGCGAGCCCCGCGGCAAGCGTCATCAAGGTTTTTCCGGTGCCGGCCTGGCCCAGCAAAGAGACAAAGTCACATTCTGGATTCATCAACAGATTCATCGCAAAATTTTGCTCGCGATTACGCGAGGTCACACCCCAGACGTTATTTTTGCCATGCGTGTAATCACGCAAGGTGGCGAGCACTGCGGTTTTGCCGTTGACTTCGCGCACCTGCGCATAGAGCGGCATCGGGCCTTCAAAATAGACAAACTGATTGATCATGAACTGACTGCACAGGGGGCCGTTGATGCGATAAAAGGTAATGCCCCCTTGCTGCCACGACTCAACACCTTTGCCGTGCTTGTTCCAGAAATTTTCTGGAAGTTGCAACACGCCCGTGTAAAGTAAGTCAGAGTCTTCGAGCACGTGGTCGTTGAAGTAGTCTTCGGCAGCCATCGCCAGCGCGCGCGCCTTTAAGCGCATATTGATGTCTTTGGACACCAGCACGACTTCGCGCGTGGCAAACTGCTCTTGCAGCGAACGCACCACACTCAAAATTTGATTGTCGGCCTTACCCATGGGTAGATCTGGAGGTAGGGTGCCAGACATCGCTTTAGTCTGAAAGTACAAGCGCCCAGTCGCATCTTTGTGACCTAAACCATCGAGCGGTAGGCCTTCATCAAGTTTGGTGTGATCCCCCACCAAGGTGTCTAGCGAGCGACTGACCTGGCGGGCATTGCGCGCCACTTCGGTCATTCCTTTCTTTTGATGATCCAACTCTTCGAGCGTCATCATCGGCAAAAACACGTCGTGCTCTTCGAACCTGAAGAGTGAACTGGGATCGTGCAATAACACGTTGGTATCAAGCACGAACAGCTTAGTCACACCAGTGCTTGAGGGTTTGCTACCCGCACGCTTGGTGCTGCGCGAGGCGCTTGGTTGCACGACTTTTTTCGCTGGGCTGGCTTTACTGACGCCTGAACTGCGGGCCTGTATGTCGATCACTCTGGCCTGATCTGACACGAAGGTCGGGGCGGCAGGGTGCGCAGCAGGCGCTTCAATGACTTTATGCAGAACGGGTTGCATGCTTGTCAGTCCGTCTAGTTCAGGTTGTATCTCTTCGATTGCACGCGATGGGGCTTTAGCATTGCGTTCTAACGTAGTGAGATCCAAGATTGCAGCAGGACGCGTAGGCAGCTTCGGTAACGGCATAAAAGGTAGTCCCCAGAAAGTCGATTAAAGAAACAAAGAACAGGGCACTTCAAGGAAAAGAGCAGTTCAAATAGCAGAGCATTTCAACGGTTCGGACACTTCAATGAGCAGAGCATTTCAACCCACAAAAGATTGCCTCGCGTATTTATGTCAGGGTGCGCGCCGCCTCGAGCACCACTTGGGCATGGCCTGGCACTTTCACGCCACGCCACACCTGTGCCAGTTTGCCCTGCGCGTCAATTAAAAAAGTGCTGCGCTCAATGCCTCTTACTTGTTTGCCGTACATATTTTTAAGTTTCATGACGCCGTACAAGTTGCACAGCACTTCTTCCGGATCCGCAATGAGCGGAAACTGCAACTCAAGTTTTTTGCTGAAGTTTTCGTGAGACTTTAACGAGTCGCGAGAGGCCCCGACAATTGCGCAGTTTGACGCCATGAAGGTGTCGTGCAGGTCGCGAAAGTTTTCGGTCTCAGTGGTGCAACCCGGGGTGTTGTCTTTGGGGTAAAAATACAGCACAACTGCGCGACCCAGGCACTGTTGCAGTGTGATCTGACCAATGGTGCTTTGTACGGTGAAAGTGGGGGCGGCTGTGCCGAGTAAGTCTGAAGTGGGTGCTGTCGCTTTACTGGTCGTCATATCGCTCTTTTTCGAGGAGTGTTGAGTCAAGGGTGTTTCGTAGGGCTGCTGGGTTGAAAGAATCTCGAAGGCCAGATGGCTAGTCTAGGATATGCAATGGGTTAGTTCTCAAAGTGAAGCGCTTTCAGGGATCAACGCGGCGATGACTTGGCGACCCTCGGCCATCAAGATGTTAAAGGTGCGGGCCGCCGCCTGAGTCGTCATACTTTCAACGCCCACGCCAATTTTCAAGAGCGGCGCCACAATATGGTGTGGCAACATCATTTGTTTGCTTCCTGTGCCAACCAACAGCACCTCGGGTTTATCGCCCAGCACCTGAGGTACGCCGCCGTCGTCTGCGTCAAGAAACGCCATTGGGTCTAGCGGGGCCAGGCTAAGACGGGCTGCCGCGAGCAACAGTTCAGAAGAGATATCGAGGGGGCTTGAAGCCGACCAACGGGCGATTTCGCCTAGTGGGCCAAAAGCAATCGCGTGGTCAAAGCGAACTTTATTGATTTCGACAAAACCGTTTCCGTAACCGGTCACGGTATTCATTGCCGAGTTGGTATCTGTGTGAAGCTTCAATCAGTACTCCGGCAGGTTGTTCAGACTATAGCGCAATCGATTAAGGTTTGTGTGAGGGGAAGCTAGGTGTTTTCAAGACAAAGTGATGAATTTTTTGTGACTTTTTAGCCTGATTTGCGAGACAGGGCGTGTTGCGCTAGATTAGAGGGCTTTGCTGCAGCGCAAACTGACAACTTGAGGTCTAATAGGTTTCAGGATTACTTAGTGCTCAGCGCGTTTTTGCCTAGCCCCAATAAGGATGCATGATGAAGAGGTTTCCCCGCATTGAGCGTTTGCCGCCCTATGTATTCAATATTACGGCCGAACTCAAAATGGCGGCTCGTCATCGCGGCGAAGACATCATCGACATGTCGATGGGCAATCCCGATGGCCCAACGCCAGCGCATATCGTCGAAAAGCTAGTCGAAGCTTCGTCGCGCCCCACAACCCACGGTTATTCGGTTTCAAAAGGGATTCCACGCTTGCGCAAGGCCATCACTGATTGGTACGCGCGACGTTTTCAGGTGCAATTTGACCCTGACTCTGAAGCGATTGTCACGATTGGCTCAAAAGAAGGGCTAGCCCATTTGATGTTGGCTACGCTTGACGCGGGCGACACGGTGTTGGTGCCAAACCCTAGCTATCCCATTCATATTTATGGCGCAGTAATTGCGGGCGCCAATATCCGTTCGGTCTGCATGACGCCCGGCAGTGATTTTTTTCAAGAGCTCGAACGCGCCGTACGCGAGTCCATCCCAAAACCCAAGATGATGATTTTGGGTTTTCCAAGCAACCCGACTGCGCAATGTGTTGACCTCTCGTTTTTTGAACGCGTCGTGGCACTGGCCCGCGAGCACAACATCATTGTGGTGCACGACTTAGCCTACGCTGACATCTGCTTTGATGGCTATCAGGCACCTTCGATCATGCAGGTACCTGGCGCGCGCGAGGTCGCGGTCGAGTTCTTTACCATGAGTAAAAGCTATAACATGGCTGGCTGGCGCGTCGGCTTTATGGTGGGTAACGCCGAACTGGTCAACGCGTTAGCGCGCATTAAAAGCTATCATGATTACGGCACCTTTACTCCCATTCAGGTCGCCTCGATCGCGGCACTCGATGGCCCGCAAGATTGCGTGACTGAAGTGGTGCAAAAGTACCAAAGTCGTCGCGATGTCTTGGTCAAAGGTTTGCACGAGGCAGGCTGGCTGGTTGAAAATCCTAAAGCGTCCATGTATGTCTGGGCGCATATCCCTGAGCCATATCGGGCGAAAGGCTCGCTTGAGTTTGCCAAGCACATTCTCGAAGAGGCTAAGGTGGCGGTGTCGCCAGGTATTGGTTTTGGTGATTACGGTGATGAGTATGTGCGCTTTGCTTTGATTGAAAACGAGCAGCGTACCCGCCAAGCCGTACGTGGTATTAAAGATATGTTTCGCAAGGATGGGTTATTGTAATGGATTCAATCAAAGTTGGTTTGTTAGGTCTGGGTGTAGTTGGCGGGGGCACCTATAAAGTGTTAGCCCGTAATGCCCAAGAAATTGCGCGTCGTGCGGGGCGCAAAATCGAAGTGACCCGGGTCGCTGTGCGTGATGTCGCTAAAGCGCGCAAGCTTTTAGGGGCCGACATCCCGGTGGGAACAGACCCCCACGCGGTGGTACAAGACCCATCAATTGATATCGTGGTCGAACTCATCGGGGGCGACACCTTAGCACTTGAGTTAGTGCTTGAGGCCATTGCACAAGGCAAGCATGTGGTCACCGCCAACAAAGCCTTGCTAGCCAAGCACGGTACTGAAATTTTTGCAGCAGCCTCGGCGCGCGGCGTGATGGTTGCCTTTGAGGCTGCGGTGGCCGGTGGCATTCCGATTATTAAAGCGATTCGCGAAGGCTTAACCGCCAATCGAATTGAGTGGGTGGCGGGCATCATTAACGGCACAACCAATTTTATTTTGTCAGAGATGCGTGCGCGTGGCTTGCCCTTTGCAACGGTGCTAGCCGAGGCGCAAAAACTCGGCTATGCCGAGGCCGATCCAACCTTTGATATCGAAGGTGTTGACGCTGCGCATAAGTTGACCCTGCTGGCGTCTCTCGCCTTTGGTATCCCCGTGCAGTTTGACAAAGCGTATATCGAGGGTATCTCTCAACTGGCCGCTGAAGACATTAAGCTTGCCGAGCGTCTTGGCTATCGCATTAAGTTATTGGGCATCACCAAGCGTCGGCCCGAAGGGATTGAATTGCGTGTTCACCCAGCGCTTGTGCCGGTGAAATCGCTCTTAGCCAATGTCGAAGGTGCCATGAATGCAGTGCTGGTGCGTGGCGATGCGGTCGGGCAAACACTCTATTACGGTAAAGGCGCGGGCGAAGAGCCCACTGCTTCGGCAGTTGTCGCAGATTTGGTTGATGTGACACGTCTTCACACGGCAGATCCTGAACACCGTGTGCCGCATCTCGCCTTTCAGCCAGACGCAATGGCCGACACCCCGATCTTAGCCATTGACGATATTGTCACGTCTTACTATTTACGCTTGACCGTGGCCGATCAACCAGGCGTACTGGCTGACTTAGCGCGTGTTTTGGCGGATGCCAAAATTTCGATTGGTTCAATGATTCAGCAACCCGCCGAACAGAGCGCTGATGCCGAACTGATTTTCTTAACGCACGAAGCGATTGAGCGCAATATCAATGCTGCAATTGTCAAAATTGAAGCGTTGCCGTTTGTACGCTCGCGCGTCACGCGACTGCGTATGGAAAGCCTCGCATGAAGTACGTTTCAACCCGTGGGGGCATGGCGGCGCAAGGTTTCTCAGATATTTTGCTTGAAGGCTTAGCGCCCGATGGCGGCTTGGCCATGCCAGAAAGCGTGCCGCAGGTGTCAGCGGCACAGCTTGAGTCGTGGCGCAGCTTGCCGTACCATGCGTTGGCTGCTGAAGTGTTGTCTCTGTTTGTGTCTGATATTGAGTCAACTCAACTCAAGACGTTGACGCAAGCTGCATATGCTCCCCAAACCTTTCAAAGTGCTGAGATTGTCCCGTTGCGCCCACTGTACGCCGGTCTCTCATTGTTAGGGTTGTCTGAGGGCCCGACCTTAGCCTTTAAAGACATGGCGATGCAGTTTTTAGGCCAAGTGTTTCCGCATGTGTTGCGCGCGCGCGGCGCGACCTTGAATATTTTGGGTGCCACCTCTGGGGATACCGGTTCGGCTGCCGAATACGCGATGCGTGGTAAAGATACCGTTGCCGTATTTATGCTTTCACCCTATGGTCGCATGAGCACATTTCAGCGCGCGCAAATGTATTCCTTGCAAGACGCCAACATCCATAATTTGGCAGTCAAAGGTGTGTTTGACGAAGCGCAAGATGTCGTCAAGGCTTTGGCAGGCGATTTAGCGTTTAAAAATAAATACCATTTGGGTGCGGTCAACTCAATTAATTGGGCGCGTATTGCTGCGCAAATTGTGTATTACTTTCACGGTTGGTTGCGGGCCACAACCGGCCCAGGTCAGCCAGTGTCGTTTGCCGTGCCGTCGGGTAACTTTGGCAATATCTTGTCTGGCCATATTGCGCGTAGCATGGGCTTACCGATCAGGCGTCTGGTACTCGCCACCAACGAAAATAACGTGTTGGATGAATTTTTTCATACGGGTATTTACCGTCCTCGCTCTGCGGCACAAACGTTTTTAACCTCAAGCCCCTCAATGGACATCTCACGCGCGTCAAACTTTGAGCGCTTTGTGTTTGACCTAGTTGGGCGTGATGCTGAGCGAGTCGCCAAGCTTTGGCAAGAACTGGGTGCGAAAGGTTCGTTTGATTTGTCGGCCTACCTGCCAGAGTTCACTGAGCGGTATGGGTTCGTGTCTGGTAGCAGTTCGCATCAAGATCGCCTGTCGACGATTCGACAGGTCATGGATCGCACCGGTATGTTGATTGATCCGCATACTGCTGATGGTGTGAAGGTGGCTGCACCCTTTGTTGAAAAGGGTGTGCCCATGCTGGTGTTAGAAACGGCTTTGCCTGCAAAGTTTTCAGAAGTGATTCAAGAGGCGCTCGGTCGCCCCGCGCCTGTGCCGCTTGGCCTTGAAAATCTCGAGTCGTTGCCGCAAAAAGTGACCGTATTACCTTGCGATGTGGCTAGCGTGAGGGCGTATATCGCCGAGCACGCGAGCCTCTAGCGATGGCGCTCTTCACGCCCTTTCATTTTGTTGCAATTGCCGTTGGTGCAGCATTGGGTGCTTGGTTGCGTTGGCTGTTGGGCTTGTGGCTCAACCGCCATGCGGATGCGATCCCTTGGGGCACGTTTTCTGCCAATATGCTTGGCGGTTATCTGATCGGCTTAGTGGTTGGTGTCGTTGCGGCGCACCCAGAGTGGCCGCCCTTTTGGCGCCTGTTTATTGTCACGGGATTTTTGGGCGGGCTCACCACGTTTTCAACGTTTTCGGCTGAAACGGTTGCCTTACTTGAAGAAGGGCGTCTGGCGATGGCGGCGATGTATTCTGGTGTCAGCCTCGCTGGCTCGCTGGTGTTAACGTTGCTGGGCTTGTATACGGCGCGCGCGCTACAAAACTAGCCTAACGGTCACAGCGCCGAGATATTTCGCTGAACGTCAGGCTTAGCTCTTAACGCGCTGTCATGCTTCGATCAGCGTCAGGCTTAGCTCTTAACACACTGTAAGGCTTCGCTAAGCACCTTGGCCGCCTGGTTGCCGCTGCGCACAGCCCCTTCAAGCACCGCAGGGTATCCGGTGTCTGTCCAGTCACCGGCCAAACTCAAGCGCGGCCATGGGCTTTGATTGCGAGGGCGCTGCAGGCCAGGCACCGCGGCAAAGGTTGCGCGTTTTTCAACAATCAGGCGATGGGCTTTGACGGCAGGCATCGTTGACTGTGAGTGGCCACGCGAGTTTGGATGGCGTTGCACTTGTTCTCGAATTTGCGTTGCAATCTTGTCAATAAAGCTTGCGCGGTCATGCTTTAAAAAATCAGCGGCATCGCTCACGACCACGGTGACTTGGTCGTTTGCCTGCGGGCGTTTAAAGAGCCATTGTCCGAGGTGACCACGTGAGGGGTTTTCATCGAGCAGTAGGATTGAGTGGGGTGGGTGCCAGGCTGCGTCCAATTGCAAGGTGAGAGTTGCAATCGCACGATATTCAAAGGCACCTAGTTGGGCCAGTAACACATTGCTTTGGGGAGTGCTTTCGCTGGGTTTTAAGATGCGTGCGCAGGCATAGGGCGGGGTCGCTAAGACGCAGCCCTCGAAAGCTTCACCATCAATGGTCACAGCGGTAGGTGTGGGGCAAACGTCTCGCACGATGTGCCGATAGCGCATGGTGACTGTCTCAGCCGCTGCCTGAGGCCAAAGCTCAGTCAAGTCTACGCGTGGGATCAGCATGTCAGAGTGCGCGCGTGGGGCAACTAGGCTATCGCGCAAAACATTCAAAAATAATTGGGCACAGGCTTGGTCGCTTGCCGTATTTAAACTCGCCAGGCATAGAGGGATCCAGAGTTGGCGGCACAACACAGCAGATTGATGGTGTTGTTCAAGCAACTGCGCAACGCTCAGTTGCTCAGGCGCTTGCCAGCGCTTTTGCTTGAGTGAAACAATCATACGAGTCGCAAGCCAGCGCTCGTGCCACGACAAACCACGTGCGTTGAGTAACGCCCAAAGGGTATGAAACGGCGAGGGTAGGTTGGCCGCTTTCAGGCGAAAGGCTCCGTCGGCACTTTCAAGGTGCAGGGGCGTTTGCTGCAGCAAGTCGCACACAGCACGTTCGGGATGCAACTGCTTGAGTAAGGCCAGCGTCTCGGTATATGCGCCCAAGAGCAAATGTTGGCCGTTGTCGATGGCCCCCATGTTCAGGTCATCGACGCGCCGCGCGCGCCCACCTGCAAGCGGTGCTGCCTCAAACACAGTGACGGATGCCCCCGCTGCTTTCAGTGCAACCGCAGCCGCCAAGCCGGCCCATCCCGCGCCGACCACGGCAAGCTTCATCAGACTCGACTCGCTCGCTGAATTTGACGAATCACGCTTGCGCCTTCGCCGATAAAGTTTTTCCAGGCTAACCAGAGCTTGCGTACGGGCGTGAGCGAAATCCGCTGGTGTAAGACCTGCCATTGCTCATGTTCGATTTCTGTGAGCAGTGCGTAATAAATCGCTGCCATCATTAAGCCCGGGCGTTGGGCGCGTTGATCTTGCCGGGGTAAGGCTGCGATGGCCTCGGCATACAGCGTGCGTGCACGCGCGGCTTCAAAGGCCATCAGTGCAGAAAATTTTTCAGAATAGTTGCCATTCAAAATATCTGAGGCGCGCACACCAAACTGTTGCAGATCGCTGATGGGCAAGTAGATGCGGCCGCGACGTGCATCGTCACCCACATCGCGAATGATATTAGTGAGCTGAAACGCCAGACCTAACTTGGTCGCGTATTGCAGCGTCAACGCATCGGTATAGCCAAAGATGCTCGCAGACAGTTCACCCACGACACCGGCCGCATGCCAGCAATAAGTTTGCAGCGCTGGCCAGTCAAGATAACGGGTCTGGTCTAAGTCCATCTCCATGCCGTCAATCACCGCCAACAGACGCTCACGCGTGATGTCAAACGGGCTCAGGCAGGGCAACAGCGCCTTCATGACCAAGTGCTCGGCTTTTCCCTCGAACAGCGCATCAACCTGTGTGCGCCACCACGCAAGCTTGATACGCGCAAGTGACGTGTCGGTGCACTCGTCCACAACATCATCGACCTCGCGACAAAAGGCATAGAGCGCGGTGATCGCCTGACGGCGCGCCGGCGGTAAAAACAGAAAGGCGTAATAAAAGCTTGAGCCGCTCTTGGCCGCTTTATCCTGACAGTATTCTTGTGGCGTCATGCGTTCAGGTTCGAAGAGCGCGCGTGAGCATGAGTGCCCAGTCATACGCGCCTAGGGTTGGTCGATGTCGAAACACATCAAATTCAATGTGTTCGAGTTTTTCTAAAATTCGCAGGCCACCTTGCACGATGAGTCTGAGCTCAAGCCCGATACGCCCGGGTAGCCGTCGGCCCAGTGGCTGTCCAAAGTGTAACAAGGCTCTGCACGCCGTGACTTGTTCTTGCATCAGGCCTTTCCAGGCGGTGCTAGTTTGCCCGTTTGCGATCGTCTCTTCGGTCACGCCAAAGCGGTTGAGTTCTTGCTGTGGTAGATAAATTCGATTCTTTTGCCAGTCGATCGCGACATCTTGCAAGAAGTTTAGTCGTTGCAAGGCTGTGCAGATTGCATCTGACTGATCCAGTGTGTCTTGAGCGATCGCACCATAAAGGTGCAACATCAGACGACCGACGGGGTTGGCTGAACGTGCGCAATAGTGATCAAGCGCGACTTGATCGACGTAACGTTTTTGTACGATATCTTGTTCGAAAGCCGAGAGCAGATCCTCAAAAGGCTGAAGTGGCAGTTGTTGGTCAACAATGGTTTGACCAAGCGGGGTGAAGATCGCGTCAAGCGTTGGGTCTAACGTGACAGTTAGCTCAGTGGGCGGTGTTGCGCAGACGTGAAGGGCGTCACGATAGGTTTGTAAGGCTTGCAGGCGCTCAGTGTTACTGGCGTCACCCTCGTCGGCGATGTCGTCGGCGCTACGTGCAAAACGATAGATATTCAGTACGGCCTGACGCAAACGTCTGGGCAATAGAAACGAAGCAACCGGAAAATTCTCGTAGTGATTGGCTGACATAATTTTGTTGGCTTGACGGCAT
>Ga0209550_10005969_pt1 | contig 11372 bp, 5 predicted proteins | sample LauGreSuBDMM15SN_2_FD_187567 | JGI IMG/M metagenome (GOLD analysis project Ga0209550, IMG submission 187567) | Freshwater lake microbial communities from Lake Michigan, USA - Su13.BD.MM15.SN (SPAdes) (version 5) | ecosystem: Environmental > Aquatic > Freshwater > Lake | place: Lake Michigan, USA... | reverse complement strand
TTTTCGTCGAACGAGACCGCCATACCCGACCGACGATTGGACCGTATTTCTAGGCATCCCCCCAGCTTGTTAATGTCACCAATATGAACACACAAAATACCGTCTCCCGTCCGCATGCGTTGGGTCGGCCGTGGATTGCTCTCGCCGTACTATTTTCCTCAGGTTTTATTGCACGTCCTGTCGTCGCCGAATCCCTGACTGGCACCGTCACAAACTCCGCGACGGGCCGAACTTTGGAGGGTGCCCGAGTGGCGATCAAGGGGGCCAAAGTCGAGGTGAACACCGACAGCCAGGGAGTCTACTACTTGGCTAATATCGGCCCCGGGAACACGGCATTGACGGTTTCTTATACGGGATTGAACACAGTCGACCTGACGGTGGCGGTCAGGACCGGCGGCGTGACCCGGTATGACGTCGGACTCACGGCGGACATTTACCAGCTGGAGAAGTTAGTGGTTTCGGGAGAGCGCGAAGGTGCCGCGCAGTCGATGACCTTGCAGCGGCTCTCCACCGGCGTCAAAAATGTGATTTCAACAGACGCCTACGGGAGTCTGGCGGGCAACCCGGCAGACTTGGTGGGTCGCCTTCCGGGCGTAAACACGCTCGATTTCGGAGGTGATACGCGCTACGTGCAGGTTCGAGGGTTGAATCAGGAGCTGACTACCGTGACGATGGACGGAAATCGGCTCGCAGACGGGTCATTCGGCAGCGCTTCCCGCACGTTCACTTTTCAGGCCATCGGGGCGGACGCCTTTGAACGCATGGAGGTCGTCAAATCACCCACCCCAGACATGGATGGAGATTCAATCGGCGGGGCGGTGAACATGATCAGCAAGAGCGCCTTTGACAGCTCGCCGGAACGTCGCACCCGCGGTTCATTTGGGGCCACTGCGCGCCCGTTCGACGACCGCGCAACGCGCGCGCCACGAAACTACTCCGTCAGTTATTCCGAAGTTTTCGCCGATAAATTTGGGATCAGCTTCAACGCCGCCTATCGTTCACACGACCAACTCCAGGATGGCGTAACGCAGACCATCGGGGCCTTGCCCTTGGGATCTCCGGGGCCGGCTTTCACCAATTCCTTCAACTACCGGGACCTCCGGATCGAACGGATCCGCTCGAGCGTAGCCCTGAAACTCGACTACAAGCTCAGTAACAACTCCCGCTTTTTCATTAACGCCCAGTATAACAAAGCGATCGAGCACGAGACCACCTTGAATGCCACATGGACGACGAACCAAGTGATTGCAACGGTCGGCCCAAACGGCGCTCTCACTGGAACGGGTGGGATTGTGCCCGGGTTCACTGACACCCGCACCGAGGTCCGCCCAGTTGCTGCCAGCACGGTCGATTTCTGGCCAGGCCTCCTCTATCTGGATTCAAAAACGAGCAATCTGGGAGTCGGGGGAGTGCACCGCTATAATTCGTGGGATATCAACTATGATCTCTACCGCTCGGCGGCGAAATCCGACTATCCCGGGAACCGAGTCATGCGGTATCGGGCCAGTAACATCGGGTTTTCCATCGTCAAAAGCCTCGACTCTTTCGACCGTTTCTTTCCCACGATCACGCAAACCGCCGGCCCCGATCCCACCCAGCTCAGCAATGTCCAGCACAATACCTACGATCACAATCCGCGGGTGGGTTGGGATCAATACGTGGGTGCCTCGCTCAACGTAACCAAGAAATTTGCGACGGCGGTTCCGGTCTCGATCAAGACGGGCCTCCGAACCCGTGAGCAGGATCGCAAACTGGACAACAAGGCGTCGTCGACCGTCTACGTCGGGCCTGATCGCGTGGCGGGCCTCAATCCCGCCACTGGAATCAATGACGACAACCTCGCACAGTTCGGACAACTCAACGCCTTCCGCGGCGGCAATCTCGCGAAATACCCGAACTTCCCGTTTGCCGCCCTACCCGGTCACGGCAACGAGATCTTTCTAAACACTCGGGCCGCACATCCCGAGTGGTTCCAAGACGCTGTTGCTCAGAATACAATCAACGCACTACGAAACGACCAGCGCTTCAATGAGCACATAAAAGCGGCTTATATTCAGGGGAATATCGACCTTGGAAAACTGTCGATGACCGGGGGCGTCCGGGTCGAAACAACCGAAGTGACGGCGCAAGGCGTTTTACAAAGGATCACCCCGGAGGAAATGGCGCGACGTGCGACTTGGGTGGGCCTCGTGACCGATCAGGAAACGCTCCGACGCACAACGGCCGAATATTCGGGCCGGCAGGAGGTCGCGGGCGAATACCGCAACGTGCTACCCGGACTGCATTTCAAGTATGTGCCCACCAAATCGCTGGTGACGCGCCTAGGCTACTCCTCCAATATTGGAAGACCTGGCATCGGAACGCTAATTCCCTCCACGGTCGTGAGCGACACCAACCAGACTGTCTCAATCAGTAATCCCAAGCTCAAACCGCAAACTGCCGACAATTTTGATGCGACTGCGGAATATTACTTTGAACCTGCCGGAATGTTTTCCGCCTCGGTTTTTCTAAAAGACATGAAAAACTTCATCTTCACCCTCGGCGGCGTCACGATTGGCTCCGGAGCAGACAACGGGTTTGGCGGTCAATACACCGGGTACCAAAAGACCACTCAATATAACGGCGGCTCCTCGAAGGTCAAAGGGTTCGAACTTAACTATACTCAACAGTTCACCTTTCTTCCAGGATTCTGGAGTGGCTTCAGCGCCTACGCCAATTATACCCGCCTAGCTGCTGAAGGCCAGTATGGCGCCGGGGGGGCCATCAGCCCCACCAACAACAACACCGTGGCCGCCGCCTCGACCAAGGAGCTGGCCGGCTTCGTGCCGGAAAACGCCAATGCGGGTCTCTCATATATCCGCCGAGGCATCACCGTCCGCATCAACTACAGTTACAGCGGCCGCCGCCTCCAATCTTACAACGCAACCCAATCCCTTCTCGTCTATCAACTGGCAGCAAAGACGGTCAACATCCGCACGGTGTTTCGAGCTACAAAACACTTCGATGTTTATTTTGATGTTAATAATGTCTTCAATCAGCCGTCTTTTGTGCGGGAATTCTTTGGCGGCCGCCCGAATACGATGAGCGTGCTCAGTCCTCAAGTGCTGTTTGGGATTAACGGCCGCCTTTGAACCGTCGTCTTTGTGTGAATACTGAGTATGAACACCAAGCCCTCCTCGCTTCATGGCTCTTCGTCAACACGCCGGTCTGATCGAAACGCACCCCTGTTTATGTCTGGGGCGTCTACACTCCATCCTCATGAAAACATTGCTCTCGCTCTCTCTTTTCTTCGTCATTATCTCCGCGGCCTTGGCGAAGCCGACACGTGTACTGGTCTGGGATGAACGCCAACCGCGCCAGGCCGAGGCGTACGACAACTGGCTGGGCAATGAAATCGCCCAGCGGCTCAAGGCCTCGGGCAGCGATCTCGAGCTGCGCTCGGTCGCGCTCGACGATCCTGAGCAGGGCCTTTCCGATGACAACCTGAACTGGGCGGAGGTGGTCATCTGGTGGGGCCATGTCCGGCAAGGCGAAGTGACCGAAGCGAACGTCAAGCGGGTCACGGATCGTGTGCTTGCTGGCGAACTGGCGTTCATCGCTCTGCACTCCGCCCATTGGGCTCGGCCGTTCATGGCGGCGATGAACTGGCGGGCGCAGGATGACGCGCGGAAACACTTCACCCGGACGCTGCCGGGCAAGCTCGTCACCTACACAACGGTCGCCCCGCCCAAGCCCCAGACGGTTCCCGCGCACGGCAGCGTGCTCACGCCAGCCTACTTTGCCTACAAGAAAAACAACACGAGCTTTGAGGCGACCATTCATCTGCCATGGTGCTGTTTCCCCGACTACCGGCCAGACGGCAAGCCGAGCACGCTGACGGTGAAAGCACCGGGACATCCCATCGCCGCCGGGCTTCCAACCAAGATCATTGTGCCACAAACCGAGATGTATAACGAGCCGTTCCACGTTCCCACGCCCGACGAGGTCATCTTTGAGGAGACATGGGAACTGGGCGAGCGCTTCCGCAGCGGGATGGTCTGGAACATTGGCAAGGGCAAGGTCTTCTACTTTCGCCCCGGGCACGAGCAGTACCCGGTGTTCAAGCAGCCGGAGATGATCACGATTCTGGCCAACGCGAGCCGCTGGTTGGGCGCGAAATGAAGCACCGCTTCCCAGGCGCCGCGCGCACAAGCCGTCCCTGTCACCGAGAGACCCGACCGGCAGGACTGATGAAGTTCCTGGTTCCCTGGTTTGCCTGGATCGTCTGCGCCCTGCCCGCGGCGGAGCGGCCCAACATCGTCTTCATCCTCGCGGACGATCTTGGAATCGGCGACATCAAGTCCCACGGCGGCGAACGTTGCCGGATCGAGACGCCCAACATCGATGCCTTGGCGGCGGGTGGTCTGCGATTCACCGATGCTCACGCCAGCACCTCCGTTTGCGGACCCACGCGCCGGGCGTTGATGACGGGACGCCATGAGTGGCGTTTTACCGCCCCGGTGAACAATGGGCCCTGGGGGTTCTGCGGTCCCCGCCCGAACACGGAGAAGTCCACGTTGGGCAAAGTACTGAAGCGTTCCGGTTACCGCACCGGCTACGTGGGGAAGTGGCATCTCGGCACGATCATGCCCACGCTTGATGGCAAGACGCAGGGGCCGACGAATGTCGACTACGCCAAACCCCTGACCTACGGGCCGGTGCAGTTTGGATTCGATCAGAGCTTTATCCTTCCGGGATCGCTGGACATGTATCCCTACGCCTTCGCCCGTAACCACGTCTGGGAGGGGGAAATCACTGCGCAAAAGGGAGACAGTTCGTTCCAGCGCGTCGGTCCTGCGGAGAAGGATTTCGACTTTCACCAGGTGCTGGAGACCTTCTACAAAGAAGCTGAGTCCTACATCGCTAAGCAGAGCGAGAAGGAGCCGTTTTTCCTCTACCTCGCCCTGACCGGTCCGCACACGCCAATCAGCCCCGGCGCGAAATGGCAGGGCAAAAGCAAACTGGGCGTTTATGGCGATTTCGTGATGGAAGTGGATCACGCGGTCGAGCGGGTGATGAATGCGCTGAAGCAAAAAGGCCTCGACCAGAACACCCTCGTGCTCTTCTCGTCGGATCAGGGCGCCGCCTCGTACGCCGGAAACATTTTGAAGGCCACTCCCGGACAGATTCATCGGCTCGAGGAGCAGGGGCACTATCCCGGTGGCCAGTATAAGGGTTACAAGTTCAGCATTTATGAGGGCGGCCTCCGGGTCCCGCTGATAGCCCATTGGCCCGGCGTCATCCCAGCGGGCACGACCAGCGCGGCGCTGGTCGCCCTCAACGACCTGATCACCACGTTCGCCGACCTGACGGGTGTCAGTCTCGGGTCGGAGGAGGCTCCTGATTCGATCAGCTTTGCCCCGGTGTTGCGCGACCACAAGGCACGTTCCAACCGTCAGCAGTTCATCATGCAATCGGCCTTGGAGTGTTTTGCGGTGCGCGACGGCGACTGGAAACTTTGTCTCTCTCCCGGCAGTGGCGCACCGGATGAATGGCTGATTGAGCCGCTCTCTGAACCAAGCTGGAAGGCCGCGGTCGCCGCCTTTGGACGGAATCCGACCCGCGAGGATCTCAAGGCGGCGCCCTTCGTCCAATTGTTCAACCTGGCCGATGACCCTCATGAAGATCGAAATCTTGCGGCCAGCCACCACGACCGCGTGGCGGCCATGGTCGCGCTGCTTGAGCGGAGCATTGATGGAGGACGCAGCACGCCGGGCCCGCCGTTGAAGAACGACAAAAAGGTCGTCATCCATCAGCGTCTGCCGGATTTTATCCGCGCCGTCGTAAAATGAAGGGCCGGGCGGACAGGCGATCAAGGCAGGCGGGAAGTCACCGCCACGGGAACCACCTATGAAGCTCATCCGAAAACGAAGCCCCGCACTCTGGTTGGCCGCCTGCACGGCGCTCGTCGCGCAGGTGGACCCCGCGCTCCCGCCGGGCGAGCCCGTGCTCCCAGAATCGGCGCTGCCGGCATACGAGCGGGAGATCGACCACGCCGGCTTGATTCGCGGCTGGGACAGGGATGCCCTCGCGCGCGGCCGCGAGGTGTATCATCAGGTGTGCTACAACTGCCACGGCGACTTGAACGTCCCGGGGTCGATGCCCAACTCGCTGCGTTTCGGCCAGGGGACTTTCCAGCATGGCAGCGACCCGCTCACGATCTACCAGACGCTGACCCGCGGTTGGCGGATGATGCCCCCGCAGGTCCAGTTGGTCCCGCGCGAGAAGTACGACGTCATTCACTACATCCGGGAAAACTTCCTCCGGGAGCACAACCCCGGGCAGTGGTTCGAGGCCGGCCCGGAGTATCTTGAGCGTCTGCCGCGGGGCCCGAGCCGCGGGCCGGCGCCGGTCAAACGTGAGCCGTGGAAGGAGGCGGATTACGGCGACCTGCTGATCGGAACGTTGGAAATCGTTTCTCCCGGCCGGGCCCGGGTGAAGCCGCCATCGGGAAGTCTTCCCGACTACGTCGCGCCCGACGCCAATCTCGCGTATAAGGCGATCGCGCTGCGGCTCGACCCGGGCCCGGGCGGAGTCGCCGGCGGGCGGGCGTGGGCGGCATTCGAACACGACACCCTGCGTCTGGCCGGTGCCTGGACGGGCGACGGGTTCATCGACTGGCGCGGGATCAATTTCGACGGCCTTCACGTGGCGCGGCCGCGGACGATCGGCGAGCTTGCGGTGGAAACGGCCGGCGTGCCGGGCTGGGCCAACCCGGAGACCGGCGATTTTGCCGATCAACGGATTCGCGGACTCGATGGCCGGCCGTACGGCCCGCTGCCGCGCTCGTGGGGCCGCTATCGCGGGCTCTACCGACACGGCGCCCGTACGGTAATTTCTTATACCGTCGGTGAGGCAGCGATCCTGGAAAGCTACGAACTCGCGGCGGTCGAACCGGCGGTGTTCGTGCGCACCCTGAACATCGGGAAATCGCCGCGCGATCTCGCCCTGCGGGTGGCCAATGCCGGCGCCGGCTTCACGCTCCTCGGCGACCCCGCCCTGCGGCGACAGACCGAGGACGGCTTCGAGGTCGTGCGTATTCCGGCGACGGCGACCCCGGTGAACCTCGCCCTCGTCTATGGAGCCGACGGAGCCGCCGCGAAGCTCGCCGGGAAACCTCCGCTCGATCTTCGGGCGTTCACCCGGGGCGGGCCCCCGCAATGGTCGGTCCCAATCGAGGCCCCGGTCATACGCGGCGCGGAAACCGGCGCGTTTGTCGTCGACAGTTTCTCGCTCCCTTTGCGGGCAGCGAATCCCTGGAAAAGCTGGATGCGGACCTCCGGGCACGACTTTCTCCCGGGCGCGGATGCCGCCGTGGTGTGCACCTGGGATGGCGAGGTGTGGCGGGTGGACGGAATCCGCGGCGACCCGGCCACCGTCAAGTGGACCCGGATCGCCGCGGGGCTGTTCCAGCCCTTGGGCATCAAGGTGGTCAACGGGGCGGTGTTCGTCAGCTGCCGGGATCAGATCGTCCGGCTGCACGACCTCAACGGCGACGGCGAGGCGGATTTTTACGAGTGCTTCAATAGTGACCATCAGGTCACCGATCATTTTCACGAGTTTGCGATGGGACTGCAGGCGGACGCGGCCGGAAACCTCTATTATGCGAAGAGCGCCCGACATGCGCGCACCCCGGTGGTGCCGCAACACGGCACCCTGCTCAGAGTGAGCGCGGATGGTTCCGTCACCGACATTCTGGCCAACGGCTTTCGCGCCGCCAACGGCGTCTGCCTCAATCCGGATGGGAGCCTGATCGTGACCGACCAAGAAGGCCACTGGACGCCGATGAACCGCGTCAACTGGGTGAAGCCTGGGCAGGTTCGATTCTTCGGCAACATGTGGAGCTACGGTGCGCCGGTCGACAGCTCGGATTCTGCGATGGAGCAACCGCTCACGTGGGTTGACAAGCAATTCGATCGCTCGCCATCCGAACTGCTCTGGGTCGAGAGCGCCGCGTGGGGGCCCCTGTATGGAAAGCTGCTCAACCTGTCTTACGGCACGGGACGTATCGAGATCGTGCCGCACGAGTTTATCGGTGGGACGGTTCAGGGCGGACTCGTCGCGTTGCCCATCCCCGATCTGCCGACCGGCGTCATGCGCGGACGTTTCCATCCCGAGAACGGACACCTTTATCTCACGGGCATGTCGGCGTGGGGCACGAACAAGCTGGACCAGCTCGGCGGGTTTTACCGAATCCGCGTGACCGGCAAACCCGCCTACGCGGTGACCGATCTGCACGCTAGGAAGGGTGGCATCGAACTCGTGTTCTCGGATCCGCTTGATGCGAAGACTGCCGGCAATGTGGCGAACTTCAAAGTGACGACGTGGTCGCTGCTTCGGAGCGAGAAATACGGATCGGCGCGCTTAAACGTGAAGGAACTCAAAATTGCCGGGGCCAGTCTGGGTGAGGATCGAATGAAGCTCAGCCTGTCGCTGCCCGGAATCGAACCTGTGCAGCAGATGGAAATCCATTACGAACTCAGAGGGGCGGACGGCGCCGTGATCAAGGCCACGCTGCAGAACACCATCCACGTGCTGGGCGAAACATCCAAATGAAGGCACTCCGAACTGCCGCCTTCGTGCCTTTGCTTTCTTGCGCTGCTCTGACGGCCGGCGCAAGCACGTCGACCAGGCCCAACATTCTCTTCATCATGTCGCACGACCATGCCGCGCACGCGATCAGCGCGTATGGCGTGCGTTTGGCCAAAGTGGCGCCGACCCCGTCAGGCTCGGCCCTACTCATGAAAGTCGCCCTCGCTTGGTTCATCCTTTTCGCGCTGGCGCTTTCCGCGGCACCGCGGCCCAACGTCGTCTTCATTCTGACGGACGATCAGGGCTACGGCCCCCTGCGGGTCCACGGGGACGTGAACATCATCACGCCGGAGATGGATCGGCTGCACGCGGAGAGCCTCCGCTTCACGAACTTTCACGTGCAGCCGAATTGCTCGCCGACTCGGGCCATCCTCCTGACCGGCCGGCCGCCGCTCAAGAACGGCGTCTGGGCGACAATTCGGGGGCGCTCGCTGTTGCGGCGGGGGGAATCGACGCTCGCGGAGTCATTCCGGGCCGGCGGTTACAAGACCGCCCTGTTCGGGAAGTGGCATCTCGGCGAGAGCCATCCGTTCCGTCCGCAGGACCGCGGCTTCGAGGACGTGCTGATTCACGGCGGCGGCGGGGTCGGCAACATCCAGGATTACTGGTCCAACGACTACTTCGATGACCACTACCAGCACAACGGGGAGTGGAAACAGTTCCCCGGATACTGCACGGATGTCTGGTTTGACGAGGCGATGAAGTACATCGAGCAGCAGCGTGACCGGCCGTTCTTTGTCATGATCTCCACCAACACGCCGCATCTCCCCAATGTGGCACCAGACGAGTACCTCGCTCCCTACCGGGACAATCCGGCACTGAAGGCCAAACCGGGAGCCATGGAATACTATGCCATGGTGACCAATATCGACGCCAATCTCGGCCGGCTGCGCGCCAAGTTGAAAGCGTTGAACCTGGAAAAAAACACTCTGCTGATCTTCATGTCCGACAACGGGACCCTGCCGCGTTTCGCGACGTGGAACGCCGGCATGCGGGGCGGAAAAGGCACCGTGTGGGAGGGCGGCCATCGCGTGCCGTTCTTCCTCCACTGGCCGGCCGGCTTCGAGGGCGGTCGCGACATCGACGCGCTCACTTCCGGCATGGATCTGCGGCCGACGCTGGAGGAGCTCTGCGGACTGCCGTCGGTCCCCGGGGCGGAGGAGGACGGACGAAGCCTCGTGCCGTTGATCCGCGGTCAGACGCCCGGCTGGATCGACCGGTTCATCTGTCTCGACCTCCAGAACCAGCAACAGACCCCGCGCGAGGACAGCAGCCACGTGGTGATGCAGGGACACTGGCGCTTGACGGTGGAGGCACCTAGGGCGCTCGAAGCGCGGGCGGTCGCGAGCGCCCCAGCTCCCTCCGGGGCGGAAGGTGAGCTGCATCATCTGGCCACCGACCCCGGGCAGGAAGACGACCTCAAGACCAGACATCCCGAGCGCGTCCGCGCCATGAAGGCGGCCTATGCCCGCTGGTGGCAGACCTTGAACGTCGGCGATCCCGCCGCCGGCCACGAGTTGGTGATCGGTTCCGACCGTGAAAACCCGACGACGCTGAACACTCATGACATCAGCGGAGAGGTGGCCTGGAACCACGATCAGGTGCTGGCGGGTTTCCGCGCCACCGGCACCTGGGAGATCGACGTCGCCCGGGACGGCGACTATGAGTTCGCCCTGCGACGGTACCCGGTGGAGGCGGGATCTCCAATTCGGGGGACTGTTCCCGTTCCGGAAAAGCTGCGGAAATTTCTCTATTACTCCGCCGGCTACGACTACGCCGTCAACCACGAGCGGAGCAGGGCGCTGCCGGTCGCGTCCGCGTTCCTGAAAATCGGCTCATTCGAGGCTAGGAAGCAGGTGCCCGCGAAAGCCGAGGAATCGGCCGACTATGAAGTGAACGCTCGGGGCGAAGTGCTGGCGGTGAATTTTTCCACTCGGCTGCGAGCCGGCGTCACGAAACTCGAGGCCTCGTTCTCCGATGAAGCCGGGAAGCATCTGACGGCGCCGTACTACATCACGATCACCCGCAAAACCGAACCATGAACCGGGGGCGTATGCAAGTCATGGCCGCACGGTGGGGCCAGCAGGGGAGGTTCGATCCGGCGAGATAGGTGACACCTAATCCGGGGAGATAGGTTACACATAGGGCGATGACCTGGACCAACCTAACCTATATGGAAGAGATCAATCGATTCGTTATCCTCGCCCGGAGCGGGCGGTTTACCGTGACCGAGCTGTGCGAACAGTTCGGCATCAGCCGCAAGACCGGCTACAAACATCTGGAGCGCTACGCCGCAATCGGTTTGGCGGGCTTGCAGCCGCACAGCCACCGGCCGCACAACTCGCCGCAGCGCACCGACAGCGCGCCGACGAAGCTGTCAGGCACTCATTCTCGCGGACGCGCTTGGGCAAGGAGAATTATTTACCGACGCCTACTCCCAGCCCGCCGCCGCGGCGAGCGAACCGATCTTCTGGACAGAGCCCACCCGCCCCGACGACCAGAGCCACCCACCGGTCGCCGCCGACGCCACCGACCGTGCCGCCGACACCGCCCAAGCCGACCCTTCGGCTGGCGACGTGCCAGCCGAAGCATCGGACCCTGCCTGAGAAAATTCTAAAAACCTTACTCCTTGACCCAGAGCGGTCCGGATGTCGGCATCCGCTATTACCCACCCCACGCTGCTTGCCCCCAAACGGCAAGCAGAGCCTCGATTCGCGCCCGCAAGACCCCTTTCCGTCGCA
>Ga0209550_10005967_pt1 | contig 11379 bp, 15 predicted proteins | sample LauGreSuBDMM15SN_2_FD_187567 | JGI IMG/M metagenome (GOLD analysis project Ga0209550, IMG submission 187567) | Freshwater lake microbial communities from Lake Michigan, USA - Su13.BD.MM15.SN (SPAdes) (version 5) | ecosystem: Environmental > Aquatic > Freshwater > Lake | place: Lake Michigan... | reverse complement strand
TGAGCTGGTCCGTTGCAGCTGGAACACTTGACCTCGTCGTCCCGTTCTTCCATTGACCGCTTGACCTCAGTGACTTCGTTGCAGATCATACAACGATACTCATACGTTGGCATCTGTCTTCCCCTCTTCTTGAAGTTGATTCCCCCAGGCGTCCCAACCTGGCGTTGAGGTTCGAGCGAAGAGCTCGATCCTGGGAAGGTCGCCGACGAGCTGCACTATTCGATCGCGCACCTCAGCTGGCTTTTCGGAGTGACGCGACCTGGGCGCCATCACGATCTGCTTGACGTTCTTGGCTTGCCTCTTCGGTCTGCCCTTCTTGGCAAAGAGACAGAGTTCGGCGTTGCCATTCGTCCAGTGGCCAAGACCTGAGTAGATCCCGGAGCCAAGTGGATTCTGCTTCACCCAGGTGAATGCGCAAGTAGTGTAGGTAAAACCCCAAGCTTCGATAACGTCGAGAGCTTCTTTCAGCAACGGCATCGTCGCCCAAAGAAACAGGGCGCAGTCTTTCTCTGCGATGTCAGCTACCGGAAGAGAGAAGAGTTCTGCCTGGCTGAGAGTCGGGTAGGTGATCCCGCCCATCTTCGGATCGTTATTCTTCTGATCGGCATAACGCCAGGGTGGATCGACGTAGATCACTGAATACTTCTTATCGGGAAGATCCTGAAAGAGCTCGCTCAATCAGCGGCCCCCATTGTATCCCCGCCGCAGCCACACTCGCATCCAGCGATCGGCGTCAGCGTCTTGGGATCGATCAGCTTACGATCCTTACAAGCGCACGGGTGGTAGTACTCGCAGCACATCACGCCACCTGCTTTGTGCGTCGCTTACGCTTGGTCCAGTCCGGCTCTGAGAGCTCGGCTTTCGGGATGCGGACCTTCACGCCTGGGGCGTGGTACAAGAGGATCAGGTCGCCAGTCTCAGCTTCGTAGTACCGGCCGGCAAGCAGCGCGCCCTTCGGCGGGTATCGACGTTCACGCGCCATTGGAGTCACCTGCCAAGATCGCTGAGGCTTCAATGAGAGAGTCGAGCTTCCCGCAGTAGCCACCCAGGAGAAGAACGTCGAGGATCTCTCGACCGGACTTACTCAGGTGCGCCGTCTTCTCGCGGATCTGCTCGGTGTCGTAGTAGGTGTAGAACTCGTCTGTATCTGGCTGGCCTTCGGCTCGCTCAATGATTCCGCCATAAGCGTCGTCAAAGTTCGTCCACCAAGTCTGCTCACTCATTGGTCTCCTCCTCCTTCTGAATCTTCTTGGCTCGGCGTGATTCCCCGTCTGGGCGTAGTAGGTCGCGGAGCGCGCCCTCGGTGATCCCGAGTCGTTCGGCACACTTACGAATGGAAGAGCCCTCAGCTCTCCACTGCTCAACTGCTGAACGTACGCGTGCTCGGTACGCAGCAGCTGCTTGGTCGGCGGTCGCCCGGGAAGCAATCATCGAAGCTCGGGCAAGCTTCACATCGTCAACTGGATCGGTCATACCAGCAAGAGTGCTGAGTGCTGGGCACGCGACACACGCGCCTTGCCAGGACGCCCCCGGCTCGCAGGTCAGAGTTCGATCAGGTACAAGAGCCCGATCAGGGTAAGGGCAAGGGTCATCAACCCGATCTGGACGAGGTGGAAGAAACGCTCTGGGTCAGATTCTCTCATAGCCTCGATGGTGCAATGACGTTCCCGAGTGGCATTCAGGTGGTGCCACGCCCCCGGCTCGCATTCCCTAATCAGGAGAGCTGCGCGCCCCCAGCGAATGAGGGGTCGGGAATGTGACGGGAATGTCAAGGCCCCCCTCGCCCCCAGCGCTCACGCGTTCCCACGCGGGGATTCCCTTCCGAGTCGTTCACATTCCCACATTCCCCCAACCCCGAAGGGGTGGGGGAAGGTGAGGAATGGGAATGCGAAGGAATCCCCAGGGACAGGGAATGGGAATGGCATTCCCAGAGATTCCCACCCGGGAATCTGAACACCCCCCACCCAAAGACCCCCACCCGGTATCAAGGATCTCAGAGACACCCCCCAGGAGCAGATCTGAAAAACACCCCCCCGGGGCATCTAACTTTTCAGGAGACCCTCCCCCCAGGTGCGTGCCCACCCCCAGGCACTTATTCTCAGGTGCCAATGAAACCTCCTACACGCTGCGCTACCTCCGGATGCCCTGAGCTGGTGCAAGGAACAAGATGCAAGGAACACCAACGTCAGAGAGATCAGGCAAGACGAGCAAGGGAAACGTGGCGTGACTACGGGCCAGAGTGGAAGCACGCAAGAGCAAGGGTGCTACGAGCTGAACCCAACTGTCGCAACTGCGGAGCTGAGGCCACAGAAGTTGACCACATCATCTCTCTGAAAGAGGGCGGCACACACGCGCTTGATAACCTCAGGCCGCTCTGCAAAAGCTGCCACTCACGACGTACATACTACGACACCATCAAGCGTGACGAAGAGTAAAAAGTCGCAGAAAAACGCAAAAATCGTGGAGAAAAAAGGGAAGGGGCGTCAAAAAAGTGAGATTTTTTTTATGCGGCACCGCGCCCGAGGCTTTGGCCTCGCGTTGACAAGTTAGACCAAGTATGTCACCCCCCTCTATTGAGGCACTGGTCCAAATAGGCCGTGCCCAACCCAGGGCGCGCAGACGTGGGAGCAGAGATGGCCAGACCAGGACCGGCACCAACACCAAGTCACCTTCGAGTCGTTCGAGGTGACCGCAAGGATCGTATCAACACAAACGAGCCCAAGCCAAAGAAGGCAAAGCCAAAATGCCCGAGCTGGCTGGGCAAGGAGGCAAAAGCCGTATGGCGACGAACTGCAATCCAGCTCGATCTGATGGGTCTTCTCTTCGAAGCAGATCAGGACATTCTCGCTGCGTACTCAGTCGCAGTCGTGACCTACAAGGACGCCACAAAGCTCGTGGAAGAACAAGGGATTCTGATCGAAGGAAGACGAGACGGCTTGGTCACCAACCCAGCTGTACGCGTTCAGCGCGACCAGGCGACTCTGATCAGAATGCTGGCCTCGGAAATGGGACTGACGCCATCTTCGCGAACGCGTCTGAAAGCAGAGGAGAGCAATGACGCAGAAGACGATCTCCTGGACTAAGCCCTCACATTCATCCGCAGGTAAGCAGCTGCCCAAAGGGGCCTACTACGACGAGGAGGCTGCCGACCGGGCAGTCCGCTTCTTCGGTAAGCTGACGCTCGTCGAGGGTCGAGGGGCCGGAGAGCCCTGGCAGCTTATGCCCTGGATGGAGTACGAAATCATTCGGCCTCTCTTCGGGTACAAACGTGCCGACGGCTCTCGACTCTATCGGACCGTCTGGGTGGAGTGCCCGAGAAAATCAGCAAAGACTACGCTGGCGGCAGGTCTGGCGCTCTATGGCTTGGTCGCCGACGGCGAACCGGGAGCTCAGGTCTACATGGGCGCTCGCGATCGCCAGCAGGCAAGGATCTGCTACGACACTGCCAAGAAAATGGTCGAGGCGTCGCCGGCTCTTCGCAAACGTTGCCGCGCCGTTCGCTCTTACATCGAAGTTCCGTCGACCGGATCAGTGCTTCGTACGATCTCTGGTGACGCGCTTGGTCAGCATGGTCTCTCAGCAAGCTTCTGCGTTCTGGACGAAGTTCACGCCCATAAGAATCGGGAGATCTGGGACGTCCTGACTTCTTCGGTCGGTGCGCGACGTCAACCGGTGGTCATTGGTATCACGACAGCCGGCGTTTACGATCCGAACCACATCGCCTGGGAGCAGCACGACTACGCCGTCCGAGTAGCTGCGGGTGAGCTGGAAGATCCGTCATACCTGGCGATCATCTATGGAGCAGACCCAGAGGACGACTGGATGGATCCAAAAACGTGGGCAAAGGCGAATCCCTCTCTTGGCACGACCGTAATGCCTGAGTTCTTCGAGGACGAGATCCGGAAGGCAAAGGTCAGCCCGGCGCGTCAGACCGCCTTCGCTCAGCTCTACCTCAATCGGTGGACACGAGAGGTCCAGCGCTGGATCGACATGGATTCCTGGCGGGCGTGCGGGGAGAAGCCGCTCGACATTGAGGACTACAAAGGACGGGGCTGCTTCGTTGGTCTCGACCTTTCAGCTACGACTGACATCTCGGCGCTCGTGCAGATCTTCCCTGAGGAGGACGGCAGCTTCGCGATCTTCCCTCGGTTCTGGATCCCCTCGGACAACCTGGCTGAACGAGAAAAGCGCGACCGGCTCCCCTACGGCCAGTGGGCTGCTACTGGGCACCTGAACATGACTCCCGGGAACGTTATCGACTACCGGTTCATCAAGCACGAGATCGACAAGATAGCAACCGACTTTCACATTCTTGAACTCGCCTACGACCCCTGGAACTCGACTCAGCTGGTAGTCGAGCTCGCGGAGCAAGGTCTTCGAGTCGCCCCAACCCGTCAAGGCTTCGCCACAATGTCGGCCCCGACGAAGGAACTTGAACGGCTGATCATTTCCGGGCAGATCAGTCACGGCAATCACCCGGTCTTGGCTGCGCACTGCGATTCGGCACTGGTAAGTTCAGATGCGGCGGGTAATCTCAAACCGGACAAGGCGAAGAGCACGGCCCGTATCGACGGTCTGGTCGCCCTCATCATGGCGATCAACTCGGCGATGCTCGCCGGGTCAGCACTGACTGGGAAATCAGTCTACGAGGAACGAGGAGTGGAACTTCTATGAGCATTCAATCGTCAGCAGTCGAGGTCGGCGCAAGTCCGGTTCAGATCATCAGCGTCACCGACTTCGCCGCAGGAGCGAAGGACGGGCGGGTCACTTACGAAATCCTGAACAACGGCACAAGAGTGCTATGGATCGGTGGCACCAACGGGGTCACCTCATCAAACGGATCTCCGCTACCAGCTGGCGGAGCACGCACATTGGATCTGCGTCTTGGCGCAGTCGTATGGGCAGTTTCTGATCAGGCAGGTCAAGACGTACGAATCTTGGAGGTTCGATAAATGGACAGTTCTTTCTACGCACCGGGAGCCGGCGGCGGAGCGTCAGCTCTGACTGGTCTCACAGATACAAACATCGTCGACCCGGGAATCGGGCAGACTCTGGTCTATGACGGCACGGACTGGATCAACGAAGATCCGCTGAACGTCGAGCTGGCAACGATCAAGGGACCAGCAACCGGTCGATACTACTTCCCAAGAAGCCAAACCGCTTTCGGCGGCTTCGGAGGATACAATGCGTTCCTCGCGCCGATTCGATTCGACACAGCGGTCACAATCAACAAGTTCATTCTTGGCCTCAACTACAATCCGCCAAGCACGCAAGGCAACGGTGGGCTGAAACTCCGCGCCTACATCTACAACTCAAACGATCAAGGCTTGCCAAGCAACTTGCACAAGGACATGGGCTACTTCACGATCGCAGCAAGCGACCAGGGTGGTCCAAGCGGAGGTCCGCAGCAGTTCACCCTTGCCTCCACAACGACCATACAAGCTAACTCGCTTCACTACGTCGGCTTCGCTTACGGACCGATCAACCCTGCTGCCGGTAATCACGGCAACTGGGTGATGGAGTACGGCGGCCTTACCGACCCATACTACAACGCAGGCATTGCAGATAGCACCGCTCAATACATGGTCAGCGTCTCGGCCCTCTACAACGGCAGCACAGACTGGTCGACCTTCGACTACCAAAACGGGACTCTGCCTAACAACATCCACAACAACCTCGGGTACACCAATAACAACCCGCGAATCGGACTGAGAGTGAACGCTCTTGCCTAATCCATTCAAAAAGCTTGCCTACTCCAAGCGCGTACTCGTCAACTTGAAGTCCGGTGCCGCGTTTCGCGGGATCCTGACCAAAGAGTTTGGCGGAGTCATCGTTCTTCAACAGGCAGACTACATCGAGCCCGGTTCGGAGTCAGTTTCCGCACCAGGTGAGATCTTGATCGAGAAAAATAACATCGAGTTCGTTCAGATCATCGGGGGGTAATCGGAAATGGCAATCGTTCAGAACGGGGATGGGCTGCAAAACGTTCGTCCAACGACAGCGTTGCCGTCCTTACTCGGCGGAAGCATCCGGCTATTCGACGACCGAATGGTCGACTACGCTGAGCTCTACAAGACGCAACACGAGGTCCGGACGGTTATTGACTTTCTGGCTCGAAACATCTCTCAGATTCCGCTGCACGCTTACCGTCGAGTCGACGATAACGAGCGCGTCCGGATCTCTGGAAGACCGATCAACCAAACCATTGAGCGTCCCGACGTTTACGTCACGCGGTCTCGCTGGATGGAAGCGCTCGTCAAGGATCTCTGCATCTACGACGAGGCAATCCGGGTCAAAGTACGCAACCCTGACGGCCGGATCGCTCTCGTGCGCATCCCACCGACTCTGGTGAAGCCGATCGGGACCAACTGGCTGCGTCCAGACGGATACGAAATCACCGGAAGAGATCAGACCCTTCGCTTTACACGCGACGAGGTCATTCACATTCACGGATACGACCCAAAGGATCCGCGAAAAGGTCTCTCGCCGCTTGAAACACTTCGCCAGCTTCTCTCCGAGCAGTTCGCAGCAGCTGAACACCGTGAAGGTCTATGGAAGCAGGGCGCAAGAGCGTCATTGGTAATCGAACGGCCTCTTGGAGCTCCGCAGTGGTCCGACACGGCTCGATCACGCTTCCGCGCTGACTGGGATTCGTCATTCACCGGAGCTCAAAATGCCGGAAAGACAGCCGTCCTCGAAGAGGGTATGGTCGCAAAGCCATTGGAGACATTCTCGCCACGCGATGCTCAGTACCTGGAAAGCGTGCAGCTTGCCCGTGAGATCGTATGCGGTGCATACGGAGTCCCGACCGGTCTTCTTGGTCTTGGATCTTCGACATACGCTTCTCTGACAGAGCAGAATCGGCAGCTCTATCAGAACGCCCTCGCGCCCTGGCTGACATTGATTCAAGAAGAGCTCGAAGCGCAGCTGCTGGGTGAGTTCGACGAGCCAGACGCATACTTGGAGTTTATGCTCGCAGACAAGTTGAAGGGCAGCTTCGAAGAGCAGGCCGCAGTGCTGCAAGCTTCGGTCGGTGCTCCGTACCTTACTCGCAATGAAGCTCGCGCACGTCTGAACCTTACTTCTATCGAAGGCGGAGACGAGCTGGTGACGCCGCTGAACGTTCTTATCGGTGGACAAGCAAGTCCACAGGACAGCGTCAGCGACGAACGTCAGCTGGAATCCGGACTCAGCTCGGCTCCCGGACCAAAGGCAAAATCCGCCCTGGGTCGGGATGCCTACGTTCGAATCCGTGACGAAGCTACGAAGGAAATGAACCAGATCTTGAAGTCAAACCTGGAACGCCAACGGCGGGCCGTGCTCAGCCGGCTTGGAGCTCAAAAGAGTGAAATCGCCGAGGTCAAGGCAAAGCCGGGGAAGGTCTACGATCGCGCCAGATTCGACCGTGAGCTGGCAAAGGATCTTCTTCCCTCGATGCGAAAGACTGCAAAAAAGTCAGCCGCTACCGTTGGTGAGTGGGACGTGGACAACGCCGAGAACTGGCTTGCCGCAGTCGCGCTATCAACTGCCAAAAACGTCAACCGGTCTACTCAGGATCGGATCGAGTCCGCTCTTGACGACCTGGAAGACGAGATGGATCCGCTGGAAGCAATGGACGATCTCTTCGACGAGATGACTGATAGCGACGTTATCTCAGCTGGATTCACACTTGCCGCGTCGGTAGCAAACTTCGCTCGAAATGAGAGCGCGTACTCAAACAGCCGAGGCACAAAGACTTGGATCGTCACTTCGAGCAACCCAAGAGCCTCACATGCCTCTCTCAACGGAGAAACCGTGCCAATGAATGAGACTTTCTCAAACGGTGCACGTTGGCCGGGAGATCCTGACCTGGACATTGACGAGACCGCAAACTGCGCCTGCATCTGCGACTTCGGGGACTAAAATGCCATACTTCGTCACAAACGAAAATCCAGAATGCTCAGGCTGGGCCGTCGAAAAGGAGGACGGTGAGGTCATTGGCTGCCATCGTACCCGGCAAGAAGCCGTCGATCAAATGGTCGCAGTCTCTCTTGAAGAAGACATTCCGGTGGGCGGCGAACGTTCACTCAAACTGGATGAAGACGACTACATAGCACCCGACGCAGCTCAGGAAGAGGCTCTTCGAGGCCTGCGCTGGCGGGCGGAGTACGGTCGTGGTGGCACCGAGATCGGTGTAGCCAGGGCTCGGGACATCTCTAACGGTCGAAAGCTATCCGAGGACACGATCGTCCGAATGGTCAGCTACTTCGCAAGGCACGAAGTTGACAAGCAGGGTCAAGGCTGGTCCCGAGGTGAGCAGGGCTATCCCTCGGCTGGTCGGATCGCCTGGGCACTCTGGGGCGGGGATCCGGGCAGAAGCTGGGCGGAAGGTCTGGTCTCGCGTATTGAAGCAGAGCAGGAAGAAGGCACATCATCTATGAAGCACGATAGGAGAGCTATGAACGTCAAGACATTCCCGGTCAATACGATCGAGGTCAAGGCAGTCGGAACAGACGAAGCGCCGAACGGAGAGTTCACGGCGATCGTCAGTGTCTTCGGAAACACCGATCTGGTCGGCGACCGAGTTATGCCTGGCGCATTCGCAAAGAGCCTGGCTGCCTACGCCGCAGCTGGAAAGAACCTACCGATCGTCTGGTCGCACGACTGGGGCAACGCTGAGTCATTCATCGGCAAGACGCTGAGCGCCCAGGAGACAGAAGCCGGTCTACTGATCCGTGGTGCGTTTTTCGATACTCCGAGAGCTCAGACCGTTCGAACCCTTCTCGCCGAGCGGGTCGTCAACGAGTTCAGCTTCGCATACGACATCTTGAACGAGCAAAAAGGCGCAGACGGGGTAAACGAGCTCTTGGAGCTCAGCATCCTCGAAGCCGGCCCGACCCTGAAAGGAGCGAACCCAGCCACGCAGCTCATAGCCGCAAAGGCAGCCGTGGCAGCGCTCGATGTTGAGAACTCGAAGGCAGGGCGCACTCTGTCTACGAAGAACGAGAACCTAATCAAGCAGGCGAAAGTTATGCTGGACGAGGTCCTCAGTTCGCTCGATACACCGGCAGAGCCTGCCAAGTCCGAGGAACCCATTGAGGTCAAGGCCGAGGAGCAGGGGATGGATCCGGGGATCGCCGCAACACTCATTGAGCTCGCCGAGCTCGATGCCGATTCCTAACCAAAACCCAGGAGACAAAATGAAGCACCTCATCGATCAGGCCAAGCAGCTTGCAGAAGCTGCGGCGTCAGAAGGTCGCGCTCTCACATCAGAAGAGCGTGAAACCGTCGAAGCCGCAATCTCTGGCGCAAAGGCCGTCAAGGCAGACTCTGAGCTGCGCAAGGCCGTCGACGCTCTCGGTTCAGAACTCGCTGACGCAAAGGTAGAAGAAACCCCAGCATCAACAGCTCGCACACCAGGCGCAAAGCTACTCGCAGACCCAGCATTCAAGAACTGGATCTCCGACGCAACTCGCAACGGTCTTCCAGACGCAAAGTCATTGCCTAACTCACCGTCAGTATCTGTCGGTGGAATCAAGGCAACACTTCTCGGATCATCTGATACCTCAGGTGGCGCACTGGTCTCAAACGACCGCTACGCACCAGTCGGTATCGCGTATGGCCGTGGTGGACTAACAGCACTCAACCTCGTCACAATCGGTTCAACGAACTCTGACGCAGTTGAGTACGCTCGCGCAATGCGCATCACCTCCGGACAGTCTGTAAACGCAGCTGCACCGGTCGCAGAAGGAGATCCAGCAGCCGAGTCTACTCTGACCTTCGTGAAGGCAACAGCAGTAGTCAAGGACGTTCGTACCTTCATCCCAGCTTCGACTCGCGCCCTTGCAGACGCAGCGCAGCTTGAAACGATCGCTAACAACTTCCTCACCTACGCAGTGCAGGAAGAGTTGGAAGATCAGATCATCAACGGCAACGGACTTGGTGAGAACATGACCGGTATCTTCAACACCGGCTACGTCCAAGCTCAGGCTTACGACACAGATCTGATCACCTCAATCCGCAAGGCTATCCGCAAGGTGGAGACAGTCGGCAACAGCCGCGCATCCGCAGTGCTGGTACACCCTGAGGATAACGAGCGTATCGACCTCTTGATGGACGCGCAGGACACTTACCTCTTCGGTGGTCCAGCAACTGCATCGACACCGACAATCTGGGGACTCCCACGCGTCGTATCGTCAGCAGTGCCAGTCGGAAACGCCATCGTTGGTGACTTCCGCAAGGCAATCATCTGGGAGCGTCAGCCGCTCACAGTGTCTATGTACCCACAGCACTCCGACTACGCAATCAAGGGTCTCGTGGCTCTCGTTGCACAAGCTCGCGCAGCGTTTGGTGTACTACACCCAGAAGCGTTCTGCACAGTCGACCTGACTGCGTAGTCCACACGCTCTACGACGGCCCGGTCGAGGGATGGCGAAGGCCAACCTTCGCCGGGCCGTCTGCGTGAGACCATACAACCCATAGGAGATCTGAAATGACGATGATCGTAGTTGAAACCGAGCCAGGCACATTCATTCGCCTTCCAAAGGCTGAGGCAGAACGCCTCGGACTGAAAGAAGTTGAGTTGAAGCCGGTGCTGCCGGAGAAGAACAAGGCTATCAAGCCAGGAAAGACCAAGAAGGCCGTCGCACCAGTGGCAGAGCCGGTGATCACTCCGTCAGAGGAGGCATCGCCGGTCGAGGCAACCGATGAGTAGTCTTGCCAACGTCGCAGCTCTTGAAGCGTGGCTTGGTCGGACGGTCGACAGCGTCCCAGCAGCTGAGCAAGCTCTTGGGATCGCAAGCGACATCGCTCGATCATACTGCGGGCACAGTATCTCGCAGATCCTCAATGACACCGCCGTAATCGACGGAACCGGAACACACACGTTTCTGCTTCCAGCAATGCCGGTCAACGGAATCGATTCGATCACCGTCGAGGGTGAGCTGCTGGCAGCTTCAAAGTACCGATGGAGCAAGAAGGGCTGGGTACGTCGAACAGACGGTCTCGCCTGGCCTACTCTGCCGGGATCAGTCGTGGTGGTCTACAACCACGGATTCGCAACCGTTCCAGGAAGCGTAGTCGGAGTCGTGCTGGCTCTTGCCGGCCGTGTCGTCGACGGGTCTTCCGGAATCAAGCAGGAAACGATCGGCAGCTACTCTGTCACTTACGGAGATCCCTCACCGGTGCTCCGGGCGAACGAGCAAGCCGCCCTGGACGCTTACCGGGTGACATTGTGAGCTTCCACGCCCTACTCAATAAGACTGCTGACCTCTACCGGCTGACCGGCACCACCGATCGCTACGGCAACACGGAGAAAGAGTTCGAGTTGGAAGCTTCCGGCATTCGGGTGCGTATCGACGAAGGCTCTTCAAGTGAGCCTGAGGACAACGCGAACTCGAC
>Ga0209550_10005965_pt1 | contig 11379 bp, 8 predicted proteins | sample LauGreSuBDMM15SN_2_FD_187567 | JGI IMG/M metagenome (GOLD analysis project Ga0209550, IMG submission 187567) | Freshwater lake microbial communities from Lake Michigan, USA - Su13.BD.MM15.SN (SPAdes) (version 5) | ecosystem: Environmental > Aquatic > Freshwater > Lake | place: Lake Michigan, USA... | reverse complement strand
TACACGCTCGAAGGCATCGGCGTCCTCTGCACGGCCCTCGCCCACCCCCACTGCGCGCTCGAGCACCTCGAGCTGAGTGAGAATGCCATCCGAGCCGATCGCGAGGAGCAAGCGCCCTCAACACTGCCGCTCCCGCTCTACAAGATTGGGAAGACGGACGTGGAACGACTGGCCGCTCTGCACCCGGACGTGCGGCTCGCGATGCTGAGATCGCTCGACTACCCCGCTCTCTTCCGCGAGGCGGCGCAACGCAAGGGGCTCGTGCTCCCGTCGCTCGAGTCCCTCGCGAGCATGGAGGCCAAGTCGCTGATCGAGCTGTGGAACAGTGCCCTCCGAGCCGAGGCAGAGCTCGAGGCGCCGTCCCGAGCGCTCGATTCGGCGTCGGCACGCGCAGAGGCGCCCATCGCCACCGAGGGCGGGCACCCTCTCTCTCTGAGCAGCGCCCTCGCGGACGAGGTCGCGCAACGTGTGGTCGAGCACGCGCAGCGGGGTGGGCTGCCGGGCGGCGAGATTGGTCCCGACGACATCGAGTTCCTGCGACAGGCGCTCTCGTCCACACACCTTCCCGCCGAGCTACAGCACTCCGAGCTCAACCACCGGCACGAGCGGTACGAGAGGGGGTACCCGTACCTGGCGGCCAGCGAGCGCCACACGAGCCTGATGGCCAAACACCTCACGCCGGAGCTCTACGACGAGCTCAAAGATCAGCGCACGGCGACCGGCATCACGATTGATGACGTCATCAGGCCGGGTGTGCGGCTGCCCGACCACCCCATCGGAGCGCTTGCAGCCGAGTCCGAGTGCTACGAGACCTTCCCGGCGCTCTTCGACGTGCTCGTACACGATTGGCATGGCTGGCACCGCTCCCAATCGCCTTCCCACAAGTCCGACATCGACGCGACCAAACTTGAGATCCCCAGCGGCTGGCACCAAGCGGCCTCCACCTGCCTGCGCGGCATCCGCATCGACGTCCGTCGCAACTTCGTCGGCTGGATGTTCACCCCTTCCCTCAACGTGACCGGCCGCGCGGGGGTCGAGCGCGCCAGCCAGGCCTTCTTCGAGCAGCTGAGCGAAGAGCATGTGGGCAAGTACCACCCGCTCGTCTCGATCGACGAGCCGACGCGCACACGGCTGCGCGCCGAGGAGATCTATTTTGAGACTCCTGATCTGAGGATCCTCCAGGCGGGCGCCGGCGCGGCGCCCTGCTCGAGCAGCCTCGCCGAATGGGACGTGCACCGCGGCGTGTACCGGAGCATCTCGGGCCAGTTTGCGGTCATGGTGAACGAGGAGGACCACCTTCGCATGATTGTGCGCCGGGAGGATGGCGACTTGCTCGAAGGGTTCCACTCGCTCTGCAGCGCGCTCGGCGCCCTCGATCGCTCGCACGCCGCCACGGCCGGTATCGCCGTGAGCCCGCGCCGCGGCGCGCTCACCGTCTCGCCTGCCAACTTAGGCACAGGCATGCGTGTAACACTCACGCTCCACCTGACACATTTGGGTCGCGACCCCACCGCCCTCGAGGCCATCTGCTCGCAGCTGCTTCGTCAGGCGGCGGGCACCGACGCGCTCGTGAAGCGCTCAACTCGACGCGACGACAGTGGAGACACGGTTGGCTCTTGGGAGGTGAGCACCAAGGCTTCCGTCGGGGCGTCCGAGGTGCAGCTGGTGCAGGGCTGCATCTATCTGACCACACGGCTAGCTGAGCTCGACGCGCGGCTCGCGAGCGGCCTGTCGCTCTTGCAAGCAATGACACCGCCGCCGCCTGCGCCTGCCGCCCCCATCCAGCTCGCTGCCGCGGTGCATCGGAGCCCTGCTCTGCAGACGCTCTGCCTCTCCGGCCGCCCCCTACGCGTGCGCGACTGGGTCGGCGGCAGCGATCACTTGGTCGTAGCTGGCCTTCTGCCAAGCCAGGACGCACTGCTGCTTGCCCACCTCCTCCGCCAGCACACCCGACTACGTTCCCTCGACGTGTCTCATTGCCGGTTGACAAGTGCCATCTCACTTGAGCTCGTGCATGCCCTCGGCGCGAGCCTTCTCGCCACCTGCCCGCCCCTCCTCACCGACCTTCGACTCGCCGGCAACCGGCTGCGCACCGCGGGGGCTCTCGCGCTCATCGACGTCCTTGTGGCCAGCCGCTGCCCCCTCGCGCTGCTCGACCTCTCGAGCACGGAGCTGTGCGGAGGCACGATGGCGCTTCCGAGGCTCTTCGGCGACCTTCGCGCCTCAACGGCTAAAGTGGGCGATGAGGGGCATTCGGCCACGTACGCACGCGGCCAAAGTTGGAACGGCCTGGATTGCATCCGGAGTGCCTGGATTGCATGCTGCTGAGTGCCTGGATCGCATGCTGCTGAGTGCCTGGATCGCATGTTTCTGAGTGCCTCCCCATGCATGCAGGCTCACATCCGATGGGATGTGCTCCGTCGGGCCTCTGATGGAGCGTGGGTCGGGCTCCTACCACGCCGAGCTCCTCGTCAAGCAAGCGACCGACGCCGACGGGGCGTACGTGGGGATAGTCACGCCACTCGCCAAGCTCTCCTCGTACCCGGGCGCAGATGCGCATAGCATTGGGTGGCGTGCCAAGGGCGGCTTGCGCCATAAGCATGGCTCGACCGTCGAGGCCGAGTCGCTGGCGTGGGGGCAGGGCGATCGAGTCGGGCTGCGCCTCGACACCGACCAATGCACCCTCACACTCTATCGCAACGGCGAGGCGCTCACGACGCAGCACATGCTGCCGGTGTGTTTCGGGGAGGGAGGCGCCCCCTCGGCGTGCCTCTGACGCCCCCTCGGCGTGCCTCTGACGCCCCCTCGGCGTGCCTCTGACGAAACCTCGGAATGCCTCTGACGAAACCTCGGAATGCCTCTGACGAAACCTCGGAATGCCTCTGACGAAACCTCTGGTTGCCTCCCTCATCAGGTGAGCTTCGGGGAGGCGGGCGCGCGCTTCTGCATCGGCCGGTACTACGGCACGGTCGAAATGTTGTGCGTGTCCATGTCGCGCATTGGTGGCTCACAATCCATCGACTTCACGGCGCTGGCCGCGCTGTGCACAAACCGACTCCCGCCCAGCAGCCTGCGCGTACTCCGCCTGAGCGGCAACCAGCTCGCGGGCATCGACGCGGTCGGAGGGGGCGAGCGCAAGGAGGCGGGCGTGAACGAGATCCTCGAGATGCTCCAGTCGGGAGATTGCGAGCTCGATGAGCTCGACCTGTCGATGAACATGCTCTCGACGGACGATGCCCAGGCGCTGCTACAGGCCTCGATGGAACCGTCGGCCGGTCGCCGGTGCTCCGTTCGCCAGCTGCGCATCAACCAATGGGCCGTCCCGGTGGAGCTGCTCGTCCAGGAGGAGCTCCACGTGCTCGACTTGAGCCGTCAGAAGATCGGCCCGCCCGATGCGGAATTACTCGCGGCCACGCTGCTCACGCGCCGCCGGCTGCAGCCGACGTGCCTCAACCTGAGCGGCAACGCGCTTGGGACGGAGGGCGCCTTGACCATCGTACGGGCTATCGTCAAGCGCGCGAGTGGCAACTGGCGAGTGCCGCTACGCGAGCTGCATCTAGCCAATGTCAAGCTGCGTGCGGAAGGCGCGGCGTTGCTACTGAGGGAGCTGCAGCACTTGCCATCGCTCGTGCTGCTCGACTTGAGCTCCAATCCGCTCCTGAGCAAGGTCAGCCCTTCGCGCGGATCGCCTCTGATTGCCACTGACGGCATCCGCACTCACCTCTCATTGCCTCCCTCATCAGGCCGACTCGCGCGAGAGCCCGAGCGGGGCAGACAACCCAGCGGAGCCCTCCGAGGGCGCGAGCCGCCTCGTCTACATGGAGGCTCTGGAGGCTCTCCGTGAGCTGCTGAGCATCAGCGGCCTCGCCCTGCGCGTCTTGCGCCTCTCCAACTGCCAGCTGTGCACCGCCGATGCCCTCGAAAAGTTGAGCCCCCACAACGGCAACCGCGTAGACGTGCGCAGCATCGAGGCCGTCGCGAGTGCGCTGCGGGAGTGCAAGTGCCCGCTGACCGAAGTGCGGCTGGGTGCCAACCGGATCCGTGATGTCGAGTCCGCGACGCTCCTCTCCGCCGTGGGCGAGAACAGCTGCCTCTCCCGCGTGCAGCTCGGGCTCGAGTGCAACGCGCTGACGGCCGAGGGGCTGGCCGGGCTGCGTGCCCAGCTGCGCGGATACTCAGTCGCAAGCAGCTGGACGGCCGCGGGCGCCGCCGCGGGCGCCTCTTCGACGGCCGGGCAGCCTCACGGCGTCGTCATCGACGGGCGCTTCCAACAGCCGCGTTGCCTCTTGATCAGCGATCTGTCCAAGGGGTGGGGCGAGCACGGGCGCGTCGCCGCGATCCTTCCGCTTCAGGGCAGAGGCGGCTCTGGCGGCGCGCTGGCGGGCGACGTCGCTCTCTTCTTGGCCGCCACGGGCGGCGACCTGTTCCGAATGGGCATCTCCCTCGAGGAGGAGATGCACCGGTACGAGGGCCACGATGACGACGTCACGTGCGTCGCCATGAGAGGCGAGATGACGATCTCGGGCGGAGCGGACCGCGCGGTGCGGCTCTGGCGCTCGCGCACGGCGTCCGGCGTCGAGAATAGTCTTGGGCAGCCTCATGCCTCGGGCCCCTCTAATGACGAACCCTCCGAAGACGAGGATGCCGACGGAGCCGAAGGTTCGTCATTCAAAGGCTCGTCATTCAAAGGCTCGGCCACGGAGCGAGCCGAAGGCGGGCGGCTGGCGGGCTTGCTCGGCGCGGATGGGCTGATCTCGTTGCGATCTCGATCCGAGCCCACTTGCGTCGCGACCCTCGAGGGGGTTCACGTCGGCAGCATCACGTGCGTGCTTGCGACTGACTCTCTGATCTTCTCCGCCTCGACCGATGGCACCGTCGCCGTGTGGGATCTGGCGGCGGCGGTGGCCGGTGATGAGCCCGCTCTCCTCGCCCACATGGTCGACCACACCGACAAGGTCACAGCCCTCGCGCTCGCCTTTGGCGCCCTCTTCACCGGCAGCGCCGATAAGCTCGTCAAGCGGTGGGCGCTTCCTGCGAGCGCTGGCGGCCGTCCGATGGGCAGTAGTAGCCTGATTAGGAAGGCCGACGATTGGAGCTGCACGCTCGGCTGGCGCGCGCACGACGCGCCAGTCGCGTGCCTGGCCGCCACCGAGACGCTCGGCCTTCTCTGCTCCGGCTCAGAGGACGGCCGGCTACGCCTGTGGCAGCTCGTGCAGCCTCGAGACGCCACGAGCGCCGTGTCGGGCGGAGCCTTGGACGGCCGTGTCCATGCCACGGCCGAGACCGAAGCGGTCCTGATCGCGACGCTCTGCGGCACGGTGCCCCCCAAGCCGCTGCGCACGCTCTGCATCGAGCCGACACGCGGAGAGGTGCTCTGCGCCGGCGCGAGCGACGGCGCCTTGTGCGTGTGGCACCTCCGGTCGCACATGCTCCTGCATACGCTGCGCGCCCACGTTGGAAATGCGGTGCGCGCGATCTGCTTTGGTGCCAGCGGCTCCCTCTATGTGGCTGGCAGCGACTCGCGCGTAGTCGTCTGGAGCTTCAGTATGGACGAAGAGGAGGTCACCAGAGTGACCGCAGGCCCGAACCTCATGGACGACATGGCACGCGCCGATTGGCCAGTAGAGATAGTACAGGAGGGATGTAGATAACAGGAGTCGAGTTCTAGTAGTCCATGACTGAACGCGTCCCCAAGAAGCAAAATTTTCGGCGCCACAACACATCTCTCATTGGATTCATGGCGCTCTTTTCTACTCTGCCGACGCTCGTCGCGAAGCACCTGGTCGAACACGCAGCTTCGAGCTTGGCTTGGTAAGCGTCTCACGCGTCAGCGCCCGCCGGCTTAACAATGTTTACCCAAGGGCGAAGGGGGTGGTGTGGGGCCCGCTAGGCCGGGCCTCACCTCTCGTCTCAGCTCTCGTCACATTCTCACCTCCCCCTCGCCTGACGCGGACCTAAACGCGGACCTCCTTGCCTCGGAACGCGCCTGCTCCGTCTCGTAGCCGCGTAGCAGCACCCCTCTCGGAGCGCCCCACTGACCGCCCTGCTTGTCGCACCAACATCGCGCGGAGGGTCGGACCCAGTCACAGCAGTCACACGCGCTCTCCCAGAACCTACTCGCATGCCGACATGTGGCAAGCACACCATCCTGCTCACTCACACACACGACAGACTCGCACTCCCCCCCCCGTAGCACGCTCATCTTCCCGGACCTCGCATGCATGTGACAAGCACACATGCTCCGATCCCCGTTCGATCCGTCCAACTCCTGCACTCGCACTCGGGACTCTACGCCCGGGCAGCGGCACATTTGCAAATCCCCAAAGGTTGCCCCTTCTCTGTAAGCGCCCCGTCTCAGAGCAGCACCCCCCTCTCGAAGCGCCACTCACCCCCCTCTCGGTACCCTCTCGGAGCGCCCCCCTCTCGGAACGCGCCTGCCCTCTCGGAGCAGCACACCCTTTCGGAGCGCCACTCAAATCGAGAAAACTTCTTGATTTTGACTCACGAGCACGTTGGGTGGTCTCTTTCCGTTGAGGGCGTGCTCCTTGATGGTTGGGCAGGAAATGCTCCTTCCCAGGACGTGATCTCTGCTGCCGTGCCCGTGGTGCCTCCGAGATTCACTCCGAGATTCACCGGCTGGCCCGGTAAATACTGCTGAAGCAGCAGCAGCGGCGGCGGCGGCGGTGGATGCATCTCCGGCGACTGCTGCCCGTCGAAGCACTACGTGCGAGCCGGCGGGGGGGGAGACTCTCGTCGTCTCCGAGATCTGGTCTGGTGAGTCCGAGATTGGCATCGCGGAGATTGGTGATTCTCCAGGAGGTTTCACTGGACCAGGAGGTCTACCAGGAGGTCTGGTCTGGTCGGACGTCGTGCACGAGGTATCTGCTCTGGCCTCCTTCCGAGATTCTCCTCCCACCTGCCGTGCGGTGATCACCTTGACGGAACTCATCCACGAAATGTCCTCCCCGGCGCCCGTGCTCGTCTGCCGTCTCCGTGGGACGCTCTCCTCCGCCTTCTTCTCGTGCATCTCGAGCTTCAGCAACAGTCGCTCGACGCGCGCGAGGGTCTCGACACTGCCGCGTGGGCTCGGATTGCTACCCTGCAGGGACTGCGAGGTACTAGTCTTGAAGGACCCACCCTTGAAGGACCCTCCGTTGAAGGAGTCTGTCATAAGGTCGTTCATTTTTTCGTTCAGACCAAGCACGCGTGCCTCGAGGCGGTCGATCTGATCCTTCTGCTCCTCGATCACAGACATCAAAGTGCCCTTCAGTTGCGTGTCCGCGAAGGATTTGTCATGAGTGAGAGCGAATCTCCTGAGTATTGGAACTCGCGAGTTCTTCATGCAATTTACGATCGCCCTGTGGGCCTCGTAGAGGATGCCGTACTCTGGTGGCAGCCTCTCGCCTTTCTTTTCAGCCTCTTTGCGCGCGTTGAGCTGGTCGTCACGCAAGTTGGCCTGCGCCTCGCCGAGCATCGCGAGGAACATGGAGAGCAGGATAAAGATCGCACAGAAGAGGTAGGACAGGTAGAGGACTGTGTTTTTGTCTGCCAGGGCACAAGGTTCGACCCAACACCAACACTCTGATCAAGCATCAACAGCAGCGGTAATGGGCCATCAGTTTGTAATCAGTTTGTGGTGAGGGGAGGGAGCTGCCTGGTCGTGGGGTAGGGCCGGGCGGGCGCAAAAGTGGTCCGCTGAGGGCGAGAGCTGGCGACGCACAATTGGGGGAGTTGGAGATGACCTCGGTCATGTCGAAGTCGCCGAAGAGGGCGCGCCCGAGAGTGATGAAGGCAGTGTACTGCGTGGAGAACTCTTTCATGCCCGTGCCGAGCTGGATGAAGAGCATGTTGGAGAATGCGAAGAGCGACACAGCAAAGACGATTACAAAGAAGATCATATCTGGAAGTGCCTTCTTGAGTACCGTGGGCGTCAAGCCCATTCTGGGCACGAGGATCGCCGAGATTTTCATGATCTTGAGCAGCTGCAGGCAGACGCACAGCGCGAGGACAAACTTGAGCTCACGTACCAGGTCCACCAGCACATGGTCGTCGAGGAAGCCAATCGTGTTGCAGATCTCTCCGCAGTCCGGGTTGCGCGCGTGCGCGAGGTATTGCCTTGCGATCGCGAAGACGTCGAAGAAAATTACGTACACCGCCCAGTCCATGCAGTTCCACATATCAAACAAGTAGCTGCGAAGAGACGCGGGCGGGCCTCACAGGCATCGGCAAGGCAGGTCGTTGAAGCATGGGTGTAGGGTGGCAGAAGGGGCTGGGGCACGAAGGTGCTGGGGGCGGCAGCAACTAGGAGTTATCATAACCCCTCTTCATGCATGGCGGCCGCGGCGCACCGGCCGATGTCGCTCATCTCAATTAACTCGATCGCAGAGAAGTAGATGGTGAATGCAAGGCCGATGTACATCAGGTACTCCGTCTCATCCAGAGCTGAATCACTCGAGACACGCGTCATGGTGTCAAACGATGGCAGCACCCCGCCTGTCGAGGTGAACTCAAACATCAGCCGAGCGGTGGAGCGTACGCCCACATGATTCGAAGCGAGCAGCAGCCGAATTTCGAGCATCCGTGTCGCCGGATCCACGTACTGCGCGCGCTTCATATCGTTCCAGAACTCGACGATCGCGCCACGCACGATGCCTGTGGTCCGGTTGTTGTTATTGGGATCGTTCGGGTCACACAGCTGGTGCACGTGCGCAGCATCCCACGAGAGCCGTACGCAGAAGTAGCGAGGCACTCTCTCGAGAGCGTCGCCGCGCATGACGCGGTGCTCCTTGAAATCTCGAACACAAGGGCCGGAGATCGCGCTTCCACGTACGCAAAGCTCGCCCCGCTCGTCTGGCAAGTACTCCTCCGAGAAGAAGGGGATGACGAATGAGGCGAAGCCGTCGCCATTGAAATCGCGATGGCTTGAGGGTGCTGCCGAGCTGATGATAGGGGCCGAACCCATCTCCACCGCCGAGCGCCAGAGGAATGGATAGCTCAGGGGTGCATTGCCTTCGTGAGTCCAATTATATCCAAACGGCGCCGTGTCATCCCTGTACCCGACCCGTCCCATCTCCGGAAAGCATTTTCCGCCGATGGTCGCTGTGGAACAGCTTTTTTCGCTCGTGGGCGCGGCGCGTATCTGCAGAATGCGCAAGCCGTCCGTCCAGTCGAATTGATTCATGCGGTCGACGACCTCCGCCACCGTCGGAGGAGTCCCTCCGCCACCGGTACCTAGGGGACCCTCACCATCAGGCAGAAAGTCGTTGTTGCAAAAGGGGCTCCCGGGTCGGTTCAAGTCGGTCGTCGCCGCCATGTCCGCCGACTGGAAGCGGCCGCCCTCATCCTGCTGCTGCGAGCACTCAGGGCCGAGGTTGCCGAGCAGGCCAGGCCACAGCACCGCATTGCCCCATTGCCAGATGTCCGCGGGGCGGCGGATGTTGACGTAGCGATTGAGATCGCCGTCGAAAACGTTGAGGCTGCTCACACACGCGGCGCCGGCTCAGCAAGAGCGCGGGACGGGTGCAAGAGAGAGGGGGGCATGTAGCGTGCGCGTATAGCGTGCGCGCACACGCGGCGCCGGCTCAGCAAGAGCGCGGGACGGGTGCAAGAGAGAGGGGGGCATGTAGCGTGCGCGTATAGTGTGCGCGTGCGTCGCGTAAAGCGCTGCATGCACTTGCGGGCGCGGGCGCGTCACACTCACATCAACGTGTCACTCAAGGACTTGTCGAGGTAATATTCTTCCTGTGCACGCAGCGTGTGTATGAGCATCTGCGTGGTGGCCACGAAGCTTGCGTAAAGCAGTAGTTGCGCCACCTTCGAGTTGAGAATTATGTAGAGCGTCTGTACAAGCGCGACGACGAAGCTACCATTCGCGGCAATCGGCGGTGGCGGTTCGTTGCGTTGCTTGGCTTGGGTCAGAGGAGGGGTCTTGATCGCGTCGAGGAGCTCTTCCAAAGACAGCCTGCGTGAATGGTCGAAGTCGGCGAGATTAAAGAATGCGTCTGTGTCAGCTTCGGAAATTCTGAGTCCGCTCATCCTCATGGCGTTGCGGAACTCGGCGAGCGATAGTTCTCCATCGCGATCCTCATCCCATAAGTCGAAGAGGATTGTGAGGCGGTCACGTGCAAGGTAGAGCGTTTCGTGCACCGACAGCGATTCCGTTGTCGGCTTTTCTCCCGGCACCTTGTCGGTAACCTTGTCGGCGGAAGCGCGTGCCATAGACAGGGCCTCTTCTTGCCATATCCGACGCTGACGCTCGAGGGCCCTCGAATGTCCGCCTGGAGATAGGCGCCTCATGTCCGTGTCTCTTGCGAAAATATGGAAGAATGCGTCAAGGACGCGCTGCAAGGACGCGCCACGAATTCGAGGGCAAGGGGCTGGGAGCAGCCCCTTGTCGAGGGCTACAAAATCCAAAAAAAGTCTTGCATCGCACCATGAAATCATTGGAAACTCCGTAGCATGCATCAGGAGGAATCAGTTACAAAGACTATAGGATCGACTTGAATACGATTGCATGCATCGAGTTCACATATTTTCGCTTTCACCACAGAAACGTTTGAGTCGCTGCATCCGCCACACATGATCGGAGAGATGGATCGAGAGAAAGACAAACTACGACGCGCCAGAGCTGCTCGCGCGGCACAGCTGCTCGAAGTTCGAGCAAAGGCGGCCTTGCAAGCACGACATGATGCGATCAATGCGGCAAGCAGTCGTGCATCGGCAGCATTGGCTGCCACTGCAAGTCGTGAGAGCTTGTTGCGAGACCTGTTCCAGCAACGCCTCGCGCACGAAAAGACAATGGAACGTGCACGGACTGAGCGCACCTTTCATCGCGGCTTAGGACCCAAGATGCCGAGCCCAACGCAGCACGAGAACCACCGTAGCGTGAGTAGCGATGCTGACCATATCGAATGCGATCAGCAAGAACGGAAAGGAATTCATCACGCGGCAGAGGCTGCATATCACGCCGCAGCAGCGGAGGCTCGAGCGCAGGAAGCACGTGTGCAGGACGCGCGAGCGTCGGAGCGTTGCCGACGCTTTGAACAGGATGCGGCAAGGAGGTCTAGGCTGCACTCTCGATCCTGCATGATGTACTTGCCCTCACTGCTGCCCGAGGCGGCGAAGATTGGAGACGAACAAGTGCTCGCTCTACCCATTGATACACTAGTGCTGCACATGCTGCGCCACCAAGGATGCGCACATCGCTGTCTCGGCGTGCCGCCGAATGCGCCTGTCCAAACGGTACGCAAAAGGTACCTTGCGCTCGCCCGCCGCCTCCATCCAGATAAGACCGACCATCCTTCAGCAGCTCAGGCCTTTGCGGCGCTCGAAGCCGCGTTCCACGGCATGGATTTTCGTATTTGACTTGACAATTTAGAC